>Ga0307416_100000974_pt1 | contig 15139 bp, 15 predicted proteins | sample DK1Cmetagenome_2_FD_203821 | JGI IMG/M metagenome (GOLD analysis project Ga0307416, IMG submission 203821) | Maize rhizosphere microbial communities from greenhouse at UC Davis, California, United States - DK15-C-3 | ecosystem: Host-associated > Plants > Roots > Rhizosphere > Soil | place...
CGCGCGGCGGCGCAGCAGCTCTCTAAAGATCAGGCTTCGCTGTCGTGCCCGTGGCAGCCCGCATCCGGCATGGCCGGCGCCGGCGCCGGCTGCGAGGTCGACGCCGGTGCCCGCGTCGTCGCCGGCTTCACTGCATTGGCGGGGACGAAGTCGAGGCGCTTCGCCGCGGCTGCCGGCTTCGTCGCCGACTTGGCGCTGTTCGGCTTCGACGCGGTCGAGGGATCCTTGTCGCCCTGCGCCATCGCCGGACCGGCGACCACGAGCGCGACGGAGACCAGAAGCGAGCGGACGAGTGTGCTTCCTTGCATGGCCGACCTCCGGAGATGGAAGGTGCACTGTACTCCGGGCGCCGAGTCGCCGCTGGTCAGCTCGGACGGCGTCCCAGAGCGGGCGGTCGAGCGACGTGCGTCGGCAGAGCACCCAGCCGAGCAGGATCAGGAGGAAATCGGGAAGCAGCAGCAGCGGGTTCGACACCGCGGCGAGTGTGCCAGCGGCCCGCGCCGCGCCCGTGCTTGCCGCTGCGCAGGCTCAGGGTGCGAACACTGCCGCCAGCACCTCGGCGGCGCGAGCGACCTGCGCGGCGGAGACGTCGAGATGCGTCACGGCGCGGATCGTCCGCGCGTCGAACGCGTTGACGAGCACGCCGCGCTCGCGCGCGCGCTGGACGACGGTCGCGGCGTCGACGGCGTCCGCGCGGAGACGGAAGACGACGATGTTCGTCTGCACGGTCGCGAGGTCGAGGCGGACGAGCGGGCTCGCGGCGAGCGCGCCGGCGAGCCGGCGCGCGTTGGCGTGGTCGTCGGCGAGGCGCGCCCGGTGATGCTCGACGCCGAACAGCGCCGCTGCGGCGAAAAAGCCGGTCTGGCGCATGGCGCCGCCGAGCATGCGCCGCTGCCGCGTCGCCGCCGCGATCAGGTCGCGGCGGCCGGCCAGAAGCGAGCCGCCCGGCGCGCCGAGCCCTTTCGAGAACGAGACCGCGACGAGGTCGAACGGCGCCGCCAGCTCGGCTTCGGGGCGGCCGCTCGCGACGCTGGCGTTCCAGAGGCGCGCGCCGTCGAGGAAGGTCGCCATGCCGCGCCCGCGAGCGAGCTCGCAGATCCGGACGACCTCGTCCTGCGGAAAGACGATGCCGCCGCTCCGGTTGTGCGTGTTCTCGATCTCGACCAGCGTCGTCGGTGGATAGACCGGCAGCCCGCGCGGCTTGATCGCCGCCTCGATCTGCTCGACCGTGAAGATGCCGCCGCTGCCGATCTCGTGCAGTTGGACGCCGGCGTTGGCCGCCGAGCCGCCGGTCTCGTGCCAGCCGGCGTGGCACTCGCGGCTGACGACGGCCTCGTCGCCTGGCCGCGTCAGGACGCGCAGCGCGACCTGGTTGGCCATCGTTCCCGACGGCAGCCACAAGCCCTCGTCCTTGCCGAGCAGCGCGGCGACGCGTGCCTGCAGCTCGTTGGTGAGCGGGTCCTCGCCGTACTGGTCGTCGCCGACCGGCGCCGCGTGCATCGCGGCGCGCATCGCGTCGGTCGGCCGGGTGACGGTGTCGGAGCGGAGGTCGATCGCGGCGTCGTTCATGGCGTCAATTGTCGACCCGCCGCGCGCGGCGGCCTGCCTATCATCGGCAGCCCACAAGGAGAACGACCATGGCGACCTTCGTCCCCGGCCAGACCGTGACCACCAGCGACGCGACCGTCGAAGTGACCGTCTCGCCGGCGGCGCCGCTCGCGCCCGGCCGGCACCGCTTCCAGCTCGTCGTCGTCGACGACTCGGGCAACGCGTCGGATCCGGCGTTCGCCGACGTCGTCGTCATCGACGACAAGAAGCCGACCGCGATCCTCGAGGCGCCGAGCCGGGTGCCGTTCGGAACGTCGTTCACGCTTTCGGGCGCGCGCTCGGCCGACCTGCCGCCGGGCAGGATCGCGCAGTTCCGGTGGGTGATGGTGAGCTGAGCCGGGCGCCGCTCAACGCGAGCGCCAGTAGCGGCGGTGCAGCGCGACGATTCCCGGTTCGGCGGCCGCGACCGGGCCGATCACCCGCACGTCCTTCTGGCCGCGCGCGAAGACGTGCCGGCACGGCAGGTCGAGCGTCGGGTTCTCGGCGTGGTTGCCGGTGATCGCGAGCAGCGCTTTCTCCTCGATGCCGAACACCGTGCGGCCGATGTTGGCCCAGTACTGCGTGCCGGCGCACATCGCGCACGGCTCGACCGTCGTCACCAGCGAGCACGGCCAGAGCTCCCCGGGCGACCAGCGCTTGGCGGCTTCCCGCGCGAGCACCGCCTCGGCGTGGTTGACGCTGTCGACGTTGCCCTGCTCGAGCAGCACCGTCTCGTGGTCGGCGGCGACGAGCAGCGCGGCGAACGGATGGTGGCCGGCTTCCATCGTCCGCCGCGCGAGCGCCTGCGCGCGCTCGAGCAGCGAGCGCACCTGCTCGGGGCTCGGTTCGCTGCGGCGGTCTTCGCCGGCAGTGCGTTCGTGCGTCGCCATGCGCTTCAGCCCTTTCCTTGCTGCAGCAGCTCGCGCAGCGCCGTCTTCAGGACCTTGCCGTAGTTGTTCTTCGGCAGGCTGTCGACGAAGCGGTACTCGCGCGGCCGCTTGAAGCGCGCGATGTGGGCGAGGCAGAGCGCGTCGAGCTCGGCGGCGTCGAGGTCGCCATCGGCGGCCACGAAGGCGACGACGGCTTCGCCCCAGCGCGAGTCCGGCCGGCCGACCACCGACACCTCGCGCACGCGCGGATGGCGCAGCAGCACCTCCTCGACCTCGCGCGGGTAGATGTTCGAGCCGCCGCTGATGATGACGTCCTTCGAGCGGTCCTTCAGCGTCAGGAAGCCGTCGCCGTCGAGCGCGCCGAGGTCGCCGGTCCAGAGCCAACCGCCGCGCAGCGCCTGCGCGGTCGCTTCGGGGTTGCGCCAATAGCCCGCCATGACGGAGTCGCCGCGGACGACGACCTCGCCGGTCGCGCCGCCGGGCAGGTCGTTGCCGTCGCCGTCGACGACGCGCACCTCGACCAGCGTCTGCGCGACGCCGACCGACTCGATGCGCTCGGCCCAGCGCGGATGTTGGCCGTCGGCGAGCTGCGCGCGCGACAGCGCCGTGATCGTCATCGGCGACTCGCCCTGGCCGTAGATCTGGACGAAGCGCGGGCCGATCGTGCGCAGCGCGCGGCGGATGTCCTCGCCGTACATCGGCCCGCCGCCGTAGACGACGGTCTTGAAGCCGTCGCACGGCGCGCCGGTCGCGGCGACGTGGTCGACGAGGCGATGGACCATCGTCGGCGCGGCGAACAGGCAGAGGCGCCCGACGCTTCGCGAGAGCGCGACCAGCTCGGCCGGATCGAAGCCACCCGAGACCGGAACGACGTGGCGCGCCGCGCGCGCGACGAACGGCAGGTTGTACAAGCCCGCGCCGTGCGAGAGCGGCGCGGCATAGACGGTCGCGTCGGCGGCATCGACGTCGTCGACGTCGATGAAGTAGCACGCGAGCGCCGTCGCCAGGTTGCGGTGCGTGAGCATCACTCCCTTCGGCCGGCCGGTCGTTCCCGACGTGTAGAAGAGCCAGGCGAGGTCGGTCGGCGCGCACGGCGCGGCGTCGATCGGCGCAGCGGCGAGCGCGGCGTCGTAGCCCCCGGTGTCGGCAACGAGCGTGGCGCGCAGGCCGCGGGCGAGCGGCGCGACGCCGTCGGCGAGATCGTCGCTGGCGAACAGGGCCGACGTTTCCGAGTTCTCCAGGATGTAGCCGACCTCGCCCGGATGAAGCCTGGCGTTGATCGGCACCGCCGCCAGGCCGGCCCACCACACGGCGTAGAGCGCCTCGAGATAGGGGACGCTGTTTCTCATCAGCAGGGCGACGCGATCGCCGGGAGCGAGGCCGAGCGCACGGAGATGCCCGGCAAGCCGCGCGACCCGCGCCGCCAGCTCGCCGTAGCGCCAGACGAGCCGCTCGCCGTGCAGCAGCGCCGGCCGCTCGGGATGGACCCGCGCCGCGCGGACGAGCAATTGCGCCAGGTTCACGTTCGCCTCCGGCGCCAGTGTAGAAGCGCGCCGCGCCGCGACTCGCTCAAGTGCGCGCCGCGCTTCGGTGTGCCCACCCGGTCGTGCGCTTCTCGACCAGTGCGAAGAGCTCGTACATGCCCATCGCCATCGCGCCGATGACGACGAGGCCCGCGAACGCGAGCCCCATCTGCATCGACGACCCCGCCGAGATCAGCAGGTAGCCGATGCCCTCGTTCGCTGCCGTCATCTCGGAGACCGTCGTGCCGACGAAGGCGAGCGTGATCGCGACCTTCAGCGAGCCGTAGAAGTACGGCAGCGAGCGCGGCAGGCCGACCTTGACGAGGACGTCCCAGCGCTTCGCGCCGAGCACGCGCAGCACGTCCTCGAGCTCGGGCTCGAGCGTTGCCAGGCCGGTTGCGATGTTGACCGTGATCGGGAAGAACGAGATCAGGAACGCGGTCAGCACCGCCGGGCCGACGCCGATGCCGAACCAGACGACGAGGATCGGCACGAACGCCGCCTTCGGCAGCGCGTTGAAGCCGGTCATGAGCGGATAGAACGCGGCGTACGCGGTGCGCGAGCTGCCGATCAGAAAGCCGAGCAGCGTGCCGACGATGATCGACAGCGCGAAGCCCACCATCGTCACCCAGAACGTCCGCCAGGCATGGCCGGCGATCGTCGTCCGGAACTCCCAGAGCTGACTCGCGATCCGCGACGGGCTCGGGAAGATGAACTCGGAGACGGCGAACGCGCGGCAGACGAGCTCCCAGACGAAAAGCGTCGCCAGCAGCAGCAGCCACGGCGCCCAGCGCTCGCGCTCGCTTCGCGTCATGTGCCGACGGCCGCAGCGGCGGCGCCGGGAACTGGGGTTCTCACTGCGCCGATGTGCTCGCGCAACGCGTGGACGATGTCGGTGAACTCCTTCGTGTACGTCACCTCGAGGTCGCGCGGCCGCGCCAGGCCGACGTCGCGCCTGGCGACGATCCGCCCGGGGCCTCGGCTCATGACGTAGACGGTGTCGGCGAGGAAAGTCGCCTCGCGCAGGTCGTGGGTGACGAGGATGACGTTGAAGGACTGCCGTGCGTGGAGGTCGCGCAGGATGCACCAGAGCTCCTCGCGCGTGAACGCGTCGAGCGCGCCGAACGGCTCGTCGAGGAGCAGCATCTTCGGCTCATGGACGAGAGCGCGGCAGATCGACGCCCGCTGCTGCATGCCGCCCGAAAGCTCCCATGGAAACTTGTCCTCGTAGCCGCCGAGGCCGACGCTCTGCAGCAGCCGCCTCGCCTTGTCGGCGTACTCGGCGCGCTGTGCGCGAAAGCGCGAGCGGTGCGGCTCGACGATTTCGAGCGGCAGCAGGACGTTGTCGAGCGTCGTCCGCCAGGGCAGCAGCGACGACGACTGGAACGCCATGCCGGTGACCTTGAGCGGGCCCGCGACCTCGCGGCCGTCGATGACGACGGTTCCCCTCGACGGCCTGCGGAGCCCGGTCGCGAGCTTCATGAAGGTCGACTTGCCGCAGCCCGACGGGCCGACGATGGCGATGAACTCGCCTTCGCCGACCTGCAGCGTGATGTCCTCGACCGCGAACTGGCCGGCGGCGAGCAGCTCGTCGTTGTATGCGAGCCAGACGCCCCGGAAATCGACAAACGGCTGACGGCGCGCCGTCATCGTCACTTCCGGACGATTTTGAAGATGTCGCGTTCTGCGGCCGACGGCAGGAAGCCATCCTTCCAGACGGCGGCGGTGTCGATGCGCTCCTTGGTCGCGAACGCGTCGGAGACCTGGCTCGCCATCAGGCTGAGCCGCGGGCCGCGCACCTCGCCGAAGCCCTCGGCGCGGGCGTCGGGGGTGAGCACGGTGGCATCGAGCGCGAGCTTCAGTCGGCGCAGCTCGAGCTCCTCGTTGACGAGGCCGTCGCGCGCCTTGAGCGTCGCGATCGCAGCCTGCGGGTCGGCGATGACGTCCTTCGTGCCCTTCGTGAATGCGCGCAGGAACGCCTTCACCGCCTCCGGGTTCTTCTGCAGGAACTGCTGCGAGACGATGATCGCGTTGCCGTACAGCTTGACTCCATGGTTCGGATACGGCAGGACGACGACCTCGTCGGCCTTGACGCCGCGCGCCTCGATGTTGAGCAGCGACGTGAACGAGAAGCCGGTGATCGCGTCGATGTCGCCGCGCACGAGCATGGTCTCGCGCAGCGTCGGGTCCATCGCCGTCCAGGCGACGCTGCCGACGCCGTTCGCCTTCGCGAAGATCGGCCACGCCTTGCGGCCGGCGTCGAAGACCGGCGCGCCGAGCTTCTTGCCGGTGAGGTCCTGCGGCGTCCTGATGCCCGACTTCTTCAGCGCCAGCACCGCCGCGGGCGTGTTGTTGTAGACCATCATCACGGCGACCGGCTTGTTCGGCGCCGCCGGGTTGTTGGCCTGGAACTCCATCAACGCGGCCATGTCGGCGAAGCCCATGTCGTATGCGCCCGAGGCGACGCGGGTGACGGTGCCGCCCGAGCCATTGCCGGCGTCGACGACGACGTCGAGCTTCTCGGCCTTGAAGTAGCCCTTGGCGAGCGGAACGAGGAAGAGCGCGCCCGGGCCTTCGAAGCGCCAGTCGAGCTGGAACTTGATCGGCGTGTCCTGCGCCAGCACCGGCAGCGCGGTCGAGCACAGGGCGGCGAAGGTCGCTAGCAGCAAGCCGCGGCGGATCGACGGGGAGCGAAGGGTCATGGCGCACCTCGGCGTTGAAGATCAGAGGGTGACGCGAACCGTCTTGACGACCGGCTGCAAGGCGTGGACCTGGTTGCGAACGAAGGCCGTGAACTCCGCCGGCGTCGCCGGCGTCGCCGTCACGCCGAGCTCGAGCAGGCGCTTCTTGATGTCGGGCTGGGCGAGCACCTCGTTGGTCGCCGCGTTGAGGCGGGCGACCAGGTCGGGGGGCATCTTCGCCGGGCCCGTGACGCCGAAGAAGTTGTCGAGGACGAGGCGGCCGTGGCCCGACTCGCCGACCGTCGGCACGTCGGGCGCGAGTGGCGAACGCTGCGCCGACGTCACCGCGAGCGGTTTGATCTGGCCGGTCTTGAAGAACGGCACGAACGCGGTGATGACGTCGATGCCGACCGGGATCACGCCCGAGATCAGGTCGGTCGTCATCGGCGCACCGCCGCGGTACGGCACGTGCGTCATCTTGATGCCGAGGGCGCGGTTCATCAGCTCGCCGTAGATGTGGCCGATCGACGCCGGCCCGCCCGAGCCGTACTGCAACGGGCCCTTCTTCGCCGCGTTCTCGAGATCGACGATGGTGTTGATGCCGGCCGCGGGATTGGCCATGACGACGCACGGCGCCGACCCGATCAGGGCGATGTGGGTGAAGTCGGCGACCGGGTCGTAGGGCTGCTTCTCGAGCGCGAACGGGCCGATCGAGATCGGGGTCGAGTTCGAGAGCATCAGCGTGTAGCCGTCGGGCGCCGACTGGGCGACGTTGGCGCCGCCGACGCTGCCGCCGGCGCCCGGCCGGTTGTCGACGACCACCGCCTGGCCGAGCTTCTTGCCGAGCTGCTCGCCGATCACGCGGGCGACGATGTCGCTGGCGCCGCCGGCGGCGAAGGTGACGACGATCCGGATCGGCTTCTCGGGCCAGGCGGCCCAGGCCGGCCAGGCGAGAGCGGTGGCGCCGGCGACGCCGGCACGGAGGCAGTCACGGCGGCGGAGGCGAAGATCCATGGTCGTTCCTTCGGGGCGGGGAGGCAAGCGGCGCTACGCAACTCCCGCGCCATGCTAGCCCGCGCCGGGCGTGCACGGCGCCGTTCGGCGCGCCATACTCGTCGGCCGCGCCCGCTCTGCGCGACCCAACACCAAGGAGACCGACATGTCCCTGCGCATCAACGACACCGCACCCGATTTCGAAGCCGAGACCACGCAAGGAAAGATCCGATTCCACGACTGGATCGGCGACCAGTGGGCGATCCTCTTCTCGCACCCGAAGGACTTCACGCCGGTGTGCACGACCGAGCTCGGCTACATGGCCAAGATCGAGCCCGAGTTCGCCAAGAGGAACGCCAAGCTGATCGGCCTGTCGGCCGATCCGATCGACCGCCATGCCGCCTGGAGCAAGGACATCGAGGAGACGCAGGGCGCGGCGGTCAAGTACCCGCTGATCGCCGACCACGACCTCAAGGTCGCCAAGCTCTACAACATGCTGCCGGCCGACGAGGTTGCCTCCGACGGCCGCACTCCTGCCAACAACGCGACGGTGCGCTCGGTCTTCATGATCGGCCCCGACAAGAAGATCAAGCTGATGCTGACCTATCCGATGACGACCGGCCGCAACTTCGACGAGGTCCTGCGCGTTCTCGACTCGATGCAGCTCACCGCCAAGCACCAGGTCGCGACGCCGGCGAACTGGAAACCTGGCGAGGACGTGATCATCGCCGGCTCGGTCTCGGACGAGGACGCCAAGAAGAAGTACCCGCAGGGCTGGAAGACCGTCAAGCCTTACCTGCGCGTCGTCAAGCAGCCGACCTGAATTCCTCCCTCTCCCGCTCGCGGGAGAGGGCCGGGGAGAGGGCCGGGGTGAGGGCCGGGTCGAAGGAGGGCGCGCGTCAGCGCGTCGGGAAATTCGGGCCGCAGCGCGGCGATGGGTCGACGACCTCGCGGCAGCGCTTGTAGGCTTCGGGCCGCACCGTGCCGTTGGCGACGCGGTAGCGCTGGAAGCAGGCCTGGCTGTCGAGATATTCCTTGCGCAGTGCCGGGCATTCGGCGTCCGGCGACGACGCGCTGAGCGACGCCGCGACCGCAGGCTTGACGGCCTGCGCGCCTGCCGGCTTGCTCGCCTGCGCGAGCGCCGGCGTTGCGGCGGCGAGCGACGCGATCGCGATCGCGACCGAGGCCGCAGTGGAGAGTGTGCGTAACGGGCTTGACGCGGGCATGGCTGCTCCCGATGCTGGAACGGGCGGCCAGTCTACGGCGCCCGTCGCCGCTGCGCAGGCGCGGGCTCAGCGCCGCGGCGGCAGCGGCGCGCGTGCCAGCAGCGGCCGCTTCGCCTCGGGGGCGCGCTGCGGCTTGCCGCGATCGGCTTCGGCGAGCGCGGTCTCGAGCGCGAGCTCGAGCTGGCGGTCGCGCCCGGCGACGGCGTCCTGCGGCGCGTTGTCGACCTCGATGTCGGGGTCGGTGCCGTGGTTCTCGACGCCGAAACCGACGTCGACGAACCAGAACGCGAACTCGGGTTGCGTCGTCTCGCTGCCGTCGACGAGCCGGTGCCGCGGCCAGATGCCGATGACGCCGCCCCAGGTGCGCGTGCCGACCAGCGGGCCGATCCTCATCAGCTTGACGCAGTGCGAGAAGATGTCGCCGTCGGAGCCGGCGTGCTCGTTGGTCAGCGTGACGACCGGCCCGGCGACCGCTTCCTCCGGATACGTCGTGACATTCATCCAGCGCGAATGGGTGTAGGCGATCCGGCGCCGCGCGACCTTCTCGAGCAGCAGCTGCGAGACGTGGCCGCCGCGGTTGTAGCGGACGTCGACGATCAGCGCGTCGCGCTCGCACTCGTTGCCGAAGTAGCGGTGGAATTCGGCGAAGCCGGCGGCCTGCATGTCGGGGACGTGGAAGTAGCCGACGCGACCGCCCGAGCGCTCGTGCACCCAGGCGCGGTTCTTCTCGACCCACTGCCGGTAGTAGACGGGGACGTCGTCCGCGAGCGCGGCGACGACGACCTCGCGGCGCCGCTCGCCGCCGTCGCGTGCGTTGCCGACCAGCGCGAGCTGCACCTTCTGGCCGGCACGATGGACGAGCAGCGCCTCGGGCGGCAGCGTCGGCGTCAACGGCTGGCCGTCGACGGCGACGATGCGCTCGCCGACCCTGGCCTCGACGCCGATCGCGTTGAGCGGAGAATCGGCGCTCGCGTCCCAGGGATCGCCGCGCGCGATCGACGTGATCTCCCAGCCGCCGCGCTTGCCATCCCAGCGCGACTCGCAGGCGAGATGGCCGAGCGCTCCCGCCTGCGGCTTGCGATGGTCGCCGCCCATCTCGTACGCGTGCGAGGTGCCGAGCTCGCCCTGCATCTCCCAGACGAGGTCGGAGAAGTCGCCGCGCGTCGCGACGCGCTCGACGAGGGGTCGGTAGAGCTGCCAGACGGCATTCCAGTCGATCCCGGAGAGGTCGGCCGACCAGAACTGGTCGCGCTGCAGCCGCCAGACTTCGCGCAGCATCTGCCGCCACTCGCGCTGCGGCTCGACCGAGACGCGAATGCGGTCGAGGTCGATGCGGCCGTTGCGCCGCGACGGCGGCCCTTCGCCGTCGGCGGGGTCGGACTTGTCGGCCTTGACGTCGGCGGCGATGGCGCGCAGCTGCTTGCCCTCGCGGTAGACGAGCGTCTGCGCGTCGCTCGAGAGCGAGAAGTCGTCGCTCTTCTCGGCCACCGTCTCGCTGCGGCCGCTGGCGAAGTCGAAGCGTTCGAGCTTGCCGGCGGGATCCTTGTGGCCGCCGCGGCCGTGCGCGCCGACGATGTTCTGCGTGTTCCAGACGACCTTCCCGCCGGCGAGCCCGGCGATCCTGCCGTAGCGACCCTCGGCAACCGGAAACGCGGCGACGCGCTGGACGATGCCGTCGAGATCGATCCGCACCGGCGCCACCTTGCGCTCCTTGGCCGCAGCGCCGCTCGCGGCGTCGGCGCCCGACGCCGCGCCCGGACTCTTCGGGTCGCCGCCGAGGCCGCGCGGCTCCGGGTCGAACGGCGGCCGGCCGCCGGCCCGCAGCGCGATCAGGTACGGCCGCGCGCCGCGCGGGAAGCTGAGGTCGAAGCGCACGTTGTCGTAGACCGGATCGAAGGTGCGCACCGAGACGAAGTAGAGATAGCGGCCCTCGGGATCGAACGCCGGTGCCGAGTCGCGAAACTCCGGCTCGGTGAGCCACGTGCTGGTGCCGTTCGCGCACGAGAACAGCTTGAGCGCGACGTGGCGGGTGTCGGCGGCGAAGGTGTAGGCGAGCCAGGCGCCGTCGGCCGACCAGGCGAGGTCGTCGCTGCGGCCGTGCGCGCTGGCGTCGACGGCGGTCAGCGCAGCGCTCTCGACGTCGCCGATCCAGACTTCGTTGCGGTGGTTGGCGAACGCGACCGCGTTGCCGACGGGCGCGGCGACGAGCGCGGTGACGTGGCCGGTGTCCCACGGCAGCGTGCGCGCGCCGTCGGCGGCGCGGACGACCAGCCGCTCCTCGCCCGAGGCGTCGCTGGCAGCGACCATCGTCGTGCCGTCGGCGAGCCATTGGCCGCGCCGCAGGCGCGCCGCCGCCCCCTCGACGCCGGCGGTGGCGGCAGCGTTCGTCGCCGAATCGTCGATCCGGCGCGCCGCTGCGCCTTCCCAGAGCGGCATCGCGAACAGCTGGCCGCGCGCCGTGATCGCGAGCGAGTGGCCGCGCGGGTGGAGCTGGAACGACTCGAGGTGGTCGGCCGGCGCGACGAAGCGGCGCGCCGCCTGCGTGCGGTGCGCCGGCGTGTCGACCGCGAGCTCCGCGGTCGTGTCGGTCGCCGGATCGAACAACCAGAGGCGCGCGCCGCAGCCGTAGACGATGCGCTTGCCGTCGCTCTGCGCCTGGCGCGCGTAGTACTCGTCGTGGTCGGTGTGGCGGCGCACGTCGCCGCCGTCGGCGCGGCACGAGTAGACGTTGCCGACGCCCTCGCCATCGCCGATGAAGTAGAGGCGCGCACCGATCCACATCGGCGCCGTGACGTTGCCGGCGAGCTCGAGACGCCGGTACTCGCCGTCGCCCTCGGCGTCGACCCAGAGCGCGCCGGCGCGGCCGCCGCGGTAGCGCTTCCAGCGCGCCGGGTCGTCGGTGTTGCGGCCGATCGCGACGCGGCCGCCGTCGCCCCATCCGATGTGGTTGACCTGGCCGAGGCCGAGCGCGCGCGAAGGCCCGCCGCTCGGCGCCACCGCGAACGCGTGGTGGTTGCGGAAGAACGGCTGGCCCTGTGTCGTCACGTAGACGATCTCGCCGTCGGGTGTCCAGCCGCGCACCTGCACGTCGGTGCCGAGCCAGGTCAGTCGACGCGCCTGCCCGCCATCGGCCGGCATGACGCAGACCTCGGGGTGCTGCTCGTCGCGGCCGACGAACGCGAGCCAGCGACCGTCGGGCGAGAGCGACGGCGTCGACGGCTCGGCCAGCCCGGCGGTGAGGCGACGGGCGACGCCGCCCGACGCCGCGACCGTCCAGAGGTCGTCGTCGGCGACGAAGGCGATCCGATCGCCGGCCAGCGTCGGCTGGCGCAGGTAGCCGGCGCGGTCGCTCGGGCCGGCGTCGGGCGATGCGGTCGTGGGTCCGCTTGCTGTCGAGGCTTTCTTCATGTCGCTCCCTGGCTCGCTACTGCGTCGGCTCGATGCCCGCGTTCGCGAACGAGGAGCGTGATTCGGATCCCTGTAGGTGGCGCATCAGCGCTGCGACCGCGCTGGCGCGCGCGGCGTCGCCAGGCTGCGGGCCGGGCCATGGCACCGCGACGTAGCTGGTGTAGTTCTGCAGCGCCGCCGGCAACGGGCCGACGAACCGCAGGCCGCGGTCGCGGAAGAGGGCGATCTCGGTCGTTGCGCCGAAGCCGAACTCGCGCTGCGAGGTTCCGGCGAGGAGGCGGCGCATCACCGACGCTCCGTCGGGGAAGCGCTCCGACTTCGCGTGGACCGCGTCGGCGACGCCGAGCCGCTGCAGCATCTGCTCGACGTAGACGCCGGTCGAGGCGCGATTGAAGACGACGATCTCGGCGCTCGTCAGCGCCGCCGTGAGGGTCTCGGCGCTCGTGATGTCCGGCGCTTCGACGCCGCTGCGGACGGCGACGCCGACGCCGACCTTGCCGATCGGCGCGCGCGGCCCGGCCATCGCGGCGCCCGTCGCCGCGAATTCGTCGAGCACGCCCTGCGGGGCGACGATGACGTCGGCGGCCGGCGGCGCGCGCAGCGCCGCGCGCAAGGCCGGCGCGGCGGCGAGCGAGAGCGCGACGGTGTGGCCGCTCGCGCGCTCGAAGGCGGCGAGCGCGGGCCGCATGCCCGGCTCGACCGCACCCGCCGACAGCATGCGCAGCTCGACCGCGTGCATCGGCAGGGCGATCGCCGCGAGCGCCGCGGCGAGCAGCGCGCGCGTCATGCGGGCTCGGGGCGCAGCCGCGCCAGCAGCTCGGCCTTGGCTTCGGGCCATTCGCCGACCGTCATGCTGTACATGACGGTGTCGCGGATCGTGCCGTCGCGGCGCACCGCGTGATGCCGCAGGACGCCGTCCTTGCGCGCGCCGAGCCGCTCGATCGCGCGCTGGCTGGCGAAGTTGAAGTTGTCCGTCCGCCAGCCGACCAGCCTCGCTCCGAGCGTCTCGAACGCGTGCGTCATGAGGAGCAGCTTCGCGCTGGCATTGACATGCGTGCGCTGGCGGCTCTTCGCGTACCACGTGTAGCCGATCTCGAGCCGCTCGACCGCGGGCACGATGTCGTGGTAGCTCGACGAGCCGATCACCTCCGAGCTCGCGGCGTCGAGGACGGCGAAGGCGAGGCGGTGACCCTCGGCGTGGCTCTGCAGCGCGCGCTCGATGTAGCCGCGCGTGTCGTCGGGATCGGGGACGCTGGTGACGCGGATCTTCCAGAGCTCGCCGTCGGCGGCGGCGCGCTTGAGGCCCGCTTCGTGCTGCAAGCCGAGCGGCTCGAGCCGCACGCGCTCGTCGCTCAAGGTGATGGCATCGACAGGCAACACGGCCTAGAGGCGATCCATGCCTCTAGCGGTTGTGGCGCTGCATGAAGACGAGCTTCTCGAACAGCGACACGTCCTGCTCGTTCTTCAGCAGCGCGCCGACCAGCGGCGGCACCGCGACCTTGTCGTCCTTGCTCTGCAGCGCCTCGAGCGGGATGTCCTCGGCGACGAGCAGCTTCAGCCAGTCGAGCAGCTCGGACGTGCTCGGCTTCTTCTTCAGCCCCGGCAGGTTGCGGACCTCGTAGAAGTTCTTCAGCGCCGCGCCGAGCAGCTCCTTCTTCAGGTTCGGGAAGTGGACGCCGACGATCTGCTTCATCGTCTCGGCGTCGGGGAACTTGATGTAGTGGAAGAAGCAGCGGCGCAGGAACGCGTCGGGCAGCTCCTTCTCGTTGTTCGACGTGATGAAGACGAGCGGCCGGTGCTTCGCCTGGACCAGCTCGCGCGTCTCGTAGACGAAGAACTCCATGCGGTCGATCTCGCGCAGCAGGTCGTTCGGGAACTCGATGTCGGCCTTGTCGATCTCGTCGATCAGGAGCACGACCGGCTCGTCGGCGGTGAACGCCTGCCAGAGGACGCCGCGGACGATGTAGTTGTGGATGTTGCGGACGCGTCTGCTGCCGTCGTCTCCTTCCACTCCGGCGAGCTGGCTGTCGCGCAATCGGCTGACGGCGTCGTACTCGTAGAGGCCCTGCTGCGCCTTGGTCGTCGACTTGATGTGCCATTGCAGGAGCGGCATGCCGAGCGCCTGCGCGACTTCCTCGGCGAGCATCGTCTTGCCGGTGCCCGGCTCGCCCTTGACCAGCAGCGGCCGCTTGAGCGTCGCCGCCGCGTTGACGGCGAGCATCAGGTCGGGCGTGGCGACGTAGGTTTCGGAGCCTTTGAACTTCATGGACGACGGTCTGCAGAGGGCGATTCAGTATAGCGGCGCCCCTATAATTCGCCGTTTTGCGCGCTCGCTCCAACCACTCCCGCACCATGAAGAAGAAGCCGTCGTTGCCGTCCTTCGCGAACGTCGTCGTCGCCCTTTCGCTCGGTTGCGTTGCCGCCGCTGCGAGCGCGCAGGACGCGAAGCCCGGCGACGCCGTCGCCGGCCAGAAGAAGGCGGCGATGTGCAACGGCTGCCACAGCATCCAGGGCTACCAGGCGAGCTTTCCCGAGGTCTACAAGGTGCCGAAGATCGCCGGCCAGAGCGGCAAGTACATCGCCACCGCGCTCGCCGCCTACCGCAAGGGCGAGCGCAAGCATCCGTCGATGCGCGCGATCGCCGGCAGCCTGACCGACCAGGACATGGCCGATCTCGCCGTCTACTACGAGCAGCTCGGCACGAGCGGCGGCGACGCGTCGGCGGCGAGCACGAAGTCGCCCGACCCGACGACGGTCGCCGCGCCGCCGGCCAACGTCGCCAAGCTGCTGACGCAGGCGAACTGCGCCTCGTGTCATGGCCCGAACTACTC
>Ga0307416_100000975_pt1 | contig 15137 bp, 15 predicted proteins | sample DK1Cmetagenome_2_FD_203821 | JGI IMG/M metagenome (GOLD analysis project Ga0307416, IMG submission 203821) | Maize rhizosphere microbial communities from greenhouse at UC Davis, California, United States - DK15-C-3 | ecosystem: Host-associated > Plants > Roots > Rhizosphere > Soil | place...
GTGCCTTGCGAAGCGGTGCTGGGCGAGGCCAACAGCCCTTACGAAGTCATTGTCAAGACGGCGGAAGAGCGGCACTGCGACATCATCCTGATGGCATCGCACGGCCGCAAGGGCTTGAACAAACTGTTCCTCGGCAGTGAAACGCAAAAGGTGCTTGCCCATACGCAACTGCCGGTACTGGTACTGCGCTGACTCCCGCGCAAATTGCAAATTTGGTAATATTCCTCCAAATTTGCTAACGAATGGGACGCTCATGCACCGCATTACCTTGCTGGCTGGACTGGCGCTGGCCATATCCAGTGCTGCCGCCGAACAAGTGAAGGTCACTGTCCGCCTGGCGGCGCCGGATGCACTGGAGGTCACCTACCAGCTGCCAGCAAGCTGTACGCGACTTCCTTTCCTGAAGAATGGCAATGGCGCTGCCACGATTCGTTCGCATTGGCAGCCAATTGACGCATGCGGCAAAGCCGACGGCAGTACCCTGGCCCGCAATGCGCAGGATTGCAAGGCGCTTGCCTTCCGCGTTCCTGCCACAAGCAACAAGGTCACTGGCTATCCCGGTTCATTCCCGACCGGCCAGGGTGTCTATGCGCATATGTCCAACTATGCCGTGGGCGAAAGCTGCGGCGCAGCCAGCTATCGCTTTGAGGCACCGGGCAGCATACTGGCCGGGATGGCGCGACGCGAAGGCTCGGTTGCGGCTCACGCCGACGCGCCGGCATTGCTGTTCCCTGCTCGCCTGCCTTCCAGCGGCGCCAGCCTGGACTATTTCGATCCCGCATTACCCGCCTCCACCGTGGCGCAGCTGCGTGATCGGGCCGACCGTACTGCCACCTGGCTGCGCCATCGCATGCCCGGGGTTGCATTCAAACGCCCAATCATTGCGGCCACGCTGGCGACGGAGCCAGGCGGACCGAATATCGGCGGCAACGCGGGCGACATGCTCCACCTGGCCTTGTTCAACTGGCCGCAAGTGCCCTCGCCGGAGGTGGCGCGGCTGGCAAACAAGCTGGTTGCGCACGAGATGAGCCATCGCTTCCAGCTGCGCGATGCGGTGGACGATTATCAGGATGGACGCTTGATCCACGAAGGCGGCGGCGAATTCCTGCGTTGGCTCGTTTCGCTGCACGAAGGGTGGCTGACACCAGCCGAAGCGGCCATGGAACTGGATGACGCGCTCGCCGGCTGCGTGCTGGCCACTGGCAACCGGCGCTGGCGCGACCTTGCTGCCGACGAGATTGCCGGCAACCGGCTCGAGTACGAATGCGGGCTGCCAGCCTATGTATATGCGCTGGCGGCCCGGCAAGGAAAAGGCGCTGCCGTCACGCGCATTAACGACTTCTACCGCCAGCTGCGTAACGGCGCCAAACCCGGTTTCGAGCAAGCGATGGAATGCGGAAGCCGGCCTTGTAAGCCGAAGGTTTTGCCCGTTATATTGGACGGCCCAGGACCGATGCGCGAACGGTGGGCGGCTGTGCTCGACGCCAGCGGACTTGCCCGCCCGGTCACGCCCACGCAGCGCCAAACCGATGCAATGATGCTGCAGGCGCTGGCCGGCCTGGTCCGGGAAGACTGCCAGGGAAAGCGCAGCATGACGCCGACTGCCGGCAGCGTGCTGGTCGACACCCTGGCGTCATGCGCGAGCATCCGTAAAGATATGGAAGTGGTACAGATAGAAGGCCTGCCGTTGTTCGGCGCTATGCAGGCATTGCCAGCAATGGTGCAGGCATGCGGCACGCGCCGGCAGGTTGTGCTGGGATTGAAAGATGGCACGACGCAGCAGGTGCCCTGCCGCGTCCCTTACCAGCCCGCCACGCGCATGTATGCCGCCGACATCGGCAAGATCATGCGTGCGCTGGGCGTGCCGCCCGGTCGCTAACGCCCCGGATCAACGGGCGAGTTTTGGCAGCAGCACCCAGACATTGCCGCGCTGCTTCATGCGGCCGGCGTAATCCGCCGCCTCGACGCCAAAGCCAAAGAAGAAGTCCAGCCGGATCGCGCCTTTGATGGCGCCACCGGTATCCTGCGCCAGCATCAGCCTTTGCAGCGGAATCTCCTCGCCAGGTAGCGTGGTATTCAGGTAGACCGGCGCGCCCAGGGGCAGCTGGCTGCGATCGATCGCCACCGAACGCTGGGGCGTGAGCGGTACATTCAGCGTGCCTTTCGGGCCGACCTTAGGGTCTGGCAGCTTTTCTTCCCTGAAGAAGACATAGCTTGGATTGGCGTTGAACAATTCCTGCTGGCGCGTCGGATGGCCCGCAATCCAGGCCTTGATGCCCTGTGCGGTCGCCTGTTCAAGCGTCAGCTCGCCGTTCTGCACCAGCCACTTGCCGATCGACTGGTAGGGGCGTCCGTTCTGGTCAGCATAAGCCACGCGCACGGTTTCGCCGTCGGCCAGCTGGACGCGGCCCGAGCCCTGCACTTCGAGGAAGAAGGCTTCCACCGCGTCATCCACCCACAGCAGTTCATTGCCTGCCAGGCCAGTGCGGGCGATTTCCTCCCGTGCCGGGTATGGCACCACGCGCTTCCCTTTAAGGCGGCCGCGCACACGCTTGTCCTTCAGTTCCGGATAAACCGTGCCGACGTCGATAATCACCATGTCGTCCGGCACTTTGTAAAGCGGGGTCTGGTAAGGGCCGCCCTTTTTACGGGCGCCGCGCAGCAGTGGCTCGTAATAGCCGGTAATCAGGCCGCTGTCCTTGCCGTCCGGCCCGATGACCTGGTGCGGGTCGAAGAACGATTCGAAGTACAGCCGGATGGCCGATTCGCTGTTGCCGTCCACCGTCCTGGCGATGGCGCATGGCTCTTTCCAGTCGCCGCTGCCGCCAAGCTTTGAGCAAGACAGCATGAAGGCGGGCCAGGCAGCGCGCAGGTCGTCGCGGTCCCAGCCTGGCAGGTCGGCAAAACGGGCCGGGATGAATTCGGCCTTGGCCGGCGCCGCGGGCGTCGCCGGCACGACTGGCGCCGGCGGCTGGACGGTCGGCACGGCTGGCGCGGGCGGGGTGGCTGGCTGCGCGGGCGGCGCTGGCTGGGGCGGCGCGGTGGTACAGGCGCTCAGCGCGAGGGCAAGGACTGCCGCCGCCACGGCGCCGGTTGAAACAGGTAAACTACGGCGTTCGTTCAACATGAGGTGTTATCTATGTGGTATCTGATGCTTGAAGCGCTGGTAGCGCTGTTCCTTCTGGTGTTCATCGTCTGGTGGACGCTGCCTTCCAAGAAGAAGAAGGACGACAAGAAGCCATAATCAATGCAGCGTGCGCGGCAGCGACAGCACGAATTCTGGGATCTTGGTTTCAAACTGGTGCCCGTCCTCGGCCACGCAGAAGTATTCGCCGAACATCGAGCCCTGCGGGGTGCGCAACTGGGTACCGCTGGTATATTCAAACGCTTCGCCCGGCTGCAGCAATGGCTGGTGCCCCACCACGCCAAGGCCACGCACTTCTTCGACGTGGTTGTTGGCGTCCGTGATCACCCAATGGCGGGAAATCAGCTGGGCCGGCACCGTGCCGGTGTTTTTGATGGTAATAGTGTAAGTAAACACAAAGTTGGTGCGGTCCGGATTGGACTGTTCCGGCAGGTACTGGGTGCGCACCGTTACCGCAAATTCATACTGGGCCATCGGCGTTCCTTATAACAATTGGGCAATTCTAGTCCAAGCAATCGGCAGCCGTCCGCACAGCAGCGTAAAATAACGCATCTTTTTTCTCAGCCACCCAGCCATGACCACTTTCCGTATCGCTCCCAGCATCCTGTCCGCCGATTTCGCCCGCCTCGGCGAAGAAGTGCGCAATGTCGTCGCGGCCGGCGCCGACATCATCCACTTCGACGTGATGGACAATCACTATGTGCCAAACCTGACCGTCGGCCCGCTGGTATGCCAGGCGATCCGCCCGCACGTCCAGGTGCCGATCGACGTGCACCTGATGGTCAAGCCGGTCGACCGCATCATCCCAGATTTTGCCAAGGCTGGCGCCAACATCATCACCTTCCACCCGGAAGCGTCCGATCACCTCGACCGTTCGCTGCAGCTGATCCGCGACAACGGCTGCAAGGCCGGCCTGGTATTCAATCCTGCCACCCCACTGAGCTACCTGGACCATGTGATGGACAAGATCGACATGATCCTGATCATGTCCGTCAATCCGGGCTTCGGCGGCCAGTCCTTCATCCCGCAGGCGTTGAAGAAAATCGCTGAAGCGCGCCGCCGCATCGACGAATCCGGCCGCGACATCATGCTGGAAGTCGATGGCGGTATCAAGATCGACAATATCAAGGCGGCAGCGGAAGCCGGCGCGGACACCTTCGTGGCTGGTTCCGCGATCTTCGGCCAGCCGGACTACAAGGCCGTGATCGACGCGATGCGCGCCCAACTGGCTTCGCTGTAATCGCATGGCGGCGGTCCTGCGCGGCGTTCGGGCCGCCATCATTGATCTCGACGGCACCATGCTGGATACCATGCCGGACTTCGAGGTGGCCATCAACCTGATGCGCGAAGAACTGGGCCTGGCGCCCATCACGGTGGCGCAAATCGAGCTGATGGTCGGCAAAGGTTCCGAGAACCTGGTCCGGCGCGTGCTAGCGCTGGACTACGACGAAGCCGGCGTGGAAGGCGCCTTCCCGGCCGCCATGGACGCCTACCAGCGTCACTACCTGGTCATCAATGGCCGCCACAGCGAGGTTTATGCCGACGTGGTGGCTGGCCTGCAAGCGATGAAGGCCAGCGGCCTGCGCCTGGCCTGCGTGACCAACAAGCCGCTCGCTTTTGCGCGGCCCCTGCTCGCGCTGAAAGGCCTGGACCGCTATTTCGAAGTACTGTTCGGCGGCGACTCGTTCGAAAAGAAGAAGCCGCACCCGATGCCGCTGCTGGCGGCATGCGAGCATTTTGGCCTGCCGCCCGCGAATGTGGTGGCCATCGGCGACTCGTCAAACGACGCCCAGGCGGCCCGCGCAGCCGGTTGCCCGGTTCTTACAGTGCCATATGGTTATAACCACGGAGTATCTATACATGAAACAGATTCCGATGGTATAGTTGACACGCTTCTTCATGCAGCTGAACTGATTTCACGCGCAAACTGACCAAATGTTTCTCAACAAAAGACACAATGTAACCCACCGGGGCTCGATTGAGGCCTGGCTGTGGCGACGCTGGCAATCCTGACAGTAGTCCAGATTGCTGCTGCCGCATATCATGCGTCGGCAGGTTTTTTGTAACCTTACCGCCCCGACCTTATCTGCGGCGGAATGGAGAGACGCATGACCGAACTCGAATTTAAATCCCTGGCCGCGGAAGGCTACAACCGTATTCCATTGATCGCGGAAGCTTTCGCCGACCTGGAAACCCCGCTCACCCTGTACATCAAGCTGGCCCAGAGCCAGAACTACGGCAAGAACACCTTCTTGCTGGAGTCGGTTGTGGGCGGCGAGCGTTTCGGCCGATTCTCCTTCATCGGCCTGCCGGCCAACACGCTGCTGCGCAGTGCCGGCCAGCTGACCGAGATCGTGAAAAACGGCGAGGTGATCGAAACCCACGAAGGCAATCCCCTCGAATTCATCGAGCAGTACCAGGCCCGCTTCAAGGTCGCCGTGCGTCCCGGCATGCCGCGCTTCTGCGGCGGCCTGGCGGGCTACTTCGGCTACGACACCGTGCGCCACATCGAAAAGACCGTGGCCCATTCGCAGCCGAAGGACGACCTGGGCCTGCCGGACATCCAGCTGATGGTGACGGAAGAACTGGCCGTGATCGACAACCTGTCCGGCAAGCTGTACCTGATCGTCTACGCCGACACCACGCAGCCGGAAGCCTTCAGCAAGGCGCGCCAGCGCCTGAAGGACCTGCGCGCGCTGCTGCGCCGCGGCGTCGACGCGCCGGTTACCTCCCCGTCCGTGCGCACCGAGACCATTCGCGATTTCCCCAAGGAAGAGTACCTGAAGGCGGTCGCCAAGGCGCACGAATACGTCATGGCGGGCGACCTGATGCAAGTGCAGATCGGCCAGCGCATCCGCAAGCCCTACGTCGACTCGCCGCTCACCCTGTACCGTTCGCTGCGTTCGCTGAATCCGTCGCCGTACATGTACTTCTACAATTTCGGCGACATGCAGATTGTTGGCGCGTCGCCGGAAATCCTGGTGCGCAACGAGACGCTGCCCGACGGCGAGAAGAAAGTCACGCTGCGCCCGATCGCCGGCACCCGCCCGCGCGGCAATACGCCGGAACGCGACGCCGTGCTAGCGGAAGAATTGCTGAACGATCCGAAGGAAATCGCCGAGCACGTGATGCTGATCGACCTGGCGCGCAATGACCTGGGCCGCATCTCCGAGACCGGCTCGGTCAAGGTGACCGACAAGATGGTCATCGAAAAGTACTCGCATGTGCAGCACATCGTCTCCAACGTCGAGGGCACGCTGAAAAAAGGCATGTCCAACCTGGACGTTCTGCGCACCACATTCCCTGCCGGCACCCTGACCGGAGCGCCCAAAGTGCGCGCGATGGAAGTGATCGACGAACTGGAAATTTCCAAGCGCGGTATTTACGGCGGCGCCTGCGGCTACCTGTCGTTCGGCGGCGAAATGGATGTCGCGATCGCGATCCGCACCGGCGTGATCAAGGATGGCATGCTGTACGTGCAGGCCGCAGCCGGCATCGTGGCCGATTCGATTCCGGAAATGGAATGGCAGGAAACCGAGAACAAGGCGCGCGCCGTGCTGCGCGCCGCCGAGCAAGTGCAAGATGGCCTGGATGGGGAGTTCTGACATGCTGCTGATGATCGACAATTACGACTCCTTCACCTACAACATCGTGCAGTATTTCGGCGAACTGGGCGAAGACGTGCGCGTGTTCCGCAACGACGAAATCACCATCGCCGAAATCGAAGCGTTGAATCCTGACCGCATCTGCATCTCCCCAGGTCCAAAAGACCCGTCGCAGGCAGGCATCTCGCTGGAAGTGCTGAAGCACTTCGCGGGCAAGAAACCGATCCTGGGCGTCTGCCTGGGACACCAGGCCATCGGCGAAGCCTTTGGCGGCAAAGTTATCCGCGCCAAGCAGGTCATGCATGGCAAAACTTCTCTTATCGCACATACGGGTGTGGGCGTGTTCCAGGGCTTATCCAGCCCGTTCACGGTAATCCGCTACCACTCTTTGGCAATCGAGCGATCCTCGCTGCCTTCCTGCCTGGAAGTGACAGCATGGACCGACGACGGCGAAATCATGGGCGTGCGGCACAAGGATTACGACATTGAGGGTGTGCAGTTCCACCCTGAGTCCATCCTGTCCGAGCACGGCCACGCCTTGCTGAAGAATTTCCTCGTACGCAAATAAGAGAAGGAAGCATCATGCCAATTACACATCAGGAAGCACTGGTCCGCTGCATCGAGCACCGCGAAATTTTCCACGACGAGATGCTGCACCTGTTCCGCCAGATCATGTCCGGTGAAATGTCACCCGTCATGGTGGCTGCGCTGACCATGGGCTTGCGCGTCAAGAAAGAAACCATCGGCGAGATCACCGCCGCCGCGCAAGTCATGCGCGAGTTTTCGACCAAGGTGCCGATGGCGGACACCACCAACCTGGTGGACATCGTCGGCACCGGCGGCGACGGCGCCCACACCTTCAATATCTCCTCCGCCTCGATGTTCGTCGCCGCTGCGGCAGGCGCGCGCGTGGCCAAGCACGGCGGACGCTCTGTTTCGTCTTCTTCCGGCAGCGCGGACCTGATCGAGTCGCTGGGCGCCAATATCAACCTGAAGCCGGAACAGATCGCGCAGTCGATCGCGCAGACCGGCATCGGTTTCATGTTCGCTCCCAATCACCATGCGGCAATGAAGCATGTGGCGCCGGTGCGGCGCGAACTGGGCGTGCGTTCGATCTTCAATATCCTGGGCCCGCTGACCAATCCGGCCGGCGCGCCGAACATCCTGATGGGCGTGTTCCACCCCGACCTGGTGGGCATCCAGGTGCGCGTACTGCAGCGCCTGGGCGCACAGCATGCGGTGGTAGTGTATGGCCGCGACAATATGGATGAAGTGTCGCTGGGCGCCGGCACCCTGGTGGGTGAACTGGTCAACGGCGAGATCCGCGAATACGAGATCCATCCGGAAGACTTCGGCATGCAGATGATCGCCTCGCGCAACCTCAAGGTCGCCGATTCGAACGAGTCGAAAGCACGGGTCATGGAAGCGCTGCGCGGCGAGCCGGGACCGGCAACCGATATCGTGGCCCTGAATGCCGGCACCGCGCTGTATGCCGCCGGCGTCGCGTCGTCCATCGAAGACGGCCTGGCGCGCGCACGCCAGGCGATTTCGTCCGGTGCGGCGGTGGCCAAGCTTGAGCAGTTCGTCCGCGTGACGCAGGAACTGGGCCGGGAGGGTTGAGCATGTTCGGCATTCATGACCTGGCGCTGTTTGTTGTTTCCGGTCTGCTGCTGAACATCATGCCGGGACCGGATTCGCTGCTGATCATGTCGCGCAGCGCGACCCAGGGCTGGCGCGCGGGATGCGCCGCCGCAATGGGAATCGGGGCCGGCACCATGGTGCATATCGGCGCGGCGGCAGTCGGCCTGTCGGCCGTGCTGGCCACTTCCGCCACCGCCTTCACCGTTGTCAAATGGGTTGGCGCGGCATACATCGTCTGGTGCGGCATCGCCATGCTGCGCTCGCGGCTGCAGCGCGGCCAGGCGGCCGGCGGCAGTCCCCCTGCCGTCGCTGCGCCGGCGATGCCGCTGGCGCGCATTTTCGCCCAGGGCTTCCTGACGAACGTGCTGAACCCAAAAGTCGCGCTGTTTTTCCTGGCATTCGTGCCGCAGTTTATCGACGCCGATGCGCCGAACAAGCCGCTCGCCTTCCTCATACTCGGCTGCATTTTCAATTTCAACGGCATGCTGTGGTGTAACGGCCTGGCCGTTTTCACGGCCTTTGCCAGCGCAAAGCTCAAAGTCAAACCCCTGGTCGCGCTGTGGCTGAACCGCGTCACGGGCGGCCTGTTTATCGCGCTTGGCGCGCGCCTGGCACTGGCCGAACAACATTAAGCTCCCATCATGTCCGACATCCTGAACAAGATCCTGGCCGTCAAGGCCGACGAAGTGGCCGCGGCCAAGAAGTACCGCAGCCTGCAGTCCCTGCGCGACGAAGTCGAAGGCGACAAGGCGCTGCGCGCCCAGCTGCGGGGGTTTGAAGCGAGCCTGCGCAGCAAAATCGAAGCCGGTCATGCCGGCGTCATCGCCGAAGTGAAAAAAGCATCGCCGTCGAAAGGCGTGCTGCGCGCCGACTTCCGGCCTGCCGACATCGCGCAGAGCTATGCCAACGCGGGCGCGGCCTGCCTGTCCGTGCTGACCGACGTGCAATTCTTCCAGGGCGCGACCGAATACCTGCAGCAGGCCAGGGCCGCTTGCGACATCCCGGTCCTGCGCAAGGATTTCATGGTCGACCCGTACCAGATCTATGAAGCCCGCGCGATGGGCGCCGACTGCATCCTGCTGATCGTCTCAGCGCTGGATCATGGCCTGATGGCGGAGATGGAGGCTTGTGCCCACGAACTGGGCATGGACGTGCTGATCGAATCGCACGATGGCGAAGAACTGACGGCGGCCCTGAAGCTGAAGAGCCGCCTGGTCGGCATCAACAACCGCAACCTGCGCACTTTCGACGTATCGCTCGACACGACGCTGGACCTGCTGGCGCGCATCCCGGAAGAGCGCATGGTCATCACCGAATCCGGCATCATGACCCCGCAGGACGTGGCACGCATGCGCGAACGCAATGTGCATGCCTTCCTTGTCGGCGAAGCGTTCATGCGCGCGCCCGACCCGGGCGCAGAATTGCGCAAGCTGTTCAGTTAACCGCGCAGCGTCCCTTTGCGGTGCCGCGCACGCGGCGGAATTGGGTGGTCGTGCCATTGCGTTCGGTCACGCTGAAGCTCTTGCCGTCCACCCGGAAATTCATGCGCGTGGCATCGACCAGGGCCGGCGAATGCTCTCCATCGATCCAGGTAACGACGCGCTCTTTCACCGACCACTCGCCATACTGCGGCCGGATCCTGGCTTCGGCCCCCTGCACCGGTGCGACCATGTATTTGCCATCTTCACGCAGGACAATCAGGCCGTTCGGCCCGATACGGCTGGAGGTCCAGATCCCGACCAGGGCACAAGGCTGGGGATGGGTGCCCAGCATTGCGGTAACCTGCCGCTCAACGGCCGCCCGGCCCAGCGTGACGCAGCCCAGCAAGCCGAATGCGGCCAGCCACGCCAGCTTGGTCGAGGCAAGGAAGACCATATCGCTCCCCGCCAGCCGGCAGGTGTCGTGGTGTGAAGCACCCAGCAGGCCGAGCTCCACGTCATGCTGTGCCAGCGTCTTGCGGCCGCGGACTATCATCAGGACCAGGACGATAATATTGACCAGCGGGATCAGCATCAGCAGCACCGCGAGGACTCGCATGATGATGTTCGACCCGACACCTTTGGCCAGCCGGTACACCGCCACCATCGCCAGCAGGGTCACCCCCACGGCCATCGCCGACGTTGGCCAGCCATCCATGCTGCCGATGAAATAAGCGGCAATCATGTACAGCACGGTCGCGAAAATCGTCAGCCGCAAGCCGTCCGCAACCAGGTAGAGGCTCTCGTTTGCGTCGGCTGCTTCGACCGGCGGCTCGCTCTCGAAGGGCCGGGACATGGGTGGCATAGTTGTGGCGGCCGGCACAGGGTCCAGCGCCAGTTTCGGTGACATGGGAGCGGCCGCAACCATCGCAGGCGGCGGCAACGGTTTGGGCGGCTCCGATAGCGGCGCCGGGCCCGGCTCGATGGCCAGGCTTGCCCTGCAAGCACCGCGGTCGCGCAGCACTGATGCATATTGCCTGGCCTGGAAGAGCGGTACCCCCTTCTTCACCACCGTGCGCCTGCCGCCAGACAGCAGCGCAATCATCTCGGTGACCGGCTTGCGCATCAGGGCAGCCAGCTTTTGCGCCGCTTCGCCCAGCGCCACGCCATCGGCAGCGCCTTCCAGCACGACCTGGTAGGTCGGCGGACGGTGCACTTCACCCGACTGGTTATCCACCACGGTCAGGCCCAGCTCCGCGGCGATGTACAGCACATGCGGTACCACTTCCTTGCGGCGGCGCACCAGTGTCAGGTGTCCGACGTCGCCGGCATAGTGGCCTTCCGACCACGGAGCGTCGGGAAACAGTCCGGCCAGCGCATCGTGGAAGCGCTTCAGCATGGCCGACGGCGGCTGCCCGCCGGCGTCCTGGCGCAGCTTGTTCAGGAATGGAAAAACATCAAGATCGGCTTCCGGCGCAGCGACGGAAGTAAATTGTAATTGATAGCTCATCCGGACAATTTTAATTGCACTGTGGGCAAACTAGTTAAATTTAAATTAACCGAAGAGCAATTTGGACAAGAAATACAACAGGCTATGCGGCCATTGCGGGCGGCACCGCAAGCTCCGCCCGGTTGCGGCCATTGGCTTTGGCACGGTACAACGCTGCATCGGCGCGCGACAGCAGGCTGTCCAGCGATTCCGCCGCCACGTGCTGGCTGGCGATGCCGATGCTGACGGTGCAGGCAGGCAGCCCGGCCGTGGCACCCTCGCGCAAGGCGGACTGGATGCGCAGCGCGAGTTGCTGGGCGTGGTGCAGCGGCGTATCGGGCAGCAGCACAATGAACTCCTCGCCCCCGAAGCGCGCAACGTAGTCACACTGGCGCGCGGTACGCATGATGGCCGCTGCGACGTGCACCAGCACCTTGTCGCCCTGCGCGTGCCCATATTGGTCGTTGATCGCCTTGAAGTGGTCAAGATCGATCGCCATCAGCGACAAGGGCAGCACCGCGTCGCTGCGCTGCTGGCGCGCGCGCGCACGGCTGAAGCATTGCAGGAACCCGCGCCGGTTCAACGCCCCGGTCAACGGATCATGCGTGGAGCGCTGCTCCAGGATCTTCTGCAGCTTGCGCGTCGCCAGCATGAGGAAGGCGACCGTCAGCAGCAAGGCCATGAAATTTGCCACCGCCAGGTAGACGTTTGCGAGCGCGCTGCCGCGCATAAGGTCGGCCGACGACGCATGTGCGACGATGGCGGCCACGCCGCGCGTCAGCACCGTGCCCGCCTGCGCCGCCAGCAATATGCCGAAGAACCAGCTGGTGAAATGGCGTGTGCGGTAGCGCCACGCAAGGCGCAGCTGGTCGAGATAGAACACGCTGACGATGAAGCTGAACGCCATCACCCGGCGCGGGAAACTGGGCTCGGCCAGCAGCCACCACAGGCAGGCAAGCAGCTCCAGCACCCAGGCGGCATGGAAAATCGCCCAGCCGGCCGGTTCGCCGTAGAAGCGGCGCGTTCCTACCATCGACAGGCCGATGCCCCACGTCAAGCACAGGTTGGCCCCAGCCAGGGCAATCGTCTCGGGCAGCTGGTTGCGCAGCATGAACAGCACGCCGGCGCACACCATGGCCAGCAAGCCGGCGGCCCAATGGCCAACGCCCGCCACTTCGCGGCGAAAGCTCACATGCATGGAATACATGGCGCCTGCCATGGCCACGCAGGTGAGCGTGGTCATGAACAGGATGGTGAACGGATCCAGCGCGAACATCAGGCCGGGTCAGGAAGCGGTCGGCCGGCGTGGCGTGGTCTTCTTCTCTTCCACAGTGAACGTGATGCCGGGCACGCGGTCGCCATGCAGCTTGACGTCAAACGACATCAGTTCGTCGCGCCGGAAGGCATGCACCTGCACGGTGTCGCCCACCTTGTAGCGCGACAGCAGCGCATCCACGTTATTCGGATTGCCCATGACGCGCAATCCGTCGATCGCCACCAGCAGGTCGTTGGCGGACAAGCCGGCACGCTGCGCCGCCCCGCCGTCATGCACTGCGCTCAGCTTGCAATCGGCGCCGTCGCGGCCCAGGTTCACATCCATGCTCGGCTTGCCGGCCTTGCGTTCATCCTTGTAGCTGACGCCGAACTGTGGCAGCAGCTTGGCCAGCGGCAGGTCGTCGGTGCCGCGAATGTATTTGTCCACGAATGGTTTCAGCTTCATGCCGCTGATTTCGTCGAACAGCGCCTCTACTTCGGCCGGCGTGACGCCGCGCGCGCGGCCGTTGTAGAAGTCGCGGCCGAAGCGCTGCCACAGCGCGCGCATGATGTCGTCCAGCGAGCGCTTGCCGCCGGTTTTGGCACGGATTGTCAGGTCCAGCGCCAGCCCGACCAGCGAACCCTTGGCGTAGTAGCTCACGATGGCGTTCGGCGAATTCTCGTCCTGGCGGTAGTACTTGCCCCAGGCGTCAAAGCTGGAATCGGCCACGCTTTGCTTGGTGCGGCCGCTGCCGCGCAGCACGCCGCCCACCGTCTTGCCCAGCATCTTGTAATAGCCATCCTCCGACAACAGGCCGGCACGCACCAGCATCAGGTCGTCGTAATAGCTGGTAAAGCCTTCGAACAGCCAGAGCAGCGGTGTGTAATTTTCGACCTGCAGGTCGTAAGGCGCGAACACGGCCGGCTTGATGCGCTTGACGTTCCAGGTATGGAAGTATTCGTGGCTGCACAGGCCGAGGAATTTCTCGTAACCTTCGCTGCGCGGCTTGTCGCGTGAAGCGGTCGTCGGCAGGTCAGCGCGCGAACAGATCAGCGCGGTCGATGCTCGGTGTTCCAGGCCGCCATAACCGTCGCCGACCACCATGGTCATGAACACGTAGCGGTCCATCGGGGCCTTCTTGGTGCGCGGCTCGAAGAACGCGATCTGGCTTTCGCAAATCGCCTTCAGGTCGGCGCACAGGCGCGCCAGGTCCAGGTTGGGCACGCGGCCGGTAAACACCACGTCGTGCGGGACGCCGTGCGCCTTGAAAGTGGCCAGCGCAAAATCACCCATTTCCACCGGGCTGTCGATCAGTTCATCGTAATCCTTCGCCCCGTATGTGCCAAAACCATAGCGCCGGGCCTTGAGTTCCTTGAGCGCGGTGGCAACGCGCCAGCTGCGCGCCGCTTCATCGGCGGGGCGCTGGATGTCGACCACATGCTCGGCATCCTCATGGCCGACCGCGCGCAGGAACACGCTGGTGCCGTTGAAAAAGCCGTGCGTCTGGTCCAGGTGGGCGGCGCGCACCGACAAGTCCCAGGCATAGACCTCGTAATGCACGGTGAGCTTGCCCTTGCAGGGCGCGGCTTGCCAGGAATGCTTGTCCAGCTTTGCCAGTGCCACCGCCTGGCCGCCCGCTTCCGCGCGCGCGGTAATGATGTTGCGCGAAAACTCGCGGATCATGTAACTGCCGGGAATCCAGGCTGGCAGCACGAAAACCTGGCCTTCCGGCGCCGGCGCCTCGACGGTGACGCTGACCTGGAACATGTGCGCCGCGAGATCCCTGGCGGCGATGGTGTAGCTGATTTTCTTATTTTTCATGGATATCGGACGGGGTATCGATGTCCTGCAGGATGCCGGGATCGTCCACCGCCAGTTCGTTAACGATATTGTTCTTCAGGACGCCGCGGGCGCCCTGGTCACCTTCCAGCGCCAGCAGGCCATGCAAATGCGCGCGGCCGAATGCGACCGGGTTGCCGCGTCGCCCCGCGTGCACGGGAGCCGCTATAAGGGCGCCCTGCGCAACCTCCCGCACCAGCGCAGCAATCGTGGACGGCTGCACATACGGCATATCCGCCAGCGCGACCAGCCAGCCTTGCGCATCCTGCGCAGCGCGCACGCCACATACCAGCGAGGCCGCCATGCCGCTGCCGGCGTCTTCGCACACGGCGATCTCGCAGCCAAGGGCGCCGAGCAGCGCCGTCGTCGCCGTGTCGCCCGGACGAACTACCGCGATCACGCGCGGAAGCACTGCCAGCAGCGCACGTGCGCTGGCGCCAGCCACTGGTTCGCCGCCGGGCAAGACCTGCAGCAGCTTGTTGCGCTCGCCCGCCGGGTCAAAGCGGCGTCCGCGCCCGGCGGCGAGCAGGAGCCCTGCGATGTTCAAGCGGCGCCGAGGTCGAACGGCAGCTTGCGCATGCGCTTGCCGGTCAGCCTGAACACGGCATTGGCAAATGCCGGCGCCAATGGCGGCAATCCGGGTTCGCCCATGCCGGTCGGCCGGTCGGAAGACGCCACCACATGCACATCCACCTGCGGCATGTCGGACATGCGCGCCACGGTGTAATCGCTGAAGTTCGACTGC
>Ga0307416_100000976_pt1 | contig 15127 bp, 8 predicted proteins | sample DK1Cmetagenome_2_FD_203821 | JGI IMG/M metagenome (GOLD analysis project Ga0307416, IMG submission 203821) | Maize rhizosphere microbial communities from greenhouse at UC Davis, California, United States - DK15-C-3 | ecosystem: Host-associated > Plants > Roots > Rhizosphere > Soil | place: USA...
GACGCCGCGCATGACGCCGGCGTTGCGAAGAACGCGCGTCAGCGCCCTGGTGTCGATGTCCGCGATGGCCACGATCTGATGGCGGGTCAGGTAGTCGCGCAGGGTGCCGTCGGCGCGCCAGTTGCTGGCAAGCGGCGACGCTTCACGCATGACGAACCCGGCAACGCGGGGTGCCTGCGATTCGGCATCGCCGGCCGCGACGCCGTAGTTGCCGATCTGCGGCGCGGTCATGGTGACGATCTGACCGGCATAGGAAGGGTCTGTCAGCACTTCCTGGTAGCCGGTCATGCTCGTGTTGAAGACGACTTCCCCGGAGGTCTCGCCGGTCGCGCCAGCGGCAACTCCCTGATACCACGTCCCGTCTTCGAGCGCCAGAATCGCGTTCATCACTGCTCCAGGGATCCGGACACGCGCGTCGTGATTCCCGGCTTCACGTCCACGGTCGTCGTCCAGCTCTTGAATCCCGGAAGCGATAGACGAACCTCATGTGATCCCGGACTCATCTCCATGGACAGCGGCGTCCGCCCTACTGACTTTCCATCGACGATGACCTCCGCCCCGCCAGGACGCGACGCCACCTGGAGCGAGGCTGGCCCGGTCAGTGGCGGCTTCTCTTCCACCACCGCGGGCGGTGGAACCGCCTGCCGTGGAGCGACGCGAGCCGGTCGCGGCGCTGGCACCGTGGGTGTGGTCGGCGTCCTGGCCACCGGAGCCTTGGGTTCGGCGACGATCTCGTTGGGCGCCGGGGGTGGCGTCGGTTCTTCTTTCGGCGCCGCCGCTTCAGGGACAGACGATTCGCTGAAAGGCTGTCCTGGCGACACCGAGCCAGACGTCGGCGCCGGGCTCTCGATGGTCGCCGGAGCGCCCGAGGAACCCTGCGCGGCGCGGTAGCCGCTCGCGAAACCGATCACAATGCCGAGTACGAGCGACGCGGCGGCGGCGAACCAGATGCCCAACCCGCTGCGCTGGCGCGGCTCTTCGATGGCCGACGCGAAGATCGTCGGTTCCGCGTACGCGATCCGCGCCGGTTGTTCAGGCAGCGAGTCCACTTCGACCACAGCTGTGGAGTCCGGCTGCAGCCGCATGGACGCTGCCGAGTCGGGCGTCAGCCGGACGGCCGTACCGGTCGAGTCGAGACGCAGGGGCGCGGCCGTACGCGCCGAATCCGTGTCCCGCAACGGAAAATCAACGAGCGGATCGTCGTGTGGTGAGTCTGACCCCTGCAGTGGAAGACCTTTCGGTGAAGCCTTGCGATCCTAACATTTTCCCGCCGACGCGCCTGGTGTCGTCGCGCTTTGGCGGACAACCGCCGCCACCCCTTCCTTCTTCCGACGTCTTTTCTGTACGCTTCCTGCGAATGCTGAGACGCTTGCTCTTCGCCACGCTGGCGTGTCTCTGGCTGGCATGCTGCAGCGGCGCTTCGTCCCCACCCCCGCCATCGCAGGCGGCGGCCGACCAGGATTGGTTTGACGAGTACGCCGCGGAGGCCGGCATCGAGTTCGTCCATTTCAACGGGATGTCGCGCGAGCTGTATTACCCGGAGATCATGGCGCCAGGCGTGGGGCTGCTCGACTACGACAATGACGGCGACCTCGACCTGTACCTGGTGCAGGGTCAAATGCTCGGCCGTGGCAAGACCGTCAAGGACGCGCTGTTTCCGCCGAAGGGTGCGCTGCGGGACCGATTCTTCCGCAACGATCTAATGATTGGCCCCGACGGACAGCGGCGGCTCCGCTTCACAGATGTCACCGCCGAGACCGGCATCGACATCGCGACTTACGGCATGGGCGTCGCGGCAGCGGACATCGATAACGACGGCTTCGTCGACATCTACCGCACCGGGCTCACCGAAAGCGTGATGCTCCGCAACAACGGGAACGGCACGTTCAGCGACGTCACCGCGAAGACCGGCACGTCGAACAAGGGCGGCTGGGCCGTTTCGGCAGCGTTCGTCGACATCGATCGAGACAACTGGCTCGACCTCTATGTCGGCAACTACCTGGTCTACAACGTCGACGGCGACATCGACTGCATCTCCCTCACCGGTCAGCCCGACTATTGCCCCCCGAACAGCTACCGGCCGCAACCAGACAGGCTCTATCGCAACCGCGGCAACGGCACGTTCGCCGACGTGAGCGGTGCTGCGCTGGCCAGCGGAGTTTACGGGCCGGCGCTCGGCGTGTCGACGGCCGACTTCAACAACGACGGATGGCTCGACATCTACGTCGGCAACGACGGGATGGCGAATCAGTTGTGGATCAACCAGAAGAACGGCACGTTCACGGACATGGCGTTCCTCAACGGCGCCGCGGTGAACGGGCAGGGCAACACGGAAGCGAGCATGGGCATCGATGCCGGCGACTTCGACAACGACGGGGACGAGGACCTGTTCGTCACCAATTGGCTGGCCCAGATGAACATCCTGTATCTCAACGCCGGCGGCGGGGTCTTCGAGGACCGCAAGGCCGCGTCCGGGCTTGGCGCTCCAAGTCTCGCGAAGACAGGGTTCGGCACTGCCTGGTTCGACTACGACAACGACTCGTGGCTGGACCTGATGACGCTCAACGGGAGCGTGTCGACGATCGAGGCGCAGGCGCGCGCCAACGATCCGTTCCCGCTGAAGATGCTGAACCAGCTCTATCGGAACCTCGGCAACGGGCGCTTCGAGGACGTGTCGGCGCAGGGCGGGAAGCCGTTCACGCTGCTCGACGTGAACCGGGGCGCCGCGTTCGGCGACATCGACAACGACGGCGACGTCGATGTGGTCGTCGGCACCACCAGCGGCCCGACCCGTCTCTTTCTCAACAACGTCGGGAATCGCAGCCATTGGCTCGGGCTTCGTTTGACGGGTGTCGCAGGGCGAGACATGATCGGCGCGCGCGCGTGGGTCGTGCGCACCTCGGGTCCGGCGCTGATGCGTCGTGCGCGATCCGACGGGAGCTATGCATCGGCCAACGACCCCCGCGTTCTCGTCGGTCTCGGATCGTCGACCGACCCGGTGACCGTTCGCGTTCAGTGGCCGGATGGAACGCTGGAGTCATGGACGAATCAACCGATCGACCGCTGGACGACCCTGAAACAGGGGGCCGGCAAATGATCGGCAGGTTCTCGGTCTGCCTGCTCGTCGTCATCGGCGCCGCGTGCCACCCGTCACCATCGACGCCGCCCGCCCCGGCACTCCTCGAGGTGAGCTTGCCGGATTTGTCCGGCATGGACGCGCCCGTGCAGAAACAGGTCCGTGAGCGGTTCGCGGCCATGCAGCAGACGGTCGCGCGGCCCGGCGCCACCGACACGGAGCGCGGACAGGCATATGGCGGCATCGGCATGGTCCTGCACGCCGGCGAGTACTTCGATGCCGCCGAGCCCGCCTACCTCAACGCGCAGAGGCTCATGCCGCGCGAGCCGCGGTGGCCCTACTTCCTCGCGCACCTCCACAAGAGCCGCGGGAACATCGCCGGCTCGATTTCCGCGTTCAAGCGTGTGCTGGAAATCGCGCCGGACGATCTGGCGACGCTGATCTGGCTCGGACGGACGTACCTGGATCAAGGGGTGGCAGATGAGGCGGAGCCGCTCTTCGCGCGTGCCCGCCAGCTGGCGCCGCGCGAGCCCGCGGTCCTCGCCGGTCTCGGTCAGTCGGCGCTGGCCAGACGCGACTACGGGGACGCCGTGTCGGCGCTCGAGGAAGCGCTGTCGATTGATGCCTCGCTCGCGAGCATCCACTCACCCCTCGCGATGGCCTACCGCGGACTCGGCGACACGGCAAAAGCCGAGGCGCACCTGAAGCAGTGGCGCAACACGGACGTTCTCGTGCCGGATCCGTTCCGTCAGGAGCTGGATCTGTCGCTGGACAGCGGACTGTCGTACGAGCTGCGCGGCGTGCGAGCGCTCGAGCAGCGTGACTTCAAGGCGGCCGCAGAATATTTCCAGAAGGGTGTCGATATCACGCCGGGCACCACCATGCTCGGGCGGTCGCTGCGCCACAAGATGGGCACCGCGAGCTATCTGAACGGCGACATCCAGGGAGCCGTCAAGTGGTTCGAGGAAACCATCCGTCTCGCCCCGGAAGGCGGTCTTGATCAGACGGCCGCCAAGGCACATTACAGCCTCGGCGTGCTGATGGCGTCGAGCGGACGCAGCGCCGACGCCATCAGGCACCTGTCGGCGGCCGTGCGGTTCAGCCCGAGCTACGTCGAGGCCCACATTGCTCTCGGGGATGCCCTGCGCCGTGCGGGACGGGTCGCTGCGTCGATGGAGCCGTATCAGGAGGCGCTGCGCGTCAGCCCGACGGCGGCCGATGCCCGGTTCGGATATGGGATGGCGCTCGTGCGCCTCGGGCGGTACCGCGAAGCGCGCGACTGGTTCGCCGATGCGGCGAGCCGGCACGCGGATCGGCCGGACTTCCAGCATGCGCTTGCCCGAGTGCTTGCCGCGGCGCCGGACGATCAGGTGCGCGACGCACCACGCGCGCAGACCATCGTCGAGGGTCTACTCGTCTCGCAGCAGACTCTTGACCTGGGCGAGACGCTGGCAATGGCACTCGCTGAACAGGGAAAGTTCGCCGACGCTGTAACGATCCAGCGAGACGTCCTGGAGGCGGCTCGCCAGGCCGGCTTCGCAAAAGACGCCGCTCGCATGGCCGTGAATCTCCAGCGCTACGAACGGCGCCAGCCCTGCCGCCAGCCGTGGGCGAACGATGACGTCGTCCATTCCCCAGGGCCGCCTGTGGAGCCGGGGCTGATCGCACCAGGAGATTCAGGTTCACGGGTTCAGCCGGTGCAGAAGGTGCAGTAGTCTGAACCCACTGAACCCACTGAACCCACTGAACCCACTGAACCCGCAGCGTCAGAAATCTATCTGCGCGCTTACCTTGACGAACCGTGGCGTGAGCACCGACTGCGGCGCGAGCCACGGGCCGTTGACCTGGAACGTCTGGTTGTAGGTCAGGATCGCATCCGAGTTCAGGACGTTGAACACGTCGATCCCGACGTGGGTGCGCGTGCGGCCAAACCGAAGCACCTTGGCGAACCGCAGGTTCAGTTCGTTGACGCGATCGCCCCACACCTCACCCGGCTTTACCAAGTCGATCGACATCGTGCTGCCTGCAACCGCCGGCTGCCGGCCGAGCGCCTGCCATACACTGCCCGGCGTCGCCGCGGATGTGCCGACCGGCGCGTTGTACGTCGCACGCAGAGGCGCGCCCTGATCGCTGCGCAGCGTGGCCGCAATCAGCACCTCGACCTTCGGAACCATGTACGACGCCAGGCCGGTGACTTTCGTGATGAACCCCGGGTCGTTCCTGCAGTTCGGATTGAGCGGACTGGTGAGCCCGCTGGTCAGCTCGGGGATTTGACTTCGCACGTCGCAGACGTCCTGCACCGTCTTTCCGGTGTTGATGCCGCCCTGCAGGTTGAGCCCTTGTGCGGCGCGCGCGCTGAAGTTGATCAGCACACCGTTGTAAACCTGCGACTGGCCGCCGAATTTGTTCGCCGACGTGATGTTGTTGCTGGGCGCCCTGGCAAACCCGGCCGCCGTCACGTTGTACAACCCGCTGATGGCGTAGCCCCCTCCACCCGGGAGCCGTGGATCGCTCGGCGCGGTAAAGGTGAAGGTGTCGAAGTCCACGGCAGTGAGGCTTTCGTTGTCCGTGGTCGTGAAGTTCGTGAGCCAGCGCCGGAAGTAGCCGACCTCGACCGACATCCGCGGCATCAACTCCTGCTGAATCGACGCGCCGATCTGCCAGTCGGCAGGCCGGACACTCCAGCCGCTGAGGATCCCGGGATCGATGGCTGATGTCGTCCGCACGTTGGTGCCGAACGTCGGCGAGTTCATACGCCCGCATTCGCCGTTGGCATCGACGATAAGCAGATTACACTGCACAGCGAAGTCGCCGAATCCCGGCGTACCCGCCCCACCCGTCCCGTTGTCGGTCCAGGTCCGCGACGTCGTCGTCGCAATCCGCGCGATCGGGTTGGAGATCGAGTAGTTGCCGCTCAGGTTGCTGGCTGCCTCGAGGTACTTGCCGAAATTGACCTTCAACGACGTTCTGCCGTTTCCGAACAGGTCGTAGGCCACGCCGCCTCTAGGCGAGATGTCCTTGTAGGAGTCGACGCCGGGCGTCTCCGGGAACTGCAGTTGCGTGGGGAGGTAGTTGGTTGGACCGATCGTCTGCTCCGGCGAGTAGCTCCGAGCGTAGTCGAAGCGCAACGCGCCCTGCATGGTCATCCGGCCGCGCGTCCACTGGTCTTCGACGTAGACCGCGTCCCATCGCACGCGATCCTTCTGGTTGAAGACGCGCAGCGTCTGCGTGAGCTGCGACGGGCGGCCGTTGTTGAACGTGTACGTCAGGTTCAGATCGTTGCCGTGGTTCTCGATGTCCTCGACCATGTACGAACCCTGATACCCGACCTTCATGCTGTGCGCGCCCGTGACGTAGGCCATCGTCGCGCGCCAGCGGTTCGGGTTGTCGAGGTGTTCGCCCCAGTTCGCCGATCGGTAGGCCAGGCCGGCCAGAGATCTGACTTCCCCGCTCGGCGTCTGGTAGGTGCGCGACGCCTGTTCAGTCACGCGCACGAGATTGCGCGTGTTGTTGCCGGGCGCCTCGAACGGTCCCCACTTCGCCACATACGATCCAAGGCCGGCTTCGAGCAGCAGGCGGCTGGTCGCCACCATCGTCCACGTCAGCTGCCGGTTCTGCACGAGAGTCCGCAGGTACTGCGACGTTTCGGGAGACGTCGTCGCGCTGAGGCCGCCGAGTCCGAGCGCGCCAACGACGGCATCGTCGGGCTGCTTGCGGCACGCATCGGCGCTATTGACCGCCGCCGCGCCGTTGCACGGAACCTGGAAATCCCAGTGGAAGTTGAATTTGTTCTTCGGCGTCGCCTGCACGGTAAAACGGGCGCTGTACAGCTGAAAGCTCTCGGCCCCGCGTGCCTGGCGCGTGGTGTCCGGCTCGTAGGTCCACTTGGTCGGGTCGCCCGCGTTCAGGTTCGGGAAGATGCCGGGAATCGAGCGGTGCTGCCCTTCGTCGCGGGCCGTGGCGTAATACCAGATCCGATCGCGGATGATCGGGCCGCCGAAACCGCCCGTGAAGTCCCACTGCTTCAGCAGCTTGCCTGGGACCGACAGGCCCGCGTCGCGTAGTTCCTGCGAGAAATTGCTGCCAACCATGCCCTTCGAGACGCCCGACAAGTACGCCTGCCCGGCGATCCTGTTGCCGCCGCTCTTCGGGACAATGCTCAGAGTGGGCCCACCGACCTCGGCGTCGCCGAGACCGCCGGATGTGGTGGTCACGACTTCGGCGGCGTTCGAGATGTCGGCGACATACGTCGAAACGCCGCCGCCGTTCAGCGCAGCTCCGGTGCCGAGGCCGTCGACCTGCATACGGCCTTCGTTTCCACGGCCGCCCATGCCGCCAAAGACCGTCATCTGGGGCGTCACCTGGATGTCGGCGCTCGCGCCGGCCTGCGTGACGATGCCCGGAATCAGGACGGCGGTCGCCGCCCAGGATCGCGCGGTCGGCACGGTGGTGAGGATCTCGTTGTCGAGCGTGGTCTGCCGGCGCACACTCTGCACGTCGACGATCGGCGTCTCGCCCGTAACGGTGACGGTTTCCTGAAGGTCGCCGACGCGCAGATCGGCGTTGACGGTCGCGGTCAGCGCACCCGTGAGCTCGATGCCGTCGCGGCGGAACTGATTGAAGCCGGGAAGGGTGAAAACGACGGAATAGGTTCCCGGCCGCAGGTCGATGACGCGGTACTGGCCGGTGCTGTCCGACACCGCGGTGCGGACTTTTTCGATGAGCGCCGGGCTCGACACTTCAACCGTCGCCCCCGGTAGCACGCTCCCTGATTGATCGCGGACAACACCCGCGATGGACGCCTGCGCCCATGTCGTCGACGGCAGGAGCACCAGCACCCACGCAGCGGCTGCAATCGCCCTTGCGAGATTACGCATCGGTCTCTCCCTCTTCTGTACGGTGCTTTTAGCCCCCGCTAAAACGACCGGAGCGTACGGTGGGCGCCATCCGGTGTCAAGCGCGCATTTAACATTCTTAACTTATGGCCAGTCAGCCATCGACGATCGTGGCGCGCCTTGACACATGTGCGAAGGCGGGCGACAGTACCGACGGTGTTCCCGCAATCCGACGTGTCAGCCTCGGCACCCGTGCGCGCGGCTGCGCGTGGCGGGGACGACGCCTCCACCGTGCGACTCCCCATCGACATCCGGCGGTTCCCCTGGATCCGGCGCCTGGCGGCTGATTACGCATTCGATTACTCGCGTGTCGCCGATTTCTTTGCCGGGAATCCGGACGATCCCGCGGCGTGGCGTGCGGCTATCGGCCGGACACAGCAGCAGCGTCGCCAGCGGGATGCCGTGGCAGACCTCCTGGAGGCGCAGCAGCGGAGGCGCGGGGCGCCGGCGGAGGCGTTGAGCGCGACCGCCCAGCTTCGCGATCCGCGCGCGGTCGCCATCGTCACCGGCCAGCAGGCGGCTCTATTCGGCGGGCCGATGTTCACGCTGCTCAAGGCGATCACTGCTATCCGCCTCGCGGAGCAGGTGCGGGCCGAGCACGGCGTTCCTGCGGTGCCGATCTTCTGGGTCGAGGGCGAAGACCACGACTGGGACGAGGTAAAGGCCTGCGGCGTTCTGGACGGGGATCTGAACGTCTGTCGTGTGGCGCTCGGCGATCCTCCCGGCGCGCACCATACTGCCGTCGCTCGCGTGCGTCTCGACGAATCGGCGGCCGCTGCGGTAGCGGAGCTGGAAAGGCTCCTGCCGCCGACCGAGTTCACGGATTCGCTTCTCGATTCGCTCCGCCAGGCCTATCAGCCGGGTGCCGGAATGGCCGATGCGTTCGGCCGGTGGCTCGAGCAGACCATCGGCTCACGCGGCCTCATCGTCTACGATGCGTCGGATCCTGCCGCCAAGCCGCTGGTGGCGGATCTCTTCGCCCGTGAGCTGGAAACGGCCGGCACGACCGCGCGGCTGGCCACCGAGGCCGGCGATGCGCTGCAGGCCCACGGATATCATGCGCAGGCGAGTGTCCAGTCCGACACGGTTGCGCTCTTCTCCTTGAACAGCGGCCGCGAGGCAATCCGGCGGACGCCCGAGGGGTTCGCTCTGGGCGACCGGACCGAGGCGATGGGCACGCTCGTCGAGCAGGCGCGCCAGCATCCCGACCGCTTCAGTCCAAACGTCCTGCTGCGGCCGCTGGTGCAGGACACACTGTTCCCGACGGCCTGCTATGTGGCCGGGCCGAACGAGCTGGGTTATCTGGCGCAGCTCAAAGGGGTCTACGGTGCCTTCGGCCTGCCGATGCCGCTCATCCACCAGCGTGCAACCGCCACCGTTGTGGATGCGAACACGATGAAGTTCCTGAGACGCCACGAATTCCCGTTCGAGACGCTCCGCGTCCGCGATGAGGCGGCGCTCAACGAGCTGCTGGAATCGCAGCTGCCGGCCTCGGTCGAGGCGTCGCTGCAGGACGCGGCCCGAGCGGTCGATGATCGTGTAGGACGCCTGGCGCAGGAAGTGGCCCAGGTCGATCCGACGCTGGAAGGCGCGGCACGCTCGACGCTCACACGCATGCAGGACGACCTCAAGAAGCTGCACGGGAAGGTGATTCAGGCTGCCAAGCGCAAGGACGACACGCTGCGGCGGCAATACCATCACGCGCAGGCGCTGGCGTTCCCCGGCGGGCACCCGCAGGAACGCGAGGTCGGCTTCGTGGCGTTCCTGAACAAGTACGGCCCCAGCCTCGTCGACCGATTGAGCGAGGAGATTCCGCTCGACATGGGGACGCATTGGGTAGTTCAGGTCTGAAAAAGACCCGCGTCGTGCTCAAGCTGCGCGGGCTGGCGCGCAGGCGGTGGGTGCGTTACCTGCTGTACGCCGCCGGGGTCCTCCTGGTGGCCTTCGCCAGCACCTTCTTCTACTTCTATTTCTCCTACGCGGATCTGATCGAGCAGCGCCTGCACGGCGAGCGCGAGCGCACGCTGCCGCGGGTTTACGGCCGTGCGGTCCAGCTTCGTCGCGGCCAGATGCTCTCGGTCGAGGATCTCGTCTCGCGCCTGAACGACCTCGGCTACGCGCAGCGCCAGCAGATCGACGGTGCCGGCCAGTTCACCGTCTCGCGCAACAGCGTCACGATTTCTCCGCGCGAAGGGCCGCTCGTCAATCGATCGATCAGACTCGTCTTCCCGCAGCCCCGCCCGGTCAAAACCGGGCGCGGCGCAGCAGCGTCTCCCCCGTCGCCGCCTCCGCCGCCACGCGGCATCCAGCAGATCGAGATCCGCGGCCGCGGCAATGTGCAGTCGGTCGAGCTCGATCCGCCGCTCCTGACCGCGCTGATGGCCGACGGCGCGCGCGAAAAGCGCCGGCACGTCACGCTGACGACGATCCCGCCGCGGATGCGGCAGGCCGTGATGGCAATCGAGGACCAGCGCTTCTACTCGCACTTCGGCATCAGCCCGGTGCGGTTGTTTGCCGCCGCCATCCGTAACATCAGGAACAGCGACGACGCGCCGGTCGGCTACAGCACGATCACGCAGCAACTGGCGCGGATGTTCTTCCTCTCCGAGGAGTTCAACGCCGAGCTGCGGAGCGGCGAACGCGGCCGGACCTGGGCGTCACGCCTGCGGAAGGTGCGCGAAATCATGATGGCGCTCGCGCTCGAGCGGCGCGCCTCGAAGGACGAGATCCTCGAGATGTACCTGAACGACGTCTATCTCGGCCAGCGCGGGTCCTTTGCGATCCACGGCGTGGCCGAGGCGTCGCGCATCTACTTCGGCAAGGACGTCTCGAACATCACCAACAGCGAAGCAGCGATGATTGCCGGCAGCATCCAGCTGCCCGGCCTTCCCTTCACGAACCCCAAACGCGCGACGGAACGCCGGAACACCGTGCTCCAGGCGATGGCGTCCGAGGAATACATCACCCCGGAGGCGGCGACGAGCGCGTCGCGCGAACCGCTGCAGATCGTGCCGCGCGCCGTGGACAACGAATCACCGTATTTCGTCGACATGATCGTGCAGCAGGTGGAAGCCGCCTACCCGGGGCTGATGGCGCAGTCCGCGGAGATCAACGTTTTCACCACCCTCGATCTCAACCTGCAGCGCGCCGCCCTGGAGGCCGTGCGGAACGGTTTGAACAGCGTTGACCTCCAGCTCTCCAAGCGCAGGCGCAAGTATGCGGATCGCCCGCAGGCAGCGCTGATCGCCGTCGATCCGCGGACCGGCGAGATCCTGGCGCTGGTTGGCGGCCGTTCGTACAACACGTCGCAGTACAACCGTGTGACGACCGCGCGCCGGCAGCCGGGATCGGTCTTCAAGCCCTTCGTCTACCTGGCCGCGTTCGAACGGGGCGTGGAGGAAGGCCGCACCGATCTGACACCGGCGTCGCTGACGTGGGACGAGCCGGCGGTCTTTGAATACGACGGACAAGTGTGGGAGCCGAAGAACTACGACGATTACGACGGCGAGGTGACCTGGCGGCGGGCGCTGGCGATGTCGCGCAATCTCGGCACCGTCCGCGTCGGTGAGCTCGTCGGGTTCGATACCGTCGCCAGACTCTGGCGCCGCGTCGGCGTCGGCACGCCGCCCCAGGCGTTTCCGTCGATCACCCTCGGGGTCTTCGAGCTGACGCCGCTCGAGGTAGCGCAGGCGTACACGCTGTTCACCAACAACGGCAACGTCCGCCCGCTCGTCGGCCTGAACTACATCCAGGCGGGCGCCCGCGTGCTGCGGCCGACCCCTCCAACCGTGAAGCCGGTGGCCCGGTCCGACACGACGTTCCTGGTGACGAACATGCTCCGCAGCGTGCTCAACGACGGCACCGGCGCGTCCGCGCGCGCGAATGGATTCACGCGCGACGCAGCCGGCAAGAGCGGCACGACCAACGACCAGCGCGACGCCTGGTTCGTCGGCTTCACGCCCGAACTGCTCACCGCCGTCTGGGTCGGCTTCGACGACAACACGCCGATCGGCCTGACCGGCTCACAGGCGGCTCTGCCCATCTGGACGGAGTTCATGAAGGCGGCAGTCGCCGGACGTCCGAGCTCCCAGTTCGGGGCGCCCGAGGGAATCAGCTTCGTTCTGATCGACCGCGACACCGGCAAGCTCGCCAGCCCGAACTGCCCGCGCACGTTTACCGAGTCGTTCATCACCGGGACCGAGCCGCTCGAAATCTGCCCGCTGCATTAGGGCGCTCAGAAATTCGTATCCAACTGAACCGTGATCCATGCCACCCGGCGGCGGAGGAAATCTTTCAACACGGCGACCTCCGCGGCGTGGGAATTGTCTTGCGCGAACTGCGGCCAGCGGCGGAGGTTTCGATCCCCGGCGTCACCAACCCGCGAGGCCATTCCGTCGACGATGCGGTCGAGGTTGTCGGCCGAGAATTCCCCGTTCAACAGCGCCGTGAAGCGCGCTCGATATCGCGCCTTGAAGACGGGGTCGCGAAACAGCAGCCGCCACCATCCCTCGTTGAAGTAGTCGGTCGCATTCCACGATTGGTTCCACTCCTCGGGCTCGGTGGCACGCTGATCGTACGGCGTGCCCAGGCTGCGATCGAAATCCCATACCGGACCGGCCGCGAGACGACCGCCGCGCTCCTTGTGGAAGTACGCACTGATGCGCAGCGCATCGACGTTCTTGGTCAGCGTGTTGATGATGTGGTGATCGATCCAGGCATCGATGTCGATGAACTCCGAGTAGTGCTGGCCGGTGGATGGATGCTTGAAGTCCGCAGCGCTCGCGGCTTGCCCGAAGCCGTCGATGAAACTTCGGATGAAGTCGAGCTGTGGCCTTCGCTCCGCGGACAGCATGTCTGCAGGGTCCGGATAGACGAACTGGAGCCACCGCCCCGCCGCATTGAAGTCGGGCGCGCCCTTGTCGATGCGCAGGATGAACCCGCCGGTCATCGCCGGCGCGCGTCCCGCCGACTCGGGAAGCATGCTGACGTTCACACGCTGGGGATCACGGCCGATTTTTTCGATCAACGTGAAGAACCCGAGGAAGTTTTCGGCGCGCACGTCGCCGCCGTCGTCGACCATGAACACCTCGGCGAAGCGGGTGCGGGGGGCGTAACGCCCGATACGATTGCTGAGCTCGAATGCGAGCGCGTTCCTGATGAGCGCCCGATCGTAGGCAACAGGATCGGACAACACCCAGTCCGCGTTGCTCGGCAAACCGAGCAGCGGCCGCGCGGCGTCGGTATCCTCGCCGTCAGCGCGCAACTCTACGGCGTATTGCTTCTTCGGAAACCTGCGCGACGTCTCGCCACGCACGTGAATGCCGATGCGGGCGTCAAGCACGGCGCGGCCGACGATGCGGCTGGTGCCCGACTGCGGCTGCAGCACCTGGAGCGCCGCCGCGACATGGTCGGTGCCGAAGGAATCCAGCGTCCCCGACTCGAAGGTGTGAATCAGGATGATCGGCAGATGGCTCGTGAAGGTCCGCGTATCCGGGTCCACGCGCAGGTAAATCTCCGTCGCGACGGGCCCCGTGTCTCCGGGAGCAGACGCGCCGGGCCGGCTGGCAACCGCGCGGAGGCGCGTCGATTTGTCGAGCGTCACCGGCGCCCGGTAGATCGGCGACATCACGGTCGGCAGCGAGCCGTCGAGCGTGTAGTGGATGTCGGCCTTCGCCTGGACGCTGAGGGTGACCGTTTCGCTGCCGACGAAGGTTCCCGCGCTCGGGCTGAACAGAACGGTCAGCGCACTCGACTGTGCGGGCGGCGAGGATTCCAGGCGCAGCGAGCAGGTCAGGACAACGAGAACCAGCACCGCCTGGCGCGCCGGTAGAATCCACGTTTTGCTCGCGCTCGACATCAGAGCCATCCAGTCCCAAGGGGAGTGTAGCGCGTCGTCAAGCCGCCTCGATTGACGGCGGCGCGCCTGATGTGTTACACAGTGTCACGTGACTGATCGTAACAAGTCAACACACCCGCTGACCGACCTGCAGAAAGCCATCCTCGATTTCCTCTGGGCCAATGGTCCTGCGACTGCTGAAGCCATTCGTGAAGGAATCCGCCGGCAGCATCCGCTCAAGGATTCCAGTATTCGCACACTGCTGCGCCGGCTGGAGGCACGGGGCTTCATCAGCCACACCGTCGAAGGAAAAGTCTTCGTCTACACGGCGGGCGTGCCGTCGCAGCAAGTGGCGGTCAGTGCGATTCGCCAGGTCATTCAGCGGTTCTGCGCCGGTTCGGTCGAACAGCTCCTCGTCGGGATGGTCGACGAAAATGTCCTGACGGCCGCCGATCTCGAGCGTCTGGCGAAGAAAGTCAGGAAGCGCAAATGAGCGAACGGCTTCTGCTCACCATCGTCGAAGCGTCGCTGCGGGCGTTCTTGCTCGCGGCATCGGTGGGTGCCCTGCTCCTGCTGTTGCGGGTTCCGCGGGGTGCCGCCCGGCACGGCGCGTGGCTGGTGGTCGTCGTCGGGATGCTGGCGATGCCCCTGCTGCAGAGGCTGGCGCCTGTGATGCCGCGCGTGCCTGCGCCACGCGTTCTCGATGTGACGACGTTCTTGCCCACGTCTCCGTCGCTACAGCCGCTGTCCCGGATCGCTTCGCCGGTACCCTCGGCAGCCAGCCCGCCCGCACCTTTCAGCGAACGGACGGCGATAGCGTCTCCTTCGACGACCGAGCCCGCGAGCGGACCTGATATCTCGTGGCTTCGGCGAGCGGGCGCGGCCTACGGCCTGATCACGCTCGCCCTCCTGTTCCGTCTGGCTGTGGCGCTTGGCAGCGTCCGTCAATTCATCGCCAGCGCCGTGCCGCTCGGCGACGGACTCTATGAATCGCGGTCGCTCGCGACACCGGTAACGGTTGGTGTCATCCGCCCACGGATTGTTCTACCGGCCACCTGGAGATCGTGGAGCGAGACAACTCGCGACGCCGTCGTTGCACACGAGCGCGCGCACGCGCAGCGGCGGGATCCGCTCGTCGCGCTGCTGACCCGGCTGAACGTCTGCATTTTCTGGTTTCACCCGCTCGCCTGGTGGCTCGAGCGGACGCTGGCCGACGCCGCCGAGCAGGCGTGCGATGAAATCGCCGTTCGGGCGGTTCCGCAGCCTCGCGAATACGCGGAGACCCTGCTCATGATGGCGGCCGCAGCACGACAGGGGGGC
>Ga0307416_100000979_pt1 | contig 15099 bp, 12 predicted proteins | sample DK1Cmetagenome_2_FD_203821 | JGI IMG/M metagenome (GOLD analysis project Ga0307416, IMG submission 203821) | Maize rhizosphere microbial communities from greenhouse at UC Davis, California, United States - DK15-C-3 | ecosystem: Host-associated > Plants > Roots > Rhizosphere > Soil | place...
GTTGCCCAACTCCCGCAAGGCCCGATGAGCGTTTGGGTTTGGGAATGGATCGGGCCGGTTGAGGAGGCTAGCCGGATCGGCGATTGGCTGGCAGATTGAGAAACCACGAATCCGGCGACTCTCCCGAATCAGAAGAGATGGGAATGAGATTCGCGAGATTCGCTGGATTCGCGGTGTCTATCCAAGACCGGCGGATTTTTTCGCCTCGACTTCAGCTTTGGAGGCTTTGCGGCACTCGGCGACAAAGTGGTTGCAGGCTTCCCGGCAGAGCAGCGGGATCGCTTCGTTTTCGGGCACGTTGCCGGGGATGCCGTTGTAACGGCTTGCCTCGCTGTCTTCGAGCGGTGTGGCGGCGTCGAGTTGCCAGAGGATGCGTTTCGCGCACTGGTGGGCGGGACCGCAGACCTCGCGGACGAGCTGCTGGGCGCCTGCGTCGCTGATATTGCGGGCGAAACGATACATGCCCGTCTGGCGATTCAGTTTGTCCCGCAGGTGCTGGATTTCCAGCCGCTCCGTTTGCCGGGCGGTCCACACGCCAAGCGCGGCGGGGTAAAAGAGATCGAGCGCGCGACGGAGTTCTTCCCAGCCCTCGATCACCAGCACCCAGCCGCGGGCGAGATTCGTCCGGGCTTTGGAAAAGCGGTATTCGCCGTCGTCGCCAAAGGTCCCCAAGGCATGGGCGTCATCCGCCCGCCGGTAAACTTCCAGTCCGCCGAAGTTCGGTTCGCCCACCTTTCCGACCTCATCGGCGTGGGTCAGGGCGAAACGCTGGCGATCTGAATCGAGCGTTTGAATTTCGATTTGCCCGATCCGGTGGAAGCCGGAACCGAGTGCGCGGGACAGCGAATCGACGAGAGTCATTTTTGAAAGTGGAGGAATGAAGCGACCGTTCGAATTCAATCGATCGTTTAAAGATTGGTTTTATGCTGACGGTCGAAGTCCGCGATTTGATCCAGAATCACGTCGGCCAAGTGGCGTTCGGTGCCGATCGCGGAGGAATAGTAGAGGGTTTTGCCCCGCAAGTGATGAGGATTGTGGCGGAAGATTTCGCGCTGGCTTGCGGCCGGGCCTACTTCCGGTTCGATGCCGAGCATCACCGGAATGTCCTGATAGGAATGCGCGCCGTCCGCGATGAAGAACGGCACGACGACCACGTTCTCGGTCGGCGCGAGCTGATCCCACTCGGCAATGAACGGCTGTTCTTCCATGTAGGCGTCCGTGACGGCGGCATAGCCCGCGCCTGAGGAGATGAGATCGACTTGGTCGCGGATCGCCTTGGTCGAGTTCTGGTTCAGTCCGGTGCCGTGGCCCGTGATGATGAGGGTGGTCTGGGCGGGGTCGACGTCCGGCGCGACTTCCCGTGCGCGGCGCATGATCAGGCCGGTCATCGACGGGTGGACGCCGACCGGCAGGCAATAGTGGAAGGTTTTGCCCCGGATCGTGGTGGTGGGGCCGGTGAGCTCCAATTCCCGTGGGATGACGTCCTGGGTGAAGTAGCCTTCGCTGATGAAATCCGGGACGACGTAGATTTCCTCGCAGTCGGTCAAGTAGATGGCTTCGCGCAGCGACGGCTCCTCTTTCCAGAAGCAGCAGTGGACTTCGCGGAAAATGCCCCGGCGACGGATCTCGTCGGCATGCTCGAAGTAGGGCGATGCGGAGTCCGGGTTCTCGGTCGAGCCGTGGCCGACAATGAAGAGGGCGCTATCGGGCTTCAGGGCAATCGGCATGACGTGATTGGAGTCAGGAAATTGCGATTTTCGAAATCGAAAATCCGGGATAAGCCCGATTTCTGTGAAGCCCGTGTTTTCCCGACTTTCGCTCTGGATCGATGACGATTGCCGCTCCGGCCCGGAGAATATGGCGGTGGATGAATGGCTGTTGCAAACGACTGTTTGTCCCATGCTGCGGATTTACGGCTGGGAGAAGGATTGGGGCAGTTTGGGTTATTTCGGGAATCTGGGGGAGGCTAAACGCTCGTTTGATGGAGTGCGTTGGGTGCGTCGTTGGACGGGCGGCGGCACGGTCGATCACCGCTCGGATTGGACTTACACTCTGGTGGTTCCGGTGGCCGAAGAGGTGGCCAAGCTTCGCGGAGCGGAAAGTTACCGGCTGATTCATCAAGCGCTGGTCCGGGCGGTGAAAACGGGGGATTCAATCGTTCGTTTGAGCAACGGCGCGGATCAAACGGGCGATGGATGCTGCTTCGTCAATCCGGTCGAACACGATCTCGTCGATGGTTCCGGGCGAAAGATCGCGGGGGCGGGGCAGAGGCGAACGAGGCTGGGTCTGCTTCACCAAGGTTCGGTAGCCGGGCAATTGGGAGGGCCGGAATCGATCATGCGGGCGAAGGCGCTTGCCGCGCTTTTAGCGGAAACGGTGCAGGAGTTCACTTCTCGGCCGACTCCGGATGACCTCGCCCAGCGGGTGGCGGCGCGTTACGGCAATCCGGCTTGGACGGAGCGAAGGTGATCTTTCGGACTGCGGCGATGCCTCGCCGCAGTTCGAGAGATCACCCTAGCTGTGCTTGGAGCGTCTCAATTTGATCGGATAGCTCGGACCAGCGCGAATAGGCGACTTCGAGCGACTGCGTCACGTTGGCCACCGCTTGCGTCGCCTGACGGAATTTGTCGGGGTCGGCGGCGATGACCGGATCGGAAAGATGGTCCGTGAGCGTGGCCTGAGCGGCTTCCAGCTCGGCGATCTTCGCTTCCACCGTGGCGAATTCGTTTTCGAGCGGCTTGAGGACCTGTGCGCGCTTCTGGCGCAGCTCGGCATCCTGTCGGCGCTGATCCTTTCGGTTGCCGGTGTTCTCGACCGCGGCGGGAGCTTGCTTGGCGACGATCGGTTTCACCACTTGCACCGCCTCGCGCTTGGCAAGTTTGGCGGGCGCGTTTTTCTCGGCCTTCGCTTCCTCGGTGGTCTTGTCGAGGTAGTAGGTGATGTTGCCGACGAACACACGAGGAGCTTCGCCCGGGCGGAATTCGAGGGTTTTGGTGACGAGCGGGTCGAGGAAATGCCGGTTGTGGGACACGATCATCACCGTGCCGGGATAATCGATGAGTGCGCGTTGGAGCACGTCCTGCGATTGCATGTCGAGGTGGTTGGTCGGCTCGTCGAGAATCAGGAAGTTCGCGGGCTGGAGCAGCATGCGAACGAGGGCGACGCGGGACCGCTCGCCCCCGGACAGAACGCCGACCTTTTTGAAAACGTCATCGCCACGGAACAGGAAGCAGCCGAGCAGGTTGCGGGCGTGGGGGACGTTTTCGCGGCTGGCGACTTCCTCGACGGTCTGGAGAACGGTCTTGGTCGGGTCGAGTTCGTCCGCGTGGTTCTGGGAGAAGAACGAAGTCGCGACCTTGTGGCCGAAGCTGTGGCTGCCTTGGTCGGGCGCTTCCTGGCCGGTGATCATGCGGCAGAAGGTCGATTTGCCCGCGCCGTTCGGTCCGACGATCGCGATTTTTTCGCCGCGGGTGGCTTCGAAATCGAAGTCCTTGAAGATCTGGAGCGCGCCGTAGGCCTTGGAAACGTTTTCGAGTTTCGCGACGGAATTGCCCGATGCGGGAGGTGTCGGGAACCGGAAATTCATCACCGCGTCGTCCTGCTCGGGCGCCGGGATGCGTTCGATTTTTTCCAGCATCTTCACGCGCGATTGCACCAACGTCGCCTTGTTGGCGGAGGCGCGGAAGCGGTCGATGAAGCGTTGGATGTCGGCGATCTCGCGTTGCTGGGCGGTATATTGCTTCAGACGGATCTCTTTTCGCAACACCGACTCCTTCTCGTAGTAGGAGAAATTGCCCGCGTATTCCTCGGCGCGGCCGTGGTGGAAGGCGATGGTGCGGGTGCAGAGGGTATCGAGCAGGCCGCGGTCGTGGGAAATGAGCAGGATCGCGCCGGGGTAACCTTTGAGATATTCCTCGACCCAACGCTGGGTGCCGATGTCGAGGTGGTTGGTCGGCTCGTCGAGCAACAGGGCGGCGGGTTCCTGGAGGAACAGCTTCGCCATGGCGATGCGCATCTGCCAGCCGCCGGAAAACTCGCCGCAATCGCGGGTGAAGTCCTTTTTGCTGAAGCCAAGCCCTTGCAGCACGCTCTCGATCTTCGGCTTCATGCGGTCGGGATCCACCGCGTCGAGCTGGAGTTCCAATTCGCCGATCTCCTCCAATAGGTCGCCGTAGGGCGACGAGCGCGGATCGAGCTTTTCCAGCTCATGGCAAAGGCGGTCGATCTTTTCCCGCAGGGCGATGGTTTCGCCGAAGGCCGATTCGGTTTCGTCCCACAACGAGCGGCCTTTCACGTGGATGCCTTCCTGCGGAAGGTAGCCGATGCGGGTGCCCTTCGGCATATTGATCCGGCCGGCGGACGGCTGGATGATGCCGGCGATGCATTTCATCAGCGTCGACTTGCCCGCGCCGTTGTGACCGGCGAAGGCGATGCGCTCCTTTGGCTGAACCGTGAAGGCCAGATCGGAGAACAAGACTCGGGCGCCGTATTCGACGCGGAGGGACTGAATGGAAAGCATGGGCCGCGGCAAAGTCCTTGGCCCGGCGGAGAAGGTCAATCGCGCAGTTTTGTACTGCTAAATCGGCCGGCTCGGTTGGATTGGTCCAATCAGACGGATCTTGCTTACGCCGCTGCGTCTTGGTCCGGGCGACGGCGACGGATGAGCGGCGGGCGTTCGCCTTGGACGACCGGGCGGTTGATCGTGACCGCTTCGATGTCACCGCGTGACGGAACGTCGAACATCACGTCGAGCATCAGTCGTTCGAAAATCGAACGCAGCGCGCGGGCACCGGTGCCGCGGCGGACAGCTTCCTCGGCCAGAGCGCGGAGGGCGTCGCGGGTGACCCGGAGTTTTACGCCGTTCATCGCGAGCTGCTTGCCGTATTGCTTCACGAGCGCGTTCTTCGGCTCGGTGAGGATCGAGATCAGCTCGTTTTCGGTCAGCTTGCGCAGCGAGGAAATGACCGGCAGACGACCGATGAATTCGGGAATCATGCCGAAGTGCAGCAGATCTTCCGGCTGCACGCTTTCGAGCACATTGAACGTCGGGTCGTCGAGGTTGACGCTTTGCTCGCCGGTGTGGAAACCGAGCGTGTTGCGGCCGAGACGACGGCGGATGAGGTCTTCGAGGCCGACGAACGCCCCGCCGCAGATGAAGAGGATCTTCTCGGTGTTGACCTGGATGTATTCCTGCTGCGGGTGCTTGCGTCCTCCTTGCGGCGGAACGTTGCAAACGGTGCCTTCGAGAATCTTGAGCAAGGCTTGCTGCACGCCTTCGCCCGAGACGTCGCGGGTGATCGAGACGTTCTCGGTCTTGCGGCCGATCTTGTCGATTTCGTCGACGTAGATGATGCCGCGTTCCGCACGGGAAACGTCGAAATCGGATGCCTGGAGCAGACGGAGAATGATGTTTTCCACGTCTTCGCCGACGTAACCGGCTTCGGTCAGCGTGGTGGCGTCGACGATGCAGAACGGCACGTCGAGCACCTTCGCGAGCGTACGGGCGAGAAGGGTTTTGCCGGAACCGGTCGGCCCGAGCAGGAGGATGTTCGACTTCTCGATATCGACGTCCTTGAACTCATCGCCGATCTTCGCGACGTCCTGGCGGAGGCGCTGGTAGTGGTTGTAAACGGCGACCGAGAGGACCTTTTTCGCGTGTTCCTGGCCGATGACGTGTTCGTCGAGGCGGTTGCGGATTTCGACGGGCGAAGGGATGCGGAAGCCGGTTTTGTCAGCGCCGGCGCGGCCTTTGGGCGGAGCGCCAGCGAGTTCCTTTTCGAGAATGTTCGAGCAGACCTCGATGCATTCGTTGCAGATATAAACTCCGGGACCGGCGATCAGCTTTTTGACCTCCGAGTGGCTTTTGCCACAAAACGAACACATCGTGAGATTGGAAGCGCGGGCCATGGAAATGGGAAAGGTAGGGGACGGGGCGGTCCCCGCGAGAGTGACGAAAGTTTAACTCAGGTTATCGCGGGAGAAACGACTAAAATTATCGGTTAGGAGCGGCCTCGTCGGGGGCGCCCCATAACGGAAATAGCGTTTGAGGCTCAGGCAGGGTTTTTCCAGGAGCCACCAACTGGTCAGCGACGCCGCGAAGGAGAACGCGAAGGCGAAAATCGTGAAGACCGCGAGCGAGAGCGCGCCGCCATGACCTGTGAAGCGGGCGATTTCCTCGTAAACCGGGCCTTTCAGCCACGGGTTGGCAAAGTAATGCCAGACGTAGAGGCCGTAGCTGAATTTTCCGAAAAGCCGCGGCAGTGGACGGTCGAGCGCGGTCGCCCAGCGGGAACCGGGCGAAAGGGCGAGAACCAGCACAGCTCCCCATAAAAACGGCCCGAACGGGACCAGCGAGAGGTAATTGGGAAACAGTAACCCGGCGACGGTGACTGCGCCCGACGTGACGGCTACCCAAGGGGCAAAGCGGGTGAGAGTTTCCCAAAGCGCAGGACGGCGAAACGCGATCGCCAGCCCCGCCCCAGCGGCCAGCGTGTGAAGCCGGACGGGCGTGAAAAGGTATGCGCCGACCGCATTGCCCGCGAAATGCAGGGCGAAGTGAGTGACCGGACCCGCGATCAGCAAGGCGAGGCAGACTTTTGCCAAAACCGGGCGTTGCAGAAAACGGACGAGAAAGGGCCAGACGAGGTAGAATTGCTCCTCGACCGCCAGTGACCAGAAATGGGCGAGAGAGAATCCCTCGGGCGACTCCAGCCAGCGGCCTTTCAAGGTCGCGCCGAGGTTCGAGGAGAGTAGCCAATACCACGCGGGCGAATCGTTTCCGTGCATCGCTCCGCAGAAAAACGCGATGGCCAAGGCGGCGTAATAGAGCGGCCAAATCCTCAGCGCCCGACGGCCGTAAAAGGTGAAGAAAAACCGGCCATGATTTTCTTCGGAAGCATCGAGCAGGATTCCGGTGATCAGGAAGCCGGAAAGCACCAGAAAGAGATCAACGCCGACGAAACCACCCAGCAATAGACGGGCGAACGGGTGAGCCGGGTCAAGGACGTGTCCTGCGGTCAGGAAGTGGCTCAGCATCACCAGCACGATGGCCAGGCCGCGGAGGCCGTCTAGCGCGGGGAAATGTCGGGGGGAAGAGGACATGAGACTAATAAAAAAGCGCCGACCGTTTCCGGCCGGCGCTTTTCGAGAGGAGGTCAGCCTTCGCTCTTCTGCTCGATCGCGGAAAGCACCGCGTCGGGAAGTTGCTTGCGGCTTTCGAGCACCTTGTCGACCAAACCGTAGGCGACGGATTCTTCGGCGGTCATGTAGTTGTCGCGGTCGGAATCACGTTCGATCTGTTCGACGGTTTTGCCGGTGTGCTTGGCGAGGATGCCGTTGAGGCGCTTCTTCAGGTTGAACATGAACCCGATGGTGCGCTCGACGTCGGATGCCGTGCCTTGCGCGCCACCGGAGACCTGGTGGATCATCACGTGCGAGTTCGGCAGGCAGTAGCGCTTGCCCTTGGTGCCGGCCGTGAGGAGCACGGAACCCATGGAAGCGGCGATGCCGATGCAGTAGGTGTTCACGTCGCAGGTGAGGAATTGCATCGTGTCATACATCGCGAGGCCGGCGGTGACGGAACCGCCGGGCGAGTTGATGTAGATGTGGATGTCTTTCTTCGGGTCCTGCATTTGAAGGAACAGCATCTGGGCGATCACCGAGTTCGCGACGAAGTCGTCGATCCCGGTGCCGATGAAGATGATGCGGTCCTTGAGAAGGCGGGAATAGATGTCGAACGACCGTTCGCCACGTCCGTCCTGCTCCACGACCACGGGGACGTAGTAGCTGTTATGAGGCGTCATATGACGGGCGGCGGTCGGAAAGAAATCACTCATTGGCGGGCTCTTCGTTGGTTTCTTCCACGTTGGCGTGCTCCACCACGAAGTCAATGGCCTTGCCGACGAGCATTGAGTTGCGGATGCCGGAGAGACGGCCCGAGCGCTGGATGTCCTTGATGAACTTCTTCGGCTGCACCTTGCGGGCTTGGGCCAGTGCCATGAGGTGTTGCACGAGTTCTTGGTCGGTCACGACGAGTTTTTCGGCGTGGGCGATTTCCTGCAGGATGAAGTTCGTCTTGATGTTCGACTGCGCCTGTTCGCCGGCAGTGGCGAGGATTTCCTCGTGCTTGGCTGCGACGTCTTCCTGGCTCTCGCCGGAACGGAAACTCTGCTGGGCGATCGCGGCGGCCTGGTTTTGCGTTTCGGCGGCGAGGATGCCGTCCGGGATCTCGAATTCGACGTTCGAATTGAAGTGTTCGATGATCTGCTGGACTTTCTGGTCGTCGATGTTGCGCTGGCGCTCGGCTTCCATGTTGCCGCGGATGAGATCCTTGATCTCGTCGAGCGTCTTGCCCGGGGCGAGCTTGGCGGCGAATTCGTTGTCGAGCTCGGGAAGGACGGCTTCCTTGATCTCCTTAAGCGTGACGGCGAAGGTCACTTCCTTGCCGCGCAGGTCGGAAAGCGGGAAATCGTCTGGAATGGTGACGGTGACATCCTTGGTGTCGGCGGCACTGAGGCCGACGAGCTGACCGGCGAAACCGGGCAGGAAGGAATCTTCGTCGATGCGGACCCAGAAGCCTTCGCGGCCGCCGAGATAGCCGGCTGGCTTGCCGAGGAATTCTTCCAGCGGCTTGCCTTCGACGGACGAGGTGAAATCGATCACGGCGAAGTCCTTGTCCTGCACGGCGCGGCCTTCGACGGTGTTGAAGTCGGCGAAGCGCTCGCGGAGACCTTCGAGCTGCTTGTCGATTTCCGCGTCCGGCACGGTGGCGGCGGGAACCTTCACGGTGAGGCCCTTGTATTCAGGAAGCTGGAATTCCGGGGCGAGCAGGATCTTGGTCTGGAAAGAGAAGCTGCCGTCGGCCTGGAACTCGCTGGATTCCGGCACGCCGAAATCGAGGACTTTAAGAGACTCTTTGCGCAGGGCTTCGTCGCAACCTTCCTGCATCAGGCGGTCGCGCAGTTCTTCGCCGATTTCCTTTTCGTAGCGCTTTTCGATGACTTTGCGCGGGGCCTTGCCCGGGCGGAAACCGGGGATTTTGGCCTGGCTGGCGTAGCCCGCGACGATGCGTTCGCGTTCGCCGGAGACCTTCTCGGCGGGAATTTCAACGCGGAGGGTGGCGACGCACTTGGGCTGCTTTTCGACGACAATGTTCATGATGGCGGGGCCGGGCTTCACGCCGGGGGCGGGAAGCTAGGACCTCCGGGGGGCGCTTGTCAAACCCCGGGGAGCGCCGGTTTCCCGTCCGTGAAACCGGTCCACGCCCACAAGGTCGGGTCGAGTTCGGCGCGGGCGGCGGCGATCAGCGATTCCGCTTCCACAGGATCCCGCAGCACGGCGAACATCGTCGAACCCGATCCGCTCATCAGCGCGCCGGTGGTTTCCGGGCGATCGAGCAGCCATTGCTTCACCTCCGCGAGGAAGAGGTGCTTCATGAAGACCGGCTTTTCCAAATCGTTCACCAATTCGCCCCAGTCGAATCGCTGCGGGTCGTAGTCGATGCCGGATAAAGGCAGGGCGTTCTTCCAGCGCTTGTAAGCATCGGGGGTCGCGACGCCGAACGAAGGTTTCAGCAAGACGACCGGTAGTGCGGGCGGGGAGGCGACGGGCTCCAGAATTTCGCCCCGGCCGGTGCAGCGGACCGCGCCCGGCATCAGGAAAAAGGGGATGTCCGAGCCGAGACCGGCGGCGAGTTCGATCAGTTTGGCCTGATTCAAGGGTTTGCCGTGCAATTCGTTGAGCACCTGTAAGGTGGCGGCCGCGTCGCTGCTGCCGCCGCCGAGGCCCGCGCCGTGCGGGACGACTTTTTCCAAAAAAATCCGGCAGTCGCAGGATTTGCCCGTGGCAGCCTCCCAAGCCCGCACGGCTTTGACCACCAGGTTCGATTCGTCGGCCGGGACCGATGGATCGGAGCAGGAAAAGGCGAATGGTTCGCCGGGCGAAAATTCGAGGCGGTCGGCCAAGCCGGGCAGGCGCACCATCAGCGTGTTCAGCGCGTGGAAGCCATCGTCGCGACGACCCAGCACGCGCAGCGAGAGGTTCAACTTGGCGGGGGCGGAAACATGGATGGGGTCGCTCATACGGGAAAGTCGCGGACGATGAGCGCCATCATGCGCCCGGTTTTACCCAGTTCCATGCGGTAGCTGTAGTGACGGGAGAGGTCGGCGGCGGTGTTTTCGCCGCAGTCGGTGAAATCGCCGATGCCCGCTCGCGCGGCTTGGCGACCGATCTCCGCGGCGAAGTCGATTTCATAGTGGGGCGGGCGAATGCACGGCCCGAGCACGGCGGTCACATTTTCGGGACGGGTGCCGAATTCGCGTGCCATGGTCGCGAGCGCGACGTTGAAAATATCACCTTCGGTGCCCTTTTTTCCCGAATGCAGAAGACCGATCGCGCCGGTCTTACGGTCGGCGAGCCAGATCGCGCCGCAGTCGGCGACGTAAATGGCGAGCACCACGCCCGGTTGATTCGTAACGAGTCCGTCGACGCCCGGGACGACGGGCAAACCGTCGGCGGCGAGGAGGGTTTCGGGTCCGGGCACGACAGCCACGGCGTTGCCATGAACCTGCTCCGCCCGCCACCACGAGGCCGTTTCGCCCGCGAATTCCGCCACCGCCGTGGCATGAGCAGGGCGCAGGCGGGTCATCGCTTCCTCGCGATCGACCGCAACCTCAACGCCGGGAAGTCGCCCGATCCAAGTGGCCCGGACGCCGGGAATGCGGGAAATGGGGTCCAAAAACGAAAGCGCCTCCGTCACGGACGAACCGTAACGAAGGCGAAATGGATCCGCCAAGCGGTTCCTAACGAAAGACGGAATCAGCGCATCGCGCGGCTCTTGATGGCCCGCTTGGTGTATTCCACCGCTTCCGCTTGGTCTTCATCCATGTCGGCGAGGATGGTCGCCAGATCGGTGGCGATTTCCTTCCGCATGCGGGACACGAGTTCCGTGCCCTTTTGAGTGATCCGAACCATAATTTTGCGACGGTCTTCCGCCGCATGGATTCGCTCCACGTAGGACAATTTCTCCAAGCGATCCACGAGGCCGGTGGCCGCGGCGGTCGAGTGGCCCATCTTTTTCGCGATATCCGACATGGTCAGATATTCTTCACTGGAAAGGTAGGTCAGCAGGAAGAATTGGGGGAATGAGACGTTTCCTTTGTTGAGTTCGGTGGACAGGTTGAGAATGCAGCTTCGCTGGGTGAACAGGACGAAGTCAGCAAGACGATCCGCGTCGGCCTGTACCGACGCGCCTGACGAGGTGTTCAATTTCATGGCTGGTTTTCGTGTTCATTTCTGTGGGGACAATCGGGAACACTGCCTTTGAGCACTGAACGGTAACATCGTTCGCGAAATGCATTCAACTGAAAAACACAAAATTTTAAGGATGGTTGACTAATTTTGCGCCTAAGTTTTTGAAATTTTTGAGTTTGTTGGCTTTGGCTCCGGAGGGGTGGGGGAGGGCTCCGGTTTGGCGGGCGGGTTGGGGGTGTGAAATACCGCGTCGCCCGACCGGGGATCGCCCGCCTGGATGTCGGCGGCGGCAAATTGGCCGAGCTTTTCGCCCGTGCAACGGAGGTTCGCCAATCGGTCGTCCGAGCCTCGGGTGGTGAGAATGCCGCCCGCTTCGACCTCCCACGCGCCGTAGCTTTGGATCAGGACGAAGGTCTTGTCCGCCGAAACCGACGCGATTCGCCCGACGAGCTTCGTTTCTGGCTTCTTTTCCTCCGTTTTCTTGGGAGCCTCCGTTTTTGTCCGGCGGAACAAGGCACATGAGGGCAGGGTGAGCACGACCGCCATCGCCAGCCAGACCGTTGTCAATCTCATGGTCTCAGCATGGAGACTGAACGCCGACATCGCAATCAGGGGATTGCGGCGGGCGGGCAGGTCATTACAAATGGGAAGGGGATTAAAGGGCGTCCTATTGACGGGAAAAATTTTCACCCCGGCGTGTCGGGTTTTGGCGGGAGGATCGGTTTGTCATTTGAAGGGCTTCGTCTGAAACGGCGGCCGTCCGATCCTCTGAAAGCCAATTCCTCCAAGCCTTACCTCCATGCGTTGTTTTTCCCGGATCATCCTCGCCATCCTCGCGTTTGTTTTCCTGATTCCTCTCCGCAGCGGGGCGAGCGAAACCGAGGAGCTTTATCTCTCCGGCACGGGCTCCGACAACACGGTCTCCTGGGAGTTCTTTTGCACCGGCGGACGCAACTCCGGCGTCTGGACGACGATTCCCGTGCCCTCGTGCTGGGAGCTCAAGGGTTTCGGTACCTATAATTACGGCCACGATGCCAATCCCGCTTCGGAGCAAGGCCTCTATCGCCACAGTTTCCCGGTCCCGGCGGAGTGGGCGGGGCGGAACATCCAGCTCGTGTTTGAAGGCTCGATGACGGACACCGAGGTGAAGGTAAATGGCGTCTCCGCGGGTCCGATCCACCAAGGGGCGTTTTATCAGTTTCGGTTCAACGTGAGCGGCCTCCTGAACTATGGGCAGACGAACCTTCTCGAGGTCACGGTTTCAAAACGCAGCGCCAACTCCAGCATCAACGAAGCCGAGCGCGCGGCCGATTACTGGATTTTCGGCGGCATCTTTCGCCCGGTTCTACTCGAGGCCAGGCCCGCGCAATCGCTGCAGCGCGTCGCTATCGCCGCCCAAGCCGACGGCGCGCTCACCGTGGTCGCGCATACCAATAACATCGGTGAGCCGCTCACGGTTCACTCTTGGGTGGAGAATGCCCAAGGACAGCAGGTGGGCGATGCCTTGTCCGTGCCGATTCAGGCTGGAGAAACTTCGCGAACGCTGACGACACAGATCCCTGGCGTCACACCGTGGACCATGGAAGCTCCCGTTCTTTACCACTTGGTGACGGAGTTGCGGCGCGGTGGGGAAACGCTTCATCGGCTGCGCGAGCGCTTCGGTTTCCGCACGGTGGAAGTGCGCCCCGCCGACGGGCTTTATCTGAACGGCGTCAAAATCCGGGTCAAAGGCATCAACCGGCACGTCTTTCATCCCGATTACGGCCGGACTTCCAGTCGCACGCTCAGCGAGGAAGCGGTCGGACTGATCAAGCAGTTGAACATGAATGCGGTCCGCATGTCGCATTATCCGCCCGATCAACACATGCTGGACGTGTGTGACGAGCAGGGCTTGCTGGTGATCGATGAGCTGACGGGCTGGCAAAGTCCGTCCTACGATACGCCGACCGCGCAGCGGCTGGTGCGCGAGATGGTCGAGCGCGACGTCAACCACCCCAGCATCATCCTTTGGGCGAACGGCAACGAAGGCGGTTGGAACACGGCGGTCGACGGCGATTTCGCGCTTTATGATCCGCAAGCCCGCACGGTGATTCATCCCAGCACGAACTTTAGCGGAAACATCGCGCAAGGAGGGATCGATACCACCCACTACCCGAACTACTCGACGTTACTCAACAAGCTGAACGGTCCCCACCTCTACATGCCGACCGAGTTTCTCCACGGTCTCTACGATGGCGGCCACGGTGCCGGGCTTCAGGATTATTGGAACGCGATGCGAAACTCGCCTCGTGGCGTGGGCGGGTTTCTATGGGTCTTCGCCGATGAAGGCGTGCGCCGCACTGACCAGAACGGACGAATTGACAACGACGGAAATCACGCCGCCGATGGCATTGTGGGTCCTTATAACGAGAAGAAACCCAGCTACAACGCCGTGCGTGAAATCTGGTCGCCGGTGGTTTTGACCGCTCCCTCGATCACGGCCCAGTGGAATGGCGCGGTCCAGGTGCTCAACGATTACTATTTCACCAACTTCAACCAATGCCTGGTGCGTTGGGAGCTGGGGAACTTCCCGAAACTGCAAGACGCGGCGGTCGGACTTCAGGTGCTTGCGTCAGGCGAATTCGCAGCTCCCTCGCTGGCACCGCAAACCACGGGAACTTTGCAAATCCCGTTGCCGGCGAATTGGCACAACCACGACGCCTTGCGTCTCACCATCATCAACCGTGAGGGCCAGGAACTCCGGCAGTGGACATGGCCGATCCGGACGCAGGCGGAAATCGCCGCCGCGAATGTTCCCGTCGCTCCGGGGACCGCCGCCACCGCAACCGAGGACGCCAACAGCATCATTCTCACCGGCGGACCGGTTCAGGTAACCCTGAACAAGACCACCGGGCGCATCACCGCGGTGATTGCTCACGGACAAACGGTCGCCCTGACGAACGGCCCGCGCATTGTCAGCGGCACCAGCACGCTCACCGGCATCACACGCAGCGTTTCCGGCAACGATCAGGTTGTCACCGCCACCTACAGCGGAAACCTGAACAGCGTGACCTATCGTCTGCGAGGCGATGGTTGGATGCGCGTCGACTACACGTTGAATATTACCGGCAACCAATCCAACATCGGGGTGACCTTCGACTATCCTGAAGGCCTCGTCACGAGCATGCGATGGTTCGGCGGCGGCCCGCAGCCGGTGTGGAAAAACCGCCTCGCCGGCGCCATGCCAGACGTTTGGGAGAAGATCGCCAACAACCCGGTGCCGGGGCAAAGCTACACCTTCGATCCGATTTTCCGCGGCTATCATCGCGACCTTCGGTGGGCGGCGCTCAAGACCACTGAAGCCCTCATCCAGATTGTCCCCGAGACTCCCGACCTCTTCTTCCGCGTCCTTTCGCCCGCCAATGGCGTTAGCCCGCAGAACACCCAGTTCGTCATGCCTGCGGGAAATCTTTCCCTCCTGCACGGAATTTCAGCGATCGGCAACAAGTTCCATACCACCGACAATCTCGGCCCGATGTCCGCGACAAACGTCGGCCAAGGCAGCTACAGCGGGTCGTTCTGGCTGAGCTTCGCCGAAATCGAACCTGAAGTTTCCAGCGTCCAGGTCGCGAGTCCTTACCGCATCCAAGTGGTATTCAGCAGGCCTATGTCCGCCGCCGCTCTCGACCCGGTGAATTACGAGATTCCCGGTATTCTCGTTCATGGCGTCACGGCGGGCGCGGGAAATTCGGTCCTGCTCGACGTCCAACCTTTGGAAGTCGATGTCAGCTATTCGCTCGAAATCGCTCCGTTGACCGGCGCGACGGGCCAACCTCTATCGGGACCGCGGACGTTTCCCGTCGTTTATCA
>Ga0307416_100000980_pt1 | contig 15095 bp, 17 predicted proteins | sample DK1Cmetagenome_2_FD_203821 | JGI IMG/M metagenome (GOLD analysis project Ga0307416, IMG submission 203821) | Maize rhizosphere microbial communities from greenhouse at UC Davis, California, United States - DK15-C-3 | ecosystem: Host-associated > Plants > Roots > Rhizosphere > Soil | place...
TTTCAATAAATTATCTTACTGAATATCAGTCTATTAATAAAAATATTTGCCGGATACACCAAGTACTTGGCCATACATAGTACGATTCCGTATAACCCGCTATAACGACCTAAATGGTGAAGTATGAATCTTGAAAACACGCAGGTACAAATGAGAAAAGGAATATTAGAGTATTGCATCCTGCATATCATTTCCCGTGGCGAAGTTTATGCATCAGACATGCTGGACGAACTCACCGCCGCAAAAATGATTGTAGTAGAAGGAACCCTCTATCCTTTGCTTACGCGCCTGAAGAATGCAGGGCTATTGGAATACAAATGGATCGAATCCAAATCCGGGCCACCGCGTAAGTACTATAAATTAACGGACAAGGGAAGCAAATTCCTGGAGAAACTCGCCGAGACATGGGATGATCTTGTCCATTCCACACAAATGATCACCTTGAAATCAAACGCCAAAGCTTAATCACAGAGTCACCACGGATATGAAAAAGAATATCAGTATCAACATCAGCGGAATAATATTTCACATTGAGGAAGACGGGTACGACAACCTGAAGAAGTACCTCGATTCCATCAACCGGTACTTTTCGACTTTTGAGGACAGCAGCGAGATCTTGGCCGATATCGAGAGCCGGATTGCTGAAATATTTCTCTCCAAGCTAAATGAGGAGAAACAGGTGATCACAGCTGAAGATGTCAGCAGTCTCATTGCAACAATGGGAAGTGTGAATGACTTTAAGGCAGTAGAGGAACCCGAAGAGCCGGAAGCAACATCGTTCGCTGGTGCAACCGGGGCGCAAGGTGAGGCTTTCGCTTCCGGGGCAGCCGGCGCATATGTAACACCAAAGCAATTGCTCCGCGATCAAAAGCGAAAAATCCTCGGCGGTGTCTGCGCGGGATTGGGCACCTATTTCAATGTAGACCCTCTGTGGATACGTCTATTATTCGCAGCCCTGCTGTTTGTGTACGGCATCACCGCTTTGATATATGTCGTGATGTGGATCGTGGTGCCCGGCTCGTACGACCTGGCCGAACCGGAGTTTGGAAAAAAGATGTTTCGGGATCCTGAGAGAAAAGTCATCGGCGGCGTCTCGGGCGGCGTGGCAGCATACCTCGGCATCGATATTATCCTCGTGAGAGTCCTGTTTATCCTGTTGACTTTCGCAGGCGGACTTGGTGTTTTTCTTTACATCATCTTTTGGGTTTGTCTGCCTGAGGCGCGCACGTTAACTGATAAAATGCAAATGCAGGGGGAGCCCGTCACCCTCTCTAATATTGAATCGAACATCAAAAGAAACTTCAATATCAGAGAGGGCGAACAAGAAAGTACACTCACCAAGATCCTTCTATTTCCTTTCCGTCTCGTAGGACTCATTCTGACGGCTCTTGGAAGACTGATTGGTCCGCTGGCCGACGTCGTCCGCGTCATTGTCGGCGTGATCGTCGTTCTGATGGGCATCGGGATGGTTTTCAGCATTGTGGTGACGGCGGGCGTACTCTTTGGTCTCCTGGCTGGAGGCGTGTTCTCCGGGCCATGGATGGCAGATCTCAATGACATGAATATGCCGTTTGAAATCTTTACGCGCGCCTTTCCCGGATGGGTGGCCGTCGCCGGCATCGTGGCCGCGTTAGTGCCAAGTATTTTCCTGATCCTGTTGGGCGCCTCAGCCATCGCCAAGAAATTTATTTTCCCTGCTACGGTAGGTTGGTCATTATTCGCGCTGTTCTTTGTGAGTGCCGCGATGCTTGCAGTGGGCGTACCACGGATCGTCTATGCGTTTCATGAGCGTGGCGAATATGAAGTTGAGAACGTTTATAAGATCAACGGAAAGACCGCCGTATTAAGGGTTAACGAAAATGGATCTGATTATGACGGTGCCCGCCTGACATTGAGGGGATATCAGGGGCCGGATTTCAAGCTTGTCCAATCCTTCCAGGCGCAGGGAGCCAGTCGTCGTCAGGCTATCGAGAATGCAAAGATGATATCTTACAATGTATCCTTCAGCGATTCCATATTCACGTTTGACGAAGATATAACCTTCAATGAAGACGCTATTTTCCGAGGACAACATCTCAATATGACACTCTATATTCCTTATGACTTTCCTTTCACGATGGATGAAGGTACAAGTCGATTCATCGCACAATACGTAGACAGTGAGTATCTGGAAGGATATACCTGGAAAATGACACGCAAGGGGTTGGAATGCATCGACTGCAATGAGGCCGCAGATGAAAGTCTGAGTGAGCTTCGTGATTTCGACGAGGTTGAGATCTCAGGCAAGTTCGATCTGCGGATCTTGCAGGGAAATAACTATGCTGTGGAATTAAACGGCCCGGACCAGGCAAAACGACAATACTCAGTGCGCCGGTCCGGCGAAACTCTTGTAATAGATTTCGAGAGAAACGAGGATATCAACTGGGACGACTTTGATCTTCGTCGTTTGCCAGTTGAGGAAATGGAAATTGTCGTGACAATGCCATCACTGGAGAGGCTTGAGGCGATGGGCCTCGGGTCGGTGCAGTTTGAGGATCTCACAGGGGAACGCCTTGAAGTGGAGGTCAGAGGCCCGGTTAAAGTGCGGGGCGACATGAATGTGGGTGAAGTTACCATCCGGCTAACCGGGAAATCGGAGGCGGACCTTTCCGGGACCGCTGGCAGCATGACAGCCAGGGTGGAATTCGCTTCCAGGCTAAGGGCTTACGACCTTGTGGCTGATGACGCCGTTGTTGAAGTCGAGGGAGCGTCTACGGCAAAAGTCAACGTTAAAGGCACTCTTGAAATGGAAGAGGGGGTGGCAAGTGACATTGACTACCGCGGCGATCCCCGGATAATCCGACACGACTGACGGACTTCTTTTCGCAGGACTGTAACATTTCAACGTAACGGCCGTCTCTGGGAATAACCGCAAACACTATGATCTTTTTCTTACTATTCATTCTTATCTACCTCCTCTCGCGCATCCTGTAAGTCCCTCTCCCGCGACGGTTAGACGGTTTGCGCCAAAGATTTTTCTTCTCTGGCGCAACCGTCCTCTGCCTTTCTGCATCTTACCTGTAAGCGCACATGAACTTTACAATATTCCGGTCGGAAGAAGACGATCTTATCAAGGGCTGCAAGCGCGGCGACCGCCGTGCCCAGCAGCGTTTGTTTGATCTTTATTCTTCGCGGATGTTCGGTGTGTGCCTGCGATATGTCAAAAACACCATGCAAGCTGAGGACGTTCTGGTTATATCTTTCACAAGGATCTTCGAGCGCATCGACCAGTTCAAAGGCGAGGGAAGCTTTGAAGGATGGATCCGCCGCGTCGTCGTCAATGAAGCACTCACAGCACTGCGAAGAAACAGGCTGATGATGGCAGAGACCGACCTGGAATACGCCGACCGCCAACCCGATTACAAGGGACTCAGCGACCACCTCGAAGCAGAAGATCTCTTGAAACTGATAGAAAGACTACCCCCGGGATATCGAATTGTTTTCAATATGTACGCTATTGATGGCTACTCACATAAAGAAATAGCAGAACAGCTGGGTATTACGGAAAACACATCGAAGTCACAGCTAAGCCGTGCCAGGGCATACCTGCAAAAATTGCTCGCAGAAACAGGATGGCTGGGTCAACAAAAAGCAAGTAACAATGAATCAACAACCAGATAAGTTATTCCGCGATAAGCTTCAGGGCTATCAAAGACCTGTGCCGCCGATGGTATGGAAACGGATCGCAGAAAAACACACGTTAAGGGACCGGAAACTGCTTTGGCTGAAGATGGCTGCAAGTGTCCTTCTGCTGGCAACAGCAGGAGCACTGATATTCCCCTTTCTGAACGATCAGGCCTCACCCGTTGCAGAAAACAAACAAGAGACAACCCCTGTAACAATTGACTCTCTGGCAGGCCGGCACGTTGAAAAAACTGAACAGCCGGCAATGCAGCACGACACTTCCACAAACACCGCGGAAAAAGTGCGTAAAGCACCATCCATTGCTAAAGAACACGCTGCAAAACAGCCATCTGGTTCTTTGAGGCGCGTCCTATCGGAAAAGCTTCAGCAAACAACGCCGCCCGTCAATTTTTCATCGGAGGTTGAGCCAGTAATCTCGCCGGAGCTCACAACACAACTGACATCGGCGCCGACACCTGCGGATGATGAAATCGCACCACGCAAAACCGTTACCATTGTTTTCACGGCAGAGGAGGTGAATCAAAAATATTTATCACGCCCGAATGGAGCACAAGCAACCTCGGAAGGCAAAGAATCATCCAGACTGCAAAACCTGCTTGATAAAGCTCAGGATCTTAAACACAATCAGGATCCCCTTGGAGAGATCAGGCAAAAGAAAAACGAGATTCTCGCAATGAATTTCAGAAAAGAAAAGCTGTCTACTCAAAACGATTGATCATGCGAACAAAATTTGCCTCCCTCCTTTTCCTCACCCTGGCCGTTTACCCCGTTCTCGCCCAGCAAGAAACTGCTGACACCGTAATAGTTCCGCTGGCTGAATCCAGTAAGATCATTTTCACCGTTGGGAACCCGGAGGATCTGGAGACGTTGCGGCATTACAACTTCCAGGGACTTTTTGAAGACATTCTTGATCGTCTGGAAGAAACAGCGAAGCCGTCTCAGGACTCTTCGTCCTATAATCAAGAGGAGGCAGATGCAGGCGAGATCAAAGACTCCGATCAACAGGAAGACGACGCACACATAGACCATGACGGAGGCAAATGGGTGAGCAGTCGAAAAGGAAAGGTAGGCGAGACATGGCAATCGTACAACATCGATTTGGGGACCAACAACTATCTTCTGGATGACCAGTTTCCAACAGGCACGGCGTTGTACGCGGTCCGTCCCTGGGGTTCCTGGTACGTTGCGGGCAATTCCGTGCAAAGAACAAAACTGGGTAGAAACTTCTTTGTCGAGTGGGGATTGGGCGTGAGCTGGTACACCTTCAAGTTTCAGGAGGATAATACAGTTCTGATTAAGGATGAGTCAGGCGTTCATTTTTCGACAGATACCCGGAACGTTGACTATATCAAAAGCAAGCTCAGCGCCACCTTCATCAATGCGTCGCTCGTACCCGTGCTGGACTTTGGTGGCCATAGCCGCAAGCCGCGCGTTTGGGATGGACATGGAGGTGGATTCCGGTTTGGCATCGGTCCTTATGTCGGCTACCGCATTGCAAGCAAAACAAAGCTCGTGTATGAGGAGGATGGCGAACGTGAGAAGGAGAAGGACCGCGATAATTTTTACCTCAACAACCTGCGCTATGGTTTTCGGGTACAGATCGGCGTCCGATCGACAGATCTCTTCATCAACTATGATATGAACGACCTGTTTGCAACGGACAAAGGTCCGAAGTTGAATGCTGTGAGCTTCGGTTTAATCCTGTAATGTCGCGACGTACTTGAACACATCGCACCTAGCATTAATGCTTCCTGGCAACTAATCAAAATCTATCCTTTTTGAAGTAAACCATTTCCCGTTCATCACCTTTCAGCATCAACTCCCGCGATACTTTCGGACCAGTGGGCCAATAAAGGACTGACATTATCAGATTCAGAAGGTACAAGGCAGTGAACACATCACTCGCCGATAAAAAAAATCCCACTACCAGGATCATCCCCGCAGAGGCGAGAAACCAGTACCGAACGATGGTTATTTCAAAATATTTTTCAAGTTTTGCCCCAAGGCCTTGTGCCTTTCGGGCTGATTTAATTTTTTTATTGAACATTATGATGCCGACAAGCCAGTCGAAAAAGGCGGCGGCGGGGATGATGATGAAATACTCCATCCGGTAATCCGCCGGATTATCCGGAAAGAAGAAATACACTGCTATAAAGATCAGTAGAGGCATCATCAACAAAACGAAGAACAGTATCTGAAGCTTGTTGAAGTACTGTGAGATGGTGATAAAGTTCATGGCAATATAAAGGTATGCAACCGCCACAACTGGTTAGCTTATCTGATTAATTTTTTATATTTATACCTAATATGGAAGGCATTGCGAACTTATCGAGGAAGGAACAGGTGATACGAAAGGCTGCGGAGCTTTTTAAGGATAAAGGCTATGCAGCAGCTTCAATGCGGGATCTTGCACAGCTTTTGGGAATAGAAGCGGCAAGTTTGTATTCGCATATCAAATCGAAAGAAGAAATTTTGCGCAGCCTGTGTTTTGACATGGCAACTGAATTCCGAAAGTCATTGGAGGAAGTGGAAAAACAAAACCTTCCTGCCAGTGAGAAGTTGCGCAAAGGCATCATCGGTCACATACAGGTGATGGCCAAAGATCTTACTGCCTCCGCCGTCTTTATGAATGAGCACAGGCACCTCAGTCAACCTTATCTCCGCGACTTCCTTCTCCTTCGCATCAATTATATTAATCGTTTCAAAAATATTATCGAACAGGGTACGCGCTCCGGTGAATTCAAGAAAACCATCGATAAGAAACTTGCGGTTATGACCCTGTTTTCTTCCCTCAACTGGATGCCCATGTGGTATGATCCCGCCGGGCTGATCGACCCGTTTGAACTCGGTGTTCAATTGTCGGACATGCTGGTGAACGGCCTGAAACAAAACGCGAAATAGCGGGGTTATTAAAAAGATACTGGTCACTCGGCCGGGGTAAATCATAGACCTTACGGTACACTAATTGTAAAAAGCACGGATATGTACGGAGGCGGTTATACATTTGAAGGCGCCAAACAAGACGCGGTCCAGGAAGATCCGGAGAAGCTCGCCGCTTTCGAATCGCGCATTGGGCGAGGGGAGAAGATCGAGCCAAGCGACTGGATGCCGCAGTTGTATCGCAAACAGCTTATCAGGATGATCGAGCAGCACGCTCATAGTGAGATCATCGGGGCGCTGCCGGAGGGCACATGGATAACGCGCGCGCCGGGCTTCCGCAGAAAACTGGCCCTTATGGCGAAAGTGCAGGACGAAGTCGGCCACGCTCAGTTACTGTACAGCGCAGCCGAAACTCTTGGCAAAACACGCGAGGAGATGATCCAGGATCTTATTTCCGGTAAATCGAAATACTCGAATATTTTCAACTATCCGGCCTTTACATGGGCCGACTCCTGTTTTATTTCATGGCTGGTGGATGCGGGGGCAATTGTCAACCAGCTGGCGAATGCGAAGGGAAGCTATGGACCCTACTGCCGCGCTCTCGAGCGTATTTGCGCAGAAGAATCATTCCATTTGAAGTTTGGACATCATTGCGTGATCTATCTGGCCTCCGGTACCGCTAAACAACGCGAAATGTTTCAGGAAGCAATCAACAGATGGTGGCCGCCCATGATGCATTTTTTTGGGCCATCCGACAAGATATCGGCCCACACTCAGATCCTCATGCGTTGGAAGGTCAAGATGGCGACCAACGACGACATGCGAAACCAGTTCCTGGACATGTATGTACCCAAGATCTGGGAACTCGGGTTTACGATCCCGGATCCTCAGCTTCGCAAAGACCTGGATACAGGGCGTTGGAAATATACCGAACCGGATTGGGAAGAATTCAAAAGAGTCATCAACGGCGGTGGTCCGTGCAATCACGAGCGGCTCGAAGTGAGAAGGATCGCTGAAGAGCGGGGACGATGGGTACGCGAAGCGCTGCGATCCCCTAAATCACAATATGTGACTCCGCTTGCGTGATCAGTTGAGGTTCACAAAAGGACCCGCGAGTAATTGGATCTCTCTCCAAAGCGCGCGAAACGCATCCGCCGGAGAACTGAAATATGTTTTGAGATAAAGAAGGGCACTGCTGTCCTCAGGCAGCTCGTTGTTGATCCATTTCCAAATATCATCCGCCAGCAGCAACAATTCGTGACTATGGTATTTCGGATAATACTTCGCAAGTAGGTCCAGAGCCAGTAAAAATTCAATGTATTTCACGGTTCCAACGATAATTCCTTCAACACGGCTGAAGGGTAAAGCAGGGAACGATCCGCGACCGGGTTTGGTTTATCTTTTTCCGCTAAAAATGCTAAAAAAGTCAGCTCTCAATCGGTTGCATTCCGTTATTAACTAAATTCCAACTTTAACCAGGAGCACGGTGAATTCATTAGATCCCCGGGTCATACGCCTACCAAAAGTGGGCCAGCCAGGCGAGATACTGCCAAAGGCACCGCTGGACCAGTTCAGCACTTTCGAGGTGTTTGTGCAGCCAAAAGAAGGCAAGCCGTTCCAGCACGAGGGCATTGTTCACGCCCCTAACCTCGAAATGGCATATGTCCTGGCCAAAGAAACTTTTACGCGAAGATTCACATGTTCATCTCTTTATGTGGTAGAAACGCGCAACATCTTTTTGTCTCCACTGACAGAAGGTAGCCAGAACGCGTACGATCTGATCTCCGACGAGGATGACAACGCTGCGCAGAAGGAGCCTTATGAGATTTATCACCTCCTTAAGAGAGGGAAACAGCATATTCATGCAGGAACGGTCCAGGCTTCCACTCCACGCGATGCGATGGCATCTGCAAAGAAAGCATTGGCCACAAAAGCTGTATTAAACATATGGGCGGTGCGCTCAGCCGATATCAGGTTGACCAGCCCTGACGAAAATGACCTCTGGTTAACACTGCCCGAGAAAAAATTCCGGGACGCAGCCGAATACAAGGGCGGCGATAAACTGAAGAAGTTTCTCGAAGGAACGCAATGATGATCCAGGAACCCATTGAGCTAACGTATGAACACTGAGGCATTGAAGGACTTATTATATCGCATTGCGGATGATCAGCTTATTCTTGGCCATCGAAACTCGGAATGGACAGGGATGGGACCGCTACTGGAAGAAGATATTGCATTTTCCTCAATGGCTCAGGACAAGATCGGGCAAAGCCTCGCGCTTTTTAATATTCTGAATCAGCTCGGCGAACCTCCCGCAGACACCGCAGCGTTCATGCGTGATGAGTCATCTTTCAGGAACTGCATCTTTGTAGAGATACCAAATGGTGAATATGATTTCAGTCTGGTCCGGCACTTTCTGTTCGACACCGCTGCAGCGATCAGGTTTGACATGCTTACCTCATCGTCATATGAGCCGTTGGCGGAGCTTGCGAACAAAATCAGGGGCGAGCTTAAGTACCACACGATGCACGCTAACACATGGATGAAACAACTCGGCTCCGCAACTCCCGAGAGCATCAGACGTCTTCAGGAATCGCTTGATTCCGCACTTCCTTATGCTCTTGGAATGTTCGAGCAGTCACCGTATGAAGGGGAGCTCATCAGGGAAAAAATATTCGGTGGAGAAGTGCTATTGCAACAACAGTGGCAACAAAAGGTCGCCGAGGTTCTTGCTCACACGCAGTTAAACACACCTGACTGGAACATCTATCGTCCGGTAATGGGAGGCCGGCGAGGGAAACACAGTGAGCACCTTCAGCCTTTACTCGACGAAATGTCCGAGGTTTTCAGGATCGATCCGAATGCAGAATGGTAAATGATCATGTTATGAAAGATGCTGCGCGTGAGCTTCGCCTGATCATAGATGGATATGTACCGAAATTTCATGCCATCCCCGGCGAAATATTTTTCACAAAACCAATGCCCCACAAGTGGAGTAAGCAGGAGGTGCTTGGACATCTTGTTGATTCGGCACAAAACAATCTTCGCCGCTTTATCTGCGGTCAGTACGAGCCTCAACCACCTCTCATCGTCTATCAGCAGGATTTCTGGGTGTCCGCCAACCAGTACCAAAAAATGGAAAAAGCAGATCTCATACAATTATGGCAGCTTTTGAACCTTCGCATTCAGGCTGTGCTGCACAACATGCCCGAGGAGAATTATTCGAAGGAGTGTAATACAGGAAGTTTGCGCACGCTGAGCTGGCTCGCAGAAGATTACGTCAAGCACATGAAACATCACATCAATCAGATCATTACCGGATCGTTTGATGTTATCTATGTATAACGGAGAAAAGGTCAGCATGGAAAATATTTCCAAACAACGGATCTATGAGCTATTACGGGATGTAAAGGATCCCGAAATACCTGTTTTGTCACTGGTTGACCTGGGGGTGATCACTGCGGTGGATGTTGTTGCAGGTCATGTAACAATCGAAATGACCCCGACGTTCGTAGGTTGTCCTGCTCTCGAGATGATGCAACATGACATGAGAGAAGTGCTGATGAAAGAAGGGATCAGCGATGTGGACATCAACATATCTTACAAACGTCCCTGGAACTCCGATATGATTACGGAGCAAGGCAGACAGGCCCTGAAAAAATTCGGCCTTGCGCCGCCACCTGCGCGTCACCTCTTTATTGACCTGGATGTCCTTGAACATGTAGCCTGTCCGAGGTGCGGACACAGCAACACGGAACTGCGAAACACATTTGGCCCGACGCTTTGCCGGTCCATTCATTATTGTAATGACTGCCGGGAAGCCTTTGAACAATTTAAACCACTCTAGGTGTTACTATCTACGGCAATCTTATATAAATGATTTTCCGCCGCTATCAACTAATTAACATGGCCCGGACTTTTTTCTTCATCGGATGTTGTGCTTTCCTCGCCATAGCGCTGACGGGCTGTGAGCACAAGGAAAAGGCAGAAGTGCATGATTTCACGAAAGCCGACTCCCTGACAGAAACCTACCTTGCCTTACAGGATACGATGTTGCAAGTGTGGAACTCAATGATCTACGACGACAATAAAAAGATCAAAGCCATGCATCACCTGTTGCATGAGTTAAGTGTTATCAACACCAGCAATCGTGAGGAGCTCGACCGCCTGCAGGAGAGGCTTGATCGGCTCGTGAACATGCGCTACGACCAGGACAGCATGTCGGACCCAGAGCTCGTCACGGAATACGATTTTGCGTCGAGCTCACTGATAACAGAGCTGACGTCACTTGCGGAATCACAAAAAGAATTTCTGTATAACCCGACACTGCAAAAACTCGTGGACTCCATCAGAGCCGCTGATCAGCGCGTCGTGAGCTTCCGGGAGAAATATGACCAGGTCGCTTTGAACTTCAATACATTTATCGAACGGAACAAGGAGCTACTTCAGCAGATCGACTCCGAGGCGTTTGAAAAGAAACCTTTGTTTCAAATGGCCGCTGAATAACCTGCATCGGCAGAATTGATTCCTCTGTGCGGCGACGTCGACATCTTATCAACCGTAGTAACCGCGTGGCACTCCAGAATTACTGAGCTTATCAACCTCATGTCTACGCTGGCTCTCTCGTGAGCATCCAATGTTGACATTGACTGCTCTGGGGCGACTCATCAAGTCCCTCTAACCGTTAGTAATATTGATTGCGTTTCGGCTACCACCTGCCGGATCTTTTTCTTTCACGATCGCGGCCTTTGCCACCACCATAAGTTTTGGCTGAAGCTTTCTTCGGTCGCGCAGCACCATTATCGGTGACTTCAATACGAACCATCCGGCCTTTGAACTCAAAGCCATGGAGGTGATCTCTAACCATATTTGTATAATTGCTGTCGACCTCGAAGAATGAATATGCTCCTTTCAGGTCAATGCGACCAATCTTCTCACGCGTGATGCTGGAACGATCGCAGATCATCGCCAGGAGCTTGCCAGCATCCAGCCCGTCCATCTTCCCAAGGTTGATAAAGAGTCGGTCGCCTGCAACAATATGATCGGCATGACCGCGGTCAAACTTGTCGGACTTGTCAGCTTTGTTTAGGTCTGGAGCACCGCGATAGTAGTCGAGGAAGTGATTGAACTCAAGAGCCGTAAAACGCTTGATGACCTCTTCCTTGCTTAAATCTTTCAGCTCGTCATACACTGATGGGAGGAAATGAGCAATCTCATTTTCAGCGAGGTGCACTTCACGAAGCCTGTGAACAATGTTCAGTACTCTTTTTTCACAGACTTCCTGTCCAGTGGGCACCATTACTTTTTCAAAATTCACTTTGATCATTTTCTCGATCTGCCGGATCTTAGATAGTTCCTTCCGGGCAATAAGTGCGATCGATACTCCTGTTTTGCCGGCCCGTGCAGTCCGACCGCTGCGGTGGGTATAGAATTCGATCTCATCAGGCATATTCATGTGAATCACATGTGTGATATTATTCACATCGATCCCTCGGGCAGCAACATCAGTGGCGACGAGCAACTGCAATGCCTTGCTTCTGAAATTTTTCATCACGCGATCGCGCTGTTGCTGGGTAAGATCACCGTGCAGAGAATCGGCGTTGTATCCGTCCTTGATCAAATGCTCCGCTATGCGCTGAGTGTCGGCTTTTGTACGACAGAAGATGACGCCGAAGATCTCGAGATTATAGTCGACTATACGTTTAAGTGCGAGATAACGATCTCTGTCCTCTACTACCATATATTGATGAAGGATGTTCTGGTTCCCCTGATTTTTTTCTCCGACCGTGAGTTCAACAGGGTCAGACATATATGTATTGGCAATGCGACGAACCTCCGAAGGCATCGTAGCAGAGAACAACCAAACTTTTTTGTCCTCAGACGTATGTGACAAGATGTGGTCGATGTCGTCTTTGAATCCCATGTTTAACATCTCATCAGCCTCGTCGAGCACGAGGTACTGAATATCCTTAAGGTTAACCACGCGACGATCCAAAAGGTCCATGAGCCGGCCCGGCGTTGCCACAATGATCTGGGCACCCCGCTTGATCTTCTTGATCTGATCTGTGATGCTGGCGCCTCCATACACCGCCACGATGTTCAGGCGCTTGACGGATCTGGAGAAGTTTTCAAAGTCACTGGTAATTTGCATGCACAGCTCGCGCGTAGGCGCAAGCACCAGGGCGCGTGTGGCATTTTCATCCTCGTCCATAAGCTGGATGAGGGGCAGGCCGAACGCGGCTGTCTTGCCCGTGCCGGTTTGAGCAAGCGCGACAACATCTTGTTCGCCCTTAAGCAATACGGGGATCGCCTTTGACTGGACAGGCGTCGGTGTCTCAAAACCAAGCTTGCGCACGGCTTCTAAAATCTCGCCGGACAGACCCAGTGTTTCAAATGATAGCATAATGTTTCAAAATAAGGGGCAAAGGTAAAGTAATTAATCGAGAGTTGCGGTCTGCCCCTGACGCATGCCGGATTGCCAGCAGAAAGGATGTATGAAAGGAGTATTCACCTTCTTTTCTTTGGGCAATTACAGCAAGCACAACATCATCTGTTTATCGTTAAATTGGTGTATGGAACAGTTTGGCAGGAAACTCGGATTTTTTAGCGCCTTTACCATCCCAGCACTGGTTATCACCGGATTTTATCTCGGAGGAGCATGGAATTTTCTTACGGTGATCTTTTCTTTCATCTTCTTCCCACTGTTGGACGCATACATCGGAATCAATACCTCCAATGTGCCTTCAGAGGAAGCCAGGGCGAAAAGCAACGAAAGGTATTACCGGTTTGTCACGTATGTATGGACATATCTGCAGCTGGCTTTTCTATTTTGGGGTGCGTACGCAGTCGCATCCGGCGTGCTGTCGGGCTTTACAGAATGGATCGGGTTCATTCTGAGTTTCGCCCTCGTTACCGGCGGCATCGGTATCACGGTTGCACACGAGCTTGGCCATAAGCATACGGCAGTCGAGCAGTTATATGCCAGACTAATCCTGGTCACTGTTTGTTATATGCATTTTTTGGTTGAGCACAACCGCGGTCATCATGTGACAGTGGCTACGCCAGTTGATCCAGCTACAGCACGCAAGGGCGAAAGCTTCTATAGGTTTTGGGTGCGTTCCGTCTTCGGAGGATATATCCATGCATGGCGACTTGAGGCTCAACGGCTCAGAAGGAAAAACAAGAGGACAATGAGTTTACAAAATGAGATGATAGCGTTCGCAATACTGCCGTTGGTCTTCTGCGCCCTGCTCACCATTCTGACCAGTGCATTCTTCGAAAGATTTACGTGGGAAGTACCGCTCTTTTTTTTCTGTCAGAGTCTGGTCGCCTTCACTTTGTTGGAGCTTGTTAACTATGTGGAGCACTATGGGATTCAAAGGCGCGAAATTTCGCCCGGAAGATACGAACGTGTGAATCCGCTGCACTCATGGAATGCCAGTCACTTGTTGAGTAACTTCTTTCTGTTTCAGTTGCAGCGGCACTCTGATCACCATGTGTTTGCCGCCAAACGTTACCAGGTGCTGAACCACTACGATGAAAGCCCGCAGCTCCCGTACGGATATCCCACGATGGTCATAATCGCTTTGCTCCCACCCTTGTGGTTCAGGATGATGAATACGCGCCTGGAAAGGTGGCGCAACCAACTGAAATTACAGTCAGTTGGCTCTGAGGCCAGCGCTGATTACTCAGATGTTTTCTGAAGTAAGGTTAGCGCTGTAGTATTCGCGGTTCATTCTGGCGATGTTGGAAACGCTAATGCCCTTCGGACATTCTGCTTCACATGCAAGCGTGTTGGTACAGGCGCCAAATCCTTCCTTGTCCATTTGCGCGACCATTCTTTCAGCACGCACTTTTCTTTCGGGCTGGCCCTGCGGAAGCAATGCAAGCTGCGATATCTTCGCGCTTACAAAAAGCATCGCAGAAGCGTTCTTGCAGGCCGCGACGCAGGCACCACACTGGATGCACGCGGCGGCGTCAAAGGCCTTGTCGGCGTTGGTCTTTGGAATCGGAATTTCGTTAGCATCGGGCACACCTCCCGTATTGACAGAAATGTATCCGCCCGCCTGCTGGATCCGCTCAAAGGATTCACGACTTACCACGAGATCTTTGATAACCGGAAACGCTTTTGCCCTCCAAGGTTCAACCGTTATGGTTTCACCGTCGCGGAAGCTGCGCATATGAAGCTGGCAGGTCGTAGTTTGCAACGGTCCGTGCGGACGGCCATTAATAAACATGCTGCAGGCACCGCAGATCCCTTCCCGGCAATCGTGGTCGAATGCGATCGGATCTTCACCTTTAAGCACAAGGTCATTGTTGAGGACGTCGAACATTTCCAGGAACGACATGTCAGGAGAAACATGATCCAGCTGATAGGTGCGGAACTGTCCTTTTGTACTTTGATCCTTTTGCCTCCAAACCTTAAGTGTAATCTTCATTATCTAGATGATTATGTTTTGCGTGTGTAGTGTTTTAATCGAACATCTATCCCACGATTATTTGTAACTCCTTTGCGTCAGTTTGACGTTTTC
>Ga0307416_100000981_pt1 | contig 15094 bp, 12 predicted proteins | sample DK1Cmetagenome_2_FD_203821 | JGI IMG/M metagenome (GOLD analysis project Ga0307416, IMG submission 203821) | Maize rhizosphere microbial communities from greenhouse at UC Davis, California, United States - DK15-C-3 | ecosystem: Host-associated > Plants > Roots > Rhizosphere > Soil | place...
CGGAGGCATGCTCCAGAACTCGCTGTCCCAGCCCGCGAATGGCTCCTCGACGAACATGCGGGCGATCGCGTCCATCGCGTCCTCCCACATCTCGCGCTTGCGCGTGCGGTCGATCAGGAATCCGCCCAGCTCGGCCGCCGAGGACGACTCGCCGGTGCCGAAGTCGACCCGGCCGTCTGAGACCAGGTCGAGCGTCGCGACCCGCTCGGCCACCCGTGCCGGGTGGTTGACCGCGGGTGGGATCTGGACGATGCCGTGGCCGAGCCGGATGCGCTGCGTGCGGGCGGCCGCGGCGGCCAGGAAGACCTCGGGCGCAGAGGAGTGCGAGTACTCCTCGAGGAAGTGGTGCTCGACCTCCCAGACGTAGTCGAAGCCGAGCCGATCGGCCAGCTCCACCTGGGTCAGCGCGTCCTTGATCAGCGCGTGCTCGGAGCGTTGCTGCTCCCAAGGGCGCGGGTTCTGGTGCTCGTAGAAGATCCCAAAGCGCATTTCGGCGCGGATTCTCTCAAGCCGCGGGCCCGTTTGCCCGATGTTCTCCAAGTGGAGCCCGCAAGGGGAATCGCGGCTGCGCCGAGCCAGGCGCAGGTCGGGTCTGAGCGCGAAGCGCTTCTCCGTGTAGCCGCGGCCGCAGCCGGAGCCCACGACCTCCAGGAAGTGCTCGAGGTGGCCGCGGAGGAGGCGCGCGCCGCGATCGGCGCAGCCTCGCTGTCGGTGAGCCGCTGGGAGCGCGAGCAGGGCGCGCTGCGCACCATCATCAACGTCGGCGAGCTGGGCCCGGAGGAGGAGCGCTACCCGGCCGCTGAGGTGTACATGCTGCACGAGGACGGCAACGCCGAGCGCCTCATCCACGAGGGCCGCGCGTACTTCAACTCGGTCGACTCTGCGGAGATCGACGAGGTCTCGGCGCGGCGGCTGATCTGGCTCGGCAAGGAGTCCGAGGTGGGCGTGCCGATCCTCGTGGAGGGCGAGTCCTGGGGCGAGGTCTACGCCACCACCGCGCCGGGGCAGCCGCGCTTCCGCGGCGAGGACGTCCGCTTCCTCGAGACCGTCGCCGGCCAGCTGGCCGTTGCGATCGGCCGCGCCGAGCTGTTCTCCCGCGTCTCGCGGCTCGCCTACGAGGATCCGCTCACCGGCCTGGCCAACCGGCGGGCGCTCGAGGAGCGCCTCAAGCGCGCCGTTGCGAGGGCCGCGGACCGGAACGTGTCGCTGGCGGTGCTGCTGTGCGACGTCGACGAGCTGAAGGCGATCAACGACGACGCCGGCCACGACGCCGGCGACCGGGCCCTGCAGCGCGTGGCCAAGGCGCTGGTGGCGGCAGCGGCGGCCCGTCCCGGGAACCTGGTCGGCCGGCTGTCCGGCGACGAGTTCTGCGTCGTGATGGAGGGCGCCACCGTGGAGCAGGCCCGCGAGCTGGCCGCGGCGACGCTCGGCAACCTCAACGAGGAGGACGGGCGCTCGATCCTGATCTCGTGCGGCGCGGCCGCGCTCGGACGCGGGGTCGACACCCTCGCTGACCTCATGCGCGCCGCGGACGCCGCCCTTTACCGCGCCAAGCGCAACGGCGGCGGGCAGATCTTCACGGCCGGCTCGCGCGCCTCCGACGTGGCGCCGCGGCCCGAGCGCCGCGCCCTGCGGCGCACCACCCAGGAGCGCATGCGCGACGCCGTCAAGGAGCTGACCGCCAGGTTCGCCGGCGACCTCGCCCACGAGGGCCCGCTCGAGCGGATCACGGCGGTCGCCATCGGGTTGTCCGAGGCGCTCAACACGTCGGCGTGGGCGATCTCCTTCACGCCGGCCGGTGGCGACACCATCCACACGGTGACGGTCGCGGACGGGCGCGACAAGCGCCTCAAGGGACTGCACATGGGGCTCGACAACGAGGTCTACTCGATGGAGGAGTACCCGGCCACCGCGGAGTTGCTGCAGAGCGGGGCCGGGGCGTTCGTCACCCACGTCGACGACCAGACGGCGGATCGCGCCGAGCGGTCCCTGCTCGAGCTATGGGGGCGCGCCGGCGTGCTCGCCGCGAGCGCCGCCGACCACGACATGACCTGGCTGCTGGAGCTGTACGCGGACACCCGCACCGCGCCGCTCGAGGAGGGCCTCGTCGAGGCGCAGCTGCTGGTGCGCGCCGCGATCCCACCGCGCTCGGCGCGCAAGGGCGCGGCCCTGCGCGAGCGCTGGGCGCTGCAGGTGGGGTTGACGAACTCGCTCGGCACCCGGTTGGCCGAGGAGAGCAGCGTGCAGGCGATGGCCGAGGTGACCGTGGAGGAGGTTCACCTCGCGCTGAGGGCGCAGGCGACCGGGCTGATCCGGATGCGAGATGACGGCACGCTCGAGCAGGCCGCGGGCGTGGGGGCCTGCGACCAGCTGCGCGACCACACGATGCCCGCCCATCACGGACTCGTAGGGCGCTGCCTGCGCGAGCGGCGCGTCGTGCTGGTCGGGGACGTGACGCTCGAGCCCGACTATTCGGGCACGCCCGCCACGCGGGACGTCCGCTCGGAGCTGGACGTGCCGGTGATCGTGGACGGCGTCGCCTGGGGCGTCCTGACGGTCCAGTCGACGCAGCCGAACGCTTTCGACGACGGCGACGCCAGCATGGTCCGCTCGGCGGCCCACCAGCTCTCCGCCGGCCTGCGCGCAGCCGAGCTGCGCGAGCGGCTCGAGCGCGCCCAGCTGGGGACGGCCGAGGCGCTCAAGGCCGCGCTGGACGCCCGGGCGGCCGCCACCGCGGGCACGCCCTCGGCGCTGGTCCAGCGCTGCGAGGCCGTCGGCCGCCGCCTGGAGCTGTCGGACGGAGACCTGAGCGCGCTGCGCTACGCCGCGACGCTGCACGACATCGGCGAGCTGGGCGTGCCCGAGGCGATCCTCAACAAGCCTGGGCCGCTGACCGACGAGGAGCGCCCTGCGATCGAGCGGCACCCGCTGATCGGCGAGGGCATCCTCTCGCCGGTCGAGTTCCTCGCGGAATCGCTGCCGCTGGTGCGCGCGGCGCACGAGCGCTGGGACGGCACCGGCTACCCGGACGGCCTGTCCGGCGAGGAGATCCCGCTCGGAGCGCGCATCCTGTTCGCCTGCGACTGTTACGACGCGATGACGACGGACCGGCCCTACCGCGCCGCGCTGCCCGCGGAAGAGGCCCAGCAGGAGCTGCGCGGGTCGGCCGGCACGCAGCTCGATCCGCGCGTGGTGGACGCGCTCCTCAGCGTGCTCGACGCCGGCTCCTAGACTGAGCCGGGTGCGCAGAATCGTCATCGTCGGGTCCACGGGCTCGATCGGCACCCAGGCGCTCGACGTCGTCGAGCGCAGCTCCGAGCTCGAGGTGGTCGGGCTGGCGGCCGCGACCAGCTGGGAGTTGCTGCTCGAGCAGGCTCGCCGCTTCGGCGTGGAGCGCGTCGCGCTGGCCGATCCCGACGCCGCCGCGCGCGCCGGCGAGCACGCCACCGTGCTGGGCGGCGCCGAGGGCCTTGTCGAGCTGATCACGGACACCGACTGCGACCTGGTGCTCAACGCGCTGGTCGGCTCCGCCGGGCTCGGGCCGACGGTGGCGACGCTGGGCGAGGGGATCGACCTCGCGCTCGCCAACAAGGAGAGCCTCGTGGTCGGAGGCGAGCTGGTGACGGCGCTCGCGGAGGCGACCGGCGCGCACCTGATCCCGGTCGACTCCGAGCACTCGGCGCTGTTCCAGCTGATCGAGGGGCAGCGGCCGGGAACGATCGACAAGCTCGTGCTCACCGCCAGCGGCGGGCCGTTCCGGGGCCGCACCGACCTCGACGGCGTCACGCGCGAGGAGGCGCTGGCGCACCCGACCTGGGACATGGGCGGCAAGATCACGATCGACTCGGCCACGCTGATGAACAAGGGCCTGGAGCTGATCGAGGCCCACCACCTGTTCGGAATCCCGTACGACCGCCTCGACGTGGTCGTGCACCCGCAGTCGATCGTCCACGCGCTGGTGCAGCTCAACGACGGGGCGTCGCTCGCGCACATGGGCTATCCGGACATGCGCGTGCCGATCTCCTACGCGCTGCACCATCCCGACCGGGCCGACGTCCCCGTCGCGCCACTCGACCTCGCCGACCTGCGCGAGCTGACCTTCGAGCGCCCCGACGTCGGCACGTTCGCCTGCCTGCGGCTGGCCCGTGAGGCGGCGCTCGCGGGCGGGACGGCGCCGTGCGTGCTCAACGCCGCCAACGAGGTGGCCGTGCACGCGTTCCTGCGCGGCGAGCTGTCGTTCACCGGGATCGCCCGCGTGATCGAATCGACGCTGACCGAGCTGCCCGCGCGGCCGGTGCGTCACTTCAGCGACCTCTACGAGGCCGACACGCAGGCGCGCGAGATCGCTCGGGGGGTGGCGGCGTGAGCGGCACGCTGAGCTGGTTCCTCGCGTTCGCCGGCTTCGCGCTGCTCGTGATCCTGCACGAGCTGGGCCACTTCACGGCCGCCAAGGCAGTGGGCATGCGTGTGGAGAAGTTCTCGCTGTTCTTCCCGCCGACGCTGGTGAGCAAGCGAAGGGGGGAGACCGAGTACGCGATCGGGTCGATCCCGCTCGGCGGCTATGTGCGGATCAGCGGGATGAACCCGTCGGAGGACCTGCCCGACGAGGTCCGCGACCGCGCCTACCACGCCCAGCCGGTCTGGAAGCGGATCGTGGTGATCGCGGCCGGTCCGGCGGTGAACCTCGTGCTGGCGTTCCTGCTGCTGTTCGTCTTCGCCTTCGCAGTGGGGCCCTACGACACCGGCGTGGCGGCGGTCGAAAAGGACTATCCGGCCACCGGCGTGCTGCACGTGAACGACAAGATCGTGGCGGTCGACGGCAAGAAGGTCGACCCGGAGGAGCTCACCGACGCGATCTCCGCCCACCGCTGCGGACAGCGCCCGCCGACGGCCGGCTGCAAGGCGGCCACGCCCGCCGAGCTGACCGTCGAGCGCGACGGCAGGCGGCGGCAGATCTCGCTGACGCCGGTCTACGACCCCAAGGCCAAGCGCACCCGGATCGGCTTCCAGTACGGCGGGACGGAGGAGCACAAGGACCTCTCGCTGGTCGGCTCGCTCGATTGGACGGTGGATCAGTACTGGTACTTCACCACGGCGACCCTGGAGCTGCCCAAGCGGCTGATCGACCCCGAGCAGCGCAAGGAGATCTCCGGGGCGGTGGGCGCCTACGAGGCCACCCGCCAGACCATCCTGAACCAGTTCTCCGACGTGATCGGCATCCTCGCCCTCATCTCGCTGTCGCTGGCGATCGTGAACCTGTTCCCGTTCCTGCCGCTCGACGGCGGACACATCTTCTGGGCGATCGTCGAGAAGGTCAGGCGCAAGCCGGTCCCGTTCGCCGTCATGGAGCGGGCCGGCGTGGTCGGCTTCATGCTCGTGATCCTGATCTTCCTGATCGGGCTCTCGAACGACATCGGCCGATTGTCGGGCGAAGGCTTCCAGGTGCGCTGAGCGCGCCCGCTCGTTAGATTCCGCACATGGAAGCCACGACCGCACGCCGCCCGGAGCGGCCCGCGGGCCTCGACGCATCCACCGTCGCCGAGGCCTTTCAGCTCACGGCCGCCGCCCACCCCGATCGCGTCGCCCTGCGCCTCAAGGACGACGAGGTCTCGCTGACGTGGGCTGAGTACGCCGACAAGGTGCGCCGCGTGGCGGCCGGGCTCGCCGGGCTCGGCCTCGAGCGTGGCGGGAGCATGGGGATCATGCTCACGAACCGGCCCGAGTTCCACTGGTTCGACGCGGCGGCGCTGCACCTCGGCGCCACACCGTTCTCGGTCTACAACACCTACGCGCCCGAGCAGATCCAGTACCAGGTCAAGGATGCGGAGGCGCGCATCGTGGTGACCGAGAAGGCCTTCGAGGACCGCATCCGCGGCCTGGAGGGCGTCGACCACGTCATCGTCGTCGACGGCGGGGACGACGTGGAGCAGCACGCCGCCGAGGGCTTCAACTTCGAGGCCTCCTGGCGGGCCGTTCAGCCGGAGGACATCCTCACGCTGATCTACACGTCCGGCACGACCGGGCCGCCCAAGGGCGTGCAGCTCACGCACTCCAACCTGATCTCGGCCGTCCAGGGCTTCGACGACGTGATCGCGTTCCCGAGCGACGGCCGGGTGGTGTCCTGGCTGCCGATGGCGCACATCGCCGAGCGCGCCTGCTCGCACTACCTCCCGATGATGCTCGGCTTCACCACCACGGACTGCCCCGATCCGCGCCAGGTGGTCTTCTACCTGCCCGAGGTCAGGCCGACCTGGTTCTTCGCCGTGCCGCGCATCTTCGAGAAGCTCAAGGCGGCGATCGAGGCCGGCATCGAGGCCGAGCAGGACGCGGCGCGCAAGCAGGCGACCCAGTGGGCGCTCGACGTGGGGCTGCGCAAGGTGCGCCTCGAGCAGGCCGGCGAGCCGGTGCCCGAGGGGCTGCGGGCCGAGCACGCCAAGGCGGACGAGCTGGTGCTCTCGAAGATGCGCGCGAAGCTGGGGCTCGACTCGATCGAGTCGATCAACGTGGGCGCCGCGCCGACGCCGCGCGAGGTGATCGAGTTCTTCCACGCGATCGGGATCCCGCTGGCGGAGCTGTGGGGGATGTCCGAGACGACCGGGTACGGCACCTGCAACCCGCCCGACCGCATCAAGATCGGCACGGTCGGGCCGGTCTCGCCGGGCGTGGAGATCAAGCTGGCCGACGACGGCGAGGTGCTGATCCGCGGCCCCGTGATCACGCCCGGGTACCGCAACCAGCCCGACAAGACCGCCGACACGATCGACGCCGAGGGCTGGCTCTACACCGGCGACGTCGGCGAGTTCGACGAGGACGGCTACCTGAAGATCGTCGACCGCAAGAAGGAGCTGATCATCAACGCGGGCGGCAAGAACATGTCGCCCGCGAACATCGAGGCCAGGGTGAAGGCCGCCAGCCCGCTGATCGGCCAGGTGATCGCGATCGGGGACATGAAGCCCTACAACGTCGCCCTGATCACGCTGGACCCCGACGTGGCGCCCACGTTCGCCGAGGAGGACGTCGCAGCCGAGGTCGAACGAGGTGTGGCGGCCGCCAACGAGCAGATGGCCCGCGTGGAGCAGATCAAGAAGTACAAGATCCTGCCCGGCGACTGGGAACCGGGGGGAGACGAGCTGACTCCCACGATGAAGCTCAAGCGCAAGCCGATCCACGCGAAGTACGCGAAGGAGATCGAGGAGCTCTACGCGTAGATACCCTTCGTGGCAGTGGCCTCGAAGCGACAGATAGACGTCGGTGGGGTGAAGATCGGCGGCGGCGCGCCCGTCGCGATCCAGTCGATGACGAAGACGGAGACCGCCGACTTCGACGCGACCATGCGCCAGATCCATGCGATTGCCGACGCCGGCGGCGATCTGGTGCGCTGCGCGGTGCCGCGCGACGACGACGTGCGCGCCCTGGAGCGGATCGTGGTCGAGTCGCCGATCCCAGTGATCGCGGACATCCACTTCAACCACACGCTCGCTTTGAAGGCGATCGACGCGGGTGCGCACTGCGTGCGCATCAACCCGGGCAACATCGGCGGGTTCGAGAAGACCGGCGAGGTGGTCGAGAAGGCGCGCGCGGCTTCGATCCCGCTGCGGATCGGCGTGAACTCGGGGTCGCTGCCCAAGCACCTGCACGAGCTGGAGCGGGAGAGCCCCGTGGAGGCGCTGGTGGCCGCCGCGATCGAGCACGTGGAGCTGATGGACCGGCTCGACTTCCAGGACTTCAAGGTGTCGATCAAGTCGACCAACGTGCCGAACACGATCGCCTCCAACCGGCTGCTGGCCCAGAAGATCGACAACCCGCTCCACCTGGGCATCACCGAGGCGGGCACGAAGTGGTCCGGCTCGCTCAAGTCGGCGGTCGGCCTCGGCACGCTGCTGGCCGACGGGGTGGGGGACACGATCCGGATCTCGCTGTCGACATTCCACGCCGAGGAGGAGGTCAAGGTCGCCTGGGAGATCCTCAAGGCGCTGAAGCTGCGCGAGCGCGGCCCGGTACTGATCGCCTGTCCGACCTGCGGCCGCCTGCAGTTCGACATGGACACCGTGGTGGCCGACATCGAGGAGCGCCTGCGCGCCTACGAGGACCCGATCGAGGTGGCCGTGCTGGGTTGCGCGGTCAACGGCATCGGCGAGGCCTCGCACGCCGACTTCGGCATCACGGGCGCCAAGAACGAGGGCCTGATCTTCGCCCACGGCAAGCCGCTGCGGAAGGTGCCCCAGGACCGCCTGGTCGACGAGCTGTTCGCGGAGATCGACAAGTCCCTGTCGATCGGCCGCGTGGTCGTCGACGAGGGCAAGTCGGCCGAAGGGGCCGCGTGGCTGTCGAAGATCGAGGAAGAGAACGCGGGCGAGCTGACGCCGGAGCGAATCGCCGCGATGGAGGCGATGGCTGGGGCGCAGGAGTTGCCGATGGCACCGGCGCCAAGCGCGGCGAAGAAGGTCGAGCTGGACGAGGCCGCCAGCCCTACGGCCGGCCGCCGCTTCACCCGGGCCTAGCTCGCCGAAGCGCCTGCTGTCGCCGGCGTCAGTGGCCGCACCTTCGCCGCCTCCGCCGCCGCGTCCATCTCGCGCTCCAGCACGCGCACGAACGCCTCCACGACCGTGGGGTCGAACTGGGTGCCGGCGCAGCGGCGCAGCTCGGACACCGCGGCCGGCTCCCCGATGCGCTGCCGGTAGGGGCGGTTGGTGGTCATTGCGTCGAAGGCGTCGCAGACCGCCACGACGCGGGCGCCGAGCGGGATCTCCTGGCCGAGCAGCCCGTCCGGGTAGCCGGCGCCGTCCCAGCGCTCGTGGCTCGAGCGCACCAGGCGGGCCACGCTGCGCAGCGCGGGGGCTGCCTGCAGGATGCGCTCGCCGATGATCGTGTGGCGGCGCATGAAGCCCCACTCGGTCTCGTCGAGCGCCCCCGCCTTCGCGAGGATCGCGTCGGGGATGGCGATCTTGCCGACGTCGTGCAGCTCGGCCGCGTGCGCCACGTCGTCCAGCTCCTCGCCGTGCATCCCCAGCTCGCGGCCGACGGCCAGGGCAAGGTCCGCCGTGCCGCGCAGGTGCACGTGCAGGTCGGGCTGGCGTTCGGACAGGCTGCGCAGCAGCACGTCACGCGACTGGCGCCCGGCGGAGACGCGCCGGTCGCCCTTGCGGGCGTACATGCGCCGGTCGGCCAGCTGCAGCGCCTCGGTGGGCGTGGTCACCTCCATCGGCGCCTCGACCACGCCGTGCGACGTGGTCACGTCGAATCCCTCGCCGTGCTCGGCCAGCGCCGACACGCAGGCGTCCGCCAGCACGTCCAGCCCCGCCGGGCCCGGGTGCACCACGACGCAGAACTCGTCGCCGCCCAGCCGGTAGGCGCGGCCGTGGCCGTGCACGGCGTCCGCGAGGCGCTCGCCGAGCCGCACCAGCAGGCCGTCGCCGGCGGGGTGGCCGAAGGCGTCGTTGTACTCCTTGAAGCCGTCGAGGTCGAACAGCACCAGCCCCACGCACCGCTCGGGGGTCGCCTGGCCCAGTTCCTCCTCGAGGTCGGCCATCAGGCTGCGCCGGTTGCCGAGTCCCGTCAGCGGATCGGTGTGCGCCTCGCGGCGGCTGCCCGCCAGCACGCGCTGGTTCTCGGCGAAGACGAGCGCGGTGCGCACCAGGACCAGCAGCAGCGCGATGGCCGCGAGGGCCACCGTGATCCCGTTGAGGCTCGAGAAGTGGTCGTAGGCCAGCAGGCCGACCGCCCCGACACCGCATACGACCGGGACGATCACCACCCGCAGGCTGTGGTCCTTCGGCGCGCTCGCGAGCCTGATCGGCTGCCATGCGGCCAGGCCGACCAGCAGCGAGGAGGCGGGCCAGAGCGCGTTGACCCAGGAGCCCTCCTGCCAGGTGCCGTCGGCGGTCTGGACCAGGTAGATGGCGTCGCCCACCGCGTTGAGGACCAGGCCGAGTCCGAGCACGATCCAGGCGCGGCCGGGGCGCCAGCTGGAGAGGCCGAAGATCGCTGTGACCATGCCGAGCAGGAGCAGGTCGCCGACCGGATACGCGAGACCGGTCAGCACCGCGGCGCTGAGATCACCCGCGCTGCCCTCGTGAATGACCGGTCCGTACGCGAGCGCAGCGGCGAGCGCCGTGGTGGCGACGGCGCCGATCAGGCCGTCGAGCCACAGGCTCGCGCGGGCGTTGCTCAGCCGCGACCGGACCAGCAGCACGAGCGCCACCAGGCTCGCCGGATACCAGGCCAGCCAGAGGGCGTCGGCGATGCTCGGGTAGGGAGCGTTGGGGTCGTCCGCATAGACGACCGTCCACACGATGTCCGCCGCCGTCCAGCTCACGATGGCGAAGCCCACGACGAGCCACGCCAAGCGCTCCTCGCGAATCGCCGCCGCGCGCCACAGGCAGAAGCCGGCGCCGGCGAACAGCAGGGCGTTGTAGAGGTAGTCCTGGAAGGCCTTCGAGACGTCGTCTCCGGCGGCGTTCGTCGTGATCTGCAGCGTGTAGAGCGCCATCAGCACCGCGGCCGCGCACCAGCAAACGCGCAGCGCGGAGCGCTGTCCGGATGAGACCTCCATGCGGTATAGATCGGCTCGTTTGGGCCGGAGATTGAGCGCCCCGGGGTTATAGTCGCCCCCCGGTGACCCGCCTTTCCCGCTACTTCCTGCCAACTACGCGCGAGGATCCCGCCGATGCGGAGGCGGCCTCCCACCGCCTGCTGGTGCGCGCCGGGCTGGCCCGTCAGGTCGGGGCGGGCCTCTGGACCTGGCTCCCGGCCGGCTGGCGGTCGCACCGCAAGGTCGAGCAGATCGTGCGCGAGGAGCTCGACGCGATCGGGTCCGGCGAGATGCTGATGCCCGTGCTGCAGCCGGCCGAGCTCTGGAAGAAGACCGGCCGTTACGAGATCGACGAGCTGTTCAAGCTGCGCGACCGCCGCGACGCCGAGCTGGTGCTCGGCATGACCCACGAGGAGATCGTCACGCTGCACGCGTCGCGTGAGATCCGCTCCTACCGCGACCTCCCCAAGCTGCTCTACCACTTCCAGGTCAAGGAGCGCGACGAGCCGCGCCCGCGCGCCGGGGTGCTGCGCACGCGCGAGTTCATCATGAAGGACTCCTACTCGTTCGATCGAGACGAGGCGGGCCTGGAGGAGTCCTACCGGCTGCACATCGAGGCCTACGACAAGATCTTCGATCGCAGCGGCCTCGAGTGGTACCGCGTGGAGGGCGACGTGGGGATGATGGGCGGCTCGGGCGCGCACGAGTACATGGCGCCGTGCGCGGCGGGCGAGAACGACGTCGCGCTGTCGGACGCGGGCTACACCGCCAACCTCGAGATCGCGAGCGCCGCGGCGCAGCCCGTCGACCTGCCCGCCGGACTCCCGGGCCCCGAGCCGGTCGAGACTCCCGGCGCCACCACGATCGAGGCCGTGACCGGCATGCTCGGGGTGCCGGCCGGGGCGCTGATCAAGGCGCTGCCGGTCGTCGTCGAGGGCCGTGGCCCGGTGCTGGTGCTGGTGCGCGGGGACCACCGGCTCAACGAGATCAAGCTGCAGAACACGCTCGGCGCGCCGGCGCGGCCCGCCGAGGCGCAGGAGGTCCGCGACCTGTTCGGCACCGAGCCGGGCTTCATCGGACCGATCGGCGCGCAGGTGGACGTGCTCGCCGACGAGGCGCTGCGCGGCCTGCACGGCCTCGTGACCGGCGCGAACGAGCTGGATACGCATCTGCGCGGGGTGGAGCCCGGGCGCGACTTCGAGGCGGACTGGGTCGACGTGCGCCGCGTGGAGCCCGGCGATCGCTGCCCGAACGGCGGCGAGATCCGCATCGAGCCCGCGATCGAGGTCGCCAACATCTTCAAGCTCGGCACGCGCTACTCGGAGCCGCTCGGGGCCCGTTACCTCGACGAGCAGGGCAAGGAGCAGCCGATCGTGATGGGGTCGTACGGGATCGGCCCGGCGCGCATCGTGGCCGCCGCGATCGAGCAGTTCCACGACGAGCAGGGCATCGCCTGGCCGCGCGCGCTGGCGCCGTTCGACGTGGAGCTGATCACGCTCGGCAAGGAGGGCGAGGAGGCGCGCACGGTGGCCGACCGCCTCTACGACGAGCTGCGCGCCGCGGGCTTAGGGGTGCTCTACGACGATCGCGAGGGCAGCGCGGGGGAGAAGTTCGCCGACGCCGAGCTGCTCGGCTGCCCGCTGCGCCTCACGATCGGCAAGCGCGGGCTCGAGGCGGGCCAGGTGGACGCACAGATCCGGCGCGGCCAGGAGCAGCGCTCCCTGCCGCTCGACGGCGCCGTGGGGGCGACCGCGGAGCTGTGGGCGACCCTCCCCTGACATTCCGCCGTCTGGTTGGCCTCGACCGCTCGGGCGGGCCGCCGCCACAGACCCGCCGCGGGGAGCCGCTGCATCCCTGGACGATCCCGAACGCGATCGGCGTCGCCCGCATCCTCCTGATCCCCGTCTTCCTGGTGCTCGCGCTCGAGTCCGGAGACGGGCGCGACACCACGGCCACGATCCTGTTCGCCTTCGTCGCGGCCAGCGACTGGCTCGACGGCATGGCGGCCCGCATCACCGGCCAGTACAGCCGCCTGGGGGCACTGCTCGACCCGCTCACGGACCGCCTGCTGGTGATCGGCGGCGCGATCGTGGCCTGGGAGTTCGAGCTGCTGCCGCGCTGGGCCCTCGCGGTGCTCGGGGCCCGCGAGGCTTTCATGCTGGTGCTGACCCAGCTCGCGCTGAGGCGCGGCATGGACCTGAACGTCAACATGCTCGGCCGCTGGGCCGTCTGGCCGGTGATGGGCGCGCTCGGCCTTGCGATGATCACCGAGACCTGGGTATCGGACGTGCTGCTCTACTTCGGCATCGCGATCACCCTTGCAGCGACCGCTCTGTACCTGCAAGATGGTCTCCAGGCCTTGCGTAAAGGCTCAACCTCTACTTGAGCATCGGCTATATTCGCTGGCTCCCGACTTGCCGAAAGGATCGCCTTGGACACATTCCCTGATCTCGGAGCCCTCTCCGACCGGGAGCTGAAGGACCTCATCCAGCAGCTCACCGAGGAGGAGCAGGAGGTGTCGTACCGCCGGCGGATCCTGCACGGCAAGATCGACATCCTGCGCGCGGAGCTCGTCAACCGGTTGCGCAAGAAGCACGAGGAGGGCGAGTCGGTGATCAGCGGGGCGGACGTCCAGCAGCTGACCGACATCCTCGCCGGCAAGGCGTTCCCCTCGGAGGGAGACGTCGAGTAGCCGTGCACTGCCCGGAGTGCGGCTTCGTCAACGCCGAAGGGGCGAACTACTGCCAGAAGTGCGGTGCGTTCCTCGGCGAGGCGGAAACGCCGAAGAAGCCGGGCGACACCACCGAGGTGTACCAGGTCGACGAGTCGGGCGACCTGAAGGCGGTCGACCTCGAGGAGGTCACCCACGAGGGCGCCACGCTGGTGATCCGAGCCGGCGGTGGGCGCTCCGGGGAGGCCTTCAACGTGACCGGAGAGCGCATGACCATCGGGCGTAGCCCAGAGGCGGAGATCTTCCTCGACGACGTGACCGTGTCGCGCAACCACGCGCTGCTCGTGGCCCGCCGCGACGGCCTCTACATCGACGACCTGGGCTCCTTGAACGGGACCTACGTGAACCGCCGCCGGATCGAGTCGCACCGGCTCCAGAACGGCGACGAGCTGCAGGTGGGCAAGTACAAGCTCACCTACCTGGACGAGCGATGAGCACGGAGGTCGCCAGCGGGCCCCCGCCGCGCAAGGAGAAGGCGCTCACGATCGGGGCGGTCGTCAAGCAGCTCGAGCGCGAGTTTCCCGACATCTCGATCTCGAAGATCCGCTACCTCGAGGACCAGAAGCTGCTCTCGCCGCGGCGCACGCCGGGCGGCTACCGGCTCTACGGGCCCGCAGACGTCGACCGCCTGCGCACGATCCTGCGCCTGCAGCGCGACGAGTTCCTCCCGCTGCGCGTGATCCGCCAGGAGCTGGCGGCCGGGATGACCGAGGCCGAGACGCCCCCCGTGCCGGAGGCGCGCGGGCCGCGGCGCGCGACCGTCGCCCTGCGCGGGCCCGGCTCGCTCTACCGGCTGGACGACGTGCTGGAGGACACCGGCGCCGACCAGTCGCTCGTGAAGGAGCTCGAGGACTACGGGGTGATCAAAGGCGAGCGGCGCGACGGCGAGCAGCTCTACGACGACACCGAGCGCGAGATCATCCGCGCCGTCACGGAGCTGAAGCGCTTCGGGGTGGGCGGGCGCAACCTGCGCGTGTTCCGCACGTCGGCCGACCGCGAGGCCGCGCTGCTCGAGCAGATCCTGGCCCCGGCGCTGCGCTCGCGCAATCCCGAGCGTCGCAAGGAGGCGGTCGAGGCGCTCGAGAACCTCGCCGCGATCGCCTCGCACCTCAAGCACCTGCTGCTGATCCGCGACCTGCGCAAGCTCGCGCGCTGACGCTGGACCTCGACAGCTACGTCGGGCGGGTCCCCGACTTCCCGAAGCCGGGGATCCTGTTCTACGACATCACCACGCTGTTCCTGGACCCGGAGGCGCTCAGCCAGGCGGTGGAGCAGCTGGCCGAGTACGCCCGTGCCCGCGACATCGACTACGTCGTCTCCGCCGAGGCGCGCGGCTTCGTGCTGGGCGGGGCGGTGGCGGCCGCGGCGGGGGCGGGCTTCATCCTCGCCCGCAAGCCCGGCAAGCTGCCGCGCGCGGTCACCTCGGTGCAGTATCAGCTCGAGTACGGCGTGGATGCGCTCGAGGTCCACTCCGACGCCGTGCGCGGCGGCGCGCGGGTGCTGGTGCACGACGACCTGCTCGCGACCGGCGGAACCGCCGGCGCGCTGTGCGAGCTGGTGGAACAGGCGGGCGGAGTCGTGGCAGGATGCGGGTTCGTGATCGAACTGGCCTTCCTGTCCGGCCGCGAGCGGCTCGCGGGATACGACGTCCACTCGCTGCTCTCGTACGACTCGGAGTGATCGTGCGGCGCGAGACGGTGGTGCCGTGGGAGGTCGACGAGGTGTGGCGGCTGGTCAGCGACCCGGCCCAGCTGCCGCGCTGGTGGCCCGGCGTGGCGCGCGTGGAAGAGGCCACCGCAGAGGCGTGGACCACCGTGCTGACCTCGCCCAAG
>Ga0307416_100000984_pt1 | contig 15083 bp, 14 predicted proteins | sample DK1Cmetagenome_2_FD_203821 | JGI IMG/M metagenome (GOLD analysis project Ga0307416, IMG submission 203821) | Maize rhizosphere microbial communities from greenhouse at UC Davis, California, United States - DK15-C-3 | ecosystem: Host-associated > Plants > Roots > Rhizosphere > Soil | place...
CTGACATTGGCTGGGCTGCTCGCTTTGATCTCAGGAGCGCTGTTCTGGACCGGCACCGCTCTGAATCTACTGGCGTTGCACATGCTTCTCGGGTTCTTGGCCGTAGGCGCGCTTTGGGTAATTGGATTGGCGCAGGCGTTTGTTCCGCGTGGCAGTTGGATTATCGCGGCCTGCGCGGTGATCGTTGGCGCGGTCATGGTCGTCATCGGCATGATGCAATCATCGCTTCTGGTTGGTAGGTTTCACTGGGTCATCCAAGTCATTCATTTGTTGCTCGGACTCCTGACAATCGGAATCGGCCACATGGCCGCCGCGCGCTACCGGAAAGCCTCCGCTGGCAAATAACTAAGGTCTCAACATTCGTTAATGAGAATGCGTCGCAGGCTGCTCAAAAAGACTCAGAGGCGAGGCGCGCGCAGTTCGATGAGCTGAGGCGTACGCTTCAGTACGTTGAGGCGAGTCGGACTAGCGCAACGAAGCATATGAGCCGTTTTCAGCAGCCCGTTAAATCGGCCACTGCTCTAATCGATACGCTTGCTCCCAAAACATAAACTCATATCGGCTGCTGAGGATGAAATGTTCCGTCAGGAGTTTTTTCTCATTCGGTTTTGCTGCAGCGCCCAGTCTGTCCATTAACTGAATTTGCTCGCGGACCGGCTTCCAGAATCCTTCGGAAGCATAGATCTCGATCCATTCCCGGTAAATCTTCGGCTTGCTCGGGCGATTTCTAAATAGGCGTCGTCCCACTTCGCCGTAGATCCAGTAGCAAGGAAGCACCGCTGCGACGATCTCGTCCAGACTGCCGCTGCGGGCGACCGACTGTAGATGACCGATATACGCCTGCGTGATCGGCCCCTTCTGCACCGCATCCAACTGTTCGCGCGATAGTCCCAGCGTCTTGCCGAAACTCGCGTGAAAACTGCGTTCAACCTCGACCGCGCCCAGGGCATGGCGCGCAAACAGTTCGAGTGTTTCGAGGTCGGGCGACTTGGCCGCGCCTTGACAGAGGACTTGAGCGAAGTCGAGCAAGTAGACGTAATCCTGCAGGACGAAATAGGTGAACCGATCCATCGGCAAGGTGCCGGCGTGCAATTCACGCAGAAAAGGATGACTCTCAATCGCTCGCCAGATTCGTTCGCCCCTACGCCTTAAGAAAGCGCTGAAATTTTCTGCCATTGGCTAGGGTTAGCGGAAAACTGTTTGCAAGAAAAGGAGAAAGTCGTTGGCGGATGCTCGCGTTCATTGATGCCGAATAGATTGAACTGACCCGGAACTCCAGTGTGTAGTTGCCGTCCGGCTCTCAGAAAGCGGAATTCAGTTTGATGATTGAGTTGCTTTGGAGTTTGCCGAACTTCTAAAAGCGTTGAGAATGGTCTTGCTGATCGCTTCCACCGATTTGTCACTAGTGTTCACAATTAAATCCGCCTGCGCATAGTGAGGGGTTCTGCGATCCAGGATTGCCTTCAGCTGTTTTTTGACATCGGGATGGGCGCTCAAGCGCGGTTGGTCTTTTCCAGCTCGAACGCGGGCGATCAACGTCTCGGGTGAGGCCTGAAGCCAGACCATAAAAGTATGCAGCTTCAGACGAAGCAGGCTGGTTGGATTCATCACGAGCCCGCCGCCGGCTGCGATCACCCCAGGAGTTTTCTTCAGCACCCGCTCGAGAATCCGTTCCTCGACTGCCCGATAATAGTTCTCGCCTTCCAAATCGAAAATCTCGCGGAGCGAAAGTCCTGTGTCTTTTACAATCAGCGCATCAAGTTCGTAAAACGGCACTTTTAGGCTCCGCGCCAGGATATTGCCCACCGTAGTTTTCCCGGCGCCGCGCATTCCAATTAAACAGATGTGAGAACTCTTTGTCCCATCTAAATAGAATGACAAACAGCTCAAAATCCGAGAGATTTGCTCGTCCGAGCAGTTCTTCAAAAGAGCCAAAATCTGCTTCACAGACGTGCTTGAGTTCCGCGTCTTGGTTGGATTATCACTGGGCAAAAGATCCGTCACCGAAGTCTGCAGGGCATCGGCTAGGCTGATGACGCTCGCTAATGAAGGATTAGCTTTGCCTTTCTCAACGTCGATAATGAAGCGATCGCTCAGCCCGGAAAGCTGCGCCAGCCGTTTGAGAGTTATGCCTCGTCGTTGGCGCAACTTCCGGACCTCCTCACCCAGCTTTGCCAAATACAGTCGGCTGGGCTCGGCAGCGTCTGTTTCGGCCGCCATCCAATTGGCCCTTATTGATGCAATCGGTTTTTCTCCACACTGGGCACTTGGAGTCCCAACTTTACAATCAATGGATCCACTTCCTTGATGTAGTCATTGCGTGCCTGCTCGTTACTACGCCGCTTCAGCCCCCAGTAGCGGTAACGCTCAGATCGCTTCGACTCGGACCGTCCGAACATGTCCAGCGCTTTGGGGTACCAAAAATCTACCGCTTTTTGCAATCGCTCCCTGCCCTCATCCCCTTTGGCGGCCAGTTCTGCCGCCTTGCTTCCCCCATAACCTACATGGCCGATCTCCTCTTTTATAATGTGAGGCAGAATCTGCGCTAGCGGTTGATAACTGCAGCCGACGAATTCCTCGAGCTGGTAACGGCCGACGCGATCAATGAGATAGCCGAATATGGCGAAATCCTCCCAGGTGTTGATCTTCCCCCGAAACGCTTCCACGTAGCGTTTCTGATTCGGCCAGCTGAGCACATACGAAACGTCATGCCCGATATCACCTGCCAAGCACGCGATCTTCCGAAAGTGATCCATTTCCTCGGCAGCAGTTTTGGCTACCATAATTTGATCGGCCTTCGTCGGCGCGTTCGGTAGTATATCTTTGACATACAGATGCGGCCCGCCGATCTCACAATCGGCCTGGATCGCTAGAACTCGCTTGAGCAAATCCTGAAACTCAGGGTCCATTTTTACAACGTCCTTCTCAGTCACCTTATCCTTGAACATCTTCACCTCCGTTTCGCTGATAAGTTAACTGTACCAACGACGCACTATAATGCAATACTCTAACAAATATTTAAATGAAATATAGTTCGTTTTTTCTGACGGCCGCCATCTATGGCTGCAGGACAAAGACCGCACCAAAATCACGACTGTGCTGGCGAACTAGGTTAGAATTTGGGAATCCGGCTGCGCGTCCGATCCCGAGGTTCTTTCTCTATATATTGGCTCTAAGGGCATGAGGGGGAATCTCGATCTTGGCAGAGATCATTTCAGCCAATTACTTCGCGCGCTCTCGCTTGGCCGAATAAGCGGGGTGGCGTCGTTGATCACCAACGGATTTTTCGCGAGGGCCCGCCGTTCTTTGGTCCGAACTTTCGATGCCATCCCAAAGCTGTTCCGCATAGCTCAGCATCTTCATCGTCATGCTGTCCGCCTCTGCATGCCTAAGTCTTTTTCTGCGAGCGCCGAAACTCCTTTTCGCTGACTCGCTTACTTGTGCGCGCTCAACAATTCTGTTTATGTTTCGTTTTTGGAGCTCGCGAACCGTGAAGCCAGAGATCAGAACCTACCGTGAACCACAGGCACAAGTTAGCGTCCCGATCCGGCGGGCCGGCATCAATTTCAACCGTTGGTACATGATCGCCAAATCTTCGGAAATCCACGAACGGCCGGTGAAGCGGGAGATTTGGAAACAACCGGTCGTGCTCTTCAGAACTCGGCAGGGCGAGATGCGCGCATTGGAAGACCGCTGCGCGCACCGGCTTGTGAGATTAAGCCGCGGACGGGTCAAAGACGACAAGATCGAGTGCGCCTACCATGGCTGGCAGTTCAATGGCGCCGGCCGCTGTGTACATATTCCGCACCTGGGATCCAGAACGACTTTGCCAAACTGCGCAGTTCGATCGTTCCCGGTAATCGAAAAGCACGGTTTCGTCTGGATATTTCCGGGCAACCCGGGATTGTCGGATACTACTGCCCCTATGGAAATGAACGAATGGGATGACCTCAACGAAATCTCCAGCTTTGTGACGTTGAGGACTCGAGCTCATTTTTCCTACCTCATCGAAAACTTGATGGACATGTACCACGGCAGCTTACATGCCCAGTACCAGGTATGGACCGCCGAATCGCTCAAGGAAGTTGTGGAAGGCGAAAACCAGGTGTCGGCAACTTACCAAGCCACTACGTACTATCAGGTAAAAGACCTCGGCTCCATTCTCCAATTGTTTATCCCTTCACTCCGACAGCTTCATTCGGTTCCTCTAAGCGTTACCTATGAATATCCCAATTGGAAGTCAGCGCTTGGTGAGGATTTCAAGATTTACTGTTTGATCCGCCCGGTGAACGAACGTTTAACCGAAGCATACCTTATCCACTACACGTCCCTCGCCAAGTTCAAAGGCTTGAACCATGCGCCTGTTGCCATTCGACGCCTTTTGAAGCGCGCTCTTAGCAATGTCGCTAAAACATTGTTGGCAAATCTGGTTCGTCAGGACATCATCATGATCGAGGACGAACAGGCGGCCTTCGACCAGGATCCGCTGCGCCAGCCGTTGGAAGTAAACCGCGCCGTTCGCCGGGTACAGGAATTAGTTCGCCGCCAGGCAACTCACGAGTCGCTCAACTGAGATCATTGAGCGGGCCCGCTCTCAGGATATACATTGATCCTTAAAAGCTTTTTGCAGTCGAGAATAAAAAGTAAACTCAAGGGCTATAGGATCGTCATAAACCAACCGGATCCGAGTAAACCCAAATCCGTTCAGTCAGCCAAAAAGGTTGCTATTGTAGGTGGTGGGCTGGCCGGGATCGGCGCGTCATCCCTGCTGGCGGAACGAGGGTTTAAAGTGACTTTGTTCGAACGGAACCATTACCTCGGCGGCAAAGTCGGCTCTTGGGATGTTTCGTTGGGCGGCGGCGGCGCAACCAAGATGGATCATGGCTTTCACGCGTTTTTCCGGCACTACTACAACTTACGATTGTTCATGGAAAAGGTCGGCGCCACTGAACATTTGAAAACCATCGACGATTATCTGGTTCTCGCCAAGGATCGAAGACAGTTTAGTTTCAAAAACGTCGAGACCACGCCAGTACTGAACATCTTGTCCTTAGCCCGAAATAAGTTTTTCAGATTCCGCGATCTGTTATTCCACCCGTCAAGCTGGAAGATGGGCGAGTTCCTAGAATACGATGAAGCAAAAACTTTCGACAAGTATGACTCGAGCAGCTTCGAAGAATTCGCAAGAGAAGCGAGTTTACCGCAATCTTTGCAACTGATCTTCAATACATTCGCCAGGGCTTTTTTCGCGCCGGCCAATAAATTGAGCGCCGCCGAGCTGATGAAAAGTTTTCATTTTTTTTACCTCAGCCACAATCACGGCCTGCTTTATGATTATTTCGACACCGACTATCAAGAGGCATTGATCCAACCGGCAACCCGGTACCTCAATCAGCACAATGTCTCGATCAAGCTAAACCGAAATGTGGAAGAGACGCGGCTCGACGACAACTCGTTTATAGTAGGATCAGAGGCGTTCGATTACCTGATTTTAGCAAGCGATGTGGTCGGAACAAAACACATCTGCGCAAATTCTCCCTGGATCAGGACATCTTCGGAAAAGACCTACTCGGGATTGATGTCGCTCAAGGCTTCCGGCGGCTACGCCGTGTACAGGATCTGGCTAGACAAAAGAACCGGCGACGAGTTACCGGTCTTTATCATTACCGAGAAGCATGAGGTTCTCGACTCGGTTACTTTCTACCATCAGTTCGACAGAAGCGCGGCTGAGTGGGCGGAGGATTCTGGAGGCGGCGTTTACGAACTCCACTGCTATGCGCTACCCGCCGGCGCATTTTCGGAGGCGGATGTGAAAGCGGCTTTTTTGGCCGAACTCCATTTCTATTTCCCGGAACTTCAAGACGCCAAAATAATCGACGAGCATCTCCAACTCAGGCATGATTTTACCGCGTTTTATACAAACCTGAACAAGAGCAGACCCGAATTTACAACGGCGATACCGAACCTCTATCTCGCGGGCGACTGGGTAAAGACTGGCATCCCGGCAATGCTGATGGAAGGCGCTTATACGTCCGGGATGCTCTGTGCCAACAGCATTCTCGCAAAGCACGGCCTCCAGGAGGAGCCGGTACAGTCGGTACCCACTCGGGGAATCTTCGCTTAGAGCTTCAGCTAATCTCAATTCGAATGTCGCTGACCTATTTGCTGTTGAATCTCTTCATCATCGCCGTACCGATTTGGTACACATTCGACAAGCGCACGGCCTACTATCGTCGTTTGCCGGCGCTGGGGTTTTCGATCGCGGTGGTGAGCACCTGCTATTTGGTATGGGACATATTGGTTACCGCACACGGTGAGTGGAGTTTCAACGGCAAATATTTAACTTGCGTGCAGATTCTCAACGTTCCTATTGAAGAGATTCTGTTTTTCATCACTGTTCCGTATAGCTGTTTGTTCATCTATGAGGTTGTGCTCTATGCAACCAAAAGCCGCAAGCTCAGGCTGCCGGCGATTATTATCGTTGCGCCAATCCTCGTTCTATTCGCGGCCAGCCTAGCCGTCTCTTCGCAAGGATACACCGCCAAGGCATTGGCCTCGTGCGCTTTTTTCCTTACAGCCGCGCTCTTGCTCGATCGCCCGCTTATCGAAAGCACGCAGTATTGGACCTGGCTGGCGATCTGTTACGTACCCTTCCTTATCATCAATACTGTACTGACGGCCCTTCCTGTCGTCGAGTACAACAGCAACGCGATCTGGGGATTGCGCTTGGGCACTATTCCGCTGGAAGATTTCTTTTACAATTTCGCGATGCTGTCCTTTTACCTTTTGGTTTATCGAATCCCGAGAAGGAATAACGACAAGCACCCGCTCGCTTAGCTGCTTTGACTACTTTGGCAACGGATCCGACCGCAATTGAAACTCATATACCTTCGGTCACATGCGTTTGCCGAAAGTAGCTGCTCTACCTGAGATCATCGGCTCGACACTTCCACTTGGGCAAGGACGTGGATCAGGGTCGTAGCATCAATGACTCGCTGCTGTGCAAGGCAAACCACGAATCTCGATTAGCCAGCTTGCCCTGGGTCCATCGGGATGGCAGCGCAATCTAATCGAGACAGCGACGGGGAGACCTCTCACGTTTGCGTCAATCCGTAAGCGCAAGAAACGTTTCCCCATCACGATGGAGGTCTGGAATGGCTGCCATCGGCATTGATTACTTGGCCAGCGGATCGGGCCTCAGCTGGAAGTGCACGGCAAGCGGCTTCGACCCCTTGCCGTTCTCCATCAGCCATGGCGTGCGGTCTCCACTCGAACTCCACAAGCCACGCCCTTTCCAGCCGGCTTTCGGATCGTCGATGCGGCCGTCGAAACCTTTGGCGTAAAATCCCAGCGGGTAAGGCACCCCCAAGAGAATCATCTTGCCGTCCTTTAATGCGACCAAGCCGTGGTGCAGGTTAGCTGTGGACATTGGCACGTCTTCGCCCAAGCCGAACGTATTGTGCTGGTCTACCCATGAGTAGTAGCTCGATTCCGCGCTGTTATCGCCAATACCCTGGAATCCCGGTCCGGGATATTTATAGAATGTCCAACCTTCAGGACAATGGTCCCCGGTCGCCTTAGGCCCGTTGAGCGGGCCTTTGCATTTTCTCCGGTCGAAGCTGCCGAGATGGCCGCTTGCAAGTGATGCCCAAACCACACCGTGCTTGTCAATATCGGCTCCGCGAATGCCGAAGCCAGGCAATGGAATATTATAGATTTCCGTGAGTGCGGTCTCGGATGGATTGGCCCCGGGCGCAACCCGCACCACCGCCCCGGGAAAACTCCGGAAGGCGCCCCACACGGAGCCATCCGCCGGGTTGGGCATGACGGCATAAAAGCCAGCGACAATCCGCTTGTCTTTGGTGGCATCGATTGGTTGATTGGGTTCGACATACTCGTCGCGTTTGCCGTTGCCGTTGGTGTCCAGGATCATCGGCGTCCAGCCCTGCGCTTTGGCGGCATCCCCGGTCTGATCGAATATCTTCATGTCGAGCCAGCCTACAACCGGTCCACCGCCGCTGGTCCACAGCCTGTCATTGGCATCAAATTGCAGATGATGTGTCCCGAAGCAGGTGTCGATGAACGTATACTTCATCGTCTTGGGATCAAGCATCGAGAGATGACGATTGGCCCGATCCGTCGGGAATGCTCTGGCCGAAGGATGGTCGGAGCCCTTCTTACAAAACGCCGGATTGTTGGGGCCGCGCACCGCCGCCGCGAACCACACTCGTCCGTTACGGTCGAACATGCCGTTGTGATTATTCGCCTTGCTCGTCCAGATCGGCTCGTTGCCCCAGTATGGCGAAGGCTGCATCGGCTTGTCTTCTGCGGCAACAGGCGTATTGGCATCTCGCACCGGAGTCGGAAAGTTTTTGGTCGTGTGGGTTTTCGGATCGAGGATGGGAATCACGTCGACGCTAAGCTCGGTCGAGCCGTACACCGGACCATAGGCATTCACGGTTGGAAAACGACGATCGGAGGCGATCAAGTCGTGCAGATAATGTTTGTCATCGAGCCAATCCCACGTAGTGACGACGACGTTTCGCTCAAGACCCTGCGGCCGCGGCGGTTTAGCGTGCGGCAGATCACCCTTGGCGACTCGGTCGGTCCAGTCGGCGAGATAGGGAAAAGCCGCACCGCCCAGTTCTTTGACAGCATCGCGGAACATGGTGTGGCCGCCTTGTCCCGACTGGACTCGTCGGAACCAAGCCTCTTGCGAATTGGCAAACTTGCCCAGCGGGAACGGCACCTTCTCGGGGAATGTTCGCATAGCGCGCACGCCTTGTGAATGACAATTCGCGCAGCCGTTTGACTTCACCAAATTTAGATATGCATTCTGCGTCAGGTTGGCCGGAATCTTGCCTTTGCCGCCGAACTCGCCCCTTTCGGGAATCTTCATCATCGAATACCAATAGATTGACGGATAATATTGCGCCGCGGCCGCTTCATTCGGCGCTGTTACAGCTTTGAGATTAACGATTGTGCCGGGAACCGCTTTGACTTTCTGTGAGTCGACCAGACCATAGCCGCGCACCCAAACGCTGTAACTAGCCTTCGGCAGATCGGGCACAACATAGCGACCCTGATCGTCGGTGACCACGATCTTGGCGAAGCGGGTTGGAAGCTCGGTGGTTTCGGCGATCACCCAGACGCCGGCCTCCGGTCCGGTTGCGCTCGTGACTACACCTCCGATATCGTCACTATCGAGTTGGACCGCGCTTGTTTCGCCGCTCATCCGGGCGGCGCATGCAGCAATCACGGCGGCAATGATTACCGCCAATATGCTCAGGCAAAGACTTTGTTTCCTTCTCATCCGGCGGCTCCTTTCATTTTCACGCAAGCCTGAAACTACGACTCCATTAGATCTTCTAATGCCTTTGAACCACGGATGCTCGGTCGAAAAGTTCTATCCAAGTGATTTCAGCATTGCCGTCGGAGATTATCGAAGAACAAACTTCGGTGTCAACTGAAATTGAACTTTCTCGATTGTATTGCGTCGCGCTTGGCGAAGGATGAGCATCACGCTAATCCGTTACAAGTGTCGACCTAAGCTTTACTAGCGATCTTTTTGACCGTTTGTGGTGCAGCAGATAAACAGCATCGACGGCGGCGAGTAAGCTTAACGATCCTACGGCATAGGTGCGGAAAATCACTGAAGCAGGCTTTGTCCGAAAACTTGAAGCGTCATTCTTTGAACGCCACCTCCCTTGTCTTTCCAAAAGAAGGCAACAGCACAGCCGTCATGGCCAACACGGCTATGCCCAGCAGTGTCGCGCTGATCGGCCGTTGAACGAATACCAGGGGATCACCGCGCGAGAGCAACATGGCGCGTCGGAGAAACTCTTCCATCAGAGGGCCTAGAATAAATGCCAGCAACATCGGTGCTGCCTCGCAACCGAGCTTGGAGAAGACATACCCGAGGATGCCGAACAGCGCCATCAGATAAACATCGAACTCGGAGTTTCGGAGGCTGAAGACACCGATGGCGCAGAAAACTAGAATGGCTGGATAGAGCAGCCGATACGGGATCATGATCATTCGCACCCAGAGTCCGATCAATGGGAGATTGAGGATTAGTAGGAACAGATTGCCGATCCACATGGAAACGACGATTCCCCAGAACAGCGCCGGCTGCTCCGTGATCACCGACGGGCCGGGCTGAATGCCTTGAATAATCATCGCTCCTACCATCAGCGCCATCACCGGGTTAGACGGGATTCCCAACGTCAGCATGGGGATAAACGAAGTTTGCGCGCCGGCGTTGTTGGCCGACTCAGGCGCGGCGACGCCTTCGATAGCGCCCTTGCCGAATTGGGCTCGGTTCCTTGAGACTTTCTTTTCGATCGAATATGCAGCAAAGGCCCCGAGAATCGAACCGCTGCCGGGCAAAATTCCCAAAGCCGAGCCGACCGCCGTGCCGCGCAAAATCGGCGCGATCATTCGCTTCCAATCTTCGCGCGTCGGCATCAAGGTGGTGATCTTTGCCACCACTACGGAGCGCTGAGCCTCCGTCTCTAGATTACGAATGATCTCACCGAGACCGAACATCCCCATGGCGACGGTCACAAAGCCGATTCCATCGGCCAGTTCCGGCGTATCGAACGTGAACCGCTGCACCCCGGAAGTCACATCGGTGCCGACGAGTCCCAAAAGAAGTCCGAGTACCACCATGCCGAAAGCATGCAGCAGGGATCCTTGAGCGAGCACGATGGATGCCACCAGCCCCAGGGTCATCAGGGAAAAGTATTCTGCGGGACCAAATCTGAGCGCAATCGCGGCAAGCGGAGGGCCGAACGCGGCAATCAGAAAAGTCGCCACGGTCCCGGCGAAAAACGAGCCGATCGCCGAAGTCGCCAGCGCGACTCCCGCTCGGCCCTGCTTGGCCATTTGATAGCCGTCCAAAGTGGTCACTACCGACGCTGCTTCGCCCGGGAGATTGACAAGGATCGAAGTTGTCGATCCGCCGTACTGCGAACCATAGTAAATACCCGCCAGCATGATCAGCGACGATATCGGCGGCAATGCAAACGTCAGGGGCAGCAGCATGGCGATGGTCGCAGTCGGCCCGAGACCCGGTAATACGCCGATTAGGGTCCCGAGAAAAACACCGATTAAGCAGTAAAACAGGTTGGCGAGGGTAAGGGCGGTTTGAAACCCGAGAGTGATATTGTTGATCAGGTCCATAGGGATACTTCTGTTAGCATGACCGCTTATCCACCGCCGAGCCACGGCCCGATAAGTGGCAACGGCACACCCAATCCCTTGATGAACACGAAAGCGCAAAAAACCGTGAGTCCGGCCGCCAACGCAATCGTCGGCACCCAACGAAATTGGCTGCTAGCCAAGGCGCTGATAATCACCAGGAGCGGCAAGGCAATCAGCAACCCCGCTTCGCGAACGATAAAGCCGAATAGGAAAATCGAAGAAATGACCAGCAGCAGGCCCTTTATGGCGAAAGCACCGATCGGCGTTCCCGGTAGAATAAACGAGCGAATCAGAGCGACCGCTCCCACAACCATTAAAATAATTCCGAGGATGGTGGGAAAATAAGCCGGGCCCATTCTGACGGCGCTACCCATGCCGTAGTCGCGTGCAATCAGCACCGCGCTCAAACCGATCAAAACGTAAATCGCGCCGGTCCAAAAATCTCTGGTGCTGCGGATCATGACAAGTTGTCTGATTGTTGCAGAAAGCCTCCTCGGGTGCGCAATGATCAAGCCGCCTTCTACAACAATATGTCAAGAAAAAAAAGGCCGGACATATGCCCGGCCTTTTTCGGTCTTGTAATTAGGTCCCGCTAGTCCGCATAGACACCGGCTTTCTTGATGATAGGTCCCCATCTGTCGATTTCAGATTTGAGGTGTTTGCGCAATGCTTCCGGCGTTGCACGATCCTCGCTGACCGGTTCCGTCCCCAAGTCGCCGAAGCGTTGTTTAACCGTCGGGTCTTTTAGCGCGACCTGGAGAGCTTTGGTCAAGGTATCGATAACCGGTTTGGGCGTACCCTTGGGCGCATAGAGCGCATGCCAAATCGAAACCTCAAAACCCTTTAACCCAGCCTCATCCATGGTCGGCACATCGGGCAGCGATGGCACGCGTTTTTTGGTTGTCACGCCATATACTTTGATCTTTCCGGCTTTAATCTGGCTGGTGGTGTTAGTGGTCTGGTCGCACATGAAGTCCACCTGGCCGCCAAGAAGATCATTCATCGCCGGGGCGGTACCGCTGTAAGGGATCGTTGTCACTTCGGTCTCAATCGCGCTCATAAACAGCATACCGCATAGATGCGAGGCGGCGCCGACGCCGGCATTGGCGTAATTGACTTTGTTCTTGTTGGCTTTAACGTAGGCGATTAGCTCCTTGAGATCTTTGGCAGGAAAATCCTTTTTTGCCACAAGAGTCATCGGAACCTCATTGATCAGGCCAATGTGTTCGAAATCAGTAAGTGGGTTGTAAGCGAGCTTGCGGTACAGCGCCGGGGCAGTCGACATACCGATGTGATGTATCAAAAGGGTGTAACCGTCGGGTGTCGCCTTGGCTACCCGGCTGGCGGCAATTGTGCCTCCAGCGCCACCGACATTCTCGACGATGATTTGCTGCTTCAGCGTCTTGGTCATTGGGCCGCCCAGCAATCTAGCTACAGTGTCGGTCGGTCCGCCTGCGGCAAAAGGAACGATCATGGTAACGACCTTGGTCGGATAATTTTGCGCATTTGCCGACGATAGCGCGACCAACAGAAAGCCGCCCATAAAGGCAAAGAGTTTCTTCTTCATTGTGAACCTCCGTTGTGTTTAGTCAGTGTGCGATCCCTACCCTCTCGTATAGAACCTAGCTTAAGTGATAGCACATTATTGGTCCTTTGTTGCGGCGACGGCTCATCTTTTAGACGTATCAAAAACTAAAATCAGGGGTCGCACATCGTTCGATGACTGATAAATAGAAGATTTTCTGCCACAGGCCAAATCGGTAAACCACGAACGTCTCAAGAACGTCTTGACCTTGCTGTCCGGATCAATATAGGTTGCACGCTGGGCCGATTGAATGGCTCCTAAAAATTCAGCAAAGGAGAGCTTATGGCCGAGAAGATAAGAGAACTACTGCGCGAATATCAGCAGGGTAAATTGTCGCGGCGGGAATTCATGCGCCAAGCGATTATCGCCACCGGGAGCCTGGCAGCGGCACACACCCTGATCGCCAGCCTTATGCCTTCCGCGGCAGTTGCAGCTCAAGTCCCGCCGACCGACCCGGACATCCTCACCCACAACCTTCAATACGACGGCAAAGCCGGACCGATCTTCGCTTATCTCGTCCGACCGGTCAAAGCCGGTAAATACCCGGCTGTCATAGTCGTTCATGAAAACGCGGGCCTAACCGACCATATTCGCGATGTAGCTCGGCGCTTCGCCAAAGAAGGCTACGTAGCTTTAGCGCCCGACTACCTGTCGCGCCAAGGCGGCACAATGAAGGCCACTCCCAAAGGCACGGGGTTGTCGAATATCCGTGAGCTGGCGCCATGGCAAAACGTTGCGGAAGATACCCAATCCGCTATTCAATATCTCCGCGTCCTTCCCGATGTCCGCGGCGATCGGATCGGCATGGTAGGATTTTGCTGGGGCGGCGAAGTGACGTTTGCGACGGTTACTCAGGTTCCGGCTCTCAGAGCAGCGGTGGTTTATTACGGCCGGACTCCTGAGCCGGATCGTCTGCAAAGCATCAAAACCCCAATCATGGCGCACTACGGTGAAAAAGATCCCGGCATCACCAAAGGTGTTCCAGACACTGAAGCCGCGATGAAGAAGTACAACAAGATATACGATCATAGGATTTATCCTGGCGCGCAGCACGCCTTTAATAACGATACTAATCCAGATCGCTACAATGCGGCGGCAGCCCGTGAGGCATGGGACCGAACTCAAGAATTCTTGGAAAAACATCTCAAAGCCTAAACCTCGCCTAAGAATTGGATGCGAGCGGCCTTTCGATAATGAGCCCGCTCGCACGAGACATCCCCATTCGAAATATTCTCTCATGGGTATTTTCTCCTGTTAGCAGGAGTCAGAGCGTCATGAAACTGCTCTGCTTGGTGTCGCTGCTCTGGCTATGTATCGTCCGCGAAATTTCGGCGGCGCCTCTGCGGTTATCGTATTCGGTAATCGGTCCCACTGTCGCAGGTATCTGGATGGCCCACGACTATGGAACTTTCAAAAAATACGGCTTAGACGTTCAGCTCGTCTATGTCCCTTGCAGTGGCACGAATATCCAGGCGCTTCTCGGCGGCAGCCTTGATATTAGCGCTCCGGGAATCAGCGGCGTTGTTCTGGCAGCAGCGCGCGGCGCGCCCGTGCTGGCGATCGGCGCCATGACCAATCGGCCGCCGATGACCCTGTACGTTCATCCTCACATTACCCGAACCGAACAATTAAAGGGTCAAACACTTGGCATTACAAGGTTCAATTCGACAGCTCACACCGTAACGACGGTGATTCTGCGCAAGTTAGGATTGGAACAGACGGCGACCATGCGTCCCCTGGGCGGCCAGCGGGAGATCCAGGCCGCATTCGAACAAAGGCAGATTGCCGGAATGGTGACCGCGGTCAGGCGCCAAGAGCGCCGGCGCGCGCTCTGCTGAATACGGCGGACCTTGATATTCCGTTCGCCATGAACGTCATGGCAGTCACGCAGGAATTCCTACTGAAGAATCCCGATACCGTGGAACGCGCAATGAAGGCTTACATCGAAGCCGTGGCCAAGATGAATAATGACAAAACGGCAACTGTCAAAGTGTTGGCGAAATATACCAAGCGCAATGACGCCAGCTTTCTCGATGAAACCTACGGTATTGTCATTCGCTTTACAGAGAAGATGCCGCGGGTGGACGGGCGAAATGTCGCTACGGTCCTGGAGTTCGAGCCGGTCAAAGGCGTGGATGGTCAAAGGCGTGGATGGTCAAAGGCGTGGATGTGGAAACGCTGACCCCCAAAATCATCGACAACAGTATCGTCGAGAAAATCGCCAAAGAGGGATTTATCGAAAAGGGTTTTTGGAAAATCGCTGCGCTAACTCGAGCTCTCTCAGGGAAACAAC
>Ga0307416_100000985_pt1 | contig 15068 bp, 17 predicted proteins | sample DK1Cmetagenome_2_FD_203821 | JGI IMG/M metagenome (GOLD analysis project Ga0307416, IMG submission 203821) | Maize rhizosphere microbial communities from greenhouse at UC Davis, California, United States - DK15-C-3 | ecosystem: Host-associated > Plants > Roots > Rhizosphere > Soil | place...
AGCGCCGAGGCGGCGTTCTCGACGGAGAGGTTCCGCTTGACCGAGGCGTCGTACCCCAGCTGGTCGAGGATCTGCACGGCGATCTCGTTCTCGACCTGCAGGTCGACCCAGGGCTGCTCGGCGAACACGACGGAGTCGGTGCCGCCGCCCGCGGCGTCGTCGGCGAAGCCGCTCGCCTCGGCCTCAGAGCCGGAGGCGCAACCGGCGGCGACGAGGACGACGGCCGCGACGGCGGCCGCGGGCTTGGCGAGGCGAGGGACCGCTCGACGGGTTCGGTAGGACATCTGACTGCTCCTCAAGAAGGGGGCGCGGAGGACGTGCTCCGCAAGCTCGGCTATATATGAGCGTCACAGTAGACATAAGCGACTTGCTCTACCAAGCGACACGAGCGGAGAGCCAAACCAGTTCCGAGCGGCAGCTATAGACGGTGGCTATGCGTCGGGCGCGCCCGGCAGCTCGCCGGCCACCAGGAGGAAGTGCTCCGCGACGGCACTGAGCCGGTCGCGCCGCCACACCAGGGACACCGACGCCCGGGTGGGCGGTTCCAGCCTGACGACGCGGGCGCCCTTGGCCGCGGCGTCGGCGGCCATGCCCTCGGGCAGGAGGGCCACCCCCGCCCCGACGAGGACCAGCGGGATCACCGAGGCGACGTGCGCGGTCTCGATCGCGACCTCCGGCGCCGCCCCCGCCGCCTCGAGCTGCTCGTCGAGCAGGCTGCGCAGCGCCGTCCCCCGCGGGGTGCTGATCAGCCCGAGCGGAACCAGCTCGGACATCGTCACCGTGAGCAGCCGGTGCGAGGTCCCGGGCGGCAGCACGGCCACCAGCTCGTGGTCAACCAGCCAGCGGCTCGCGAGCGCACCGGACGGCGGCGTGCCGTCCACCAGTCCGAGGTCGGCCTCACCTGACCGGAGGCGGTCGAGCACGTCCGACCGGCTCGTCGGGTCGGCCAGCACGAACTGGACGCCAGGCTGCAGTCGCCGGAACTCACCGACGAGCCGCACAAGCGGGTCCACCGTCCACAGGGTGTTGGACACGATCGTGAGGCGCCCGAAGCCCGCGTCCGAGACGGCGCGGACAGCGCCCCGGGCGAGCGAGAAGGAACGAACGGTCCGCTGCGCCGGCCCCACCAGGGCCTCCCCCGCCGCCGTCAACCGCACCCCGCGCCCGTGACGCTCGAAGAGCGTCGTACCGAGCTCCTTCTCCAGCGCCCGGATCGAGGACGAGAGTGAGGGCTGGGCGATGCTGAGCCGGCCCGCCGCGCGCGTGAAGCTGCCCGCGTCCGCAACCGCGAGGAAGGACTCGAGCTGCCGACGCTCCACGCGCACAGGCTAGGGGCTCCGACGCCGGCACGTGGGGCCGGCGCCGCGCAGGCCCACCCACAAGTGAGGTATTCGCGCCCCACACCCCTGCCCCGGACCGGTTTCTGCTGCCAGTGTGAAGCCGTCGCCGCGCGGTGACCGGACGGACGTCCCCCGTTCGTACGCAACCTCACCGAAAGGGCCCACCCATGCACCCGCTCTCGCGCGCACGATGCGTCCTCGTGACGGCCCTGCTCGCCCTGGTGGCCGGCTCGTTCGGTGCCACCAGCGCGCAGGCTGCCGCTCCCACCAGGGTCCGGGACCACGTCACCACGGTCCGGTGCACTGCCGTGAACGGTTCCACGATCACCCGTTTCCTCGTCGCCAGCTCCGACCTTGCCGGGACGGAGGCGATCGCGCAGGTTTCCGAGGACGGCGTCGTGCTGTCCGAGGGGCGGGGCCGGAGCGACTGGACCAGCACGACGTTCCGCGCCGCGGTGCTGCTCGAGGAGCGCGGCGGCGGCGGCGGGCACCTCGACATCACGGGGGACGCCTTCCTCAGTGGCACCTACGCCGTCACCGGCACTCCGGTTCGCGAGGTGAACCGCTTCAAGGACGGCAATCTCCGCGTCGTGGAGGACCACACCACGACCGCGCTGACCGTCTCCGACGTGGTGCTCACGATCAACGGCGAAGCGGTCCGCGACGTCAGTTGCGAGGGCGACACGGTGGACGGATCCCTGTTCTTCACCGCCCCGGCGTCGTACGTCCTGCGCGGGGGATTCCTCTTCGACACCGAGTGCGCCACGCGGAACATGGTGGATCTCGGGCTCTTCGGGACCCTGGACGCCCTCTCCCTCTCCTTCGGGTACGCCGACACCGCGGACTCGTCCGCTGCCTCGGGCGACCTGGACCTGACCGCCGGTCCGTTCACCGGCGAGCTCGGCTACCACGACGGAACCGGCCCCGCGGGCACCGTGTCCGCCACCGTGTCCGCGGTGCAGAACGGTCGGGTGATCCGCAGGGTGGTGGACCGGTCGGAGTTCGTCTCCGAGCGCTGGGTCATGACGCCGTACGTGCTGAGCATCGCCGTGGAGGGCCGTGAGGGTGCCGACGCCTCGGCCACCTGCCGGCTCTACGACATCGACGCGACGCTGCACGTCAGGACGGGCAAGCTCGCGGGCTGAACTTCGGCCCGTGCGAGGGCCGGGCGCTCCCGTCGGTCAGCCACCACGCCGTGAGCCCGCCTCACCAGAAGCTCGCAGCCCACTCCCGGTCCTCGACCTCGCCGGCGGCCCGGTTGAAGGCACGCAGCGCGGCCACGACCCTGATCACGTCGGGGCCGGTCATGCGCTCGAGAACCCGGTCGACCTCCTGCCGACGTCGCTCGGTGACCGCGGTGATCAACGCCCAGCCTTCGTGCGTGAGGCTCGCCTGCACCATGCGGCCGTCCTCGACCGAGCGCGCGCGATGCACCAGTCCCAGGCGTTGCAGGCGGTCGCAGTACCGCGTCGCGTTCGAGGGGTTCACCCCCAGGCCCTCGGCGAGGTCTCCGATCGTGAGGTCGCCGCGCGCCGCCAGGAGGACGAGAACCCGGTGCTGCGCGACCGTGACGTCGACGGGGGCGTCCTCGACGGACCTGACGGCCAGGCCGATCAAGGCCCTGCTCGCGGTGAGGAACGCGTCGGCCATGTCGTTCGAGTGGGACACGTGGCGGCCTCCTGTCTTGTCCGGCGCGGCCCAAGTTACATGTCCGGGCGCACCGAGCGATCCCGGAGAGGAATTCTTGCTCTTGAGCATGCATGCGCTCGTCCATACATGGGGCTCGACCGTGCAGGGGCCACGCGAAGGAGTCGGCCAGAGGTCGCCGACGTGTTCCACACCTGCCACCTCCTGGCCGGGATGAGCGACCAGCACCGGGCCGACCTCGCGCCGGGCCGGGTGCTAGGACGGGTCGGCCCAGTCGATGCTCAGGTACTGCTGCTCGGTGTACTCGAGCAGCCCCTCCCGGGCTCCCTCTCGGCCGAGCCCGCTCTGCTTGACGCCGCCGAAGGGGGCGGACGGGTCCGACACGACGCCCCGGTTGACGCCGACCATGCCCGCGTCGAGCGCCTCGCCCAGCCGCATGGCGCGCTGGAGGTTTCCTGCGTAGACGTACGCCGCCAGGCCGTACTCGGAGTCGTTCGCCAGGCGAACCACCTCGTCGTCCGAGCTGAATGTGACGATGGGCGCGACCGGGCCGAAGATCTCGTCCCGGACGATCGGCGCGTCGGCGGGTACGTCGACCAGCACGGTGGGAGCGACGAAGTACCCCGTCAGGTCATCGGGCACGGGCGCGCGGTGGGCGACTCGGGCACCGGAGGCCACGGCGTCCGCGATGGCCTGCTCCACCCGGGTCGCCGCCGCGGCCGTGATCACCGGTCCCACCTGGGCGCCCGGGTCGGTCGCCGGACCGACGCGCAGCGCCTCGACCGCGGCACCGAACCTGGCGGTGAACTCGTCCACGACGGTCTCGTGCACGTAGAAGCGGTTGGCCGCCGTGCATGCCTGCCCACCGTTGCGGAACTTGGCCACGAGCGCGCCCCGGACCGCCGCATCCAGGTCGGCGTCGTCGGTGACCAGGAAGGGGGCGTTGCCGCCCAGCTCCATCGAGGAGTTCACGACCCGGTCCGCGGCCTGCCGCAGCAGCACCCGCCCCACCGGGGTCGAGCCGGTGAACGAGATCTTGCGGACCCGGGGGTCCTCCAGCCAGGTCGAGACCACACCGGGGGCGTCCGTCGTGGGGAGCAGGTTGACCACCCCGTCCGGGACGCCGGCCTCGACGAGGAGGCGGGCGATCGCCATGGCCGTCAGCGGGGTCTCGGCGGCCGGCTTCACCACGACGGTGCACCCGGCCGCCAGGGCCGGGGCGATCTTGCGGGTGGCCATGGCGGCCGGGAAGTTCCAGGGCGTGACAAGGGCAGCGACGCCGACCGGCCGGTGGGTGACCACGGTGCGCGTGCCCCCGGCCGGCGACTCGCCGTACGCGCCGCTCGTCCGGACGGCCTCCTCCGCGAACCAGCGGAAGAACTCCGCCGCGTACGCGACCTCGGCGCGGGCGTCCGCCTCGGGCTTCCCGTTCTCGAGCATGATCAGCTCGGCCAGCCGGTCCGTGTCCTCCCGCATGAGCTCGAAGGTCCGGTGCAGGAGGTCCGAGCGCTCGCGCGGCGGCGTCGCGCGCCACGCCGGTCCCGCGGCGTACGCCGCGTCGACGGCCCGGGTCGCCTCGACGGCCGTCGCGTCGCTGACTGCCGCGACCACCTGGCCGGTTCCGGGGTCGTGGACGTCGAAGGTCGTCGCCGCCTCGCGCCAGCTGTCCCCGACGAGGAGGCCGCGGCCGGGCTCGAGCTGGACGATGTGCTTGTCGACGGCATGGGTGAGCGCCATGGAACGGCCTTTCAGGGTTCGGAAGATTTGTGGGTCGGGCGCTCAGCTGGAGCTGGGAAGTCCGGCCAGGAGTGCCTGGCGGCTCGCCCGGACGTGCTCGCGCATCACGCGCTCGGCACTGTCGGCGTCCTTGTCGATGATGAGCTCGAGCACGACGTGGTGCTCGCGGTCGGACTGGAGCGCGCGACCGGGGCGGCTCAGCGAGGTGTTGACGAGGCGGGCGTAGGCCAGCTGGTTCATCAGCATCCGGTAGTGCGCCTCCAGCTTGCGGTTGTCGGCACCGAGGATCAGCAGGTCGTGGAACTCCTCGACCAGCTCCGCGTACCGCTCGCGGTCGTCACGCCTCACCGCCGCGTCGGCCTGCCGCAGGTTCTCCTCCAGCTGGTCGATCTCGGGCACCCGGCCGCGCTGCGCCAGGAGCCGGGCGGCCGCCCCCTCGAGCAGCTCCTTCATCTCGAAGAGCTCGGTGATCTCGCGGCGCGAGGGCGTGGTCACGAACGTGCCGACCCGCGGCCGGATCTCGACGAGGCCCTCGGTCTGCAGCTGCTTCAGGGCCTCGCGGACGGGGGTCCGGCTGACGCCGAACTCCTCGGCCAGCGCGAGCTCCGACAGCGGCTCGCCCGGCTGGATGTCGCCGCGGATGATGCGCCTGCGCATGTCGGCGATGACCCTGCCCTGGATCGACCCGCTGCCCGACCCGTTGACGGCACCGCTCGAGCTTTCCTTCACCGCGTGTCTCCTTCGACTCGTGACTCGGCCTGGATCATCCCAGTGGGGGGAGCGCCCCGGCGTCGTAGAAACGCCCGGCGCTGTAGATCATCGGCGAAAGATCCGAGACGGCGGCGTGCACCACACGGCAGATGAACACGGTGTGGGTGCTCGCCTGGAGCCGCTCCCTGATCTCGACCTCCATCTGGGCGCTGCTGCGGTCGATGACGGGGCTGCCGAACGGACCGGCCTGCCAGTCCAGTCCCGCGAACTTGTCGACACCCTTGGCCGCGAACCTGTTGACGACGTCCAGCTGGTCCGTGGACAGGATGTTGATCGCCAGGTGGCGGGCGCGGAACAGGCAGTCGTGCGTCGACGACGTGCGCTGCACGCACACCATGACGGTCGGCGGCTCCAGGGAGATGTTGGCGAACGCGTTGACGGCGAGCCCCCGGGGGGTGTCCTCGTCCATCGTCGTCACGACCGTGACGCCGGTGACGAACTGACGGTTCACCTGCTTCATCAGGTCGGCGTCGGGCTGCATGGGAAGCGTGGACATCGGGGCACTCCTCGTCGTCTCGGTGATGGTCATGTCAGCGGTCCTGACCGACGCTGATGATGCCCAGCGCCGCCAGCAGGGAACGCGGGTCCCAGGTGACGAACTCCTCGGCGATCAGGTCACCCTCGAACCGGGCGAACGTGGCACCGCTGACCTCGACGCTGCGCTTGGTGGCGGGCACGCCCAGGAGCGAGTGCTCGTGGGTCCCCCTGCTGTGCCACCGCACGGCGGCCCGGTCCCCCTCCACCACGACTTCGTCGATGGTGGTCCTCAGGTCGGGGAACGCCGTGCGGGTGGCGACGATCGACGCCTTGAACTGGGTCAGGTCCTGGCTCTCGTCCGCACCGTGCCGCCGATAGTCCGGTGCGAGCAGCTCGTCCAGCTTGTCGACGTCGCCCCGGTCCCAGGCGGCCGCCCAGGACTCCTCGATGAGCTTGCGGCGGGTGTCTGCGTCGGACATCGGTTCCTCCTCGGGAATCGTGATGGTCAGTCGTGCGTGGGGCGGTCGACGGCGGCCGCGGCCGGCATGGCCGCACGCCCACCCGTGGTCAACGCCGCCTCAGCCGACCGACGATCGGCGGCCAGCTCCTTCCAGAACGCCACCGCGACTCCGGCGATGATGACCAGGAAGGGCAGCGAGGCCACGATCACCGTGTTCTGCAGCGCGTCGAGTCCACCGGCGAGCAGCAGCACCACCGCGGTCACGCCGGTGAGGACGCCCCAGAGGATCAGGATGGATCGACGCGGGGTGAGCGAGCCGTTGGACGTCATCATGCTCAGCACGTAGGTGTTCGCGTCGGCACCGGAGACGAAGAACATGACGACCAGGAGGATCGCGACGACCGAGGTGACCGTGGCGAACGGGAAGTGGTCCAGCGTGGCGAAGAAGGCGCTGTTGATGTCAGCGGAGGTCTGCTCGGCGATGTCGCCGCCCTGGAACATGTCGACGTGGATGGCGGTGCCGCCGAAGACCGTGAACCAGGTGAAGAACACCACGCTGGGGACGACCAGGACCCCCATGATGAACCCGCGGATGGTGCGGCCACGGGAGATGCGGGCCAGGAAGACGCCCACGAAGGCGCCCCACGAGACCCACCAGGCCATCATGAAGTAGGTCCACCACTGCATCCACTCGAGCCCGCCGAACGCGGTGCCCTGCAGGCTCATCCGGAAGAAGTCGGTGGCCCAGGTGCCGAGGGACTCGATGTAGAGGTTCGCCACGAAGATCGTGGGACCCACGGCCAGGATGAAGACGAACAGTGCGGTCGCCAGCACGGCGCTGCCCTGGCTGAGGAACTTGATGCCCTTGTTCACGCCGGTCACGGCCGAGATCGTGAAGACGGCGGTGACCGCGGCGATGATCAGCACCTGCGTGACCGAGTTGACCGGGACACCGAACAGGGAACCCAGGCCGTTGTTGACCTGCAGCGCCCCCAGGCCGAGCGAGGTGGTGGTGCCGAAGAGGGTTGCGAACACGGCGAGCACGTCGATGGCCTTGCCGAGGGGACCGTTCACGCGGTCGCCCAGGAGCGGCACGAACAGCTGGCTGACGAGGGTCCGTCGGCCCTTGCGGTAGGTCGAGTACGCGATCGCGAGACCGAAGACGGCGAAGATCGCCCAGGCGTGCAGGCCCCAGTCGAAGTAGGAGTACTGCAGCGCGCGCACGGCGGCGGCCGGCGTGTTCGGCTCGGCCAGGCCGTGCGGTGGCGTCGCGAAGTGGGAGATCGGCTCCGCCACGCCGTACGACACCAGGCCGATGCCCATGACCGCGCTCAGGATCATCGCGAACCAGGTCATCGTGGAGAACTCCGGCCGGTCCGTGTCCTTGCCGAGCCTGATGTCGCCGGCCGGGCTGAACGCGAGGAAGACGAGGAAGATCAGGATGCCGAGCGTGACGACGAGGTAGGTCCAGCCGAAGGTGGCCGTGACCCAGTTCAACGAGGTCCCGGTGACCTTGTTCAGGTTGTCCGTGAACAGGGACGCCCACGCGACGAAGATCGCGGACACTCCCACGGAGGTCCAGAACACCGAGCCGAGCCTGCCTTCGGACTCCCGGCCCGACGAGTCGTGGCCGCCGGCCTGCTGGGGCCTGGACGCCTGCTCCGTCGTCGGCGGCGTCGGCGCCGTGGCGTCGTCGGGAGGCGATGAGGCGACGGCCGCCGCGGCGTGGCCTGGGTGGAGGTGACTGGACATGAGGCTCCTTGCATCGTGCGGGACCCGGGGCGGTCCGGCTCAACTGGTATGCCACAAGACGTTAGGCATGTCACAAGCCCATGTCAAGAGTACGCGTGCAATCTTCTGGCGCGCGCATCTGTCGCGAGCGGACAAGAGCGCTTGCTATCCGTAAAGACGCAGGTCACAAGGCTTTCAACGCGGAAATAGGCCGATCCAAGGCGACTGGAACTCGGCATGTGAGACCGCGTTTCCACGGGTGACCTTGACCCATGCAAGAACGAGGGCTAACGTTCTGTGCCATGCAAGAGACAGCTACCGACCACGCCTTCGGAGGCACGCTCGCGGTCGACGCAGGAGCCTCCTCCACCCTGCGCCGCGCCGACGACGACGGCCAGCCTGCCCCGGCCGAGACCCGGATCGGTCTCCGCAAGCTCGTGCTCTACCGCGACGACGTGATCACGGAGGGCGGCCGGACTCCCGACGTCCCTGCCCGACGTGCCAGCGTCGCCGCCGTCGTGAGGAACCCCTGGCTGCACACCGGCCCGACGGCGGACCTGTCCGCGCACACCACGCGGATAGCCCCGGTGCTGGCCAGGCTCCTGACCGACCGGCTGCTGGCCGCCCTGGGCGGTGTGGACCGGATCGAGGCCTTCGGCAAGGCGGCCATCGTCGGTACCGCCGGAGAGCTCGAGCACGCCGGGGCGCTGATCCACACTCCCTACTTCGGGAACCTGATGCGTGAGTTCCTCGGCGGCGAGTCGATCATCTGCTTCGCCGACACCCGGGCCGAGGCGGGCGAGACCCTCGTCGTACCGCTCTGGCACAAGACCCACGCCGCCACCCGCAGCCACTACCAGACGGTGAGCGCCCGCGTCCCCGACGCCCCTCGGGCCGACGAGATCGTCGTGATCGCCGCAGCCTCCACCGGTCCCCGACCGCACCCGCGGATCGGCGACCGCCTCACCGACCCCACCGTCAGCTCACAGAACCTGGAGACCCTGCTGTCATGAACATCCGCAAGATCGTGACCATCGTCGAGGAGATCCGCACCGAGGGCGGCCGGGAGGTCTGGCCCCCGGCCAAGGTGGCCGTCGTCGCCGCCGTGATCGAGAACCCCTGGGCCGGCCAGGGCTTCGTCGAGGACCTCAACCCGGGCATCGACGCGAACGCCTCCGACCTCGGGGCCCTGCTCGCACCGCAGGTGCTCCAGGCTCTCGAGTCCCCTGCCGAGGCCTACGGCAAGGCCGCGATCGTCGGCCTCGACGGGGAGGTCGAGCACGGCTCAGCGCTCATCCACACGCTCAAGTTCGGAGACCACTTCCGCAAGGCCGCCGACGCCACCACGCTGCTGCCGGCGGTCGAGAAGCGCGGCGCCGCCGGTGTGGTGTTCGACATCCCGCTCAAGCACATCACCGACGCCACGATCCGGTCGCACCACCAGACGGTCGAGGTGCGGATCGCCGACGCGCCCCACCCCGGCGAGATCGTCGTCGCCCTGGCCGCCGCCGCCCAGGGACGGCCGCAGCAGCGCCTCGCTCCCCTCTCCACGGAGCAGTGAGCACGACTGTCATGACCAGGCCGCCCCTCGTGCTCCTGCACGGCGTAGGACTCGACCACACCATGTGGCAGCCCGTCGCCGACCTGCTGGCCGCCGATTTCGACGTGGTCGCCCCCGACCTCCCGGGACACGGCGGTCGTCCGCCGGCAGCTGCCGACGTGACCCTGGCGGATCTCGCGGACGGGATCGTCGACGAGGTCCCGCCGGGGTCCCACCTGGTCGGCTTCTCGCTCGGCGCCCTGGTCGCCCAGCACCTCGCCCGGCACCGACCGGACCTGGTGCGCACCCTGACCTCGGTCAGCTCGGTGTGCCGGCGTACTCCGTCCGAGCGGGAAGCCGTGCTCGAGAGGCTCCGCACGGCCGAGGCCGACTTCGACGCCTCCGCGGCGCGCTCGTTGCATCGGTGGTACGACGGCACCGACGTCGCCCCCGCCGTCGTGGAGCGCACCCGCGCCACGCTGCTGGCGAACGACGTGAGCTCCTTCCTCAGCTGTTACCGCGTCTTCGCCACCGCGGACGCCGAGATCGGTCCCGAGCTCGGCCGGATCACGGCGCCCGCGCTCGCCATCACCGGTGCCGAGGACCCCGGCTCCACGCCCGCGATGACCGAGCGGCTGGCCGACGCGCTGCCGGACTGCCGCGCGGTGATCGTCCCCGGCGCGCGACACATGCTTCCCGTCGAGCAGCCCCGCCCGTTCGTCGACCATCTGACAACCTTCATCGGAGAGGACGCCCATGTCTGACCTCAGGAAGATGCAGCACTTCATCGGGGGCGAGTGGCTGGACCCCGCCTCCGGCGAGTACTTCGAGAGCACCAACCCCGCCACTCGCCAGCCTCTCTACCGGGCCGCGCGCGGCAACGCCGCCGACGTCGCCCGGGCCGTCGACGCGGCCCGCGCGACGTTCGAGGACCCGCGTTGGCGAGACCTGAGCGCGACCCGGCGCGGCCACCTGCTGCGCAGGCTCGGCGACCTCATCGGGGAGAACGCCGAAGAGCTCGCCCGGATGGAGACCCAGGACAACGGCAAGCTGCTGCGCGAGATGCGCGCCCAGCTGGCGACCCTGCCTGAGTACTACTACTACTACGCCGGTCTGGCCGACAAGATCCACGGCGACTTCCTCCCCACCTCCGACCGGTCCGTGCTCAACTACACCTCACGGGAGCCGCTCGGGGTCGTCGGCGCGATCACGCCGTGGAACTCCCCGCTCACCTTGACCACGAGCAAGCTGGCCCCGGCGCTCTGCGTCGGCAACACCGTCGTCATCAAGCCGTCCGAGTACACCTCCGCGACCGTGCTCCGGCTGGCGGGGCTCGCCCTCGAGGCGGGCTTCCCGCCGGGTGCCGTGAACGTCGTGACCGGATTCGGGGCCGAGGCGGGCCAGGCGCTCGTCGACCACCCCGCCCTGGCCAAGATCTCCTTCACGGGCAGTACGACCACCGGGTCGCGCATCGCCGCGAACACCGCCGGCCGCTTCATCGGGTCGACGCTCGAGCTCGGCGGCAAGTCCCCGAACATCGTCTTCGAGGACGCGAACGTGGCGAACGCCGCCATGGGCGTGGTGGCCGGCATCTTCGCCGCGGCCGGCCAGACCTGCATCGCGGGAAGCCGGGTCTTCGTCCAACGCGCGGTCCACGACGAGCTGCTCAAGCTGGTGACCGAGCGGGCCAGCAGCATCCGCATCGGCAACCCCCTCGACGACAGCACAGAGCTGGGGCCGTTGGCGTTCGAGGACCAGCGCGACAAGGTCGCCGGCTACGTCGACCTGGGCCGTAGCGAAGGCGCCCGCGTGCTCACCGGTGGCCGACCCACGGACGGCGGTCTCGGGGGCTACTTCTACGAGCCCACCGTGCTCGTCGACGTGGACAACAGCATGCGGGTCGTGCGCGAGGAGATCTTCGGACCGGTGGCGGCGATCATGCCCTTCGACACCGAGGACGAGGTCGTACGGCTCGCCAACGACACCGAGTACGGCCTCGCGGCCGGCGTGTGGACCTCCAACCTGTCCCGCGCCCACCGCATGGCCGGCCGTCTCGAGGCGGGCACCATCTGGGTGAACACCTATCGGGCGATGTCGCCGATGTCCCCGCGACAGGGCTTCAAGAACAGCGGGGTGGGCGTCGAGCACGGCACCGAGACCATCAAGGAGTACACCAGGCTCAAGAGCGTCTGGATCAACACCAGCGAGGAGCCGGTGGCCGACCCCTTCATCATGAGGAGCTGACGTGCCACTCGTGGAGGTCACCCTCGCCGAGGGACGCACCGCGGACCAGGTCCGCAACCTGATGCGGGAGGTTCACCAGGCCGTGCTGCGCACGGTCGACACCCGCCCCGAGCACATCCGGGTCATCGTCCGTGAGGTCCCGCGGACGCATTGGGCGACCGGCGACGTCACGCTCACCGAGATGGACGCCGCCCGCGCCGGCCAGGCCGGCCGCGACGCCGGACAGCAGCACGACCGCCGATCCGAGGTCCCATCGGACGGCGTCACACCAGGAGACAGGGAGTTCTCATGAGATTTTCGTTGTTCGTCCACATGGAGCGTTGGGACGAGGAGGTGAGCCACCGGCAGCTCTTCGAGAACCTGACCGAGCTGACCCTGATGGCCGAGGCCGGCGGCTTCGGCACCGTCTGGATCGGCGAGCACCACTCGATGGAGTACACCATCTCCCCCAGCCCGATGCCGTTGCTGGCCTACCTCGCCGGGCAGACCTCCACGATCCGGCTCGGCGCCGGCACCATCATCGCGCCGTTCTGGAACCCGATCCGTGCGGCCGGCGAGTGCGCGCTGCTCGACGTGATCAGCAACGGCCGGATGGAGGTCGGCCTGGCCCGCGGCGCCTACCAGTTCGAGTTCGACCGGATGGCCGGCGGCCTTCCGGCGAGCGACGGCGGCAAGCACCTGCGTGAGCTGGTCCCGGCCGTCCGGGCGCTCTGGCAGGGCGACTACGCCCACGACGGCGAGATCTGGCAGTTCCCGACCTCGACCAGCGTGCCGAAGCCGGTGCAGCAGCCCACGCCCCCGATGTGGATCGCCGCTCGTGATCCCGACTCGCACGACTTCGCGGTCAAGACAGGCTGCAACGTCATGGTCACCCCGTTGATGAAGGGCGACGAGGAGGTCATCGACCTCAAGCGGAAGTTCGACACCGCGGTGGCGAACCACCCCGAGGTCCCGCGCCCCGAGCTGATGGTCCTGCGCCACACGCACGTCCACTCCCCTGAGCAGCCCGACGGCTGGCGTCCCGCCGCCGAGGCCATCTCGCGGTTCTACCGCACGTTCGACGCGTGGTTCGGCAACAAGACCACCCCGCAGAACGGCTTCCTCGAGCCCAGTCCCGAGGCGAAGTTCGAGGGCCGGCCCGAGTTCGAGCCCGAGTCGCTGCACAAGACGGCCATGATCGGCACCCCGGACGAGGTCATCAAGCGCCTGCGCGAGTACGAGGAGCTCGGTGTCGACGAGTTCAGCTTCTGGTGCGACAACAGCCTGCCGCACGAGGAGAAGCGACGCTCGCTCGAGCTGTTCATCAAGGAGGTCGTGCCGGCGTTCCAGTGACGCGGCCTCCACGGCCTCGCCGAGTCGGCGCGGTTTGCCCCGCGCAGCGCGCCGATTGGCCCGGCTGAAGGGCAGGTGGGGGGAGGCGCTGGGGCTGGGTCCTCAGTCGCGGCCGATCCACGTGGCCAGGTCGACCTCGTTGCCCTCGGGGTCGGCCAGGGTCCACCACATCGGCGCGAACCTGTCGTTGACCAGCGTGCCGCCGGCTGCCAGCGCGGCGGCCACCCGGGCCTCGGCCTGGTCATGCGGGACGCCGACATCGATGTGGATGCGGTTGCGGCCGGTGCGCATCTCGTCCATCTGCTGCACGTAGATGGCGGGGTACAGCCCGTCGGGGTCGACGATGTCGGTGTCGCCGGCCAGCTCGTAGCCCAGCACCGCGCACCAGAAGGTCCGCACCCTGTCGACGTCGAGGGCATCCAGCGCGAACTCCCACGTGCGGGTGTGGTCGGGATCTGCCCGCACGCCGAGCGCCCTCGCCGCCGTGGAGATCTCCCGGGCGAGGGAAAGGTCGAGGTCGGTCAGCGACCACCGATCCTTGGTGACCAGACGCACCTCCAGCACGCCCGCCCGCAGGTTGAGATCCGGATGGTGGCCGGCGGCCTCGGCGAGTCGTCCGATGTCCTCGACCAGCTTCAGTCCCGTGGCGAAGTCGCCCGTGCGGAAGACGGCGAAGGCAACCGACCACAGGACTCGCCAGTCGTCGACGCCGTCGGCGTCATGGAACTGCTGCGGGGTGATCGGCTCGGCCATGGCCCCACCGTAGGCGCTGGAGCGGGCACCGCCCCCTCGTCACCCGCAGGCTGGGTACACCCCGATCGCCTGGCGTCCACGGGGGATCGATGTCCAGGGAGGTCGAGGACCTGACGAGCGCCGCTGGATCGCCGGTGCGATAGTGAGCGCATGACGGCGTGGCGGGACCTGGAGCGCGGGGAGCCCGAGTTCGCCGAGCGCGTGCGGCGGCTCTTCGACGCGCACAAGCACAAGACGATCGCCACCCTGCGAGCGGACGGGTCCCCGCGGATCTCCGGGATCGAGGCGGCCTTCGAGGCCGGCGAGCTGACGTTCGGCTCGATGCCGAAGGCACGCAAGGGCGCGGACCTGCGGCGCGACCCGCGGTTCGCCCTGCACAGCGCCACGGTCGACCCGGTCGACGGCTCCGCGGCGCAGTGGCCGGGCGAGGCGAAGATCTCCGGACGGGCGATCCACGTGGGGCAGACCACCCAGGGACCCGAGGGCGATCTCTTCCACGCCGACATCGCCGAGGTCGTGCACACCCACCTCAACGCGGAGGCCACGATGCTGGTCGTGGAGTGGTGGACGCCCACGCACGGGCTGCGCAGCGTGGAGCGGGGGTAGACGTGCGTGAGCTGACCCGGACGAACGACCCCGTGGTGATCTCGGTCATCGAGGGCCTGCTGCGTGAGGAGGGCATCGTCTACCACGTCATGGACCGCAACATGAGCATCCTCGAGGGCTCCCTCAATCTGATCCAGATCAGGATCCTGGTGCCGGACGACCAGGAGTCAGCAGCGCGGGACCTGCTCGTCGACGCTGACCTCGGCCACTGGCTGCGTCCTTAGCCGCCTGTGAGCAACCGACCACGCATCCGCCGGCGGGGACACGCCGCCTGTGGCTGGACCGTCCTCGCCGTGGTCCTCCTCGGCTGCGGGGGCGGGGACCTCGGGGACGGGAAGGGGTCGACGCCGTCGCCGGCGGACGTCGCCGCGGACGACGACGCCAGCGCCGCGGAGATCGTCGCGGCGGGTCGTCCCGTGGACGCCGACAG
>Ga0307416_100000987_pt1 | contig 15046 bp, 13 predicted proteins | sample DK1Cmetagenome_2_FD_203821 | JGI IMG/M metagenome (GOLD analysis project Ga0307416, IMG submission 203821) | Maize rhizosphere microbial communities from greenhouse at UC Davis, California, United States - DK15-C-3 | ecosystem: Host-associated > Plants > Roots > Rhizosphere > Soil | place...
GCTTTAGCGCAAGTTCAATGAGTTTAAAGTTACGAACAAAGAAAGAAGACATATTGCCAACTAAGATGAGTTTATTTTTTGCTATTTTAGCTAAGCTAGCGTCATATTACTGAATTCATAAGGTAGGTTGTCCTGCTTATTCTTGCATATCCCTACCTAGGCAAGGGAAGGAAGAGTGGGTTAGCGGGCTTTCTTCACATGTTTATTTTTTTTCCTAAAAGGAAGAGTGGGAATGCGGGCTGTTTCGAAAGAAACTATGAAAAAATAAGATTTATCGTCCAATCGGACAGGGCTCGCGAACCTAGTCTAGTATAGTGGGATGAACTCCGCGCCTGCCTGAAAGCATGAGTGCCGAGCCTGCCGGGGCATTATCCATTTTAAGTTTCCCATCCTGTTGGCTGCCTTCTTCTTAGCCAACTGAAGAATCGGTTGAAGTCCATTGATTGTGCAAAACGAAACACACTTTCTTCTTTTCCTCGTACCGTCCATAGAGGGCAAGAGTGATGCCTAAAATCACGGGGAAATGCAGTTTTCGAAATCCATATTGTGGTTTCCAGAGGTCAAATCTGCTTACGTGATTCATGTGAGAACCAAGGCCAGCTCAACCAAAGCGTGCCATAGACTTCAGTGCTTCTTCAGTGCTTTAAGAGAATCAAAAGTACGATTGTATTTGTGGTCATTGGACGGAATAGGCCCGTCACCTTTCGAATCGAACACAGGAATCATCTGAAACAGGCTCATGAACCCTTGTTTTGGAAGCGGAATCTATCATTCCTACTCTTTTTCAGGTCTCGGGCCATACCATAAATCGTTAGAAAAGACGATTTCGATTAGTGAATGGGCGCGCTCCTGCTGATCCTGCACTTGATTGACCTTGCTTCTGGACTTGATGGAAGGAGAGAAGTCAACCTTTCCTGTACCCACGGATGATATCCTGAATGCAAATCTATGGATGTATGAAACCACGAGAGGGAACTGTCTACTAGACCCGCACCAAAACAGAGCTAGCCTTGGGAATGGATGAGATGAGTTCTAGTCCGTATTTTAGGAAGGCCAGTGCTTGAAATGATGTTTTCTAGCTGGAAAGCAGTTGCGCTAACGCTTTCCTCTTACTCACTATCGCGAGTCTAGCACATCCTAAGTTTTCTTGCTTGGTTCAGCATCCAATTAGGGAAGAACCCCGCCCCGAAATGAGTTTGTTTCTATGGCAGAAATGAGCTTAGCTTCCTTTCTGGAGTGAAGTGGAAGCATGAGTGCTTACACGAACGGAGGAAAGCGAATTACTTACTTGCTTTGCTTGGGGCTCGGTGGAAAGCTATTCCACTGGCCGGATAAATAGTGGCTATCCCGGCACCTTGACTTGAATTGAGTTGACTGCTTCTTAGCATTGACCTCTTAGCCGAGTTCTGTCACAATCGCCGGCTAGGCTGCTTACTCGAAAGGGACTGACAACTCTTTGAGGCCGGTGTGAATCTACCCATTTCTTATCCATTGGCCAGGTCCCTGTTCTGTCTTTCGTATTCTACTCGCATTGAGTGAACTGACACATTGATTGGTATTGGTACCAGATGTGAATGAATGAGATCATTTCTGTTTGTCGGGATGGGATGGGAGCTGATATCGGTCCTTTGGACCTTGATAGGTGGAAGGGGAGTTCATGAAGTCGGAAGTTTGATACAGCCTAAGATTGGATCTCTTGATATCTGACCTTGTTTCCAATTCGGCTGCCAGCAGATCAGAAAAAGTGTGTCCAGCATTCAAGTAGGCAACCCTATTATTCCAAGCGTGGGCCGGGGCAATCATTCCTTGCTGCTAGAGACTAGAGAACAGACAAGAGATTTGAACCGAGGCTGCAATCAATCAACGGCTTTCCTCCCTTCTTCGTGTAGTGTAGATTGGCAGTACGGGAGACTGTTCTTCTTTTGTTATTGGAGTCGAGGTACCGGAAAAGGAAATCGGCCTTCATTCGTTTTTCTTCGTCGTAGTCGTTTTCGTCCTCGGCTAAGGTATCATCAGATATAGAAGAAGCAGAGAGTGGGGTAATAGCAAAAAAGGAATATAACTCGTCCGAGGAAGTGGGCTGTGGCAAGGTCTCTTTCGTAGAGAGGGTAAGTTCTTGCACCAGCATAAGCTTTTCTTGCACCTTCTTTAGCATAGGGTTGGGTTGGAGGTGAAGTTATGGCTCAGCTTTCTTGATCTGCTTTCTTGAGTGACAGTAGTTGTTTCTTTTCGAATAGGAAGTCACTCGGATTCGGATAAAGGAGAAGGACCACGATCAGAAAGAAAAGGGGAATGCCGAACTGGATACTCTGCTTAAAGGAATAAGCCTCCCTTGGATAGATCGAAGAAAGAAGCACTGTGCGTTACCAGGTGTAGTGGAGAAAGCAAGGGCAAAGGTTTCATCAGAAAGAGATGCTCGAGCGATACCAGGATCACGATACGATTAATCTGATGGCGCAGCACGAACAGGAAATAGATAACCGCAAGGAAAGGGAACAGTTTAGTCCCTCCGATCCGTCAATCAACGATAGGGTTACCCAGAATTCTAATTAATAGGAAGGTTGGACTACCTCGAATGGCAACATGCTCGCTGATTCCTACCACTCCTATCTACATAACTGCTCCAGAGAAGGGAAGGCAGATGTCGAACCAGCGATTGAGTGTACTAGTTCATTTAATGATTGCAAAGCGGAGGCTAAGGACATAACGAACAGTGCGCAAAGAAGAAAGCATGGGCATGGATACGAGACCAGAAGGAAAGAACGATCACCGTAATGCGATTAACCAGAGTAGCCGCCAGGGTGCAGTGCACCCTACGCTTTGAATTCTTCTTGGCAGCTCAAGACCTTTCTTGTTCGTTCCTTGCTCCCAGCAAAAGAAGCAGCTTCTTAAGTGGATTTATCCGGGACTGATACTCTTTTCCGAACTAATAACCAATGATTTCCATTTTGACCAATGGATACAGCTCATGGTAAGACAACATATGGCTTCTTCCTTGAGGGAATGTTCTAGCCGCCTCCTTCCGCCGTGCTTCCTCCGATCAAACAGCTACCTAGGCTTCCTCGCATACTCGGCTTTATCTAGTTTAGGATTGACTATTCTCTGGTGGATTATCTGGTGTCATAGTAGGAATCACCCCTTTCTTCTCAGATGGTCCAGTATATTGGTCAAGGCAGCTTGCTCCAATCATGCTTTGTTTATTGAATGAAGAGTTCACTCGTAGAAATGTCCGTTCTTTCCTTTGAGCATATCCGTTTGATTGCTCGTAGCGCTAACTAGCATAGCATCCGTTTTCTTGCTTGGTTTCTTTAGTATCACAAGCCACGGATTGAGCAACTAGCGCGGTCGGGTAGCTGCTTTCCTCTTTTCCAACCTCTTACCAACTCGGGATGGCCTCCTCTCGGTCAAGGATCCGACCTTCCCCTCGCTCCGGGGTTCTATACTTTCGATGCTTCTCTCGATAGCTATCCCCTGTTTAGTTTCTCGGCTTCCTATCTCTTAGGAAAGACTAGCTGGATCAGGTTAAGGGAAGGAAGTACGGGTCAAGTAAAGAAATACAACTGTTATCCACGAACAACCTTTTCTCATATGAATACCGTGCGCCAGTAAGTAGTCCATCAAAGCTAACCCGGGTTAACTACTCTCTAGGAAGCTTCCCCGTCCTAATCTAAGGAATGAATGAGGGAAAGTCTTGTCTCTTCTTTTCCGACACCCACTTCTGGATTGCCAATTCTCAGATTTCTCGGTTCCTTCTTTGGCTCGCCTTGACGGATTACTTCGATTACTACCGGACTTCCAGATTAGCTGCTTTTTACGCTTCACGCCTTTCCCTGCTGGGGTGGTGTCTTTCGTAGTCAGAAGCCTTGTTTGGCCATCAGGCATTATGTAGTTGGCACGGGATGCGTACTCCTCTCCTCCTAAGAAGCAAGGCAAGGGATTTTTCGCAAACTAGCGCGTTGTCGACGATGAAAAGAATGCGAACCGAAGACCCCTTCCTCTCGAAGTGCGGTGCGTGCCATCGTAAGTGTGACCCTCCATCTCATATTTATTCATTCAGCAGAAACATAAATCTACTCGAGGAATCACTCCTTTCTTCTTCATTATATATAATCTAAGGTGATAAAGAGTAGGATTTGGAAATTCCTGATCCCGCCAAAGCAAAGTCCGTCCCTCCTTCCTGACGAATGCTTATTTGCCATCTAATTTCCCAGAAGAGCAGAAGTATATCTGGGGATCGTCCACATTGAGGACTTGCCATTTGCATCTTTCATCTCAATGAAATAGTATTTTATCACGTTGAGGATTTCCCCGGTAGTTGTTTTGGTCTAATCTTGATTACTAATCATCTGGCTTAGCTCGACCTACCAATTTAACTTATCCTAGGGACTCGTTCGTTCACCGTGGACTATACTCTACTAAACTCAGAGTCGAGGTCTCTTCTTCTGGAATTGATCCTTTTCTGAGTTCGCTTATCAACTTATCTTTCCTATCGTCGTACTGGTTAAGGGTAGAAATCCAAGGATAAAGGAGAGGAAAAAGCGTTCATTCTGCCCAATGCCTTGAACCCGTTCGGTCTCCCTTAATTGTGATTGAAATGACGATGGCAACAGGTTTCGCTTCTGCAGCGGGCATATTATAAGCATCAGCCATAAAATCTAGAGATCGCAATGCGTTACCCACTTTTGGATCCGTAAAACGGAGAACATCAGTCCATAGAGGGACTTTCCTGAATTAGTGATACGAAAAAGTAAACGAATAAATGTGGGAAAAGTTGGGGACAGAAAAAGTTCCGTAATCGTCCTATTTTTTCGTCCTTGTGGAAGCGAGAAATGCGTAACGACTTGATTTTTAGATAGAGGATATTGGAAAGAAGTGCGTAGGTAGGCCTCAACGTGTTCATTGAGTAGCTTGAGGAAGTTTGCCATTGTGAGACGGTTAAGGCCACCCCTAAACTCCTGGACCAGTCTACCAGTGCTAATACTTTTCCCCCACATCTTTAAAGGAATCCTAACTTTGATGCCCCCACTATCTGTAAAAGAGACAAGCAACCCCAAGAAAAATGAGAAGTTTCTCAGAGGTAATCTCCTCCCAGCAGGTCTAACTTATCGCAATAATTTTTGAGTCGCATTAAAGAAATTTGGAATTCGTGGAATGCCTAACAAGATGGTGATCCACAGTAAGAAGATAGTATGTAACTAGAGGGCGAGAGTTGTAAGCCAATAGGGGGAAGTAGAATGCTCAGGTGGGAGGAATCCAAGCCTAAGCACCGGATAACTCGTACAGAAGGATAGAGGAAGAGAACCGGGTGGCTTGACACCTGGTGATGTTAGAAAGAAGACAAGTGCTTATGCTTATAAGGAACCCCAAGGTTAGCTTATAGCTCTTGAGTCTTATCTTATCCCTCCTTCATCCCTATTGCTTCATGCTATGCTTGTACGACTTCTTACTGATTCCTATCTTCTCGGCGTTGGCTTGTACTTCTGCTTATAGGGTACCTGCGTTCTTCATCAATACTGAAAGCGGATGGACTGTTGGCCAAGCTAAGGCAAAGCCGAATCTCAACTAAATCTGACTTATTTTCACAGAGGAAGAAGCTTCTTTTTAGCCTAGTGCTTAGAACGAAAGCCATTGCAAAGAAGCGAAGGGCGCTAAGCGGGGATGGTCAAAAAGTAGAAACTTATACTTTCTGGTAAACAACTGGTTAGAAAACCGTATCCCTGCCCCATTAAGCGTGCTTGGGAAAGACTCCAGCTTTATGAAAGAGGTAGGCCCCCGTAACCAATTTGAAAGGGACACTGGCCTACTAGGAATTTGCAAATAGAAAGCCAGGACATGAAAGTAAGACAGATAGGAAAGGGGATACCTAACCCCCCACCCAGGAAAAAAACTATGTGTGGTCATACTCTCTGCCACAACTTTACTTTACTTTTGCCCCTTTCCGCCCTATGGTTCTTGCTATTTGTGGGTCCTTTCCAAAGGGTTTCAAGTGAGATAACTAGTAGTGTAGTGCAAATAGTGGGCTCGTAGCAGGCTGTCTTAGGGAGTTTGACAAGATCCCAAGTTTGATTCTTTTCAAGTGCTCTTAGCTCCTCCAACATGGCCTCTTGCGGCTCCTACGAGCTTAGCTTACTATCAAACAAACTTATATCCTGCTTTTCATCTGTAGGTTTTCCCCCATTCATAGGTCATCTACTTCGGCTTTTCCTTCTTCATCTTGTTGTTGAAGAATATCGTCTCCATCCATTTAGGGAATTCATACATCTGGACTCGTTGCCCATTCATTTCACTTCTGCTCGCAGCACTTCCGTACGGGCCAGCAGTGCCTAAGTCAAAGCCTTTGATTCTTCTCCCTTAGTGAAAGTGGGGCAAGATTAGACCTATGATGAGACTACCTATTAGTGTGTTGCTTTGGTGCAAGAGGTGATCCTATTTTATCATTCGTTGAGGAGAAGAAAACTGCGAAGGAAGTGATAGATCATGGCACCGGGGATGATGCGATTCAAATATTAGGGAGGCCACATCCAGTACCACACATTTTCTTCCGTGGATAAGAAAGCCTATTATATTATATTAAGTAAGGGCCTATGGCTTGGGCTACTGTGACATCTGTTTAGTCATAACTGCTTTTATAATTAATAAAGGCACTGCGGCATCTGTAATGGACTACCTTCCGCTACTGTTTAGTCTGTTCTCTTTAACTGTCCCTTTATTGTTTATAGGACTCGTATTGAAGTCTTGGAGTTTTATTTTACTTGATCTTTCTCACCCACTAGACTCTTTCAATATCATATAGAAAGGATGAATTCAATATCATTAATCAAGGCGCGTAGCGATTAAGGTGAATCAAATCCTCACTCTGTCCTTGTGTTCATGATAGCCCTAGGCAGCATAGTTGGTGTCCTGTAGGAATGGTTGTAGAAGGTAGGCAGTCCCAATCCTAGCCCATTGCTTTTACTTAGTCCATACACTCCATGGCTTACATGACATATCGGACATACTACAGCATGAGGCATACTGGACAGACTGCATAGGCTTAAGTAGTAGACTCATGGCTTACATACTGGACAGACTGACTCCTGTAATGCTTATTGCCAATCTAGCTAATGGGCTGACTTCATTGGCTTGCTCTCCTCACCTATGGATTCGTATTGAAGTCTTGGATGATGTAGTTTATCAATCTTAGAGCATGGTTCGTACCATACCTGTAGTGCCGTTCCTTGTGGTTCTTCTCCTGTGGTTGCTTTAACGAGCTGGAAGCGCCCTTCGACCGGCCCAGCGTTGCCGAAGAGGATTCGAAGACAAATGGCAATGAAAGGTTGTGGGAAGAGCTTATTTGAATGAAAAGAGCAGAAAGAAGCAAGTCGGGGTGAAGAAGACGTACGGTGAGACAAATACTGACTTGTAATCGCTGAGTCTACTGACTTGTATTCGCGGAGTCTATAGTATGCTCTTTTCTCTCTTTCTTGCAACTTCGTTCTTTTCTTTTTTGCATCCTTTTCTCAATGTCTTATTTGATCTCTTCCACCTTGCCTATGCCTATCGGGTATCCTGCCCCGGTGTATGTACCATAATGGATTTTAGCATAAGAACAGTGCTCTTCCTCGTTGGCTCGGTCCCCCCTCTCTCGTTGTCAGTTTGTCCACTAATTCTTCTTACCAAGGCACAAATCTGCTGCATCTATTTCAAGAGTTGCACCTCACTCGTCACCACGCCATATTGGCTTTTCTCTTTCCACTGCCTCAGCCACCACTCCTTAGCTGCATAATCCTTGACGAGATCGTAATGTTTAATTAGTTCCAGCCACGCTGTGTCAGATTTCATTCCTGATGCATTTTTCTTTTATTGTCTGGTGATTTTGAAAAGTCGGCACCCACAGATCTTCAGTGCGAATATTAGAGCAGACAACTCAAAATCGTGCGTAGGATAGTTATGCTAGTGGGCAACTGGCCTTTCCCATAGGCTATGACACAGCATAAGAAGAAAGCTTCGCTCAGCCTAAGTCAATAGGGTATGATCCGTCTCTGGCACGGGCATGGCTAGAATGGGCACGAACTGGTCATTGTCATAGGGATGCTAGCCATGGTGTAGTAGCATGATTATAATAGGGTTGAGGTCAAACTTTCTATTTGAATAGGGACCAGTTAATATATACATTTTGAAACTAGAAGGTGTTTCCTTAGCTTCAAAGTCTGGGTCGAATAAAGAGAAACTCCACTGGTAATGTGAAAAGAGCCCTACCCGCCTTCATAGAAGATAAGACGGAACAAACTTCTTCTTTGAAACTAGGCTAAGGCTTGTATTCTTTAAAGTATTTGTTTTCATTCTTTACCTTTCTTGCAGCTTTGGAAAGAGTTATCCAGCAAAATGAGATTCAAGTCCCTTGCCCTGGTACTTTCCTTATGATAGATGGTAGTTCGGTCGTTTATTCGCCCTCTCCCTAGTTTCAGTGAAGAATTGCTTGCTCTACCTACTACAAGAAGAACCTATCGTAGCATACTATGGAAAATGGAAGGGTGTGCGGACTTAATGACAAAGATTAAGGCCAGTACCTGTGTGTACTTGTGGTGTGGTATAGTAAGTGGTAAAAGGCAGGCTACTAAAGCGTCCGATGTGTGCACCTTTTTCACTGCTTCTACTAAGCCTTTTTGCATGGATTACGAACAAGACCCTCCTTCATCCCTATTGCTTCATGCTATGCTCTAAAAAAGCATTACCATTCATCCTCTCATTTTCCATAAGAGCAAAAGCAAGCTCAAAATCCAGAAACTGCGTTCGCAGCGGAACGGAAAGAAGACCCTTCCATTTTACTTTGAGGTGAAATGCAGAGAGTACACCAATTAATGTCTGCGAGTTAGGCACCAAGAGCAATAAGAAAGCGTTGGAAATGTTGGCTAATGGATGCAAATCTCATCCTTTGTCTTTGAGTTTATCTCTACCGCTGACGTCCACAACACTGCCTGGATTGAGACTCATTATCTCCTCCTGCCCCTACTTCTATGAGAGAATCATCCCACTTTAAGCCATATATCCCCCACATTGCTAATTAGTTTCCTTGCCAAAGTTTTGATTTCGGTATGTTATTTGAATACCGAACTTCTGTTCAAGCTATTTTTTAATAACCTTCACTGCAACAGGATAGATCCCTTTCACTTGAGATTCTTATTAATTATAGAGCTATCCAACCTTTTCTTCCTTCTTTCCACATCAAATCCACAGCACGCATGCTCAGGTTGAAAAGTCTTAAGTTAGACCATCTTCGCCAACTTATGCATGGATCCAAAAACGATATTCCTGCTTGACACACTTTGCCTTTACCCAGGATCACTCTTCTTCGGAAAAGCATACTCCATCTACTTTTTAATAGCTCCACTAAATGCTATTGCGTGAGGGTACTGTGCACCTACTTACATCTTAGCCTTGTACTGCGCCGGGTGCTTTGCTCACTATGAAAGCTGGTAATAAGATTCGATATAAGGAATGACTCAGCTACGCTTCCTTCTTCCGCACCAGTAGCTTCTAAGTCCAAATAAGGTTATTTCCTGGTCAATCGATCACATGATGACTTCTTCAATAACTCTTTGACCCTAACTATGTATGCATCTGCTTTGCCAATAATGAGATTTCCAAGCATTCCAGGCTTTGACACCACCTTTTTCTAGGCCATGTCAGAGCTAAAAAGAAGTTGTTAATTGATAAATAAAAGCAAAGAGATTTGAGCCATATGCATAAAGCTTAAACTTACTTATTGGCATACGAGCAGAAGCACAGGAAATGATGAGAGGCGCGCAGCGATTGATTACTAGCATATTCAATTAGACAGGTTTCTTTTCAATCAACACAAGCAGCAGGCGTAGCTTTTCATTCACTCGCTCTAAGCACGGGAATAGAATAAAGGTATGGGTCCCCCACCTTACCATCCGTTCTGTCAGACCAATTGCTAAAGAGTTTTATTCGATTTGAGACAATCAGGAGATGGGCCTTTCTCAAATTGAACAGCCGGCCGCTACTAAGCTATACTATATATAGGCTCTAAAGGTCTTACTTTAAGAGTACTCCTATTATGTATGGGTGGATCCGCTCTACGTAATGAAGCCAGCCTAATTGGATAGCAGCAGGACTTGCGAAGTACCCAGGCAGGATAGTAAGCTACTCATAAGGTTTTAGGGAATGGCGTTTGGACTCCAAGTCTATGCCTCCAACCATGTTACAAGTGCCCAAGTCTAAGTTCTTCCAAGAGTTCAGACAGGGGATAGGGTATTTACCGGTAAGCTCTTTCTCAATGCATATTTGAAAATCGATGGGGGTGGGTCGGATTTGAAAAGAAAGGACCCCTATTACGGAAGTAGCTCAGTCAGTCAGCTATCTTGAACGTTCTTTGCAAGCACTATTGAGCACTAAGCAACTCTTGCTGTCCCTAAAGGGCCCTTCTACCTTTTCAGAGATAGCTGGTACATGACATCCATTATATGCTATTTTGGAAGTGAGAGAATGCACAACATACTGACAGATAGGCCAAAGGCTCCCTTGGCTCCAAAAAGGAAGGACGGTGCCCTCTTTCTCGCTACATCGGTTTTCGTTTGGTTTATGCTTGCTTTCGTACTGTGTGTGATCTTTCCGACCTCTTCTCTTCCTTTCTTTTTGGCGAAGCGAAGAGAAAAAACGGGACCATGAGCACAGGAGCCGCAGGCGAGGGTACATGGACCGCATACAGGGTAGTTCCCCGCACTTGAAGCATAGCCCACGAGCACGGCGATAAGTTCGTTTGGTAAACAAACGGCTCTGCCCTAGCTTCTACTTCCTAGTTTAGTTGATATCTAGGTTCCAGTGTAGTAAGTCTTCCAAATGTATAAACACTTTTCTGGTGTGGTTGAACCTATGATTATGATCGGTTGGGCGATCCGCCTATAGCCAGCCTTGGTCCAGGGCGAGCATTCACAAAGGTTTTTCTTCTAAAGGAAAGAGGGCTAAGAAGTTCCAGGTGAGCGATCTACTCATCTTCCTGCTAAAGGCAATCTCTATTACCGGAACGTTTTTTCTTATTCTTTACCCAGGCAGGCCTATCTCAGTTCCGTTAGTAGTTAAAGAATATAAGGTACCATGATGTATTATTAGTTGGAACCAAGCATTATAGAAAGTACTAGTTATTACAAGCCTAGGTAGAGTGCTTTTATCCAGCCAGGTGAAGCTCCACTCAACAGCTTCCATCCGCTGGGCTCTTCTTTACAGTACAGGCCATCAACAAGTAGAGGAAGGTCGATTGGATCATGTCCGAATCCCATTGCAGAAGAGTGAAAAGCAGATTTATGTATACATACCATATGACTGAACAACTCTTTTGACTGCAGACCCGTAGGAGGAAGGTGGAGTTAGTTAGATGAATTGCACCCGACATGGCTCGATGCGTCGCAGCACGCCATCCGTGGAAGAACACACATGAATAGAATAGGCCTCCATACTTGCCCAGCCCACAGCAAGCATCAGTGGTGGTCACAAAACCTGCACATTGTAATTCGATCATAATGTGAGTGCTTCCCCAGAGGCAGAAGCTGAGTCTACAAAAAGGTGGGAGCATAAAATGTAGGTGAGTCAATTGCGTGTGGCCTTCAAGTATTTCGTATTGTAACAATATTCAATCGGCATCCAAACAAAGGTGCATGTACGGTTCCTAAGGGATACAATTTTGTCCTAATCAACCAAACAAGCAACGGATTGAGCAACTAGCGCTAGGCGCATCCGTTTTCTTGCTTCATCGAGAAAGATTAAATAAGTTGATAGCGCGATCTCGTACTAACACATACTCTCTAAATATTGAAGAACTTGCATGCGGCCACAACCGCGGTATGAGTTCTGATCTCAGACTTTGTTTGGGGGCTGCTTGCCCCTTCGCGTCGACAAGGAAACTGTGGACGACAATGGGTTTAGAATTAGAATAGAACGAGGACCCTATCGAACAAATAGAGGAAAGGGCAGAAAGGGGCAAAAGTAAAGTCTAAGCGACATATGGCACGAAAAGGAAATCCAATTTCGGTAAGACTTGATCTGAATCGTAGTTCAGATCCAAGTCGGTTCAGTGAGGGCGACCGCGAAAGTCACCGAATGGGTTCGGTCCGTCTTTTCCTGATCTTTGTTTGTCCCCCCAAAGGCGTGAGAGGACGTTGCAGATGTCCGGGACGGACACGACTTCTTCTAACGCTAGAAGACCACAGGAAGAAACCCGGGACCAGAGCATGTCGTGAAAGACGCACACGGGGCGGGCGTGCTTCGGATCAATGTCCCCAGAAGCAAGGAGTATGCCTGCGTGTTTCGACGAGAACACCGAAAAAACCTAATTCAGCTCTACGTAAGATAGCAAAAGTACGGTTGAGCAATCGACATGATATATTTGCTCACATTCCAGGCGAAGGTCATAATTCGCAGGAACATTCTATAGTCTTAGTCAGAGGGGGTAGAGTGAAAGATTCGCCAGGTGTGAAATCCCATCGTATTCGAGGAGTAAAGGATTTGCTGGGAATTCCGGATCGTAGAAAGGGAAGATCTAAATATGGCGCAGAAAGACCAAAATCTAAATGAATGGAAGATGCCTCTGGAACTTATTGGTTATTTTGTTTTGGGGGGGCGATATGGAAGCAGCTAGCTTCCTTTCCCTTATTACGTTACCAGCCCACCGCTATTCCAAAAACCTTAGCTTCATATGGCTCCTCTATGATCAGGTTCTCAAAAGAATTTCCTTTCCTTGGAAAAACCAAGGACAACCCCTATCTCAGTCTCCTTTCTCTTTTGGGAGCAGAGCTGAGCTTCAAAGTTTAGAGTAACTATGAGATGAGATTTAGTGGAATGGATATGAAGAAAAGAAAAATGCTCTTTTCCTTCTTTATCTTTTTTATCATCTCTTCTATTTTTGTCTTACTGGGGGGGACGCACTGGTCTTACGACTTGCTTACTCACTGAGCAAGGAAGCCTTAGTCAGGCTCTTACTTCGGAATGGCTGCTCCTCCGTGACTCTCATCATGGCCGTTGGATTCGCTCTACGGGCCTTCTTCCTCGCTACCGGAGGGGGGCTATCCATGGCAAATTACATGATGCACGGAGCAGCCGAATCCTCCAATTCGGCCTTATTTACTTATACTTCCGATTCCTATTTGGTAGAGGATTCGGCCAGTTCCGGGCGTAGTAGAAGTACCACCTCGTCGGTCAATCAACCGCTTCAGGGGGAACAAGCTACGCCTCCCGCTCTTCCTGTTATGCAGGAAGCAGCTAATCGGGCTCCGCCCTACGTCCCCTACCCCCATCAACTAAATGAAATAATAGGAGGGGATAGCGTAGAATCCATTCAGAGGCGGCTGTTGGGGACTAATTGGAATCCTTCAGCCCATGACATAAGAATGGCCCGGATTCAAGCCGAAGACCTATTTGAGGTCAAGGTTGACATAATCCGGAAGATGGCGGGCCTGCATCCAAGTGGCGATTGGATGGGACGGGGGGCGCGGGCCCTGGACAACCCCCGTACGGCCACTGGTGAAGAACACTTGGCTAGGTTGCATCAAATGCTTGACGACCTACAGAGCGGGAATTTTCCATCTGCAACCTTCTGTCGAAAGAGTCCGCTTACGGGCGGGTGAGGATCAACACTCTGCCACCTAGACATGGCTCAAAACGAAGGGGTAAGGCCAAGTGTTCTTAAAACAAAACTCTCAGTGCACTTCGGAGCACGGTCTTCCGTTAGGTCCTTTACGGACGACGAAAGCCAGCCCCTTGGCTATACTCTACTCTTCGCCTCCGGCTGTTCTTTCCTTTTGGCTCGGCGGAGCTGAGCTGGGTTCCATTACACTCTGTAGGAAATGCATAGACAGTCCACGCAGCAAACCGAGGCCCTGCGTGCGCCGTACGTACCGCCTACGAATAATAGGTAGCCCCACCCCAGGCAGAGTTTGTGAGCCGTGTAATAGGCGACCATTTCGCGCGGTTCGGGGGGCACTTGAATAAGCCGCCGGCACCCGGCTGCGTCTTTACCCCTATCCAATTTTTGGGCCAATTCCCCCTTCGTACTACCAAAAAATGAGATTCTTGCCGAATCCGAGTTTGCTGCTCCAACCATTACAAAACTAATACCTATTCTGTTTAGTACTTCAGGTGCTTCTCTAGCGTATAATGTAAATCTCGTAGCGGATCAATTCCAACGAGCCTTTCAAACTAGTACTTTTTGTAATCGACTCTATAGCTTCTTCAATAAACGCTGGTTCTTCGATCAAGTTTTGAATGACTTTCTAGTCAGATCGTTCCTGCGTTTCGGATATTCAGTCTCATTCGAAGCTTTAGACAAGGGTGCTATTGAGATATTGGGCCCTTATGGTATCTCGTACACATTCCGACGATTGGCCGAGCGAATAAGTCAACTTCAAAGTGGATCTATTGTGCAAAGAGTGCGTTATGAACCGTGGCCGCCTACCTGCTTTGGTTGGTGGGGGCGGCTCCTCCGTTGTGGGTAAACGGGAAACCCGACTCTACGAACCCGAGGAAAGGCTGCACAGCTTCCGTAGGGTCGTTAAGACCGGAGCTTTTTGTAGTGCTAGCAGGAATGCAAGTGAATGAATCCAATCCCCTTTCAAATCGGCGAGGTAATACCTTATTGAAGTAGGGCACGCTACGGCAACACAGGACTGACGGGGTGGGGGCTTGCTGTCTACTTGGCGAGCCTTCACTGCCCCCTTCTGTAACTTCCCTTCTTTCGTCCGTCCACGAGGCAGTCAAAAGAAAGAGAGAAAGGGGCGGCTATAACGCAGGAGTCGTGGCGGTTGTATGCCACAAGGTCCCTATAGACAAGGGGACAAGTGAATCATCGCTTTTGGGCGCAGGCAGCCCTCTACCATCCATCCCATTGCATTCCTCTCATAGAGTACTGTACCGTCTCAGACCAGATACATCTATGGAAAGAAAGGATTTCATAGAAAATATTCATTTTTCTCTTTTTTTGGATCCCCATGCATTCCGTTATTCCCGTAACTATGGATTGGATTGGATTGGATTGGATTGGATTGATTGATTGTCC
>Ga0307416_100000988_pt1 | contig 15038 bp, 10 predicted proteins | sample DK1Cmetagenome_2_FD_203821 | JGI IMG/M metagenome (GOLD analysis project Ga0307416, IMG submission 203821) | Maize rhizosphere microbial communities from greenhouse at UC Davis, California, United States - DK15-C-3 | ecosystem: Host-associated > Plants > Roots > Rhizosphere > Soil | place...
ATGAGCCAAGTGCCGAAAATCTAAAGAACCGCGAATGGTTTCAGAATGCGAGGTTTGGCTTATTCATCCACTGGGGTGTGTACAGTGTGCTCGGCGATGGCGAATGGGTAATGAACAACCAGCAGATACCCATCGCAGCTTATGAGAAACTTCCGGCTTTCTTTAATCCAACAAGCTTCGATGCTCGCGAATGGGTGCAGATGGCAAAGGCGGCAGGTATGAAGTATATCACCATTACCAGTAAGCACCACGACGGCTTCGCCATGTGGGATAGTAAGGTTTCAGACTATGACATAGTCGAGCGAACTCCTTATGGCAAAGATGTTTTGAAAATGCTTGCCGACGAATGTGCGAAGGAGGGCATCAGGTTATTTTTCTATCATTCCCAGTTGGACTGGCATCATCCGGAATACTTTCCCCGTGGACGCACAGGTGGCGATTTCACGGGCCGCCCGCAGCGTGGCGATATGAACAAATATCTTGACTACATGGATGCTCAGCTCACTGAGCTTTTGACGAATTACGGTGATGTTGCAGGAGTATGGTTTGATGGCATGTGGGATAAGAAAGATGCTGACTGGCGTCTCGAAAGAACCTACCGACTCATCCATAAGCTGCAGCCTGCGGCCCTCATTGGAAGCAATCATCACCTGCAACCTTTCGAGGGAGAGGACTTTCAGATGTTCGAAAAAGACCTTCCGGGTCACAACACCGCCGGGTTTTCCGCGGAGCAGAAAGTTGGTTCGCTGCCCAAGGAAACATGCGAGACGATCAATCAATCATGGGGGTTTGATCTCAAAGATAACAAGCATAAATCGAAGAAAGATATAATCCAGTACATCGTGAAGGCAGCAGGCTATGACGCAAACTTCCTGTTAAATGTCGGACCCATGCCGAACGGTAAAATTCAGCCTGAGCATGTAGCGTTGCTGAAAGAAACTGGCGAATGGATGGCAAAGAATGGCGAGACCATTTACGGTACCCGCGGGGGACCACTTTCAGCGCGTGACTGGGGTGTAACTACGCAGAAAGGAAATAAGGTGTATGTTCACTTGCTACAATGGTATGACGACTCACTGATCATACCGTCGTGGGGAAAGAAAATAAAGTCCGCGAAACTGTTCAGTGACAAGACTCCGTTGCGATTCATTGAAAACGAATTTGGCATTACGGTTCGGGTACCGAAAGAAAAACGCGACGCTATTGACACTATAGTCGAGCTTGAGATAAAATAAAAGCATGGAAAACATCAGGATCAGCACTGTCCAATTTGAAAACCGGAGCGGTGACAAAAAATACAATCTAAATGTAATTGCAAAGTTGTCAGCTGAGGCATCAAGGCAGGGAGCGCAAGCCGTAGCCTTCCATGAATGCTCGGTCACTGGATACACCTTTGCCCGGCATCTTTCGAAGGCCCAGATGCTGGAGCTTGCTGAATTTATTCCAGAAGGCGAGAGTGTGCGGCAACTGCAAGACATCGCAACCGCCAACAATATTTTGGTGCTTGCGGGCCTCTTTGAGAAGGACGACGCTGATAAGATCTATAAAGCATATGTGGCCGTCGGCCCCGACGGACTTGTTGCGAAGCACCGCAAGTTGCATCCCTTCATCAACCCGCACATCACGCCAGGAAACGCATTCACAATATTTGAACTAAACGGATGGAAGTGCGGCATCCTCATTTGCTACGATAATAACGTTGTCGAAAATGTCCGGGCTACGGCTTTGCTTGGTGCGGACATTATCTTCATGCCGCACGTCACCATGTGCACACCCTCTACGCGGCCGGGTGCGGGCTTTGTCGATCCGCAACTTTGGATGAACCGCGAAAAAGATCCTACTTCTCTGCGTATGGAATTCGACGGATTGAAGGGCCGGGCATGGCTGATGAAGTGGTTGCCAGCACGTGCATATGACAATGCCGTATACGTCGTCTTTTCGAATCCCATCGGAATGGATGACGATCAACTAAAGAACGGCTGCTCAATGATCCTTGACCCGTTCGGAGATATTATTTGCGAGTGCAGAAAGCTTGATGACGACTTGGTGACCACCACACTTTTCCCCGAGAAATTGAAGCAAGCGGGAGGATACCGCTATCGCAAGGCGCGGCGACCTGACCTGTATGGACAAATATTAAGTCAACCCCACGTAGCTGAGCAAAAGGTGGCGTGGATGAAGGTCACTGAATGATCTCGCTGTTACCTTTCACTCTGGTAACACGCGTGCGCTCGGCCATGAAGTTCGCAAGCATAAAAGTGACAAACAGACCGGAGAAAATTCCTTCCAGGGATACCATAAACGACGCAATGTACGGGTTCAGGTAGAATCCCAGCGGCTGTCGCTCGGCAATTGCCTGCATGAAACTCTTATCGATGTGGAGGTATGCGAGGAGGAAAACAGAAAACGTAAGCACTCCAATGGCTACCGTGGCCATGCCGGTAGTGAATGCATGGAAGTAATCCATATGTCCCCGGTGTGTACGTTGATATTGTTTCAGTGCGAAGTATACTCCACCAAGAAGAAAGAGGAGATTGACTAAACGCAGTTCAATTACGTGTATCAGTCCGAAAACATACATGAGAAAAAAATACCCGATTAGCCCGAGGGCCATTAGTGTGCCGTAAATTTCAGAGATTCTGGTTCCTCTGTTCCAAATAGATGTGGTTGCGCGCTTCATACTCCTCTGATTTTGACATCCTGAACAGAAGAGTTCAAAAAAAATTATGCCATCCAGGCGCAAGATGGGTGGGCGCCTGAATGACACAAGCCATCATATGGAAGTGATTCTCGTCTCTAACCCTGAGGTTGATTGACCTCATCCGTGCTTACATAATTTATGAGGATGAAGGTTACAAGCAGTCCCGAAAAGATGCCTTCAAGTGCCACGACACAGGAAGCTATATATGGGTTCATGAAGCGGCCCATCGGTTCGTTCTGACGAATAGAAGACATCAACGTTTCATCAACCGTCATAAAAAGAAAAAGGAAGCTCGAAAAGATCAACGCGCCGATAGCAGCGGTAGACACTCCGGTTACGAGAGCACGGAAATAATTGAGATTGTTCCCGTTGGTCTCCCTGAACCTTTTCAGCGCGAGGTATACACCAGTGACCAGGATCAACAAATTCAGCAGACGAAGTTCAACCTCATGTGCCAAATCCAGGAAGTACATCACTACGAAATAGGCGATAAGACCAATTGCAATACGCACTCCGTAGCTCTGCGGAATGCGATCAGGATCATTGAAGAAACGCATATGAAGAAGGGTTAGGTGGCGAAAGGAGGATTAATAAATATAACAATAAACTGCTAAAGATCAAATCCCTGCCCTCAGCTGAAGACGAAGATGCTTCGCCGAAATTCCAAATTTTGCATCTTGCATCATGACGCTCGATGCATTTCGTCAAACACTCTCTCAAAGTAATCCGCCCACAGGACTATCGCCCTTGTTGGAGGCGTTGTGGTACGATGGCAAAGACAATTGGGATCGTGCTCACGAGATCGCGCAAGACATCACGACAGATGACGGATCGTGGATTCATGCTTATCTGCATCGCAAGGAAGGTGATCATGGAAATGCCGCATACTGGTATCGCCGGGCAGGTCGTTCAATGCCCCAGGTAAGCCTTGGTGAGGAATGGAAACAAATAGCCCAGGCATTGCTACAACGGAAAAGGTAAGAAGCTTCCGCTACCTTGGCTCTGCCACTCTGGTCGGGCCAATATTGACCGCTAATTGAACTGGCCAGGTGAATAACACTCCTGCCAGTAGTCAATGATCGTTTTAAGAGAGTTTTGCATCTCAGCCATGGTGGCGGGCTTAACAAAAAATCCTTGCACAGACAGATTGTACGCGTCATATACCGCTTTCTTATCTACGCTGGTGGTGAAGAACAGGTAGGGAATAAACCTTGACTTCAAATCTTCATTCTTCCATATTCGGTTCCTGACTTCAAACCCATCTATGCGCGGCATATTGATATCCGACAAGATCAAAAATGGATGATCCTCGGTAGTGATGAGGTATTGCAATGCGTCGTTCCCATCGGCAAAGAAAATGATCTTATTAGGAACATCGAGATTTTTGAAAATTTCATCGAATATCTGTTGGTCTTCCAAATCATCATCAATTACTATAATCGGTCCCGACTTTTTCATAATCCCTTTTTATAGATCGACTAAAAACGCAATACACCGCCAACGGTGTATAAGGAGAAAAAAGAAAAAATAGTGCCAGAGCGGCCTGCCAAATGTAAAAGGCACGTCCGGAAGGCCCGGACTGTAGAAAGATGCATCAATCCGTGGCAGCTAAGAGAAGCCGGTTGCGGTATATAATTTACATCATACCTGGACCAAGGGGATACACTTATAAGTTATCCGACCTCACGAAGAAGCGACGACCGCTTACTAAAACTTTTCGAAGCCAAGCTTCTCAAGTGCGGGCTTAATCTCGGGAGCTGACATGAATAGATCCCACAATAAGCCAGACCTGTGGTTTTCCATCATAACGACGATCGGACCCTGGTCGATTGCGAGGTAGCGCTGAATATACCAATCATGCTCCTCGCTGAAGGCATCGTAGAATCCATACTCGCCCCAGACCTTGTCTCCAAGCCTGTGATAAAGGTACTTCAAGACCTTCATGGATTCGTCCGGCGTGTACGGGAAGGATGAAAGGGCCGCAGTTGGTGAAATCACACCGAGGTCGTGTGCGGGGCTATGGCCTGCGTATCCGTTAACAGAGTAGCTCGCTGTCAAACCCCAACAATTCTCTCCATACCCTTTAAAGTTTTTGGGGTTCTCAACACAATATTGTCTGTTGATGAGTGTGTGATTTTTGTTGTGCTCCCAATAATCAGCATAACGGTCTTTGAGATTCCGAGGATCCAATCCGAGATATGAGTAATGCGCCCAAAAGAGTGGTCCTCCAAACTGCTTTGCTCCATTGTGACTAAGAGCGAGGTGATATCCATATTGTTTATGGTTTGGATCATTCCTGATGTCTCCGCCTCTCGCCCACCCGTCATGGTACACTTCTGCGGGTACCCCATGCGTTGGAGATGCCGCTGCAAGAATATACATAATGAGACATTCATTGTATCCGGTCACGGCGAAGTTCATTGCCCACTCATGGTTCGGCGACCAATGCCAATAAAGGACGTTTTGATCGCCGCGTCGATACCAGTCCCACTCAATTTCCTTCCATAGCTTATTGATCTTCGAAGCCAGCGCTTTTTCCGGCTCGGTGCCGTTTCGGAAATATTCCCTTACACACAATAGACCTTGGGCGAGGAAAGCGGTTTCGACCAGGTCACCACCGTCGTCCCGGGGGCTGAATGGTTTCACCTCTCCTGTTTCACCGTTCATCCAGTGCGGCCATGCGCCATGAAACCGATCCGCTCTCTCTAGCCAATCCACGAGCTTGCTTAATCGCTCGAAGCCCTGCTGTCGCGTGATGAACTTTCGCTCAATCCCAACGAGGATCGCCATGACTCCAAAACCGGTCCCTCCGGAAGTGACTATGTGTTTATCATTTTCCGGATATACATTGTCAGAGTGAAAGCGCTCCCGTGCTGCACCTGAAGTGGGTTCAGCGCCATCCCAGAAATACTGAAAGGTGCGGTATTGCACAAGTGTCATGAGCGAGTCGTCACTGATGAGGTTGTCACTACTGATAGTCTCGTCCACCTGCGCAGTTTGCTTTTGCGTGGTACACGCTAGTGTTACGGTAAAGGGCAGGAGAAACAGGAAGTTTTTCATAATCGATATTGTTCGGTTGGCAGTTGCATCTGTTAATTTCATCTCGTAAAGCCTAACTTCTCCATCGCCGGGGCTACTTCTGGCGCTGACATGAACAGCTTCCATAATAGACCTGTGCGGTAATTTTCAATCATGATGATTATCGGCCCCTGATCAATTGCGAGATATGAATCCGCGGTCCAGCCTTCCGTAAGATTGAACGCATCATAGAATCCAAAGGGTCCCCATAGCCTGTCTCCTAACACGTAGTAAAAGAACTTCAGAGCTTTCAATGATTCCTCCGGCGTGTAAGGGAAGGACGACAACGCAGCCGTTGGCGAGATGACGCCCAGGTCGTTCGTAGGCGAGTGTGCCGAGTATCCCTGATGGTTATCGCTGGCGGTCAAGCCCCAGTTTTCGTCACTATAGCCAACAAAGCCTTTTGGATTGTCCACGGCGTATGCATGGTTTATACGGGAATGATTAACGTTCTGAGTCCAGTAGTTTGCATACGAATCTTGAAGTCCCGTTGGATCAAGGCCGAGGAAGGAGTAGTGTGAAAAGAAAAGCGGCCCCCCGTAGTCGTATCCCAAAGGCAATGGAAAGCCGTAGAAAGTTTTGTTGTTAATAATGGACCCGTTACCCGCCCACCCCTGGTGATACACCGTGGCGCCAACGGGGTGGCCAGGCGATGCCGCCGCGAGGAAATAGGTGATCAAAGCTTCGTTGTAACCTCTGATCTGATGATTCATGACCCACTGTTTGTCAGGCGACCAGTGCCAGTACAAAACGTTTTCACCGCGTGTATACCAGTCCCATTCGACACCATGCCACAGTACATTGATGCGGTCGACCAAGGATTTTTCAGCTGCATTTGCTGGATCAAGGTACTGGCGGAATGTAAGCAGGCCTTGAATCAGGAACGACGTCTCTACCAGGTCGCCTCCATCATCGTTTGGACTGAAGGGAATCACTTTACCGGTGTTTCCGTCCATCCAATGCGGCCAGGCGCCGTGGAACCGGTCGGCTCCTTCGAGAAACGAGAGTATCTTTTCAATGCGCTGTAATCCTTCGTCGCGCGTGATAAAATTTCTTTCTATGCCAACAACGAGGGCCATGATGCCAAATCCAGAGCCTCCGCTCGTAACCAGGTCGCCGGAGGTGTTGCGCTCCCGGGCCATACCGCTTGCCGGATGGGCGAAGTCCCAAAAATATTTGAACGTCTGGTGTTGAACGAGGGTCAGGAGCTCTTCATCACTTATTAATGGGAAATCAGGTTCCGGATCGACGGTAGTGTAAAAATTGATTGTGAAGCCACTAAATGTTTGTCCTTGTTCTCCTTTTATTCGGTCATTAATACTCAGCGTATATTTTGCAAGATCAAGAAGTGTTTGCTCTGTGAAGATATTGAGTTGGGTACGGTCAGCACTGAACTGAAACCGAAGCGGAGGCGAAGCGGGTCCTGTTAGAGAAACGGAAGTACCGTCAACAGATTGGATATTCAGTGGTTCGGAAAATTGAATTTCGAGATTCAGAGTCAAGGGTACATCATCAATAGGGTCTGAATCCGGAGTTGATCCTCCCACTTTCCATTCTAACACATTTAGTTCGCCAACCCTCGTCTTAAAAGAAAAGGTGGCTCCACCAAACGTTTCACCAGCGGAGCCTTTTAGCAGGTCTGTTATCACCAATGTAAAGTTGCTATTTGCCGGAAGTTCGTCGACAGGGTCAATAGTGACTGTCCTGTCATTATCAGCAAAAGAGAAGGCTAAGGGTATACTTTGGTTGTCTCTTTGCAGAGTCATTGAGGCAATTGCAGACTCGCGGGAAAGCGATGAAGAAAAACCCAATACAATTGGCTGGTTTGTGGCGACATCACTTGTTATCGAAGTTGTTGAAAGGTATGCTGTACCGATGCGGGCGGAAACCACAGATAAGATTTCCGGCTGAGCATCCTCGTCACAAGCCCCTTGTAACAGCACGAAGAGAACGGAACAAATCTTAAAAAGATATTTCATGATCAAAGGGCTAAATTTGAAAAGAAGGTTTCCGGGAGCCGGAAACCTTCCTACTTTTAAGACTGATCATCTTAATACTTTCTTCTTTGAGATAAGAACCAAGTTTTTGTCTTGTAGCCGGTTCTCGAAACTTTGAAAAGGTATTTCGTCTTAACCACCACCCATTATTGCCTGGATCTCAGCTTGACTGAGGGCCGTATTAAACAAGCGTAATTCATCCATATAACTCTGGTCAGACAGATGTCCCCATTCAGTAAAGCGCGGAGCTCCGGACATTATAGAGAGGATATCCACTCCTTCCCAGCTTATACCTGAAAGCGCTCCTTGCGAAACCACTTCGCCATTAATGTAAACCACAGCCTCAGTTGGCGAAATTGTAAACGCAAAATGCACCCACTCATCTGCCGACGGGTCAACATCCGCAGCTTCACCTCCGTCAAACCAGGTGTCGGCTGTACCGCTTCCCACGTTAAGTTTAAATCGCTGCATCCCGCCAACGTCTTCCCGGAAGAATCTGAAACCAGTTGTTCGATTATTCGGTGTTGCCGGAAGATTTGGGTCAGGCGGTCCCATCACTAAGATACCTGCTCGGTCCGGCACTGCATTTATTTTCAGCCAAAACGATGCAGTAAATTCTTCGCCTTGTAATCCGGCTGCCGGAAATGTCAAATATGAATCCGCCGCGCCGGAGTAGGCATTGGCGCCTGCCACGCTTTCCGGTGTAAACCCCGGTGCTCCCACGACCGTGGCATTAGACTTACTTACGAGGTCCATAAACTGACCCTCGAAAGGCATATAAAAAGTTTCCCCCTCACGCGGCTGATATCCACCTGCTCCGCCCGACTCTGTCTGGATGATAGTTTGTATCTCCTGTTGGCTGAGGACTTTATTAAATAGGCGCAACTCATCCATGAAACTTTGGTCGGAAAGATGTCCCCACTCCGTGAACCGCGGCGCCCCTGACATTATGGAAAGGATATCCACTCCTTCCCAGCTTATTCCCGGGAAGGCTCCCTGCGATACTACTTCGCCATTGATGTAGACAATCGCTTCGGTTCCGGAAATGGTAAACGCGTAATGTACCCACTCACCCGCAGAGGGATCGACATCCGCGGCAGCACCACCATCAAACCAGTTGTCCCCTTCGCCGTTGCCGACATTCAGTTTAAATCGCTGCATACCGGAAGCGTCTTCCCGGAAAAATCTGAAACCAGACGTCCGGTTATTGGGCGTGGCCGGAAGGTTGGGATCTGGAGGACCCATGACCAGGACACCGGCGCGGTTCGGATCAGCATTCAGTTTCATCCAAAACGAAGCGCTGAACTCATCACCTACTAATCCGGCGGCAGGGAAGGTTAAGTAAGAGTCGGCACTTCCGGCATAGGCGTTTCCTCCTACGACACCTTCACCGGCGAAACCAGGTGACCCTACGACCGTTGGAGCATTGCCACTCACCAGTTCATTAAATGTACCATCAAAAGACATATAAAAAACCTCTCCTGCATACTGAGGCACATAAGCTGGTATTTCAACCTCGGTTGTAAAGGATCTGCTCACCTCCTTTAGAAACATTCCCCCATCTTCGGCTTTGATGCTGTTGCCAAGGGTGATAGTATATTTCTTTCCGAATTCTAAATTTTCGGATGGATCAACTACGATAGATTCGCCTTCTGCCGTGATGGAAGCAGCGACCGGAGTTCCTTCCTGCGTTAGCGTGACGGCAGAAACAGATTCTGCAGTAATCGCTTTCGAAAAGTCAATCGTAAAAACCGCATCAACGGGAATTCCAGTATCGTTATCGCCCATTGTGTTGGAGACCGGTTCTCCCGTATTAGTACTTGTACCATTCACTACGAACGCGTCAGCAAACAACGGCCCGGTATTTACGTTTATCTCTTCTGGTTGACAACTACCTATCAGGATAATCAAGCTGACTGTAATAACTGCGTTGAATATTTTCATAAGAATTTCTTTAATGTCAGTAACCCGGATTTTGCGTAAGCACACCATTGGACCTATCGATCTCATCCTGAGGGATAGGCATCAACTCATGTTTGCCCGCAACGAAATTAGTTTTGCCTGCAGCATGCAAGGCTTCCTGGGCAATACCCCAGCGAACAAGATCAAAGAATCTCTCATGTTCCATTGCGAGTTCGACTCTTCTTTCGTGGCGAATAAGATCTCGCAGCGCAGCCTGATCCCGTTCGGTAATCGGTGGAAGTATTGCTGCGTTACCTGCACGTGCCCGGGCGCGGACCATTTCGAGGTACTCCAAGGCAAGATCCGTTTGCCCAAGTTCGTTTGCCGCTTCTGCGGCCAGCAATACGACATCCGCGTAGCGCAAAATCCGGATGTTCACCCAATCGCCTTGCCGGTCATTAGCTGCTGCCCGGAAAGTAGGATTTGTGTAAACTTTTTGATTGTATCGTGGATTCGGCAGGGAGGCAGGAGGAACTTCGCCGTAAGGAGTCGTTTCACCTACAAAAATTACTGTAGCATCGCGGCGAGGATCATTCGGTTCGTACGCACTCAAAAGCGTTTCAGACGGCATATTGAAGCCCCAGCCAAAATCCCACTCACCTGATCCGCGAACGCCTTGCACGCGCGCATAGTCACTGCCGAAATTGTAACTTTCATTTCTGATGTTTTGAATCTCAAAGAGTGATTCTTTGCTGTTCTCACCTTCCTCTGTGAAAATAACTGAATACGGTGTACTAAGGTCGTGCTGACCTGAGTTGATCACGTTTTGCGCGGACTGTAACGCAAGAGCCCAATTTTCCTGATAGGCATATACCTTCGCCAGAAGTCCTTGAGCGGAAGTTTTCATCGGCCTGCCAATAAAAGCCGGATCCCAGCTAACAGGCAGATTTTCCGCTGCATATTGAAGATCGGAAACAATCAGTGCGTAGATCTCTTCTGCAGTTGCACGTGGGATATTGAATTCTCCCTGATCTGTAACAAGAGCATCCACCTTAGGAACACCGCCGAAAGTCCGAACAAGATTAAAGTACAGATACCCTCTGACAAAGCGCGCTTCTGCCGTGGACTGGTTAAAGTCTTCCTGACTAATGGCTCCCGCGGAAAGGAGTGAATCTGCTTCATTCAATACCACGTTAGCTTTATTGATGGCAGTATAATGCCCAGTGTAAAAATCTTTAACCAAAGCGTTAGTGGGTACAACCGTAAAATTGTCGAGCTGTATTTGATCCGGCGCGTCGGCAGGCGTACTTCCTTTATCTGCATCGTCGGAGGTAATACTTACAATACCAACAAACGGAAAGCCATGCACACCCCACGTGCGCAGTTCCGAGTACATCCCATAAACAAATTGTGTCAAGCCCCCAGTTGGATACGTCTCTGTAGTATACCGGCCAAGTGGCTCTCTCTCTAAAAAATCTTCGCATGCCGCCAGTGCTGTGACGCACGCTAAGACGGAAACGATACGATTGAAATATTTTTTCATGATAGTATGTATCAGTGTTTTAAAAATTCAGATTAATGCCGATCGAATATGTGGCCGGCAGCGGATAGGTGCCGTTGTCAATTCCAAATTGAACCGGACGCTCGCCACCTACCTCAGGCGTGTAACCGGTTGCCTCGGTAAAGGTTAACAGGTTTTGCGCATTCAGATAAATTTTAGCATTCTTCATTTTCAAGCGATCGAGAAAGCCGGCTGAAAAATTATATCCGATCATAACATTGCGGATGCGGAAGTAATCACCGGGATCCAGAAAATATGTTGACGTCTGGAAATTACTTGAACGGGTGTTATCGAGAATCGGCTCCTTATCAGATGTTCCCGGACCTGTCCATCGACCAAGGCGATTACTTTCGTAATTGAGTATCGCGAAAGTCGCCGTTTGTCTTGCTTTGTAAATTTCGTTTCCGGCAACGCCTTGAACATCCAGACTGAATTCGAAATTTTTGTAATTGAGTCCGACCGAGCCGCCAAAGATGAAGTCTGGTGTAGGCGATCCGATAAACGTTCTGTCCTGCTCATCGATGACACCATCAGGAACCACATCCTTAAACCGAATATCGCCCGGCTGCGCGGTTCCGGCTTGCGCTGAAGCCGCGACTTCCTCGGCCGTCTGGAAAATTCCTTCCTGAATGTATCCGTAAAAGGCACCAATGGGGTAACCAACTGCAGTCCGCGCAGGGCCTTCGGTAATGTTGTACCCGATATTATCTCCTATCGAAGTCACCTCGTTGTGAACGGTTGTAAAGTTTGCACCAAGGTTATATCGGAGATCCTCGCTGATGTTGTCGTTCCATCCTAATGTTACTTCAATTCCACTATTGACAATTGTGCCCGCATTAGTCAGTGACTGCGAGGCGCCCACTGCGCCGGGGATCGTCAAGCGCACCAGTATATCCTGTGTCTCACGATTATAGTAATCGAATTCCAGACTCAAGCGGTTCTCCATTGCGGCGGCTTCGAACCCGACGTCGGTTCCCTGAACTACTTCCCAGTGAATGTTTGGATTGGGAATGTATTCAGGTACTGCAGCGGGATAAACATTCTCTCCAAACACTGCAGTCACACCTGTATTGAGTAAAGGAAAAAACAAATAGTTACCCACCTTATCATTTCCTAGTCGACCCCAGGAAGCTTTTAGTTTTAAAAATTCAACGACGTTTTGATCTCTGAAAAATGGCTCTTCTGTAATAACCCAGCCTACACCAATAGAGGGAAAGCTACCCCATCGGTTGTTGGGGGAAAACTTTGATGTACCGTCTCTTCTGAACGAGGCATTAAGCAAATATTTATTGGCAAACGAATAGTTGACTCTAAACAGGTATGAAAGGAATGCCTGCTCTTCAGCGCCTCCATTATTTGTACGCGTCACATCATCCGAGCCAATGCCGAGATACCAAAAATTTGGATCGTCAGGGATATTGAGTGGGCTTCTGCTTTGGCGGGCACCTTGAAGAATTTCATTTGCCTTTAATTGTTGCGTAACACCGGCGAGAACCGTGAGGTCATGGACTTCACCAAAGTTTTTTGCAAAAGTGAGCGTATGGTCCATTTGCCATGTGGTGAAATTGCGCTTCTCTTGCGACACCTTTGTGATCTCATTGAACTGGGCACGGTCAGCGCCCGTCCCGATTTCAAACAGCGGGTCGTATGAACGTTTATTATTAAACCCAAGGTCTGTATAGAAGGCTGAACGCCATGTAAAATTCTTCAGAAAATAAAGTTCGGCAAAAATGGATCCGACAAACCGATAACCGTTATCGATGCTTTTGTCTTTATATATTTCGGTAAATGCATACGGGTTGCCGACCTGCGCGCGCTGGAATGTTGGGGCGGCATTCCAGTTTCCATTCTCATCCCTTGGTGCATATACCGGCGCTGACCATAAAGCACCATTCACAGCACCCCCCTGATAAGAATCCCTATCAAAGCGGAAAAGGCTGAGGTCTGCGCCTACTTTAACGTGGTCATTAACGCTATACTCATCACGCAGGTGAGCAGTATATCTTTTATAGCTATCATATTTGATGACGCCATCCTGACGAAAGTAGTTGAGACTGAAAGTGGCCTGGTTCCGGTCTGTTCCGGAAGTAAAACTAAGGCTGTTATTATTGATCAGCGCATCTCTGAAGATCAGATCCTGCCAGTCCGTATCTGCTGTATAAATGCTGAAATCGAACGGCGGACTCCCAAGGTGTCCTAATTGTTCGTTATACAACGTTTTGAATTCTTCCGCATTAGCGACGTCTATCTTCTTGGTGATTTTTTGAATTCCGACGTATGAACTGAAATTGACATTTGTTTGACCCTTCTGTGCTCTCTTTGTTGTGATGATGACTACACCATTAGCGCCCTGAACGCCAAACATCGCCAATGATGATGGGTCTTTCAAGATTTCCATAGACGCAATATCATTGGGATTGACAAAGTCAATGTTATCAGCGAAGATCCCGTCGACTACGTACAGAGGATTGGTATTGCTGATCGAGCCGACACCACGAATCCGTATCGTTGGAGTTGACCCTGCAACACCACTGTTTGTGATCACCACACCAGCTGCACGGCCTTGGATCGAATTCAGTGGATTGGCATTTGGACGATCAGCAATCTCCTCTCCTTTTAAAGAGGTGATCGCTCCCGTAACATCGCGTTTACGTTGCGTTCCATACCCAACTACAACAACTTCCTCCAGCGCCATAACATCGGACTCGAGGGTCACATCAATGGAAGTCTGACTCCCAACTTCCACGGTCACGGGTTTGAAGCCCACGAACGAAAAGACCAGAGTGTTTTCCTCAGGCGCCAGCTGAAGTGAATAATTACCTTCAACATCCGTGGTAGTTCCTTTCGTTGTACCCTCAACAACAACATTTACGCCGGGTATTGGCAAACCGTCTTCGGCAGCAATTACCTTACCGTTAACAATTTTTTCCTGTGACGAGGCTGTTATAGCCGACAGCAACGGCAACAGGATGAGTAAAAATCTTTTCATACCGTTACTTAATTAGTTGAACATGCAAATGATTTGTAAAAGCACTATGCCAACATTTGCGAAGTCGGTTTAGAAGAACTTACGGCTGGTTTGCAGGAGTTAAGTGTCTCACTTACAATTCACGAAACGTGCGTAATGAAAAAACGGCCTCGCTATCTAACGGGTCTGCACATCATCTGACTTCTTACTCATGGGGCTGGGCATGGACATTCGCTGCTTTCCATTTCTGAAGTTCGGCGCGACTACGCTCGAGTTCCTCTGCCGATGGCTGATATGTCATCAGCTTGCGCATGTCGGGCTGACCCGCATCGATCCAGGCTGTGAGCCAATAACTACCCACCATCTTTACGGCCGCGCGCATCTGCGCCTCCACCATGCCGTTCAAGGCGACGTGATAGGCGCGGGAATAATCTATTGCGTATACCTTTACCGTTGTATTACCCCGCGTTTCATACGAGTATCGTTTTTCTGCGTACTGCCGTGCGAGCCGTCTTTCCTCCGACAGAACGGTCTTAACGAGCTGATGTGATGACCTCACGATATTCCACGCTGTGGTTTGAGGAGAAGAAAGATATTGAGCCTGTCCAACGAAGAAGTCGTACTCACTGCTAAAGATCTCTGGCAGGCGCGATTCCCACAGCCCATGGATTCCTTCCTGATCAGTAAGCTGACCGTTGTAATTCTTCGTCGTATGCAAGGGAACATGTGCATCGGCAACGTAATGGCCGAGTTCTGCCGATATCTTTAATATCGACGCCGGGTCACGTACCATGAACGCATCCCGCAAACGGAGATACATGCGGTGTATGT
>Ga0307416_100000989_pt1 | contig 15036 bp, 8 predicted proteins | sample DK1Cmetagenome_2_FD_203821 | JGI IMG/M metagenome (GOLD analysis project Ga0307416, IMG submission 203821) | Maize rhizosphere microbial communities from greenhouse at UC Davis, California, United States - DK15-C-3 | ecosystem: Host-associated > Plants > Roots > Rhizosphere > Soil | place: USA...
AGCGACGGGGTCAGGCCCCGCAGACGTGGTTGCACCATGACGTCGTTGCCGACAGCACCGGCGGACTGATCCTTGCCTACGACAGCGTGGACAACCTGCTGGCCCCCGGCGTCCCCGACGACATGCTCGCCTACCACACCGACCTGCTGGCGCGGCTGGCGGAAGGATGGGAGGCCTGGGACGAGACAGGACACGAGTGCCTTCCCCAGCGCCAGCAGGCCGTGCGAAACCGGGTCAACGACACCACGGTTCCCCTGCCGGAGCATCTGCTCCACGAACCCTTCTGGGCGCAGGCCGAGCGCACCCCGGACGCGCCCGCCGTCATCGCGGTTGACCGGACGCTCACGTACCGGCAGCTGCGAGCCGGTGCCGCGGCTCTCGCCGATGAGCTCACGGCCCGGGGCGCGGGCCCGAACCAGCTCGTCGCCATCGTGATGGACAAGGGTTGGGAGCATCCACTGTCGACACTCGGTGTTCTGGCCGCCGGCGCGGCCTACGTGCCGGTCGAGCCGGACCTTCCCGAGGAACGCTTCCACTACCTGCTCGACCACTCGCAGGCCCGCATGGTGCTGACCCAGCCGCATCTGGTCCAGACACTGCCGTGGCCGGAAGGCGTGGACCGGATCGTGGTCGACGCCGCACTGCTGGACGCGCCCGACCAACCCCGGCGCCAGCGGATTCAGCAGCAGGGTGATCTGGCGTACATCATCTACACGTCGGGATCGACCGGACTGCCCAAGGGCGTCATGATCAGCCATCGTGGTGCGATGAACACGGTGCTCGACATCAATCGGCGGTTCGCGGTCGGGCCGTCAGACAGGATGTTGGCCCTCACTCCACTCAGCTTCGATCTGTCGGTGTACGACCTGTTCGGGCCCTTCGCCGTGGGCGGAGCACTGGTCATGCCCGAAGCCGGCTCGGGCCGAGCACCATGGCACTGGGCCGAGCTGCTCGAGCAGCACCGGGTGACACTGTGGAACACGGTGCCCGCGCTCATGGAGATGCTCGTCGGGTACAGCCTGGGCCGACGTCAACGCCTACCCGACTCCCTTCGCCTCGTGCTGCTCAGCGGTGACTGGATCCCCCTCCCGTTACCGGAACGCATCCGGTCCATCGCCGCGGAAGGCATCGAGGTCATCAGCCTCGGCGGTGCCACCGAGGGCTCGATCTGGTCGATCTACCACCGCATCGCTGAGATCGACCCGGCGTGGGTGAGCGTCCCGTACGGAACGCCACTGGCCAACCAGCAGATCGAGGTACTCGACGACGCTCTGCGCCGGCGGCCCGATTGGGTGCCCGGCGAACAGTACATCGGCGGCCACGGTGTGGCGATGGGGTACTGGCGGGACGAGGCGAAGACGCGTCGGTCGTTCGTCACGCACCCGCGGACGGGGCGGCGCCTCTACCGCACGGGCGACCTCGGGCGCTACTACCCCGACGGAAGCATCGAATTTCTCGGTCGCGAGGACTTCCAGGTAAAGATCCACGGTTACCGGATCGAGCTGGGAGAGATCGAGGCCGCCCTGCTCGCTCACGACTCGGTCGGTTCCGCGGTGGTTACGGCCATCGGCAGCGCGCGAGGTGAGAAACGGCTCGTGGCCTACGCGACACCTCCCGACGATCCCGACACCGGACCAGCCACGGTGGACGAGCCCGACCTACTGGCCAAGGTGCTGCGCGAGTATCTCGCCGGCAAGCTACCGCCGTACATGGTGCCGGCGCACATCATGCCGTTGGAACGGCTGCCGTTGACCCGCAACGGCAAGGTCGACCGACAGGCCCTGCCGCTGCCCACATCACGGCCGGTCGGAGCGGAAGCGGCCGAACCCGAGGACGAGACCAGCGCGCTGCTGCTGTCCGAGTGGCGCGACGTCCTCGGCGACAACGAACTCACCGTGGACGACGACATCTTCGGCCGCGGCGCGAACCGCACGGACGTTCTCACCGTCTACCGCCGGGCCGGCGCGGCGGCCGGGATACGGTTGCCCGACATGTTCGTCCACCACACGATCCGCGGTCTTGTGCGAAGTCGTGCCGCCCAAAGGCCCTGACCCGGCCGCCCGTCGCGACGCGCACGGGCCCGCCCGCACGCCGTCCGCCCTCAGGTCGTGGGCAGACCGGCCAGCCCGGCCACGAGGCCGAGCACGGCACAGACACCGAGCGTGCGCAGGACCGGCCAACGGAGGCCGAAGACCATTCCCGCGGCGGCGGCGGCGATGAGCAGCGGCACCGGTCGCAGTGTCTCCAGGACCGGTAGGTCCAGCCGGACCGGGCCCCAGGCCACCACCCGGCTCTGCCCGAACAATGTGTGCACCGCGAAGTAGACGGCCAGGTTGGCGATCACTCCCACCACCGCGGCCGTGATGCCCGTCAGAGCCGCGGACAAGGACTGGTTGCCCCGCAACCGTTCCACGTACGGTGCGCCCAGGAAGATGAACAGGAAACATGGCACGAACGTCACCCAGGTCGTGAGCACCGAGGCGAGGACGCCGGCCACCCATGGATTGAGCCCGCCCGGGTGGTGGTATGCCCCCAGGAACGCGACGAACTGCACCACCATGATGAGAGGGCCCGGTGTCGACTCGGCCAGGGCCAGACCGCGCACCATGTCGCCGGCGGACAGCCAACCGTACACCTCAACGGCACGCTGAGCGACGTAGGCGAGCACGGCGTACGCTCCACCGAACGTGACCAACGCGGCGCCGGAGAAGAAGAGGCCCTGGGTGGTGAGGACACTGCCCCAGCCCGTGAACACCGCGGCCGCGACCAGCGGCACGAACCACAGCAACAGGCCGAAGACCAGGACGCGGGCGGCCCGGCCCGCGGACGAGCGCTCCCGGTGAAGAGCATCGTCACTGATCAAAGGAGCGGGATGGTCGGCGCCTTCGGTCGCCCGGCCCGGCCGGAGCACACCCGTCCACCGGCGAGCGGCCAGCCATCCGAACCCGGCGGCCAACGCGATGACGATGGGAAACGGCACGGCGAACGCCGCCAGCGCCACAAATGCGGTCACGGCAATGGCGGCGAGAACAGCATGGGACAGCGCCCGGCTCGCGACGCGCCATACCGCTTGCGCCACGATCGCCAGCACCGCGGGTGCCAACCCGGCGAACACCGACGCCACCACGGTGGTGTCGCCGAAGCCCACATAGATGACGGAGAGCGCGAGCAGTGTCACCATGCCGGGCAGCACGAACAGGATGCCGGCGACCAGGCCACCTCGCAGGCCGTTGAGCAACCACCCGATGTAGATGGCCAACTGCTGAGCCTCCGGACCCGGAAGCAACATGCAGTAGTTCAACGCGTGCAGGAACCGCCGCTGCCCGATCCACCGCCGCTGGTCCACCAGCGCCCGCTGCATCACGGCGATCTGGCCCGCCGGACCACCAAACGTCTGGAGCGAGATCAGAAACCACGCGCGTACGGCCTCGCGGAACGGCACGACGTCCCCGACCGCCGTACGAGCGACGCCGACATCGGGTGGCGGGTCCGCCGACGTTCCCCCGGTCATCGGACCCATTCCGCTGTCCGGTGCGATCCGCCGATGTCAGTGCGGGCTCGCTGGCCCCGTCGCACCGGTGGACAGCGAGGCGACGAGTGCGGCGACACGCCGACGCAACTCCTCCACCATGGCTTCATCGAAATCCCCGTTCTCCAGCCGCCACGCCTCCGCGCCGGGTACGGCGCCGTCCGGACAGTCGATCGCCACCACCATCGTCGCGTCGGACGGGGCGGACAGCGGTCGGGGAAGCGCGGAATCGAGGTGCCGGGCCGCGTCGGACCCGGCCAGAAGTCGCGGCGCGTGCTCGCTCACCGTGGCCTGTGGTTCGATGCCGGCCGTGGTCGCCGACCAACCGGGCGGGGCGACGGTGTCGAACCAGGCGGCGGCGATGCGACTCTTGCCGGCACCATGGGGACAAACAAACAACACGGTGGCAGCCATCGATCCTCCCTGTTCCCGGTCACCGTAACCCCGGTTGCATCACCGGCCAAGCCCGGGTAGACCCCTACGAGCGGCGCTGGCAAAGTCCGCAACCCGCAACCTATGTAACCGTGGTTACCATCATGCTGTCAATCTGCTCTATGATGGGCGTGGACGTGGGGTCGAGGCAGGAGGAGCGATGATGTCGACGCCGCCGCACGAATGGGTGCTGCTGGCCTATCGGCTACCGCGCGAGCCGTCGACCCCGCGGATCGCGGTGTGGCGCAAGCTGGAGCGGTTGGGCGTGGCCCGACTCCTGGACAGCCTGGTGGCCCTCCCCCGCGACAGGCAGACCCAGGAGCAGCTCGAGTGGCTGGCCGAGGAGATCACCGACGTTGGTGGCGAGGCCACCATCTGGTTCGCCGCGCCCGGCAGCCGGGCCCAGCAACGCGACCTGGCGGCCGCGATGGCGCAGAGGATCGCCGAGGAGTACCGCGATCTCATGCGGTCCATCGCCGAGGCCAGGATGGAGACACCGGGGATTCGGCGCCGAGCGCTCGGGCGACTCCAGCGCGAGCTGCGCACAATCGAAGCCCGCGACTACTTCCCACCCCCGGAACGCGAGCGCGCCCGACGCGCCCTGCAACAGTTGGCCTCGGCGGCCGACCTGCCCGCGTAACCGTCGGGCTCCTACGCCGGCCGTCGACCGAGTAGCACGGCGCGGCGATGGTACTCATACAGGCCGTCGAAGATCCGACTGGCCACATCAAGCACCTGCTGATCGTCAAGGGTCATCGCCAGGCCGCGCAGGACCACGTCCAGGCCCGCCGCTTCCGGGACGTCGTACCGTTCATCCTCGAGATCGGCTTCATGCACGATGGCGGCGATCCGCCACAGGACCGGATCCGGTAGGTCGTGGCGGCGCAGTATGGTCTCGAACGTGCAGTCCCCGCCATGATGGCCCAGCTCCACACCGCGCATGTCGAAGGGTGTCGCGTCGGCCGGCACCTCGGCCGGATCCTCGACGAACACGAACTCCGCTTCGGGATCGACCTGCCGACGGATCAGCCAGGCGCACGCCGCCCGATCGATATGGATCCCGGCGCGCGTGGCCCATTTCATGCCCCAGTGCCTCCGCTCGATGCCGCGCCAGCCGTCACCTACGTTGCTGCAACCACGGTTACGATCATCGTGGACCGCCGCCGAACTCGCAAGACGATCGTCGGTCGATCAAGGATGCGGCGGCTTCAAAGATCAAGCTCTTCCCAGTTCCATCCGATCTCCTCGAGGGCCAGCAGCGAGGCGAAGTGGCTGTCGGTGCTCGCCAGCATGGCGGGTGAGCCCTCTTCGATGATCCGACCGGCGGCGACGACGACGATGCGGTCGGCGTGGCGCGCCGTGGCCAACCGATGCGCCACGGTCAGGATCGCCGTCCCGTCCGGCTGGACGTGCTGGCGGAGCGCTGTACGGAAGGCGGCGTCGCTCGCGCCGTCAACGACAGCCGTGGCCTCGTCCAGGAGCAGGACCGTCGGCCGCGACACCAGGGCTCGGGTCAGCGCCAGTAGTTGTCGTTGCCCGGCGGAGAGGGTGATCCCCTCGCCGCGTCCGCTACCGGCGAGAATGGACTGATACCCGTCCGGCAGGGCGTTGACAAAGGTGTGAGCGCCCGTGATCCGCGAAGCGGCGACGACATGATCAGCGGTGATGGTGGCATCGCCCAGGGCGACGTTGTCGTACACCGTGCCGGTGAACACATGCACGGTCTGCGGCACCACACCGACCACGGCGCGACGCTCGTCGTCGGCGAGCGGGGCGGGATCCCGGCCGGCCAGGCGCACACTGCCGCTCGTCGGTCGGTACAGGCCAGCCAGGAGCGCGAGGATGCTCGACTTGCCGGCGCCGCTGCGCCCGACGATGGCGACCTGCTCCCCCGCCCGCACCGTCAGATCGATGCCGTGCAGCACGGCCTGGCCGGGCCGGTACCCGAAGTCCACTCTGTCCAGGACGACCGGCGGCCCCGCCCGATCATCCGGTGGTCCACCGGACTGGCTCGCCCGGGGCAGTGCCAGGACGTTGAAGACCCGCTCGGCTCCCGACAGCGCGGCCTGTACCCGCTGCCATTCGTCACCGAGGTTGATCAACGGGGTGAAGAACCGGGCGAACAGCAACACGAACGCGGTCAGGGTGCCGATGCTGACGGCGGCCTGGTGGACGGCGCCGCCGGCCCACAGCAGTCCGGCCGTGGCGATCGCGGCGCACATGGCCAGCCCCGGTGCGTAGAACGAGTTGTACCCGGTCGAGGTGTTCGAGGCACGGAGCCAGCCGGAGAGGGCCGCGTGAAAACGACCGGTGAACTCGGCCTGACGGGCAAACGCTCGCACGACGTTCACGCCCGCGAGGGTCTCCTGCAGTTGGGTGGTCGCGCTCCCCACCGCCGTCCGCGTGGCCCGTTCGGCGGTGCGGATGCGCCGGCGAACGTAGAACGTCAGCAGCAGGACCGGAGGAACCACGGCGCCGGCGGCGAGTGTCAGCGGAGGACTCAGCAGGAGCATCGCCGCCGTGACGGTAGCCAGTCGAAGGGTTTCACCGAGCAGAACCACGGTCGACGATGAGAAAAGATCATCGATCGCGTCGATGTCGGCGGTCGCTCGCGAGATCGCGTCACCGACCGGCGTGTGGTCGTGGTACTCCGTCGGGAGGGCCAGGAGATGGTCGAAGAGGCTGGTCCGCAAGCCGGCGAGGGCGCGTTGGGCGACCGTGGCCGCGAGGTAGCCGTAGGTCGCGGTAAGTGCGTGAGCGGCGGCCAGCGCGGCGAGGTAGGCCCCCGCCGCAACGGGTAGATCCGCTGTGCGGCCCGCCGCCAGCCCGTCAAGCAGGCGGCCGACGATCACCGGAGGGATGACGTCGAGCGCTGCCGCCGCGGCGATGCCCAACCCGACGAGCACGAGCCGGACCTTCCATGGGCGGAGAAGGTCCCACAGCGGCCTGACCAGAGACAGCCGCCTCATCCCTCCGGCCCCGCCCGCGCGGTCGATCGGGCCCTCGAACCGCGCTGCTGGGCGCGGTAGATCCGCGCGTACAGGCCCCGAGCGCCGACAAGCCGTTCGTGGCGGCCCTGCTCCACGATGCGTCCACCGTCGAGAACAACAATGTGGTCCGCCTCCGCAAAGACGGCCAGCCGGGTGGAGCAGAGCACGATCGTGGCCCGCTGGTCGGCGGGCGCGGTTGGGCCCGCGTAGGCACGCAGGTCGGCCACGATGTCGGCTTCGGTGCCGACGTCAACGGCCGAGAACGGATCGTCCAGGACGAGCAGGCGGGGCCGGCAGCCGGCCGCGGCGAGCGCGCGGGCCAGGGCGATGCGTTGCCGCTGACCCCCGGAGACTCTGACGCCCTGCGATCCGATCTGCGTGTCCTCTCCCGCGGGCCACCGGCCCAGATCCTCCACCAGTTGAGCCACACGCATCGCCTCGACCAGCCGGCCGGCATCGGGAACGCTGTTCGCCATCACGATGTTGTCGCGCACGCTTCCGGAGAAGACCGGCGGGTCCTGTGGGAGGTAGCCGAGCGTCCGGCGGTCATCGGCCGTCCACTCGTACGGGTACCGGCCGTCGACCGACAGGCGCCCGGCCGTCACCGGGTACACGCCGGCGATGGCAGCGGCCAGGGCGGACTTGCCCGACCCGATCGGACCGGTGACGGCGATCAGCGCACCCGGAGCGACCGTGAGGCAGATGTCGCGCAACGCCGGCCCGGCCGTGCCCGGATACCAGAAGTCGACGTGTTCGAACCGTACCGACGCCGGGCCCGACGCTGGACACGGACGGGAGGACGCCGGTAGCGAGGGGCGCGGAATCTCGCCAGTGCGCCAGGACGAACCGCGCCGGCCCGCGACCGCCGGCGCGAGCAGTGGCGCGAGGCGCTGATAGGCGGCGCGGGCCGCCTGGATCCGGTTGGCCATCTGCGGTATCCGGTGAGCGCGCGCGGTGAACCGCACGAACAGTTGAAGGAAGGCCACCAGCACGCCGAGGCTCATGGCTCCGGCCGCGACCCGTGAGCCGCCCAGCCACAGCACCGCCACCACGCCCGACGCCATGAGCGTGGCGTAGATGGGCTGCAGAACCGAGCCGAGTCTGGTCGCTGCCAACTCGGCATCGGCCTGCTCGTGGGCCAGTTTCGCCAACACGGTGGTACTGGCCTTGGCCCGGCCGTACACCCGGATGGTCCGCACGGCGGTCAGGTGCTCGGCGATGTAGGTGGTGAGTGCCCCGTTGACGCGGCGGGCGGCCAGGGTCCGACGCGTCACCGACTGACCTGACAGGTGGGCGACGGTCAGTGCGATGGGCAGCGGAGCCAGCGCCAGGGCGGCCAGTGGCGCGTCGAGCACGAGCATCGCCACGATGAGGGAAACCGAGAACAGTAGGGTGTCCCAGGTTTCGACGATCACCTCGCCGATGCCGGTACCCAGAACCTCGACGTCACCGATGATGCGGGCCGTCACGTCGCCCGCGGCCGTGCGCTGCAGCCGCTCGGGGGGCCAGTCCACAACGCCGCGCGACGCGTCGGCCCGCACGGTGGCACGGATGCGGGCCCGTGCCGTGCCCAGCCACCAACGCTTCCCGATCCTGGGTAGTTCGGTGAGCGCGGTCGCCGCGACGAACAGGAGAACCGCCCGGGCTACGTCGGCGTCGGTCGCCTGGCCGTGGCGGGCGGCCATCACGGTGTCGACCGCCCGCCCCAGGAAGACCGCCGGTAGCACGACGGCGGTGTTCATGATGAGGCCGGCCAGCGAGCCCAGGGTGAGCAGGCCCGCCACCTGACGCAGGTACGGCGACATGCTCCGCAGCAGCCGCTCCGATCCCGCTCGGCTCGGGGCGCGGATCATAGTTGATCAACGCGCCGGACGAGGTCGGCGGCGGCCGTCCGGGCCCTGGCCGAGTCGCGACCGATCTCCTTCACATCAGCCAGGATCATCGCGACGCTCCACACCCGGTCGAAGGAGTCGCCGGCCGGCCATTCATCGCGATAACGATCGTGCAACCTCACGCGATCCGCCGGATCCGGCCAGCGGTGCAGATCCAGTGCCGGGTGGCCGACGTAGGAGTCACCGAAGTCGATGAGTGCGGACAGTCGCTGGTCCTCCACGAACACGTGCGGCGGTCCGGGGTTGGCGTGGATGAGCGCGGGCTGCCACGGGCCGGTGCTCGGCAGGGTGGCCAACGCGCGGCGGCGCAGCTCTCGCATGGTCAACGGCACCGGCCACGCGGATGGGCGCCGCGGCATGGCATCGGCGGCGTCCTCGAAGTCGAACGCCAACCGCCGTCGCAGCGCCGCCCAGTCCGGATCTCGGGGTACCCGGTCATCGTCGATGCGGGTCGAGTGGAGCCTACGGAGCAGGACGGCGAGCTCGGCCATGAGTGTGCTCCGCGCTCTGCCGGCCAGCGGCGTCCGGCCCGCCGGTGCACCGGGGACCCGGCTCAGGCAGAGGTACTCGACCTCGCCGTGATCCGTGTCGATCCGCCCGTACCCGAGCAGCGTCGGCAGGTACGGATGCAGAGTTCCCGCCAGTGCATCGAGCAGGTATGCCTCCTTCGCGAGGCTGGTCCGCGGTCGCACCCGGTGTGGACGTTGGGTCTTGATCAAGACGTCATGGTCGACGACGTAGACGCGTGCCTCGCCACCCGACTCATCCACGCCGGTCACCCCGTTCGCGGACACGTGTCGCCTCGCCAGTTCCAGTACCGCGGCCGACGGCAACACCGGGTCCGGGGCCTGCGGTTGCGGGTACACATCGGCTCGACCCACCGGACCTCCCTGACGACTGCGCTCCGGCACACGTATAGCGTAACCACGGTTACAGTCTTTGGGGAATCGGCGAGTCCGCCGGCCACCGTCGTGCCGCCGCCACGCCGGCCGCTCCAGATTGGACATCAACCGCACACTCGATGCCCCGCGGAGGCACAGCGTGCGCGACGCATCACCGTGTGCGGTTGTACCGCGACGTGCCGCGGCCTGGTGCCGCGCGACCAGGGTGGCCCCATCCCGTTGGTGGATGACAGAATGCAGGCCGAACCCACGTACGAGCCTCGCTGACGAACGCCCAGCCTCGGCGGCGCTGGCCTACGACGCCGAGGGGGTTGACGTGACCGATCCGGCCCACTTCGGCCGTCGGGCTGGGAAGATCAACCGGTATCCCCGGTGAAGCTCGTGCTCAGGCGCGCCCGCGGCGCGAAGACCCTGCTCCTCGCCGCGGTCGCGGCGGCCCTCATCTCCGTGGCGTTCGTGGTGGGTCTTCTGGACTATGGGCGGGATGTGGTGTCGGCCGCGTCGCGGAGCACGGTCTCGTCGGCGCCGCCGGAGGAGCGCTCCGTGCTCGTGCGCGGGGCGGCCGACGCCGGCGGCACCTCTCTGGTGGCCAAGGACGCCGCGCTGCGGCGGGCCCTGGCGGGGGGTGTCGGTGGCCGGCCGGTCACGGTGTGGGCCGCCGGGTACAGCGTCGGCCGGCAGCTCAGCGGATCGGTCGGGTCGGCGGTCGGGGACACCGACGGGGTCGTCTACGGCAACGTCGTGTTCCTCGACGACCTGCCCGACCACGCCGATCTGGTGGCCGGCACCTGGGCCCGGCCGGCCGCGGCGACCACCGAGGTCAGCCTGGCCCGGGCCGCCGCGGCGGTGCTCGGTATGGGCGTCGGTGACCGGATGCCGATCACCGACAGACGCGGCCAGACCGTGACCGAGGTGCTCGTGGTTGGCATCTGGCAGCCGCGGGACCCGGCCGATCCGTACTGGCTGCTCGTGCCCCACGTGACCAGCGGCCGAGTCCCGGGTGGCAGCACGTACGGGCCGATGGTCATGACCCGCGACGACTTCCTGCGCGGGTGGGCGACCGACGCGTCGGTCGGCTGGATCGTCCAGCCGGAGCTGACCGGCGTCGGGCTGGCCGAGCTGGTCCGCCTGCAGCAGGGTGCCCAGCCGATCCGCGAGCGCCTGGGCGAGCAGATCGGGTTGGGCGGCAGCGGACAGGTGGAGACGGGCATGGACCGGTTGGTGGACCGGCTGACCCGGGCCGACCTGGTCGGCCGGTCCGCCCTGCTCATCCCGGTGCTGCTCATCGTCGTGCTCTGCGGGTACACGCTGCTGCTGATCGCGATGCTGCTCAACCAGCACCGCCGCGGCGAGACCGCGCTGATCCGGGCCCGCGGCGCCGGCCGGCTGCAGATCGCCGGACTGGCCGCCCGCGAGGCGGGCCTGATCGTGCTGCCGGCGCTGCTGCTCGGCCCGCCACTGGCCACGGTCGCGCTAGCGGCCGCCGGCCGGCTGCCCGTGTTGGCCGACGCGTCGCTGCGGCTGAGCCCGCGGCTCGGGACGGCGGTGTGGAGCATCGCGGCGGCGGCCGCCCTACTCTGCCTCGTGGCCATGGTCGGCCCATCGCTGCGCCACTCCGCCACCTTCGTCGAGGAGCTCGGCGCCCAGTCCCGGCCCGGCCGGTTGGCGTTCGCCCAACGGGCCAGCCTCGACCTTGCCCTCGTGGCCTTGGCGTTGCTGGCCTGGTTCCAGCTGCGGCTGTACGCGTCACCGCTGGCCGGGCGCGGCGAGGCGCTGGGCATCGACCCGTTGCTGGTGGCCGCGCCCACCGTGGGCGTGCTGGCCGGCGCGGTGGTGTCGCTGCGAGCGCTGCCGTGGCTGACCCGGATCGCCGAGCGGGTGATGGATCGCCGACACGCGCCGGCGACCATGCTCGGCATGTGGCAGGCCGGTCGCCGAGCGCACGCCGGACCGGTGCTGCTGGTCTCGCTCGCGGTCGCGGTGAGCACGCTGGCCTGGAGCCTGCTCGGCACGGCCGAGCGCTCCCTTTCCGACCAGGCCGACTTCGAGGTCGGCGCCGACCTGCGACTGGTCGAGGCCAACGGATTCGCCCCCGCCGGCCGGACCGAGGTCCTGGCCGCGCTCCCGGGTGTGGTCACCGTCGCGCCGGTCAGCCGGGACACGCTGCGCCTCGGGCCGGACAGCACGACCACGGCCGTGGTCGGCATCGACCCGGTCATCGCGTCCAGGGTGGTCCGGTACCGCGGCGATCTCCTGTCCACCACACCGGACGAGCTCTTCGACCAGCTTGCCCGCGCCCGACCGGCGCTGCCCGTGGTGGCGCTGCCCGCCGGTGCGGTCCGCTTCGAGGCCGACCTCTCCGTCTCCGCCGACGAGGGCCCGATGGGCGCCGAAGGGGGTGGGAAAGGCGAAGTGGCCACGACGATGACGGTGCTGGCCGGCGACGGACACACGGTGGTAATTCCCTTGGGGACGGTCCGAGTCGGACAGCCGCCGAGCCGTGTCGACGTGGCGCTGCCGCGCGACCCGACGCTGTCGGTGGTCCGGTTCGACGTCCGGCCCTCCGGGAGCTGCGCCTCTCGCGGCGGGCCGCCGTGCTTGATCCCCGGCCCGGGTGGCGGTACGTACCACTGGCGTCTGATCGCCGCTACCACGACCGACGCCCACGGCAACGTCTCCGCCGCCGGTCTCGGCGTCGCCGGTGGCTGGCAGATGATCGACCTCAAGGGGGAGGCGACGGGCCGGGCCAACCCGCCGGCCGGTGACCCGACCGGGCTGGAGGTGTTGCCGCCCGCCGGCCTCGGCGATTTCGGGCTCGCGCCCACCCGGCGGGTCGGCCCGGTGCCGGTCGCCGCGACCGCGGGCGCGATCCGGGCACTGCGGTCCGCGGTGGGCCAGACCGTGGCGATCACCGTCTCCGGGGTCACGATCCCGGTGCTGCTGGTCAGTGAGGTCTCCGCGATACCCGGGACGACAGGCGCCCCGGCGGCGATGCTGGCCGACCTGGCCTCCCTGAGCGTGGCGGCGGCCCGGGTCCGCGCCGTTGGTCTGTCCATCGCGGAGCATTGGTTGACCGCCGCCCCGGCCGTCGCCGACGAGGCCCGAGCGCTACCCGGCCTGCATGTGCTCCAACGGACGGCCCTGGCCGCCACCGCCGGCCGCGAGCCGTATGGGGTCGGTGCCCGCTCGGCCCTCTTCGCGGCCGCGCTCGAGGCCTTGCTGCTGGCCCTGATCGGCATCGGCGTCGACGTGCGCGCCACCGCTCGCCGGCGCGTCGGCGAGTTCGCCGTGCTGCAGACGATGGGGGCGGGCTCCCGCCTGCTGGCCCGATCCGTCCTCGCCGAACAGGCCTTCCTGGCCGGCCTCGGTGTGCTGGTCGGGCTCGTGGTCGGCGTCGGCGTCGCCGCGACCATGGCCCCGCTGATCATCCTCACCCCGACCGCCGACCGACCCGAACCTGTGCCCGTGCTTGCGGTGCCCTGGCTGCCCGCGCTGGGCACCGCGGGCGCGCTGTTCCTCGCGGTGATGGCGCTCACCGGCGCGGTGGCGGCCAGGCTCGGCCGGCCGGTCGCGATCGCCCGCCGGCGGATCGGAGACGACCGGTGAGAGCCCTCCTGCTCCGGCTGCGGGCGAACGCCTTCTCCCTGGGCATGCTGGCGTTGCTGGTCCTCGCCGCCTCGCTGCTGCTGACCGCGACCCCGCACCTGGCCAACCGCCACACCGACCAGGGGCTGCGGGACCGGATCGGCGCCCTGAGCCACCGGACCCGTGATGTCTCCTACCTGGCGCGCAGACTGGTTGACGAGTCCCCCAGCAGCCTGCGGCCGTCCGCGGCCGCCGACCGGCTGGCCGACCTGCGCCGCGATCTCCCCGCGCCGCTGCGGGCTCGGTTGGCCGGCGCGTGGTATTCCTCGCAGATCGGGCCGGACGGCGTCGCCGCGTCCGGCGCCGACCTGGACCCGAACCGCCCCCCGCCCCGGCTGAGCCTGCGGGACCAGAGCGACGCCCAGGCCAACGTGCGGATGGTGGCGGGAACATGGCCGGACCGGCAGCGGGTCATCGATCGGCCGATCCCGGCCGCGGTCTCGGTCGCGGTGGCCGAGGCGTTCGGCCTGCACGTCGGTTCACGGCTGCGACTGCGGGTCAGCCGCCTGTCGGTATCCACGGTGGACGTTGACATCGTCGGCGTCTTCGAGGCGATCGACCCCACCGCGCCGGTCTGGGCCGAGCAGCCCGAGGTCCACACGCCGTACACCCCGGAGGGCGAAGACCCGCCGGAGCCGTGGCGCGCAGTCATGCTCACCGACGCTCGGGGCGTCGGCGCGGCCGCCATCCGGCTCAGCCAGGTCACGTACACCTGGCGGTTCCGGGTCGTCCACTCCTCGCTCGACATGGCCGTACTACCGGAGCTGACCAAGGCCGTCTTCGACGCCCGCGTCCAGACCGCCGTCACGGGGGCCACCACCCTGACCGAACTCGACGCCCAGATGTCCCACTACGCCAACGAGGTGGCCGCCGTCCGAGCCGTGCTGGCCGTCGTGCAGGCGAGCATCCTGGCCACGCTGGTCGGGCTGGTGCTGCTGGCCTCCGCGGCCTCGGTGCAGCGCCGCCGGGCCGAGCTCGACCTCCTGCGGGCCCGGGGAACGAGCCTGCTCCGGCTCGCGCTGATGGTTCTGCTGGAGTCCGGGCTCACGGTAACGGTCGCCGTGGTGGCCGGCTTCCTGGTTGGACGGCAGGTGCCCGGCCGGCCCGGCCCGATGGACTGGCTGCTGTTGGTGTTCGGTGCCGCGGCGATGCTGGCCATGCCGATGTTCGCGGTGATGGCCCACCGCCGGTTCTCGGCCGCGGCGCCCCGCACGGAGCTGAGCCGGCGCCGGCTGTCGGCCCGGCGCATGACGGCCGAGCTCACCCTGGTCGGCGTGACCGTGGTCGGGGTCTTTCTCGTCCGCCGGCGCGGGCTGGCGATCGGATCCGATGTGGACATCTATCTGGCCCTGGTGCCGACGTTGCTGGGAGCGGCGGCCGCCCTCATCGCGTTGCGGGCCTTCCCGTACCCGATGAGAATGGTCGTGACCCTGGCCGCCCGGGCGCGCGGAGCGGTGCCGTTCCTGGGTCTGGCCCGGGCCGGTCGGGCCGCGACCACCAGCACCGGTCCGCTGGCGGTGCTGGTGGTCGCGGTGAGCGTCGGCGTGTTCAGCGCCTCGGTGGCGGCCACCGTGTCGGCCGGTCGGGATCGCGCGGCGGATCTCGCCGTCCCCGGGGACGCGTTCCTCCAGGGTCGACAGTTCACA
>Ga0307416_100000992_pt1 | contig 15002 bp, 18 predicted proteins | sample DK1Cmetagenome_2_FD_203821 | JGI IMG/M metagenome (GOLD analysis project Ga0307416, IMG submission 203821) | Maize rhizosphere microbial communities from greenhouse at UC Davis, California, United States - DK15-C-3 | ecosystem: Host-associated > Plants > Roots > Rhizosphere > Soil | place...
CGCCGTTTCTGCCCAACCACCCGATGCTCGAGACCGCAGGTCCAACCAGCGGCATCGGCCCGATCTCAGCTGCGCCCTACGGGTCGGCTGGCATCCTGCCGATCAGCTACGCCTACATCGCGATGATTGGCGCCGACGGATTAACCTCTGCCACAGAGCATGCCCTGCTCGCAGCAAACTACGTGGCTGAGCGACTCCATGATCACTACCCGGTGCTTTACCACGGACGTAACGACAGAGTCGCACACGAGTGCATCCTGGATCTGCGCCCGCTAACCAAGAGCAGCGGTATCACCGTGGAGGATGTTGCCAAACGCTTGATCGACTATGGTTTCCATGCGCCGACGATGAGCTTCCCGGTGGCGGGCACCTTGATGGTGGAGCCGACCGAATCTGAGCCGCTGGAAGAGATTGATCGGTTTTGTGACGCCATGATCAGCATCCGCACGGAGATCGCCAAGATCGAGACGGGGGAGTGGTCGAGGGAAGACAACCCACTGGTGAATGCCCCCCACACTCAGATTGCGGTGACCTCTGACAGCTGGAATCACTCCTATTCCAGACGGGTGGCGGCTTTTCCCGGCGGGTTTCACACTGGGCCGCTGTATGCGGATGGATTCGACAAGTACTGGGCGCCAGTCGGCCGCATTGACGGCGGTTATGGCGACCGCAATCTGGTCTGCACGTGTCCTCCGCCGGAGGCGTTCGAGGAGTCGGCGCCGGAGGCGCTGCAATTACTCAGCCTTCCTCACCGACGGCCTCGTTGATTCGATGTGCCAGCTCGATGTCGTTCGCAGTAAGGCCGCCCTCGGAATGCGTTGAGAGGACCAGCGTCACCTTGTTCCAGCGGATATCGATGTCTGGATGGTGGTTCATGAGCTCTGCTTCATGGCCAACCCGATTCACAAAATCCAATGCAGCGACGAAATCGGTCAGCTCATACGTCGCGGTGATCGCGGGTTCATCCCCCTCGGAACGCCGCCAGTTCGGAAGTCCCTCTAGCTGCTGGGACACTTCGGAATCGGTCAACAGTTGGCTCATAACCTCAGCCAAGGCGCCGCCATTGGGAGTGTCAAGAGCTGATCTGACTCTGTCCCTCGTCCGATAGCGTCTGGGGCCTAACGGGCAAGCGTCAGCAAAGAAGGAAACACATGGTTGCGGTGCCGGAGCGCATTAAGCAGCTCAAGCAACGACCCTGGATTGCACACATGATCCGTGCGGTAGAGCGCTATCTCAGCCGGCTTGGCTCGCAATTTGCCGCTGCGACGGCGTACTTCTCGGTGCTTGCGATCGTCCCGGTGATGATGATGGCCTTTTCGATCACCGGCTTCATACTCACCGTCGTGCAACCCGGTCTCCTGAATGACGTCGTCGACGCTGTCGCGAAGGCCCTCGGCGGTATCGAGCCTGCTAACCGCGAGAAGATCCTGGCCCTGGTAAACAATGCCCTCAGCCAGTTCTGGACCATTGGCATCATCGGTTTGGTGGCAGCCCTCTATACCGGCGCCAAATGGATGGGGCACTTGAAGAATGCCGTGCGAACCCAGTGGCGAGCCGGATTCGATCTTCGACCACAAAAGATCAACATTGTCATCCGGACGCTCGGCAACCTCGTTTTGTTGCTTGGCTTCCTTGTGGGTATGGCGGTGACTTTCGGACTCTCCTCGCTATCCACATCGCTTGCAGACACGGTGGTCAACTGGCTCGGACTCAGTGACCAGCCGTGGATAGCGCCGCTGCTTCGGCTCAGCTCAGTCATCATCTCCATTGGCGCAGGATGGCTGATCTTTATGTATCTCTACACGCTCCTTCCGGAGACTCGTGAACCATGGCAGATCGTTCGCCGTGGCGCATTGCTGGGTGCGATCGGCCTTGCGCTGCTGCAGTTTGTGGCGAGCTACCTGATTGATGCCTTCCAGGGCAATGCCGCTGCGGCGATCTTCGGGCCCGTGATCGTGCTCATGCTGTTCTTCAACATCTTTGCCCAACTAGTCCTGTTCGTCGCAGCTTGGATTGCGACCGCGCAGCATGAGGCCGTTCCAATCCCTCCGCAAGAAGACACGGACATCTCGCCGACACCGGAGGTTCGACAACAGCAGGATCAAGAACCGAATCTCGTACCGGAGAGTGTGGCTGCACGCTCCGTACGCGTTGGGATGGGCGCTGGCTATGTCACCGGGGCCGCAACCGGGGTCGGACTCGGGGCTGCGCTGGTTTTTGTCTTTTCAGCCGTCGTACGGAGCCGCAAGAAATCCTGAGCTGGTCAATGTGCAGTAGCCAGTTGAGCGCCCGGTTGTCCGATGCTGTCCAGCAGAGCGGAGAACCACGGTGCGCTGATGTCGAACGGCTTGCCGCCTCTGATTCGCTCGAACTCAATGGCCCGCAGCTCGTCGCCGCGTTCCTCGTCCTGCCCGATTACCCCAGGCTCACCGCGCAGCGCCGATTCGACCGCCAGGTCGGTCATGGACTTGATCAACTCAAGGTCACGCTGATTAGGTGCCGCTGATCGGGAGAAGTACCCAGACTTTTGCACCAACACCTTGTGCGCATCCAGCCGCTCGGCGAACTTGCTGCCAAACCAGGCACCCGGGTTGATCTTGTCGATCTTCACGTGGCCGAACGGGTCTCTTGCGACCTGCTCGCCGGATCGCTCCATCTCAGCCAAGATCGTGTCCATGCCCGCGCCCTCAGAAATGAAGAGGTTGACCGAGCCGATTCGATCCATCGTCTCCTTGAGACGCTGGGCCTCGGTCTCAAGATCGAATATCGCCTCCGGAACGTAGAGGCCGTGCACCTCCCAGGCTTCCCGACTTAGGCCGATATCTGGCAGCCAAGAGCGAGTATCGAGCCACTCGCGATACGCCTGTGCTGCGGCGGCGGTCAGCCATCCGCAATGCCGCCCCATGACCTCATGCACCAGGAGCATGCGCGATCCGGAATTGTGCTCGCCGATGACATTCTGTGCGAAACGCGCTGCCTGCTCGGCGGCCGTCCAGGCGCCCAGAGACTGGCGTATCGGGATGATGTCATTATCAATGGTCTTCGGCAGTCCGACCACCGTGAGCTGGTGCCCGTTGCTGGCCAAAAACGCAGCAAGATCGGCCGCGGTGGTGTTGGTGTCGTCGCCACCGATGGTGTGCAGGACGTCCACGCCGTCCGCCGTCAGCCGATCGGCCGCAGCCTCTAATGGGTCCACACCGTCAACGACCAAACCGCGCTTCACAAGATCGGCGGCATTTGTGAGCTTGACCCGGGAGCTTCCGATGGGCGATCCGCCGAAGGTCTCAAGGACTGCCGCATGCTGCCGAACGGTCGGCGTCACAGTGATCGAATCACCCTTCAAGAGGCCCTCGTAGCCGTATCGGTAAGCGATGATCTCGACCTCGGGAGCGACTTGGGTGTAACGCTCGATCAGCCCTCCGATCGCTGAGGAAAGGCACGGTGCGAACCCGCCGGCGGTAAGCATTGCCACCTTGTTGACCATGCCCGTAACTTAGCCGAGCTGCAGGACCCGACCGTTCGGCGTCTGTCAGCCGGTCAGTCCTTGGACGGGTCGAGATACACCGCGCCAGGTCCCCGAGAGCTCACGTAATCGTCAGGATTTTGCAAGGTGCATTTCTGCAAGCTGAGACAGCCGCAACCGATGCAGCTGTCCAGCCGATCCCGAAGACGCTCAAGCCTTTCGATCTGTTCGTTCAGCCGGCCACGCCATTGGTGGGAGAGGCGAGTCCAGTCCGCTTTGGTCGGCGTACGGTTGCCGGGCAAGGTCTGTAATGCCTGGGTGATCTCCTCTAACGACAGCCCGACACGCTGCGCGGAGCGAATGAAGGCCAAGCGGCGCAGCATGGCCCGCTCATAGCGGCGCTGGTTGCCAGAGGTCCTCCTCGAGGTGATCAAGCCCAAGGTTTCGTAGTACCGCAAAGCAGAAGCGGCAAAGCCTGAGCGCGCTGCAAGCTCACCGATGGTCAGCAGATCCGTACGGTGCAGCACGCCAACACTCTAGCCCCCAACCTAAACTTGACATTAAGTTCATGCTTCCCGACCGTCGGTGGGCGGTCGTCCAGCATTCGGGTGCGCTAGAACGGCGGGCGGCCCGCCGCACCGGTTGACACAAATTCTCAGTCCCGCCGCACTAGGCTCCATTCGTGGCCCGATACTTCGATGTCCACCCGGACAACCCTCAGCCGCGAGCGATCGGCAGTGTGGTTGACCTGCTGCGCGCTGACGGATTGGTCGCCTACCCGACTGATTCTTGCTTTGCCCTTGGCTGCCAGCTGGACAACCGGTCGGGCCTGGACCGGATACGAGAAATTCGTCAGCTGGACAATCAACACCACTTCACACTGCTGTGTGCCGACTTCAATCAACTAGGTCGGTTCGTACATCTCGACAATGTGATCTTTCGAGCCCTCAAGGCATCTACCCCGGGGCAGTACACCTTCATCGTGCCTGCTACCCGGGAGGTGCCAAAGCGCATGCTGCATCCCAAGAGACGCACTGTAGGGGTTCGGATACCCGACCACATTGTCGCCCAGGCGATCTTGGCAGGACTGGGTGAACCCTTGGTGTCGAGCACCCTGATCATGCCCGGCGAGGAGCGGCCATTGACGCAGGGCTGGGAGATCATGGAGCGCCTTGATCATGTTCTAGACGCCGTCGTGGACTCCGGCGAGTGCGGTGAGGTCCCGACGACGGTCGTTGATCTCTCCGATGGTGACGCGGTGATCATAAGGCGGGGAGCCGGAGATCCCTCGCGTTTCGAGTAGAGGAGGCTCATGGGGGAGGCAGCTGTGGAAACGCCCCAGCGTGCTCCAGATACCTTTGTGGCGCGGCTGATGCGAAGCAGGGTGGCGGTGGAACTGCTGTCTTTGGCGCCGATCCCGCTCTCTATGGCGCGATCGATTCTCGTGCGTGACAACACACGCGAGAACCGTAAGGACAGCTGGCAACGACTTCGTGGAATTCATGAGGCGGCGCGCTACCAGGCAATACGGAGTGTCACTGAGCGTTATGCAGGAAACGGCTTCGTGCTTGACGTTGGCTGCTCGCAAGGAATTCTTCAAGAAGGTATGCGGTACCGCCGCTATCTCGGGGTCGACAATTTCGAGCGGTCTATTGCGCTCGCCAAACCTAAATCCGATTCCCGAACGCAGTTCGTCTGCGCCGACGGATCCAACTATGTTGCCGATGAACGACCGAACGCTGTGGTGATGAACGAGGTCATCTACTACCTACGCGACCCCGCGGGCGCCGTAGCACACCATGCGAACTGGCTGGCGCCAGGCGGGGTGCTAATTGTCTCGATCTACGCCAAAACGTGGTCCTCGCGGCGGCTTCTGCGAGCGATAGCAGCCCGCCTCGACTTAATAGAATCTCGCCTGGTCAGCTCAGGCCATCTGGCCTGGACGGTGGCGGTGTATCGGCCGAAAGCCTAGGCATCACTGCAGGTATCGCTCGACTTGCTCCCGAGGTCTGGTATGGGAGTCATCCGGATCTTGTGCGAACTCTCGGTGAGCGCGCCGCTGGCGCAGCAGATCCCAGCACTGGTCTAGGGATTCTTCAAGATCACGGAGTCGTGAGGCTGCGTCGGGCACCTCGCCTGGATTGTCCTGCATCGAGCGGCGCAGCTCATGCTCAGCATCGACCATCTCGCGAATGCGCGCGAGGATGTCGGAGTCGTCCATACGCCTCAGCGTAGGGGAGCATACGATCGCGGCAGGCTCGCGGGTCTAGGTTGGGAACCAATTCAGAGAGTGGTTCAGTGATTGAGTTTGAGCTCAGCATCGACGCGCTCGGCCGATCGCGATTCGCGTACTCGCCGCTAGCTGAGTTGGCTTCGAGTCTGCGCGCCCTGTGGTCACCGCACATCGGCTTCGTACTGCAACCCTGGCGTCATGCCATCCAGAGCCGGCTCAAGAGTGCCGATTTGGCGTTGCTGCGCGCAATTTGCCCACCTGGCCGGTTCGCGCCCGATTTCATGTTCGTTTGGTCCATCGACCCCAAGATCACTATTGACGCCCAGCTCAATGATCTTGCACAATTGCCCGCCGATCAGTTGCGGGCGAACTTGGCTGAGGTTTGGACGGATGAAGCCCTGCCCGATCACGTCGCCGATCTGCTGGAAGGAGATCCGTCGGGCGCCGGACGCAGAATCGCGGACGAGCTTTGGTCCTACTGGTCGGTCGCGGTGGCACCGTACTGGCCGCGGATTTCTGCTGTCATCGAGGGCGACGTCTCGTACCGGGCGTCCCAGATTCTTCGTGGTGGCTTGTACGACCTGCTGTCGGACCTGCATCCCGAAGTAAGCCTGCACGGCTCTCGTCTCCTGATTGACAAGCCCGATCACAAGCACGGGGTCTACACCAACGGCGAGCTAACCCTTGTTCCGTCGGTTTTCGTCTGGCCGAACCTGATCGTCGGTCACGACAGACCAGGCCACTTCGAGCTTCACTACGCCGCCCGAGGTGTGGGCAACGTATGGAACACCGAGGAATCTGAGGCGGCCGGGGATGCGTTAGGAGCGCTGCTCGGCCGAACCCGGGCGACAATCCTCGCCCGGTTGGGAATTCCTCTGACCACCACGCAGTTGGCGCGGGAGTTGGGACAAAGTCCCGCAACGATTAGCGGCCACCTGTCGGTATTGCGCCGCAGCGGACTGCTAAGTACTCGCCGTTCCGGTCGCATGGTGTTGTACCGGCGTACCGCGCTCGGTTCCTCGGTCGTTAGCGCGGCCGCGGTTCAGGAAGAAAGCGGCTAACCGATTGATGAGAGCTGTTCAGCAGATGCACGACCGCGGGACCGCCGATCTCGGCGGGCGCGCTGAGAGTGATCTTGTCGCCGTCCGAAACGGTTAGTGGTACGCCGTCAGCCGTCTCACTGCTGCGCAGACTGTGCCACTCGACGGCGTAGCTGCCGGGAGTCAGGGCGATCGTGAACTCCTCAGCCATTTCACTAGGCTGCAAGATCAGGTATTCGTTGCCGGTGTCTGCCAGCGCGAACTCTGTCGAGCTGAGGTCTGTATAGGGCTGCATCGTGATCAGATCGATTCGCTCAGCAAAGCTGCGGGCGTCTCCCATGGCGTACCGGGCCGGTTCCAATGAGTCGAAGGACGGGCTCCCTTGAGATGGGTCGGGCGGCATGCCGCCGCTAAGAATTCCCAGGTCGTACAAGACCGGGTGGTGTCCGCGGAGAAACGCCTTCCACACCCATAAGGCATCGCTTGAGAATGGTGAGAAGTGATCGGTGTCGAGCAGCACGATCTTGCTTCCGTCGTTGGGCGGTGGGCTCGTCAACCACCGGCCTTCACCCAACGTGTCGTCGAAACCAGGTGAGATCCAATCCGCAGGACTGTTCCACAGCGGCTCGTTCGATTTGCTCAAATCGGCCACCGGGTACAGGTAGGTCATGCCGATCGGATGCGTGTCGTAACCCATCTCACGTTCGTAAGCCTTGACGGTGTTGATCACCCAGTACTGCCACTGGGTGGAGTCTCCGATCGGCGTATCTATCGAGGAGCCGTCGGGGAACATTACTGCGTCGGCCGCTTGCCCGGAGGATTCGTTCGCCACCTCATACAAGACATTGGGAAGATCATGAACGGTATCGATCATCTTGCGGATGTACGCCAGCTGGAGAGCCTCGATCCGGGAGTCGAGCGGGAGAACCTGATAGTCGAGGATCGAGTTGATGCGAATGCCATTGATGTTGTTGGCGGCGTGGAACGGATGTCCCTCAATGTTGTCCGGGGTCGCGGTCAGATGGAGGCTGAAGCCTTCAAACAGCATGACGGATGCGTAGACGCCGGCAGCGCCGGCGGCCAGCACACGTTCGCGAAGTCGATCGAAGAAAGCTTGATCAAAAGCGGCAAGATCAAACTTCGGCTTGCCATCCTTGGCTGATCCAGGTCCGGCCCGCACCCATGGCTGCGGCGTCATGCAGAAGTGCACATTGGCCGGGGCTAGGTGGCCCTGAAACTGCTCCCAGCGCCACACCTGATGAAGTTGTGACCTCGCTCAGTGAGCAAGTCCAGGTATGCGTTGAAGTCGAACCGCTCTGGGTCTTCTGGGCACTCGCTGCCCTGACCCAGGCCGTCGTGGAAGTTGTTGTTGACATGGGAGCCTGTGAGGTAAACCGCCTTTTCCTGAGCATCCGCTGTGGTGAAGTACCGCGGATTCTTGCTGGAGACGACAAGCCGACCGAGCTGTCGCGGCATTACGCGTCACCTACCCGCTGCGCCGGACGCGCCGGCCGGCTGTGTTGCCGGTTCCTCCCACTGGCTGAGGGCGTAGCGCGTTCCGTCGATGTCCTCAAACAGCGACCACCAGCCGAAGGGCTGCCTGGCCGGAGGTAGCGGGAAATGAACTCCGCGCTCCATTAGCTCCTCATATGTTCGCTCGATGTCGGTGCAGCCGAAGAACAGATCAGAGTGTGGCAGTTGATCGGGCACATCGCGTCGTGGCTCATCTGGGCCACGGAGACTGAGCACGAGCAGCAGATCTTGCCCAGGGGACTTGACCTCGATCCAACGTTCGTCGCCGTAGGCGTCGTCTCGTACGAGGTTGAACCCGATGGTTTCGGTCCAGAAACGAAGTGCCGCCTGCTGGTCGCCGACCGGCACTATGACTTTGCGAACCCCCGTGATCACTTTCGAATTCTCCTTTCTCAGAACGTCTTGCCTCAGAATCTTCCCGGAGCCACTCGCGCGACAACGATTCGGGCATCGCCGAATGATTGGGCCACCGCCTGTTGCATTGTGACCATGGGCCCATGTCTGAACCGCATGCATCATGACCTCACCCACCGATGGCCGCCACCAGGGTGCCGCTGCGGTCCCTTCCAGGCGGCCGGTGTTGATCTTCGCTGCGGGGCTGATCGGCATCGCATTGACCTTCTACGGGATCCGGATCGCGACCGATCTCCCCTTCCTTGTCACCGGCACTGATCCTGAACCCGAGGACTTCGAGGCCCGCTATGTCGCCCACTGGAGGTTGGCCTACCTGCACATGACACCGGGCGTGCTGTATTTGCTCGGTGCCAGTCTGCAGTTGTCGCAACGGTTTCGCACTACGCACTACACGTTCCACCGGCGACTCGGTCGAGTGCTCGTAACAGCGGCGATCGTCAGTATCGTGTTTGCTCTGCTCTTTGGGCTTCGATTTCCGTGGGGCGGGGACGTCGAGGCCCTCGCAACAGCTGTCTTCGGCTGCTGGTTTCTCGTCTGCCTGCTGCTGGCCGTGCGTGCCATTCGGCACGACCGGGTGCCTGCCCACCGGCGTTGGATGATCCGCGCTTTCGCGGTCGGAGTCGGCATCGGCACTGTCCGTATCTGGATCGGCCTGCTCATTGGGACCGGCTTATTGGGCTTCCACGCCAGCTTCGCCGCCGCGTTTTGGATCGCATTCAGCATCCACGTGCTCGCTGGTGAATGGTGGATCCGCACCACTCCGGACAAGACCGGCTAGCTCAGGCCTAGGTCCAACGAATTCCCATGGCTTCTCAGCAGTAGAACGTGATCATGGCGAGCGCAGGGGAGGAGTGCGTCGAGGATCCTGCGGATCATCTCGCCGAGCCCCCGCTACGGCCGTAGAAGATCGGTGCCATGATCGCGCCGATCAGGGCGCCGAGTCCGGGCAATGAGCCGAGCAACTGCCAGGCTGGGGTTCCCGGATGTTCCGCGCTAAACACCGACCTGGCTATGAGCCCGACGATGATCTCAATGAGCAGGCCGCCGATGAATCCCAGGACGGCTCCCAGCGGAATCATGGCGATGATCATTGCCGCATGCCGTCCGCTAGTGATCATGGCCGGCTGCCATATGATCATGATCGCTATCAAGGGTCCCGCGGCGCCGACTCCACTTGATCAGGATCGACAACGGTGAACTGCGCCATCATTCCGACGTCCTCGTGCCACATCAGGTGGCAGTGGTACATGTACGGGGTCAGCGGGTCCTGGTATGGCGGGAAGTTGATCGCCAACTGAACCGCCTCGCCGCCGGCCAGCAACACGGTATCCTTCCAGCCCAATTGCGGATCTGGCGTGCTTGCTCCGGCGGGAACGGTCTGGAAGGCCACCCCGTGTACATGGAAGTTGTGCGGCTGATTATGCGTGTTGCGTACCGTCCACAGCTCTGTGGTGCCGGCTCCAACAACAGCGTCGATGCGCGACATCTCCATCTGGTGACCGTTGATTTCACGGCCGTCGAGCTGGATTGTGCGCCGGGCTGCCACATGATCAAGCGCGATCGGGGAACTGGTTTCCAGCCGTTCCGGAATCCGGCCACCCTCCGCGAGTGAGTTGCCAGCTTGGAGCTGCAGCAGATCAAGATGATCATTGCCGCCCGCGCCGTTGGTCAGCGGCGCCATCATGTTCAGGTTCCACGGGATCGAGCGGAACACCGGCTGCTCACCGGGTCGCAGGTTCACCACAATCTCGGCCCGTTCGGCGGGGGAGAGCAGCAGCCTGCGCATCCCCACTGGCGAGGGCACAAACCCGGAATCGGTTGCAATGAGTGCGAAATCTCGATCATCAGCGAACGCCAAATGATAAATCCGAGCGGTCGAGGCGTCGAGGATGCGAAGCCGGACCCGCCGGGTAGTGACCGGCACGTACGGGTTGTACGTCCCGTTCACCAAGATCTTGTCGCCCAGCAGCCCTGTCACTGCTCGACCGCGTTGTGAGAACCGGCCGCGCGAGTCGAAGCTGCGATCTTGCAAGATGATGGGGACGTCATCGATGCCGTATTGATGCGGCAGATCCCGATTGGTGCCGTCGTCGAGATAGAACAATCCGGCCAGCCCTCGTGTCACCTGGCCCTCGGTCTCACCGTGCGGGTGCGGGTGATACCAGAGGGTGGCCGCCTGCTAATCAATCTTCCACTCCGGCTCCCACAGCTCACCGCTCGCGATGGGCTGATGCGGCCGCCGTCGTACCGCGCCGGAAGATGCATGCCATGCCAGTGCACAGTGGTGATCTCTGGCAGCCGGTTCTTCACGATCATTCGAACCTGCTCACCGCGCGTCACCCGCAGTGTTGGTCCGAGAAATCCGGCGCCGTATCGACCGTCGCTGTAGCTCCAGGTCGGAGTCGATACTCCGGGAAGGAATTCTGCCGATCCTTCGCTGGCGCTGAGGTGGAAGACCCGGACACCGTCGTGATCAACTGTGGATTCCGCGAGTGCCGGTATCCGGAGCCGGTTGCTGAAGTCGAGCGTGTCGACGGTGCTAAGCGGCGCCGCAGTGGTGCGATCGACTTCACAGCCCACCAGCGTGAGAGCCGTCAGGGCCGGTAAAGCCGGCAGGGCAGCCAGACCAGCCAGTAGGGCGCGGCGGCTGATGCGGGCAGACATCGTCATTTCCTTCCGTAGTCGGTTTTGATCAAGGACTCGCACCACGGTAGGAAGCGCGTCGCCTGCTACCTACTCGCTGCGGGCGACAGATGGGATCGCTTTTCGACGTATGTCACGTCAGGGTCGGCAAGGTCGGCGCTTGCCTCGCGCGACACAGAGGCGCAGTCTGGACGTCGCCGACTGCGCCTCTTTCACGGCACGAGGAGACCCCAGTAGCCCGCCCAGCCCAGAAGAATCGCGCCCGCGACCACCTGGATCAGCGGATGATCGGCCCGCTGACCACCGCGGCGGGACGTCCACCACCTGACGGCGATAACGACCGTGCAGACGCCGACGGTGACGGTTGACCCTTGGAGCAAGAGCCACGGAAGCGGACGACCCATCACAACAGGCCCGATGACGTTCGCGGCCGTGGCCATCAAGAACAGCAGGTAGATCGGAAGGCCGAGCGTGGTGAACAAGCCGGCGGCAATGAACAAGCGTTCGGTGCCGCCCGGCGCCGAGGCTGTGGAGCGCCTCCGGATGTGGCCCACGAGCCCAACGAGGGCGTAGAGCCCGAACCCCGCCGTCAGGGTCACAATTACGCCGAGGTGCATCCAGGCCGCGGCGCCGCCCAACGGAGCCAGCACCGGCGGTGGAGTCTCCGTCGTAGGTGGTGTGCCCAGTACAGACTGGCCGGTGCGTGGGAGGTCTTCGATCCAGTGGCGCTCATAGGCCCCGTAATCAGCTGGTCGGGACATGATCCGGTCGAAGCCGCCGTCCGCGGTGAGGTTCAGGTTGTGGCGAACGCCGCCGACGAACCGCATTGTGTATCGAGTGTTACCTCCCCGGCGAAGTGCGTCCCCGATGGCCTTGCTGCTCTGCCGGGGGAGGGCGACCCGGTCGAACTCACCCCATTCTGCGAGCACCGGCTGCCGTACCTGGCGCCAGGCGGGGAGGGGGTCGAAGTGGGCCTCGGGGAACAGATCGGCGCTGATCATTGTCCGAAGCGCGGTGATCTCCAGTGTGTGTGGCAGCGCGGTGCCAACGCCCGCGTGGCGAAGGAACTGGTCGTAGCCCCAGGCGGTCTGCACCGCTGGGCTGACCCCGGCCGCGCCAACCGTGATCACGAACTTGACCGCGCTGGAGCGACGGCAGGCCAGCGGGGCGACGTAAGCTCCTTCGGACTGGGCCCACAATCCGAGGCGAGCTGGATCGACGTCGCGTCGGCTCGCCAACAGTGCTACTGCCGCGATGGCGTCGTCGGCAAGCACGCCGTAGTCGCGGCGCAAGAGGCTGTAGCCGGCTGTTCGTTTGTCGTAGATGAGCGTGATAACGCCGCGCCGGGCGAACGCCTCCGCGGCTGGTTGCAGCTCTTGCCGGCCGCGGTTCCCCGCTCCTTCCAGCATGACCAACGCTGGGCGACGTTTCGCCCTCGGTCTCGGCCCCACCACGAGCCCGTGCAGGACAACACCTCCGCCGCCAACGAAGGTCACCTCGGTGGTCGTGACGGGCTCCGGCTCGGCGGAGGCGGGCGCAACCGGGACACCAATGACAGCGAGGATGGTGACCAGCAGCAATCCGGCGCACACCCGCCAACCCCGACCAGAGTTCTTTACGTGGTTCGTTTGCTCAAGGACATACACCACAGTAGGAATCGCACCGTCCGCTAGCTATTCGCAACAGGCGACAGTGGGGATCGCTTTTAGACGTACGCCTATTCAGGGTCGGCCTCGGGGTACGAAACGCGAATTCTAATGTCGGCCGGGTGTCACAACGCCTGTCTCGTACGCAATGACAACCAATTGGGATCGGTCGCGAGCGCCCAGCTTCGTCAAGATGCGGCTCACGTACGTCCGAGCACTCGCTGGGCTGATGTGGATTTCGGCGGCGATCTCGTGATTCGACAAGCCTCTGCCCACGCCCGCCAGCACCTCGCGTTCCCGCTCGGTCAGCTCGTTCAACCGGCCGCGGTCGGCAACGCCAGCCGGGCCCGAGACAATACCCTCCATCACTTTGCGGGTTACCGATGCCGACAACAAGGCGTCGCCGGCTGCGACAACGCGAATCGCCTCGCGGAGGTCATCAGGCTCGGCGTCTTTCAGCAGGTAGCCCGAGGCGCCTGCCCGGATGGCCGCAAAGATCTGATCGTCATCATCAAAGGTGGTCAGCATGATGATTGCCACCTCCGAAAGACGCTCATCGGCAGTAATTTGCTGCGTGGCCGCGATTCCGTCGACTCCAGGCATTCGGACATCCATAAGTACAACGTCGGGCTGAGTGCGGGTCACGACGGCGACCGCCTCTCGCCCGTCGCTCGCCTCACCAACGACCTGAATGTCATCGCTGTTTGCGAGCAAAGCACGCAGCCCGCTTCGCACCAAAGCTTGATCATCGGCAAGCACCACTCGTATCACGGCTCGGACCGCACCTCCGTCGAGCGCGGCCAAGGGAGTACAGCCGCCACAACCGTCCCGGCGCCGCGGCCGGAGCTGGTCAACGTGAGCTCGCCGCTCCATTCGGCGGCGCGCTCTCTCATGCCGCGTATGCCGTTTCCGGCCGCAAGTTCGCCGACGCCTTGGTCGTTGTCCCGGACAGTCAGCGTCAGAGCGTCCAGGCCTCGATCGAGTGTGATCATCGCGGTAGTGGCGTTGGCGTGCCGGATGACGTTGGTCAGCGCTTCTTGAACAATCCGGTACGCCGTCTGGCCGAGCGCCTCGGGTACCTCTGGGCCGTCACTACTCTCAACGATTCGTACGTCAAGTCCGTTGTTCCGCGCCTGCTCCGCGAGTGCAGGAAGCTCGTTCAGACCGGCCGGAGGCTCCACCGCCGAGTCCAGCGTGCGGAGGCGCCGTACGGTGCTTCGCAGATCGGCCATGGCGGCAAGACTGATGTTCCTGATTTCGACGACGGCTTGTTGCGCCTCCGGCACTCGTTCCGGTAGCGCCTCGGCCGCCACCGCTGACTGCAGCGAGATCATCGCGACATTGTGACGCGCGTCGTGCAGGTCTCGAGCCAGGCGGAGCCGCTCCTCGTTTCGCTGCTCGGTCGAGCGGCGTTCGAGTTCCAGACGGGCCTGGCGTTCCCGCTCTCGCTGGGACTCCCTAAGCAGCCGCCGGGCACGCACTCCGTCGCCCAACGCGAGCGAGGCACCCATCAAAACGATGACCGGTGGCAGCTCGTAACCGAGCAGCTGTGCAATGTCGCGGCCTTCAGCGAGCTGGAAGTAGACCGCCAATCCGACCAAGATCGCCGAGACGACAATGCTGACCCGGAGGTGGCCGGCTTCGGCGGCTGAGAACAGCGCGACAGCGATCGGCAACGCTAAGCCGATAGGCGGATATTGCAGCGTGTAGTACACGCAAATGCCAAGCGAGGTGACTATCAACACCGCTACCGGCTGTCGTCGGCGGATGAGCAAGATCAATCCGAAGCCGACAGCAAAAACGTACGCCGGCCAGGGCACCGGTTGGCGGTCGGCTGCGCTGGCGAACACCGCCACTCCGACCGCCATAGCTACCGCGTATGCGAGCAGGCCGTCGACCAGTGCAGGTGACGTCCAAAGTCCTGCCGACGGACGAGCTAGTACCGTCCTGGTCGCCATTCACTCACTTTAGGTCGCCGGGCTGCGCTCGCTGTCGAGCATGGCCATCTGGCGCTCGTCGTAGCGCCCGCC
>Ga0307416_100000993_pt1 | contig 15002 bp, 9 predicted proteins | sample DK1Cmetagenome_2_FD_203821 | JGI IMG/M metagenome (GOLD analysis project Ga0307416, IMG submission 203821) | Maize rhizosphere microbial communities from greenhouse at UC Davis, California, United States - DK15-C-3 | ecosystem: Host-associated > Plants > Roots > Rhizosphere > Soil | place: USA...
CACAGCCGGCGCCGGCAAGAGTTCGATTGCGGCGCACTTCGTCGATGCCGCCTGCGCGCGCGGTGAGCGCTGCCTATATTTCGCCTTCGAGGAGTCGCAGCGGCAAATTATGCGCAACATGCGCTCCATCGGCATCGACCTCGGCCGTTGGGTCGAGCGCGGCCTTTTGCGTTTCCATCCGGCGCGCCCGCATGTGCAAGGATTGGAGTCGCATCTGGCGCTGATGATCAAGGAGATCGGCGATTTCGATCCGGCGGCGGTGGTGGTCGATCCGATCACCAACCTGACCGAAATCGGCAGCACGCTGGAAGCCAAAACGATGCTTGTGCGCCTGGTGGATTATCTCAAATCGCGGCGGGTCACGGCGGTGTTTACCAGTTTGACCGACGACCAGCAAAATCCGGAGAAGACCGAGGTCGGCATCTCGTCTCTAATGGACACCTGGCTGCTGTTGCGCAATATCGAAACCAACGGCGAGCGCAACCGCGGCCTCTACGTCCTGAAATCCCGCGGCACGGCGCATTCCAATCAGATCCGGGAATTCATCTTGACCGACCACGGCGCGCAGTTGACCGACGTTTATACGGGGCTTGCCGGCGTCCTGACCGGCACCGCGCGCATCGCCCAGGAGGCGCGCGAGCGCGCCGAGATACTCGAGCGTCAACAGGAAATCGCCCGCAGACGGCGCGAGCTCGAAAGCAAACGGCAGGCGATTGACGCGCAAATCGCGGCGCTGCGCGCCAGCTTCGACGCCGAGTCTGCCGAGATCGAGAAAGCCATCAGCGACGCGCGCATTGCCGACACTCTCCTGGTTGAGACGCGCGACATGCTCGGCAGTTTGCGCGGCGCTAGTGATATGCAAGGGTCTGGCAACAGCGGAAAAGGAGCAAGCCATGGCGGCAACGGACAAAACGGCGGCAAAGCGAACCGCCGCAAGCAGCGCCAGCGACCAGCAGCCGACTAATCTCTGGCAACTGCGGCTCTACGTCGCCGGGCAGACCCCCAAGTGTCTGACCGCGTTGGCCAATCTGAAAAAGATTTGCGAGGAGCATTTGGCCGGCGAATATGAGATCGAAATCATCGATTTGCTCGAGCGGCCCCAGCTGGCGAGCGGCGATCAGATTTTGGCAATTCCAACCCTGGTGCGTAAACTTCCCCAACCCATTCGCAAGATCATTGGCGACCTGTCCAACACCGAACGCGTGCTTGTCGGTCTGGATTTACGGCAGGGAAGATAACATGCACCCAACCATCGACTCGGGCACACCGCTAACGCGGCGAGGAGTTCAAATGCCGAACCAGAAACGTAAGAAGGTTGAATTCGAACAAGCCATCGGCGCGGCCAAGGACCAGGTTTATCTGCTGAAGTTATGCATCAGCGGGATGACGCCGCGGTCGCGCCAAGCCTTGCTGAACCTCAAACAGATTTGCGAGCAGTACTTGGAGGGCCATTACGAACTCGAGGTGATCGATCTTTACCAACAACCGGAGCTGGCCGCGCACCATCATATTATTGCGACACCGACACTGGTAAAAAATCTGCCGCTGCCGCTGCGCCAGATGTTCGGGGATCTCTCCGATACCAAAGCGACTCTACGCCGTCTGGGAATACCCGTCGAGGAGGATAAAGAGGCATGATACCGGCGTCAAACGACAGCGATTTGATCCAGCAGAACCAGGAGCTGCAGGCGCGTCTCGAGGAGGCCGAAGAATTAATCGGGGCGATCCGCCAGGGCAGCATCGACGCGTTGATGATCGACGCGCCCCAGGGGTCCCGGGTCTACACATTGGAAGGCGCCGATCAGCCCTATCGCATCTTCGTCGAGAACATGAATGAAGGCGCGGTAACGCTCTCGTTCGACGGCATCATACTTTATGCCAATGGACAATTCGTCGGGCTCACCGGCGCCGCCATCGAGCAGACGATCGGTCAGTCCTTTTTAGATTTTGTTGCGCCGGCGGAGGCAAAAACCTTCGAGTCTTGGTTGCGTGATCATGGCAGTGACAGTCGGCTTGAACTTTCTCTGCAACATCGCGCCGGGCCGCCCGTGGCGGTGCGCCTGTCAGGGCGGGTTATGACGCAGGGCGGCGAGCAATTTATCTGCCTGGTAGTGACGGATTTGCGCGGCCAAAAGCTGCAGGAACAATTGCGCGACGCCGACCGGCGCAAGGACGAGTTCCTGGCCATGCTTGGTCATGAGCTGAGAAATCCCTTGTCGATTATTCATAATGTGTTGCAAATTCTGCGTAAGAAAAACGGCGCCGACGGCACGGCCGAAATGCGCGGCATGATCGAACAACAGGTGCGCCACATGGGTCGGTTGATCGACGATTTGCTCGACATCTCGCGGGTGTCGACCGGCAAAATCCGTCTCGAGAACGCGCGCGTCGATCTTACGCAAGTTGTCGCCGATACCGTCCGGAGCCACCGCGACAGTCTTGAAGCGACTGGCTTGACCCTCACTCTTGAACTGCCCAACCGTGAGCTATTTATCCGCGGCGACAAAACTCGAATCGCACAGGTGATCGGCAATTTGCTGCAGAACGCCAGTAAGTTTACCGACAGCGGCGGCAAAGTGGCGGTAATTTTGAGAGCCGATGAGAGCGCCAACCAAGCCTCGATTCATGTGAGCGATACCGGCATCGGCATGGACCGCGACACGCTCGAGCGCGCTTTCGAAAGTTTCACCCAGGCCGATCACAGCATCGAGCGCAGCCGCGGCGGACTCGGACTCGGGTTGGCACTGGTCAAAGGATTGGTTGAAATGCACGGCGGCGAAGTGGCGGCGCTGAGCGACGGCGTCGGACAGGGGTCGGAGTTCGTTATCCACCTGCCCATCGAAGCGGCCGCGGCGGAAGTCGCCGCAGCGGAAGCGCCGAGCGCGACCCGCCCGCGCGGTTTTCGCATTCTCGTCATCGAGGACAACCAGGCCGGCGCTCTCAGCATGCAGCTGTTGTTGAACCAACTTGGCCACGTTTCCGAAGTCGCTTTCGATGGTATCGAGGGTCTTGCCGCGGCGGCGCGATTCCAGCCAGAGGTGGTGCTCTGCGACCTCGGTCTACCGGGCCTCAACGGCTATCAAATCGCCCAGCAGCTGCGCCAGCGTGAAGAAGGTCGCCGGCTATTTTTGATGGCCCTCAGCGGCTATGGCCAAGAGGAAAATAAACGGCGCGCTTTGGAAGCCGGTTTCGACATCCACTGCGTCAAGCCGCTAAAAATAGATATCCTCGAAAAGCTCTTGGCGGAACTGAACTGATAACCGATAATTCGCTTAACGCTGACGCAAAAAGACCTAACCCAAGAAACCAACTAAATGAGAAAAAGCATTTGATCACGCTCGACGCGCTGGAAACTAACGGCGCTGCCGCTGGATTAACGCGTTTAGTTAAGGCCTGGTGCGAACGCTCGTCTAAAGGGGATGGCAATGGAAACGCAAGATGAGATTACGGCTCGAAGTCATTTGAGCAAAAGCAAAACCAAAGCGGCGAATCGGCGCCGCAGTCCTCAAAATGGCAACGGTCATGGGGACGGCCGTGACAACGAGCTCGGCCAGCTCTACAGCGCGTTGATGGAATATCGCAACGGTAACTTCATGGCGCGCTTGCCGCATACGTGGAGCGGCACTTTAGGCAAGCTCGCCGATGTCATGAACGACATTCTCAGTTCCGGCGAGCGCCGCGCCAGTGAAACTGCGCGCATCTGCCGGGTCGTCGGCGAAGAAGGCAAGTTGCGCGAACGCTTTTCCTCGGCCGGACTGGTCGGCGGTTGGGCCGATGAAATAGCCTCGCTCAACCGCTTGGTCGACGACCTGGTGTCGCCGACGTCCGCAGTGACCCGCGCCGTCGGCGCCGTGGCCAAGGGCGACCTGGCCCAGTCGATCGCCCTCGAACGCGACGGCCGGCCCCTCGAAGGCGAGTTTCTCACCAGCGCCAAACTCGTAAACACGATGATCGAACAGCTTTCCGTGTTCGCCTCGGAAGTGACCCGCGTTGCACGCGAGGTCGGCGCCGATGGCAAGCTCGGCGGCCAAGCGCAGGTGACCGGTGTCAGCGGCGTGTGGAAGGATTTGACAGAGAGCGTCAACTCGATGGCGAGCAACTTGACCGCGCAAGTTCGCAATATTTCCGAAGTCACGATTGCCGTGGCCAACGGCGACTTGTCGCGCAAGATCACCGTCGACGTGCGCGGCGAAATTCTCCAGTTGAAAGAAGCGATCAACACGATGGTCGACCAGCTGCGCTCCTTCGCCTCCGAAGTGACGCGCGTGGCGCGCGAAGTCGGCACCGAAGGGAAGCTCGGCGGCCAAGCCGTCGTGCCCGGCGTGGCCGGCACCTGGAAGGATCTGACCGACAGCGTCAATGCCATGGCCGGCAACTTGACGGCGCAGGTGCGTAACATCGCCGAGGTCACCACCGCGGTGGCGCGCGGCGACTTGTCGCGCAAGATCACCGTCGACGTCAGCGGTGAAATTCTCCAACTCAAAGAGACCATCAACACGATGGTCGATCAGCTGAACGGCTTTGCCGGCGAGGTGACGCGTGTGGCGCGCGAAGTCGGCACCGAGGGCAAACTCGGCGGCCAAGCCCAGGTCCCCGGCGTCGCCGGCACCTGGAAAGACTTGACCGACAACGTCAACTCGATGGCCGGCAACTTGACCGCGCAGGTGCGCAACATCGCCGAGGTTACCATCGCCGTGGCCAACGGCGACTTGTCGCGTAAAATCACCGTCAACGTCAGCGGCGAAATTCTCCAACTCAAAGAAACCATCAACACGATGGTCGATCAGTTAAACGCCTTCGCCTCGGAAGTGACCCGCGTCGCGCGCGAAGTCGGCACCGAAGGGCGTCTCGGCGGCCAGGCCAAAGTGCTCGGCGTCGCCGGCACCTGGAAAGACTTGACCGACAACGTCAACTTCATGGCCGGCAACCTGACCGCGCAGGTGCGCAACATCGCCGACGTCGCGACTTCGATCGCCAAAGGCGATCTGTCGAAGAAAATCACCGTCGACGTCAGCGGCGAAATACTCGAGTTGAAAAACACCGTCAACACGATGGTCGATCAACTGAACGCTTTTGCCGGCGAGGTAACCCGGGTGGCGCGCGAAGTCGGCACCGAAGGGCGGCTCGGCGGCCAAGCGCAGGTGCCGGGCGCGGGCGGCACTTGGAAAGACTTGACCGACAGCGTCAACTCGATGGCGTCCAACCTGACCGGCCAGGTGCGCAACATCGCCGAGGTCGCCACCGCGGTGGCGCGCGGCGATTTGTCGCGCAAAATCGCCGTCGACGTCAAAGGTGAAATTCTCGAGTTGAAAAACACCATCAATACGATGGTCGATCAGTTGAACGCTTTTGCCGGCGAGGTGACGCGCGTGGCGCGCGAAGTCGGCACCGAGGGCAAACTCGGCGGCCAAGCCCAGGTCCCCGGCGTCGCCGGCACCTGGAAGGATTTGACCGACAACGTCAACTCGATGGCCGGTAACCTGACCGGCCAGGTGCGCAACATCGCCGAAGTCGCCACCGCCATCGCCACCGGCGATTTATCGCGCAAAATCACCGTCAATGTCAGCGGTGAAATTCTCCAGCTCAAAGAAACCCTCAACACCATGGTCGATCAGTTGAATGGCTTCGCTTCGGAGGTGACGCGGGTGGCGCGCGAAGTCGGCACCGAGGGAAAACTCGGCGGGCAAGCGCAGGTCCCGGGCGTGGCCGGCACCTGGAAGGATTTGACCGACAACGTCAACTCGATGGCCGGCAACTTGACCGGACAGGTGCGTAACATCGCCGAAGTGACCACGGCGGTGGCGCGCGGCGATCTGTCGCGCAAGATTACCGTCGACGTCAAAGGCGAAATTCTCGAGCTGAAAAACACCATCAACACGATGGTCGATCAGCTGAATGGCTTTGCCTCCGAGGTGACGCGCGTGGCGCGCGAAGTCGGCACCGAGGGAAAACTCGGCGGGCAAGCGCAGGTCCCGGGCGTGGCCGGCACGTGGAAAGATCTCACCGACAACGTCAACTCGATGGCCGGCAACTTGACAGGGCAGGTGCGTAACATCGCCGAAGTCGCCACCGCCATCGCCAGCGGCGATTTGTCGAAAAAGATCACCGTCGACGTGCGCGGTGAAATTCTTCAGCTCAAAGAAACCATGAACACCATGGTCGAGCAGCTGCGGTCCTTCGCCGCCGAGGTCACGCGCGTAGCCCGCGAGGTCGGCACCGAAGGACGTCTTGGCGGCCAGGCCGTGGTTCCAGGCGTCGCCGGCACCTGGAAGGATTTGACCGACAACGTCAATTTGCTCGCCGGCAATCTGACCGCGCAGGTGCGCAACATCGCCGAAGTCACCACCGCGGTGGCGCGCGGCGACTTGTCGCGCAAGATCACCGTCGACGTCAAAGGCGAGATTCTCGAGCTGAAAAACACCATCAATACGATGGTCGATCAATTAAACGCCTTTGCCGCCGAAGTGACCCGCGTCGCCCGCGAGGTCGGCACCGAAGGCAAGCTCGGCGGCCAAGCGCAGGTGTCGGGTGTCGCCGGCACCTGGAAGGACTTGACCGACAACGTCAATGTCATGGCTGCCAATTTGACCGAACAGGTGCGCGGCATCGTCAAGGTCGTTACCGCCGTGGCGACCGGCGATTTGAAGCTGAAGCTCACGGTCGCCGCCAAGGGCGAAGTCGCCGCCCTCGCCGATACCATTAATAACATGACCGGTACTCTGGCGACCTTCGCCGACCAGGTGACAACCGTGGCGCGCGAAGTCGGCGTCGAGGGCCGCCTGGGCGGCCAAGCCAACGTGCCGGGCGCCGCCGGCACCTGGAAAGACTTGACCGGCAACGTCAACCTGTTGGCCGATAACCTGACCAACCAGGTGCGCGCCATCGCCGAGGTCGCCACCGCCGTTACCCAGGGCGACCTGACCCGCTCGATTCAGGTCGAAGCGCGCGGCGAGGTGGCGGAGCTCAAAGACAACATCAACACGATGATCGACAACTTGCGTCTCACCACCGAGAGCAACACCGAACAGGACTGGCTCAAGACCAACCTGGCGCGCTTCACCGGCATGCTGCAGGGCCAGCGCGACCTGGTGAGTGTCGGCAAGTTGATTCTTTCCGAGCTCGCGCCGCTGATCGGCGCGCATCAGGGATTGATCTACCAGATGGCGGCCGACGAAAAGCCTCACCTCAAGCTGCTCGCCAGCTACGCCAATGCTCCCGAGGGCGGTTATGCGGCGCAACTGGAGCCGGGCGTCGGCTTTATCGGACAGTGCGCTGAAGACAAGCGCCGGATTCTGATTAACGACGTGCCTGTGGACGCCGTGCCGGTGGGGTCGGTTTCTTTCGCCGCTTTGCCGCGCGCCGTCGTGGTTTTCCCGGTGCTTTTCGAGGACCAGGTCAAGGCGGTGCTGATGTTGGCATCGCTGCACGAATTCGCCCCGGCCCACCTGGCGTTTCTCGAGCAGCTGACCGTCAGCATCGGTATCGTTCTCAACAGCATCGAGGCAACCATGCAGACCGAAGGGTTGCTCAAGCAATCGCAGCAGTTGGCCGCCGAGCTGCAAACCCAGCAGCGCGAGCTGCAGCAGACCAACGAGCAGCTCGGTCAGAAAGCCCAGCAACTCGCCGAGCAGAACGCCGAAGTCGAGCGCAAAAATCAGGAGATCGAGCAGGCGCGCCGGGCGCTCGAGGAAAAGGCCGCCGAGCTGGCGCTGACGTCGAAATACAAATCCGAGTTTCTCGCCAACATGTCGCACGAGCTGCGCACGCCGCTCAACAGCATTCTCATTCTCGGCCAGCAGCTGAGCGAGAATTCCGAACATAATCTGACCAGCAAGCAGGTCGAGTTTGCGCGCACGATTCACGGCGCCGGCACCGACCTGTTGAATTTGATCAGCGATATTCTCGATCTCTCGAAGATCGAGTCGGGGACGGTGACGGTGGAGGCCGAGGAGATCTCGTTTAGCAATCTGCTCGACGTCGTCGCGCGACCGTTCCGCCACGAAGCCGAGAACCGCAAGTTGTCGTTCGACGTGCAGGTCCGCCCGGGGCTGGGGCGCACTTTCGTCACCGACTCCAAGCGTTTGCAACAGGTGCTTAAAAACCTATTATCGAACGCGTTCAAGTTCACCGCTCAAGGCGGCGTGCGACTGGTGATCGCGCCGGCGGCCGGCGGCTGGAGCACCGAACACGCCGTGCTCAAGCATGCGCATGGAGTGGTTTCCTTCGAGGTCACCGATACCGGCATCGGCATCGCGGCGGAAAAACAGCGGATCATCTTCGAGGCTTTCCAGCAAGCCGATGCCAGCACGAGCCGCAAATACGGCGGCACCGGCTTGGGCCTGGCGATCAGCCGCGAGCTGGCAACTCTGCTCGGCGGCGAAATCCGCCTGAGCAGCGTGCCCGGCCAGGGCAGCACGTTTACACTTTATCTGCCGCTCACCTACAGCGAGCCGATCGCCGGCAATCTGTGGAAGCGCAACGCGTTTGCCGATGCGGTAAACGCGCCGTCATTATCGGTGGTGGCGGCCAGCCCCGAAATCATTCCCGACGATCGCGCCACCATCGTGCCGGGCGATCAAGTCTTGCTGATCATCGAAGACGATTCGCATTATGCGCGTGTGCTGTTGGGCTTGGCGCGCGACAAAGGTTTCAAGGGATTGGTCGCAACACGCGGCAACATCGGGCTGGATCTGGCGCGCGAATACAAGCCGGCGGCGATCACGCTGGATATTTTTCTTCCGGATATGCTCGGTTGGACCGTGCTGAATAATTTGAAGCGCGATCCGGCGACCCGCCATATCCCGGTGCAGATCATCTCGCTCGAGGAAGAGCAGCAGCATGGTCTGTCGCACGGCGCGTTTTCCTACATGGTCAAGCCGGTGACCACCGAGGGAATCGAGGCCTGCCTTGAGCGCATTCATAGTTTTATCACGCCCCATGTCAAACGCCTGTTGGTGGTCGAGGACAACGAGGCCGAAACCCAGAGCATCGTCGAGTTGCTGGCCCACGACGATATCGAGATCGTTGCGGTGGGCACCGGCGCGGCGGCGCTGGAGGCGCTCAACAGCGGGGTATTCGACTGCTGCGTGCTCGACTTGCGCTTGCCGGACATGAGCGGTTTTGAACTCCTCGAACGGGTTAAGGTCGAGCCCAAGCTGCAGCATCTGCCGGTGGTGGTTTTTACCGGCAAGGATCTCGGCGCGGAGGAAGAGCGCAATCTGAAAACCATGGCCAAGAGCATCGTTCTGAAAGACGTCCAGTCGCCGGAGCGCTTGTTCGACGAGACCGCCTTGTTCCTGCACCGGATCATCGATGACTTGCCGCAGTCCAAACAAAAAATGCTCGAGCGGCTGCATTCCTCCAATGAAGTCCTGCACGGCCGCAAGGTGCTCGTGGTCGACGATGATGCGCGCAATATTTTTGCCCTCTCGACCGTCCTGGAAAACCACGACATGGAAGTTTTGAGCGCCACCAACGGCCGACAGGCAATCGAGCTGTTACAGAAGACCACCGATGTCAGCGTCGTATTGATGGACATCATGATGCCCGAGATGGACGGTTACGAAACCATGCGCGAGATTCGCAAGCGCAGCGAGTTTCATTCGACGCCGATCCTCGCGCTAACCGCCAAGGCGATGAAGGGAGACCGGGAAAAATGCCTCGAAGCCGGCGCTTCGGACTATGTCGCCAAGCCGGTGGATACCGAACAGCTGTTATCGATGCTGCGCGTGTGGTTGTACCGATAGCGTCCACTCTGGAGTGACTTCGAGCGCGCGGATCTCAGGTGTCAGCAGTGAACGGCAAAAACATGAACGAACCGATCAATATACTTCTCGTCGACGATGAAGCCCGGAATTTGGACGCGCTCGAAGCCATCCTTGATTCGCCGGAGTATCTGCTGTTCCGTGCCGGTTCGGCCAACGAAGCGCTGCTGGCACTGCTGAACCACGACTTTGCTGTGATCGTCCTCGATATCCGCATGCCGGAAGTCAACGGCTACGAGTTGGCGCAGATGATCAAGCAGCGCAAAAAAAATCAGCACCTGCCGATCATTTTTTTGACCGCCTACCTGCAGGACGACAAAGACATTCTCGAAGGCTACGGCGCCGGCGCGGTGGATTATCTGAGCAAGCCGATCAACCCTTTGATACTTAAATCCAAGGTCGGCGTGTTTGTCGACCTGTTCCGCAAAACCCGCGAACTGGCGCGTCTCAACGAATCGATGGAGAGCGAGATCGAAGAGCGGGTGGCGCAGATCCGCGCGAGTCTGCGCGAGAAAGAAATATTGCTCAAGGAGATTCATCACCGGGTCAAGAACAACATGCAGATTATCTCGAGCCTGCTGAGCCTGCAGGCGGACCGCGCCATCGCCGGCGAAACCCAGCTGCATCTGCGCGACGTTCGCGATCGCGTTCACTCGATGGCGCTGGTCCATGAAAAACTCTATCAGTCGGAGAATCTAGCGAGCGTACAGATCGCCGACTATACGCGCACATTGATGGACGATCTGTTGCACGCCTATGCCAGCGGCCAGGCCAAGGTGCAACTACGCTTCAATCTGGAATCGGCGGCGCTGCCGGTGGATCTGGCCATCTCGTTCGGGCTGATCCTCAATGAACTGGCGACTAATGCCCTGAAGCACGCCTTTCGCGGTCGCGACAGCGGCGAAATTCACATCCAATTGCAAACCGACTCGAGTGGAGAAATTTGCCTGCGTTTCGCCGATAATGGCCTGGGCTTTGCCGAGCCGGTCAACTGGGAGCAGCTGGAATCTTACGGCTTGAGTCTGGTGCGTTTGCTCACCCGGCAGCTCGGCGGTCGCATCGAAATGCGCAGCGGCGCCGGAACAACTTTCGAACTGAACTTCAAAACGCAGACTGCGGTGTTTTCGCCAGACCACAACGAGAGGGTTGTGAACTGATGAGCCATGCAAAGATTCTGATTGTCGAAGACGAAGCGATCGTGGTGCTCGATCTCACCCGGCGATTGACCCGCATGGGTTACCAGGTCGTTGGCTCTCTCGCCGAAGGCGAAAGGGCGAGTACCGCGGTGCTCGAGCATCAACCGGATCTCGTGCTGATGGATATCCGGCTGGCCGGGGCGCTCGACGGCATCGGCGCTGCGCACGAGATCCAGCGTGTGCGCGACACGCCGATCGTCTATTTGACCGCCCATTCCGATCTCCAGACCCTGGCTAACGCCTTTTTGACCGCCCCCTTTGGTTATATTTTGAAGCCCTTCGAAGAACGCGAGCTGCATACGCAACTGGAAATCGCGCTCTACCGCCACGGCGCTGAGCAGCGCGTGCGCGACAGCGAAGCGCAGCTGCGGGCGATCATGGACACGGCCCAGGACGGTATTTTAGCGATCGATCATGGCGGTAAAATTCTTCGCAGCAATCCCGCCGCGGGAGAAATCTTTGGCTACGACGCAAATGCGCTGGTCGGGCTGAGCGCCGATATTCTGCTGCCGGGTTTCACTGCGATGATCCAGGTGACCGACGAGCAGTGGTTTCTGAGAACCAGCGGCGGAGAGATCCTCGGCGCGGTACGGGAACTCACCGGCCTGCGCAAAGACGGCGCGATGGTTCCGGTCGAACTTACGGTGAGCACAAAACGCGCCGACGCGGCAGGTCGTTTTATCGCCATCGTGCGCAATATCAGCCGGCGCAAGCAAATGGAGACGAAACTGAAAACCATGGTCAGCGATCTGCGCGAAACCGATCGGCGCAAGGATGAATTCCTCGCGCTACTGTCGCATGAACTGCGCAATCCGCTGGCACCGATTCGCAATGCCGCGTCGATTCTCAAGAACGCTGAATTGGAAGATCCGAAACTGCGCTGGTGCACGGAGATCATCGACTCTCAAGTCGGGCTCATGACGCGCTTGATGGAAGACCTGCTGGACGTCAGCCGGGTCAGCCGGGGCAGCCTGCTGTTGCGCAAAGAATTGGTCGATTTTCGCGAAATGATCAGCGCAATCGTCGCGTGCGGCGCGGAGGTGGAAGCCGCCGGACATAAGTTCACGGTCGATTTGCCTGACTATGAAGTGAAGATGAATATCGACCCCGCCAGGCTGACCCAAATTCTCGCCAATCTCATTAGCAATGCCGCGAAATACATGGACGGCAAGGGCGAGGTTCGCTTTACGGCCAAATGCGAAGACGACAAAATGGTTATTCGAGTGCAAGACTCCGGCATCGGCATCTCGGCCGAATTGTTGCCCCATGTCTTCGAAATGTTCAGACAGGGCGATAGCAGTTTGGAGCGCAGCCGGGGCGGGCTGGGCATTGGCCTGGCTTTGGTGAAAAGCCTCGTTGAACTGCACGGCGGCAATGTTGCGGCCCACAGTGACGGACTCGGTAAGGGCAGCATGTTTACTGTCCGCTTGCCGCTGGCTTCAGCGGACGCCGTCGCAGCTGATATTGCGGAGACCGAGAGTCCAACCGAAGTTCTGCCGAATCAGACATCGCCTAAACATATGTTGATCGTCGACGACAATAAGTTGCAGGCGGAAAGCCTCGGACTCTTATTGCAACTGTGGGGCTACGACGTACGGGTAGCTTACGACGGGCCGGGCGCGCTGACGGTCCTAAACGAATATGCCGCTGATGTCGCGCTCATCGACATCGGCTTGCCGGGTATGAATGGCTATGAAATCGCGCGCTATATCCGTGCTCAGCCCCAATGGCAGAGCGTGATGTTGATCGCTCAGTCGGGTTGGGGACGCGACAGTGATCGCGAGAAAACCGGCGATGCCGGCTTTGATCACCACCTTACCAAGCCGATCGATCACGAGGTACTGGCAAAAATACTCAAGCAGGCTAAAGCAGGAAGTCTCAACTCGGTGGTTGCCAACCGTTAGAGCGATTTTATCGGGGCAGCATCCAATCTGCTTACCCAACCAATGGCGGAATCCTCAGAGCGGGCGTCGGCAATTCCCGCCGACGTTCAGCGGTTCATCCTTACAAGCATCGAATCCGTTGCGGAAGTCGAAGCGCTTTTGCTTTTGCGCGGCACTCCAGAGCGAGCCTGGAGCGCCCGTGCTTTAGCGCCAAGATTGTACATTGACGAAAGCCAAGCCGGCGATATTCTCAAGCAACTGGCCGACCGCCGCTTTTTAGTGCGCGATACTGAGCACGAACCAACGTATCGCTATGATCCTTCGGCAGCGGACCTGCGCAGCTTGATTGATCGGCTTGCGCAATTTTATTCGACGCACTTGATCGGGATAACCAACCTGATCCATTTGAAATCGAAATCGCGAGTACAAGAGTTCGCCAACGCGTTCAGAATCAGAAAGGATGATTGATATGGCGGCACTGGTTTATTCGCTCTGCACGGCGACCGCGCTGATCTGTTGCGTGCTTTTGCTGCGCGGTTATCAGCGCAGCCGCAATAAACTTTTGCTCTGGGGCGGCTTGTGCTTTGCCGGTTTGACTCTCAACAACGGTTTGTTGGCGTTCGATAAGCTGATGGTTCCCGAAATCGACCTGTTCTTCTGGCGCTTGATGGTGGCGCTGATCGCTATGTTGGTGCTGCTGTTTGGACTTATCTGGGATTTGCAATGAGCAATGATTTACATCGAGACAAGATATGGAACGCGTGATTCTCGGCGCGGTGGCAATGGCCTCGCTGGTTGCGGCAATGTTCTTCCTGCGATTTTGGAAGCACACTGGCGACAAATTTTTCCTCTGGTTCGCAGTTTCGTTTGCGATCGAGGGAATTAACCGAGCTGCCCTGGGTTTCAGCGAAAATCCCAACGAGGGCCAGCCGTTCTTCTACATCGTGCGTTTTCTGTCATACCTGCTGATCGTGGTTGCCATAGTTTTAAAAAACATGGCGAAGTCTAAAAACAAATAGAGACCCACATACCGGCTCAGGCGCGGCAGCGGCTCGCAGCCATGAAATTTTCAACACGGCGCAGCAATCGAGCTCATGCCTGGCCTCGCCCGCGGCATTGACGTGCACGACTCGGCGCGAACCGATCGCCGATATAAATATGCATCAAGCGCCACGGCAAAACCGTAGCGCCGTCATGCGAGCCGCATGCGGCAACGTTGGCCGGCAAAATACGCGCATGCTTCGCAGTCTGCTATTTATTTTACTTCATCTTTGCTTCCTCGCAGTTAATGCTCGGTTACCGACTAGTCGTTGGACAGCGCGAATAACAACGCCATCAAGCTCGCCGCCGCGCATGCGGCGCGCGCCACATGCGAATACTCCCAGCGATCGCGCAGCTCCGTCCAGACCGGCGCAGCAGGTTTGTCCAGACTCTTTGCACCAAATCTGAAAAGCGGAGAATTGAAGCGATTCAATTTGACGTTTTTCACCCAGAAGCGATTGAGCGGATGCGTCACAGTCCAATAAATGGCTTGCATGGCGACCAGTCCGAGCAGCGCCACGAGCGTCAGCCAAAAGTCCGCGGTTGCACGGGGCGTGAGAAGTAAAAGCCAGATGAGCGTCAACGTGCCGCCGGCCTCGCCGATGGCGCCGCCGATGGTAAAGCCTGGATAGTAGATCGACTGAACGGCTTTATAGGTATCCTTGTCGAGCCGCAATTTTCCCGGGATTTCCAAGGCATGTGCAAGCGCCAACGCCATCGCTAACGCAACCAGGAATCCGCTGAGAATTTGCAGAGTTCTAAACATCGTGCGAGGGACGCAAGAGAACGCGGGGCGGACTTGGCTTGCGGGTTTATTGCGCGATAGCTTTGTCGTCGGCAACACTGATGATCCAAGATACACCGAAGCGGTCTGTCACGACGCCGAAGCAGGATGCCCAAAAGGTCTTGTCGAGCTCCATCTGAACCTCGCCGCCGTCGGCCAAGGCGTTAAAAAAGCGGTCGGCTTCGCTGTCATTGGCCGGGGAGATCGATAGCGAAAACCCCTGAAAGCTCGTGCCACCTTCGCAGTCGCCGTCGGAGGCCATCAGTTCCGTGTCGCCGACGCGAAACCAGACATGCATAATTTTGTCCTCGGTGCCGGCCGGCAGCAAACCGAG
>Ga0307416_100000994_pt1 | contig 14992 bp, 17 predicted proteins | sample DK1Cmetagenome_2_FD_203821 | JGI IMG/M metagenome (GOLD analysis project Ga0307416, IMG submission 203821) | Maize rhizosphere microbial communities from greenhouse at UC Davis, California, United States - DK15-C-3 | ecosystem: Host-associated > Plants > Roots > Rhizosphere > Soil | place...
AGGAAAGAAAGTAGACTTTCCGGAAGTAGACAGGGCGCAATGGTTCAGACCACAGGAAGCTAAGGAGAAGATCATTCCGGAGCAGATGCCTTTTCTTGACCGTGCAAAAGAAATTTTGTCGAGCCGGGGATGATAGCCAGCATGGGAGGCACACGTATGAATAGATGATCGGGGTAAAAAAACGAAAACCACCCGTTCCCCCGCCTGAGGACCATGGTGGTATTCTGCAAACCTAAAACTATTATCTTGCAAACCCTTGCGGGTTATTCGTCATGCTGGAATGTTTAATAGAATTCTTTAAATCGTACCCGCGGGTTGTCTCTCTCGCTTTCTGTTTTTGAACAGATACTTAGCCGGATCATGGGCTGCAAAAAAGTTCGGGATATCCCGAGCAGTCCTCACGTCCCCCATTCAGGAGGTTGATCCGGTCAGGTAAATTTTCATCAACACATGCTTGTCAGATCTCGACTCGCTTCCACTTCCATTTCCCTGATTGCTTAGCAAAGTTGTCTCTTTAAAATAGAGTAAACTCGGGACTTTTGCCGGATGTGTCTCGTGCGTAAGAAAATCCGAAGGGAAGAATTAAAAGAAAATGGCCGGGGGAAATTATTCTTCTTAGACCGGCGGAGATCTGAAGCATTCGCCGGCCACCGAAGGGTCTGTCTCAGGAAAACCAATTGAAGAAAATTCTCTGATTTCCTTAGTGGAAAAATCAGAATCCGTCAACGATTTCGGGCTGGACTCGGACCAGTGAAATATTATCGAATGAACCCGATGTAGCTGTTTTTCTACACGGGTGAATGTAAACAAGGCATGTAACATTCGTATTTACTTTTTCCTTCAGGCAAAAAAATCAGTGGAACCGTGAGCATTTATAATGTCGCGCAGGAGGCGATACGATAAAATTTTCTCAATTCCTGCTGAATTTATTTTTGATCCATTGTTTAACCTTCGATGGTTTCTTTCCTTCCGGCTCGCCGAGAAGGTATCCCAATGGCTTAAGAGGGGTCACGTGATCGCAAATGATTTTGATTATACCGAACAATGGCAGAAAGACGATCATGCCGGCGACGCCCCAGATCATTCCTCCGGCGACAATGCTAAGGATGGACCATAGCGCGTTAAGATTCACTTCACCCCCGACGACGTTCGGTTCAATAAAATAATTGTCTATTGTCTGTATAACCACCATGACGATGGCGGCCCATAGCGCGGTTTGAGCATCCTCAGTTAATAAGGCCATGATGACCGGGAATAAGCCACCGAGCACTGTACCCAGATAAGGAATTACTGTGAGCACTGCTGCGATGCCCGCCAATAAAACTGCATTCTTGATGCCGACGATAAGTAGTCCAACCGAATACATAGCTGCAATGATCAGCACCGACATCGCTCGCCCTGTAAGATATTTCTGAGACACCTGGCTGATCTGCCCCACCACTGTCTTGACCTTATCAGTGTCCTTTTCCTGGTAGAGTTTGACAAAAAATGTTTCGAACTGTTCCTTGTTATAGATCATCAGGAAAGTTATTACGAGGCTTAACACAAGACCCGTAAGTGTTGAAGTAATGCCTGCGAGAATCTTCGCTCCAGTGCCAGGTCCCTGCTTATTCGAATTTTGTGTTTGTTCCTTGATCATCTCCTTCTGTTCGTCCGGGCTCATGCCAATCTTTTCTTCAATGAAAGCCTGAGCCTGGCCGAGAAACTCCTTTCCTTTCGTTTGGATCTGATTCATGTTCTCGGCGAATGTGGAGATTTGAGTGCTGACGATGAGAGCAATACCGGCGAACACGGCCAGAAGAATGAGTATGCAAACAAGACTGGACATGGCACGGTTAAATCCCCATCCGTCGAGTCTTCTGCATACGGGAGCCATTAACATGGCAAACAGGGCACCGAAGCATATTGGAACCAGAAATGCCTTCCCGAAGTACATGACCACGATGAACAAAACGATAAAAAAAAGGTACTGATTGAACCTGTTGAATATCTCTTTCATATTATATAGCCGTTGTGCCCTTCGGTCGCGTCTGTGGATGAACCAGATAGCGATGTGGATGAGGTAGTGCCGAAATGAAATTGTCAGGTGAACGCACCACCTCAGCTCGTCGCGACCCAGTGACAGGCCGAATCGGCAGCATCTAAACAAAAAGCAATCCTTGACGTTTTGCCTTTGGCTACTTTCAATTTAAGGAGAACGCGAACTCCGTGGGGAAAAATGTACTCATATAAACCATCCGATAAGGGGCGGCAGAAAGACGATGGAAGTGAGTGGCCTGCTTTAAGAAAGTAGAAGATAACTGTTATGTGAAAAGGTCGGAACTGAGATAGCGATCGCCCCGATCGCAGATAATGAAAACAATGACTCCGCTGTCAAGATCGCGCGCCACGCTGATCGCAGCGCTTAGCGCTCCTCCACTGCTCATACCTGCGAGAATGCCTTCTTCCTTCGCGAGTCGTTTGGTAAAGGTGCGCGCGTCATGCTCTGAGACGTCGAGAATGCGATCGACGCGGTCGGGTTCAAAGATCTTTGGAAGAAACTCTGGTGACCAGCGCCGAATCCCCGGGATACACGCGCCATCCTTTGGCTGAGTGCCAATGATTTCAACGTTCGTGTTTTGTTCCTTCAGGTAACGCGAGACGCCCATGATTGTTCCGGTGGTTCCCATCGCCGACACAAAATGAGTGATGGTACCATTCGTATCGCGCCAGATCTCGGGACCCGTCGTCTGGTAATGAATGCGATAATTATCCGGATTGCCGAACTGGTTCAGGATGTGGTACCCTTCATTCTTCGCCATCTCTTCCGCCAGTGCGCGGGAATATTCAATCGTTCTGGCCGCGGCAGTTAAAATCACTTTTGCGCCGTAGGCTTCCATAGCAAGTACGCGTTCGCGGGTTGAGTTGTCGGGCATGATAAGGGTCATGTTCAAGCCCATAATGCGCGCGATCATGGCCAGCGCGATTCCGGTGTTTCCGCTTGTCGCCTCGACAAGATTGTCACCGCTCCGCAGTTCACCGCGGTCGAGAGCACCGCGAATCATCCCATAGGCTGTCCGGTCTTTCACACTACCTCCAGGGTTATCCCCCTCCAGCTTACCGAAGATCTTTACCTCCTTCTTCGGAGAAAGATGTTGCAGCTCAACGAGAGGAGTGTTTCCAATCAGTTCGTGAAGTTTCATCGTAAAAGACGTTGACTATTTATCGTGCTCGGCTTTAAAAATAACAATATCTGTTTCTTCTGTCTCGCCGTTATACATTTTTGCCTGGTAGTAGATCTTTGAGTTAGGAGGTACGCTGCGTGTTAGCCAGACGTTGCCGCCAACGATGCTGTGATGTCCAATGACGGTGTCACCACCGAGTATAGTGGCTCCCGCGTAAACAACCACATCATCTTCGAGTGTCGGATGTCGTTTCTTAACAGCATCATCTTTGCTAACGCTCAGGGCCCCCAGCGTTACGCCCTGATAAATCTTGACATGATTGCCGATCACCGCGGTTTCACCGATCACAACGCCGGTGCCATGGTCGATGCAGAAATGATTGCCGATTGTCGCAGACGGGTGAATATCAATTCCGGTTTTGCTATGTGCATGTTCGGTGATCATCCGTGGAATCCCTTTCACTCCAAGGATGTGCAACTGATGAGCAACGCGGTAAGCTGCAATGGCGTAAAAACCGGGATACGTTTGTATTACTTCTGCCTTACTCTTTGCGGCGGGATCTCCTTCGTACATGGCTACGACGTCTTCGTTGAGCTTATTGAAGATCTGTGGAAGCGCATCGAAGAATTGCCCTGCTATTGCCCCAACGTCACCCTTGCCGCGATGAGGGTTAAACCGCACTATGCGATCAAGCTCTGTGCGAAGATCGTTCATATGTTGGGCGAATGCACCGAAAGATTCAAAATCGGCTTGTGTGTATTCAGCGAACAATGTGCCCAGCAGGTCGTTAAAAAAGATAGCAACCTCTGCGGGGGAGGGACACGTGGGACAAGCCCGGTGCGAACTGTAAAGTTTTTCAAGGAATGACTTATCCATAATCACTAAATAGGTGTTTTATCCCTCGTTACAAAGCTATTAACACTTTTTTAACACGCAGCATGGTCTTTTGACCCGCAGGCGAATAGCATATTTACTTAGACGTAACCGACATCGAAATGTTGGCATGACCAGCAAAATCCTCAGGCATAATTATTAATCAGGCAGTCCACGGAGGTTTTGACAGGAGTTGTCATGTTCTTTCACCATCATTGCACCTATGAGTCTAAACGAAGTAAATACCCAGTGGACGGAAGACAGAATTCTGGAGCTGGTCCGCAAACTGAGGAATGACCTCATTAAGGATTTCCTGGACGAACGGCACCTGAAACAATACTTATCAAATCAGTTCAGGGTGAATGAGTTATCAAACATCAAGGTCGAGTTCATCAAAAAGGACCTCAAGGAACTGCTAATATCCCCCGTTAACACCGTGCATTATCAGGCGTTGATCGAGCAGATCAGGGAAACCGATACTGCGGGCATTACGGAAACCAACGAGCCACTATTCTATAAAGAACTGGAGCTGATCTTCAAAAAATATATGTTTGCCTAACAGTAACTTGTCGGGCCACTTCATGCACTGTATTGTTGAATTATATTCTTCAGATATTCCACCTGAACTACGCCCGCCTGTTTCCATTTCAGCTCACCGTTTTTGAATAATGCCAGCGTTGGGACCCCCTTCACCTGAAAGAGATTCGCGATAGCCTGGTTCTTATCGACGTCGATCTTTATGATGCGGGCTTTGTTGCCGATCTGACTCTTCAGTTCTTCCAGAATAGGCTTCATCATTTTGCACGGACCACACCAATCGGCGTAAAAATCCACAAGTGTTGGAGTCTCGCCTTTTACCAGGTTGGAAAAATTTGCATGCGCCATAAGTGATTTTTTATGTTTAAACAACGAAAAGGGTTACCTGGTTTCATGTTTGCCCTATCAAACCGGAACTTTTGTTAACAGGAATGCCGTTTTAAATACCTGGAATTAATACAAGATTCAACCAGCCATTTTCGTTACCAATCAATACATTAAAATGATCGAAGGACGTAAATCCCTTACGCTAAACGTAGCAGGTCTGCTCATGATCCTCCTGCTTGCTGTATCATGCGGGGATGAGGAAGTGCTGCCCGTAAAACAGGTTGAAAAGCAAGTACCGGCCGCCATCAAGAGCGAGGCTAACCATTACGTAAATTCATGGATACTGGAAAACATGCAATACTGGTATCTGTGGAACGAACATATCCCGACCACGGTCGATAAAAACCTGGATCCCGAATCTTATTTTGAGGCGCTTCTAAGCGATGAAGATCGCTTCTCATGGATACAGAGCAACTATGAGGAACTGCTGAATTCACTTCAGGGAATTTCCAAAGAAGCGGGTTACGAATTTGTGCTTTACCGGGAGAAAGACGGAAGTGACCATGTCATCCTGCAGGTGTTGTATACCAAGCCTCAATCCCCTGCAGCCGCAGTTGGCCTTAAGCGGGGAGATATCGTCACCCATATCAACGGTCAGCAGATCACCACGCAAAATTACAAAAGCCTGCTGTCGGCCATCAAAGAGAATCATGAAGTTCAATACAAGAGCCTGTTAGTCGAAGAAGAGCGATTCACCGATCCAAAAACGCTAGCGATTTCTGCGATTCAATTTTCGGAGGATCCCAATTACCTTCATAAGGTGATAGAGACCGGTGGAAAAAAGATCGGTTATTTTGTTTACAATTTCTTCGCCCCTGGAACTGACGGCCAGCCCGGGAAGTATGACGAGGAAATGGATGCGATCTTTGCGGACTTCAAGTCTCAAGGCATCACTGATCTTGTGCTTGACCTCCGATTCAACAGCGGCGGATCTGAAAGCTCCGCAAAGAACCTTGCTAGCCTCATAGGGCGTGGTGTGGACCAAAGTAAAATATTCCTGAAACGCCAGTACAACGCCGTTGTGCAGGAAGCGATCCTCAACGACCCCAATCTTGGCGAGTCACATCTCATTAGCCATTATAAGGCCAAGGCAAACGGCGTTGGAAATTTGCTGAGTTCCGGGAGGGTTTATATTCTCACGAGCTCACGGACGGCGTCTGCCAGCGAGTTGATCATCAATGCGCTTAAACCTTTTATGGAAGTTTTCCTGATCGGAGATACGACCTACGGAAAAAATGTAGGCTCAATATCTTTGTTTGAGGAAAAAGATGAGAAGAATCAGTGGGGCCTTCAACCCATTGTCGTAAAGGTTTACAACAGTGAAGATCAGTCAGATTACAGCGCCGGATTCGCCCCTGATGTTCTCCACAAGGACAACAGTGTGTACCTGTATCCGCTTGGCGATATGCGGGAAGCGCTATTGAGCGAGGCAATCGGACAAATCACCGGAACCGCTACGACGGCGCGGGCCGATCGTGAAACGCGGACGCCAGTCGGTCATTCGCTTGATCTGAAACGGCGCAGCTTCAATCTGATCATGGACGAAGTGAAGGGGTCGGTATTGCAATGAGCGACCCCGCGCGGAAACGTTCTGACCAATAATATAAAGCGGAAGATTCAGAGCAACGCAACGCCGATAATCAAGAAGCGCGCCCTAGATCTTCCGTTTTGTCTTGAAGACTTCGTCGTATTCTGCAATTTGGAAACCAAGTGCGACAACCTTCCCTCCGGATTCGATAACAGGTCTTTTTATCACGCTCGTTTTATCTTGCATGAGCGCGATCGCAGCGGATTGACTATTCACTTTTTCCTGAATGGATGTCGGAAGCTGGCGCCAGGTGGTGCCGCGTTTATTTACAAGATTTTCCCACGATGATTGTGCGCACCACTCTTTTAATTTTTCCGCTGGCACACCCTTCGATTTGAAATCATGGAATTCATAATCGACATTATTTTTTTTTAGCCACTCCAAAGCCGATTTTACAGTGTTGCAATTTTTTATTCCGTACACAATTACTGACATGGCTTTTTTAGTTAGGCAGGATTACTAACAGCGGATCCTTTAAGTGCTTTGACAAAAGACTGCACATCTTTTTCGACGTTGCGTGAAGCTTTCAAAAGGTTGATAAATGCGCTTCCGACAACGGCCCCCGCACCGTACTCACACGCCTTTGAGAACGTCTCATGATTGGATATCCCAAAGCCTAGGAGGCACGGGTTATCAAGTTTCATTTTTTGCAGCCTTTCGAAGTACCTCAGCTGGTCATCTGTAAAAGTTTCGCGCGCACCTGTGATACTCGAAGCCGACACAGCGTAAACAAATCCATTTGTTGCAGCATCGATCTTTTTTATCCTTTCCTGCGAGGTTGTAGGCGAGATAAGGAAAGTGTTGCAAAGATTTTCAGCTTCAAACATTGGCTGATATTCTTCTTCATACTCATGGAGTGGCATGTCCGGCAATATCAACCCATCGACGCCAGCATTGGATGCATCTTTCAGAAATTTTGCCATGCCGTATTGAAAAACGGGATTAAGGTAACCCATGAAGATAATTGGAATGTCCACCCCTGCCTCTCGTATTTTCCTGACCTGTTCGAGGGCCAGAGAAACATTCATTCCGTTTTCGAGCGCAATCTTATTACTCTGCTGGATGGTGGGGCCATCGGCGACAGGATCCGAAAATGGAATTCCGATTTCGATGATGTCCGCTCCGGCATTCGCCAGATATTGTGCTATGGAAACCGTGCTGTCAAGTTCTGGGAATCCTGCCGTGTAATATACAGAGAGGATATTTTTTGGCTTCTTTGAGAATAATGTCGTGATTCTGTTCTTCATGTAGGGTCGGTTGCTTAATTCATAAATATCATCCATCTGAGGTATGTTCGTTCAATATTTTCCCCAGCGGATATAGGTTTCAAGATCTTTGTCTCCCCTTCCGGACAGGTTGACGACAACCACATCGTCTTTCTGAAATTCAAACTGCTCAAGGGCGGCAAGAGCGTGTGCCGACTCAATGGCTGGAATAATCCCTTCGTGCCGGCTTAATGCGATCCCGGCATCCATAGCCTCTTCGTCTGTTGCACTTACAAATTTTACCCGACCGACATCAAACAGGTGTGCATGCATCGGACCGATCCCCGGATAGTCCAGTCCGGCTGAGATGGAGTGCGGTTCTACAACCTGCCCATCCTCTGTCTGCATGAGGAGCGTTTTGCTTCCATGTAACACTCCGGGTTTTCCCAGCGCAGTCGTAGCTGCGGACTGACCAGAGGTCAACCCTTTTCCTGCGGCCTCCACACCTATCAGGTTGACGTGTTCGTCGTCGAGGAAGTGGTAGAACGCACCTGCAGCGTTACTTCCACCTCCGACGCATGCGAAGACGTAATCCGGGTAGGGATTCCCGATTTCTGTCTGCAATTGCGTCCGGATCTCTTCGCTGATGACCGATTGAAAACGTGTGACCATGTCAGGATACGGATGAGGTCCGACCACGGAGCCTATGATGTAATGGGTATCCGCGGGGTTATTTATCCAGTGGCGCATGGCTTCATTGGTTGCATCTTTGAGTGTCATGCTTCCGCTTGTTGCGGGGACAACCGTGGCGCCTAAAATGCGCATACGCTCCACGTTGGGTCGCTGGCGTTCCATGTCGACTTTCCCCATGTAAACGATACATTCCATCCCCATGAGTGCGCAGACGGTGGCCGTAGCTACGCCATGCTGTCCTGCACCGGTTTCTGCTATGATCTTCTCCTTCCCCAGACGGCGTGCGAGCAGAATCTGACCGATTGTATTGTTCACCTTATGGGCACCTGTGTGACAAAGGTCCTCTCGCTTGAGATAGATGGTTGTCTTGTATTTTTCCGACAGGCGTTTTGCAAGGTAAAGTGGCGTGGGGCGCCCCACATAGTTCTTCAGCAGATAATGAAATTCTTTCTGAAACGCTTCGTCCTGGATTATAGACAGGTAGTGAGTTCTCAGTTCCTCAACATTCGGATACAACATTTCGGGGATGTATGCTCCCCCGAATTTTCCGTAATACCCCCGCGCATCCGCATGATAGCTCATGATGTTATTGTTTAAATTTTTAAGATCGCTTTAATCGCTTCAATTTTTTTAACGTCCTTAAACGCAGGACGTATTTCCACACCGCTGTTCACGTCGATTGCTACCAGGCGCATGTTTCCCAGCTTTTTGATCTCGTCAATATGATCAGGCGATATCCCTCCGCTGAGAAAGAAGGGCACATCCTCGTCATAGCGTGAAAGTACGCTCCAGTTGAACCTTGTCGCATTACCGCCATAATATTTTCCTTTTGTGTCGAAGAGAAAGTAATCTACGGCATGGCGGTATTCGCGAGTAACTGAAAAGTCCATTTCATCACCCACCGCAAAAACCTTGATCACTCCTATCCCGAGGTTTTTAAGCTCAAGACACTCTTCAGCAGTCTCATTCCCGTGTAATTGAACAAAGTCGAGACCATGCTCTTTCGCTTTCTGGGCAATGACCGCGGTTAGCTCATTCACAAACACTCCCACTCTGCGTGTGTGCGGCGAAACACTTTGCGGCACCCGAAAATGATCGCCAACGTATCTGGGTGACGGGCGGTAAAATATGAAACCCATAAAATCGGGATGCAACTGCGCGACGTCGGCAATGTTGTCAGGATCGCGCATTCCACACACCTTGATTTTAATATGCCCGTCCATTACATCACCTCCCCGCCGATTCATTTTGTAATGATCGCGTTTAACTGCTTCATAAACTCTGTGGCCGCCGCCTGGGGGTCAGCGTGTTTCATGAAGTTTTCCCCGATCAAAAAACCTTCATATCCATAGGTTCTGAGATCCGCGATGGCTTCCGGGCTGGATATACCACTCTCCGATACTTTGATCACGTTTTCAGGTATAAGAGCTGCAAGCCTCTTCGAAACATCTGTGCTTACTGAAAATGTTTTGAGATCGCGGTTGTTCACACCGATCAGATCAGCACCTACCGTCAGATTAGCCTGCAGCTCCTCTTCGTTATGCACTTCCAACAACACTTCGAGACCCAGCCGATGCGCATAGTCCGCCAGTTGCCGCGATTCGGCCGGATCGAGAACAGCAGCGATGAGCAGGACGGCATCGGCGCCAATGGACTTCGCCTCCGCTACCTGATATTTATCGATGGTGAAGTCTTTCCTGAGGATGGGACAGGTATTGGCCGCCCTGGCGCGGAGCAGATCCTCATCGCTTCCTCCAAAAAATTTTTCATCCGTCAATACCGAAAGAGCGGATGCACCGGCATCCGCATAGCCGCGGGTGGTAGTCTCAACAGAGACGTTAGCATTGATGATGCCTTTCGAAGGAGATCTCCTTTTGAACTCTGCAATGATGCCTGTTTTGTCTTTTCTCCTGATATACTCCCGCAGTGAAATAGCAGGCCGGCTAAAGTACTGACTCTGTTCCAACGCAGCCAAAGGTATCGCTTTCCTGCGTTCGCTTACTTCACTGCGTTTGTGTAAAATGATCTCGTCAAGTATACTCATGGTTCCGCCGCTTAAGAATTTTCCAATAATGTTTTAAACGTTTGAAGAGCTCTTCCTGACTCCAGAGCCTCCGTCGCCTTTGCAACGGCGGAATCGAAGCCTCCTGTCTGCTTGACTGCATAAAGGCCCATCGCAGCGTTGGCGATGACTGCATTCTTCTGGGCGCTTGTCGCTTTTCCTTCCAGTACAGCCTTAAAGATCTTTGCGGATTCCTCGACTGACTGTCCGCCGCGGATATCTGCGTACTTCAGTGTCGGCATGTTCAGGTCTTCCGGAGCAATCATTTTCTCACCGCCGTTGTCAAAAACTTTGAACGGCGCGGTGAGAGATACCTCGTCAAACCCGTCAACACTGTGAAGGATGACGAAGTCTTTGTTGGTATTTTGATAAAGGTATCCGTATTGTCTGGCAAGCTCAAGGCTAAAGACTCCAACAAGCTGTCGTTTAGGAAACGCGGGGTTTACCATCGGCCCCAGCATGTTGAAGAAAGTCTTCACGCCGAGGTCCTTCCTGATCGGCGCAACATTCTTCATTGCCGGATGGAACAGCGGGGCGTGCATGAAACAAATATTGGCACGATCAAGAGTCTTTTTCAACGCGTCTATGTCATTCGTAAATTTATAACCAAAATACTCCATCACGTTCGACGATCCACATGCGGACGACACGCCATAGTTGCCATGTTTTGCAACCGGTTGACCCGCCGCGGCGATCACGAATGACGACAAGGTTGAAAGATTGAAAGTGTTTTTTCCATCACCACCGGTGCCACATACATCCATTACAGGCTGATCGAAGTCAACTCTCAGGCACAGTTCAAGCATTGCGTCGCGAAAGCCCTGAAGCTCTTCAACCGTTATGCTTCGCATCATGTAAACGGTCATAAAAGCAGTGGTCTGGCTCGCATTGAATTTTCCCGAAGTCAGGTCCACCAGCACTTGTCTTGCGGTTTCTTTTGTCAAGGACCTGTGACCAATCAGTTCGTTTAGTATCTCTTTCATATTTAATACGTCGTAGCAATAATCCAGATTATCATCATGTGTGATTCAATGCCTGAATTCAATCCGGTCTTTTATTTCTGTGTGCGTGTTCTGCAAGGCGTTTCCCAACATACTCATGGCCGATTGTTCTAACCTTTTTTTAACCAGTTATCGATCATTCTCGGACCTTCCGGAGTCATAATAGACTCGGGATGGAACTGCACACCGCGCACATCAAAACGCTTATGACGCAAGCCCATTACGAGATCTTCCTCATTCATGGCGGTAATTTGAAGATCACCTTTCACAGTTTCAGGCAATACCGCCCATGAATGATAATGTGTGGCCTGAAAGCGCGGCGATACACCTTGAAAAATATATTCTTCCGGATCCTTTACTTCTGTAAATGAGGTTACACCGTGAAGTACCCGCGGAATATTATAAAGCTTTGCTCCATAGACTTCCCCGATCCCCTGCAGGCCGAGGCAAACACCAAGAATACTTTTCTCCGGACCGTATGCCTGAATTACCTGCTTCATTATACCGGCTTCGTCAGGAATTCCCGGGCCGGGGGAGAGCAATATCTTGTCATATTTCTTAACCTCCTCGAGGGGGATTTTGTCATTCCTGAAAATATCAACGGCATAACCCAGCGCCCGGACAATATGCACGAGATTGTAGGTAAACGAATCATAATTATCCAGAACGAGTACTTTCATTTAGTTCGCTTTTTTTGGCTGTTGGCTGTCGGCGGTCTGCGTATTGGTGAAGGCAGCACTTTATCTACAGCGGTTATATTTTCTCCGCTAACAAAACTGCCTGTCGCAGAGCTGTCAGCTTATTATTCACTTCCTGTAATTCACTTTCAGAATTCGACTTTGACACAATACCGGCGCCGGCCTGGTAAATGAGCTTGTTTCCATGGCTAAAGAATGTACGGATCATGATCGCATGATTGAATGATCCGTCAAACCCGAGAAATCCGATGGCACCACCGTAGAAACCACGATTGACATTTTCATATTTGTTGATCAATGTCATAGCCATATGTTTGGGCGCGCCCGACAACGTACCTGCGGGAAAAGTATCTGCGGCAATCCGAACCACCGACGAATCAGTTTTTACTTTTCCTGTCACTTTTGAAACGAGGTGTATTACATGGGAGTAATACTGAATCTCCTTGAATACCTCCACCGTTACATTCTCAGCATTCCGACTCATGTCATTGCGGGCCAGGTCGACCAGCATCACATGCTCGGCATTTTCCTTTTCGTCCGCAGCGAGTCTGCTGGCGATCTCGGCATCCTCCTGATCGTTGCCGGACCTTCTGAATGTTCCCGCTATTGGAAATATGTGGGCCTTTCCATTGTGAACCTGCAGCTGCGCTTCGGGAGATGATCCGAACAATTTGAAATTGCCGTAGTCGAAATAAAAGAGATAAGGCGAAGGGTTGATGGAGCGCAGGGCGCGGTAGACATTGAACTCATCGCCTTTAAATCCACTCGTAAATCTTCTGGAAAGGACGATCTGAAAAACATCACCACGGAAGCAGTGTTCCTTTCCCTTATCGACCATTTTGATAAACTCCGCATCGGTGACGTTTGACACCTCAGCATCGGTAGTGGCAAACTTATACGTGGCGAAACGATTGCTGAAGATGATCTGCTCTACCTTGTTCAATCCGTTGTTATCTGAAGACTGTTGCCCTTCGTAAGAGATCTCAAACAGTGTGAGTTCGTTCGAGAAATGGTCGACTACGATCACATACCTGTAAAGCTTGTACAGAATATCTGGCATGAGCGTCTGATGCCGCGGGATCTCGACATCCTCAAAATATCGAACAGCATCATAAGCGATGTAACCGAAGAGACCGCAGCTGATATATTTAGCATGGGCGTTGCGCACTTCAAAAGAGCTTCTGAAGCGATCAAGGTAGTTAACAGCGTCGCCGCTTTTATTGATTGAAAGCTTTTCAGTTTTGCCGTCCGGATATTGGATGCTCACCGCTTCGCCTCGCACTTCAAATGATGCAATGGGATCGCAACAAATAAAAGAGAGACTGTTTTCATGTCCGTGGTAATCGGAACTCTCCAGCAAGAGGCTGCAGGCAAAGACATCGCGCAGTTTCAAATAAATATTCACCGGCGTCAGTGTATCTGCCAGAAGCTTTTTTGATGTCGTCCTAAGTGTATACATAAGGTTGGTAATCTATTTTATTTGAATCACAGCCCGGCTCTAAAAAAACCAAAGGCCCGCCCCGATTGATCGGAGCGGGCCTCAGCAGATTCTTTATAGAAAAACTAAAGCACAGGTTCGCACCGACCGATCTTCGATCTATGCCACCACCATGCTATGTTTGTCAGCTTCAACATTTGAAACTATGCTTCATTTTTTTTCTTGATCGTTCTCCTGGGCTTTGCGGGTGCTTCTGTTCCTGCAGGCTCAGTTGCCTTTTTGGAGGCGTTGCGCTTCAATTTTGCTTTAATAGCATTCCGTTTTCTGGAATTGCCATAAGAGCCAATCGCAATCTTGCCCTTTTTACTTTTTTTGTCCCCTTTTCCCATGTTCAAGAAACTTTACGGCGCAATAATAACAAAGGAATTGTGATTACCAAAATTTTAGAAAAAAAGCCGACGACGAGAGAGCTTTTAACGTCAGGGCAGATAACGAAAAAGTATACAGTCTCTCGGTTGGTTATCCTGATTGATGAAGCGAAACCATTTTGGCAGACGCGCCTCCTCAATCATTCCGCATTTCTTCAAGACGCGGATAGACGCTGTGTTTTCGGCATCCACAAAGGTGGAGATCCTGTAAAGCTGCTGCTCGATGCTCTTTAAAACGGACAGCACCTTTGCACATGCTTCCGTTGCGTAACCCAGGTTCCAGTGCGCGGGACTCATCACATAGCCGAGCTGCACTTTGCCGTTATCATTGATTGCGCCGATACTGCCGATAAGAACACCGGATCGAAGACGGATTGAGTATGAATAGTCCGTCCCAAAATTCCAACTCTCAACAGAAAATCTGAGGAAGCTGCGGGTTTCATCTACGGATTCGTGTGTGGCCCAGCTGAGGTATTGCGTCGCCTCCCGCTTACTCGCGTATGCATAAAATATTTCCTCAGCGTCTTCGTACCTTAGCCGGTGCAGCAACAGTCGCGGGGTCTCAATCGTGGCAGGCATGGGTAAAGTAATCATGGTCAAATTAAGTAAGTATGGGCAAGGACAGCAATATCGTACATCAATATTTTAAGAAGGAGCTAGCCGACTTCACGCTGCTGGTGAAAGTGAATCCACTCCAATTAAAAGCAACCGAGATCACAGTCTACCGGGATCGGGATCCGGAGATGCGCGAAGTGGAAATTGACGACGAAATATTTGATGACTTGAAAGCTGATGGATTCATGGAAGCGAGCCCCTTAGAGTTCAATCTTTACTTGTCAGGATTGATCCGATAGCGACGACGCCTTTATTAAATGTATATGGCTCTATGCAAAGACCATTTTTTCTGGAGGCGCTTCT
>Ga0307416_100000996_pt1 | contig 14989 bp, 16 predicted proteins | sample DK1Cmetagenome_2_FD_203821 | JGI IMG/M metagenome (GOLD analysis project Ga0307416, IMG submission 203821) | Maize rhizosphere microbial communities from greenhouse at UC Davis, California, United States - DK15-C-3 | ecosystem: Host-associated > Plants > Roots > Rhizosphere > Soil | place...
CATGCACCGCGATTACTTCCGGGAGCTGTACCCGCCGAATCCCGGCCGGCTCGCGGAACTGCGCGCGAACGCCGCGGCCTCGCTCGAGGAGCAGCGCGCCGTCGAGGCGCGCGACACGCTGCCATTCGCCGAGTTCGTCGCGCGCTATACTGCCGGGTCGCTGGTGTGAAACGGGCGCTGTCCTCGTGAGCGGAGCGAACACGTCCACGCTGACGGAACAGCTGGCACGCGGATTCCACGGATTGAGGTTCGAGGGCGAGCTGGAGTCGGCCTACCGGCGCGACCAGTTCCGGGACCGCATGCGCTACCTGCGCATCAACCTCGCGATCCTCGCCGCAATCAGCCTCGTCATCATCCAGGTCGACCACATCGTGATGCCGGTGATCCGGCGACTCGTGCCCGACCTCGCGCGCACGGGAATCATGCTGCCGCTGCTGATCATCGGCTTCGCCGTCACCTTCGCACGGCGCGCCGACGTCTGGTATCCGCGCTACATCGCGGTCGCGATGTCGTTTGCGCTCGCCGCGATGTCCTGGGTGACCATCTCCGCGTGGATGGCGGGGGAGCCGCGCATCTTCGGGCGCATGCTGCTCGCGATGGTCGCGGTTTACTTCGTGCTGGGACTCGCCTTCCGTTCGGCCATCGTCGTGAACGCCATCGGCCTTGCGGCCTTCGTGATGGTCGCCGTGCAGAAGGACATGCCGAGCGTGGACCTGCTCCACTACCTGCTGACGATCTGCATCGCGAACGTCATCTGCGTCGCGGGCGCCTGGAACCTGGAGCACGCGCGACGCACCGCCTGGCTGGAAGGCCAGCGTCTCGCCGAGACGGCGCTGCAGGACGGCCTCACGGGCATCCACAACAGGCGCCGCTTCGACGACCACCTGCAGCGCGCCTGGGCGCAGGGCGTCCGCGACCGCCGGCCGATCGCGCTGGTGTTCGGCGACATCGACCACTTCAAGCCGTTCAATGACCGCTACGGCCACCAGGCCGGCGACGAGGCGCTGAAGGCGGTCGCGGTGACGCTGGCCGGGTTCGCGCGCAGGCCGCTCGACCTGGCCGCGCGTTTCGGCGGCGAGGAGTTCGCGGTCATCCTCTACGACACCGGCCGCGCCGACGCGGAGTGCATCGGCGCGGAGATCCTCGAAGCCGTGCGCCGGCTGGCCATACCGCACGAGGCGTCAGGCGCTGCGCCGGTGCTGACGATCAGTCTCGGCATCGCCTGCGTGGTGCCGGCGGCGCGCCGCAGCTGGACGGGCATCGTGCAGCTCGCCGACCAGGCGCTGTACGCCGCCAAGGATGGCGGGCGCAACCGGTTCGAGGTCCTCGAGCAGGAGTACGAGCACATGCAGACCGGCTACTTCCACCGCAAGGCGGCGAAGCCGACGCCGGATGACGCGGGATCCTAGTAGATCGCGACCTCGCGGCGGCCGACGGAATCGCGTGCCGCGCGGAACATGCCCTCGGTGTTGAATTCGAGCGAGAGCTTCCCGTCCTTGTCGACGACGATGACGCCGCCGTCGCCGCCGATCTCTTTCAGCTTGCCGTGCACGACGTCGCGGGCGGCTTCCGCCGCGCTGACGCCCGACAGGCGCACGCGGGCGCAGATCTCGTGCGCGACGACGGCCCGGATGAAGTACTCGCCGCTCCCCGTCGCGGAGACGGCACAACTGTCGTTGTCGGCGTATGTGCCGGCGCCGATGATCGGCGAATCGCCGACGCGTCCCCAGCGCTTGTTCGTCGTGCCGCCGGTGGACGTCGCCGCCGCGAGGTTGCCGTCCTTGTCGCGCGCGACCGCGCCGACGGTGCTGAAGAAGCCGATGTCCTCGCGGGACAGCGACGCAGTGCGCTCCGCCTTCTGCGCTTCTTCGAGCTGCTTCCAGCGCCGCTCGGTGTAGAAGTAGCTGCCGGGCACGAGGTCCATGCCCTGCTCGAGCGCGAACTCCTCGGCGCCTTCGCCGACGAGCATGACGTGCGGCGACTTGTCCATGACGAGCCGGGCGAGATCGATCGGGTTCCTGACGTGCCGCAGGCCCGCCACCGCACCCGCGCGCTGCGTGGCGCCATCCATGATCGAGGCGTCGAGCTCGTTGGCGCCGGCGTGGTTGAACACGGCGCCCTTGCCGGCGTTGAAGAGGGGCGAGTCCTCCAGGATCTTCACCGACGCGACCACGGCGTCGAGGCTCGTGCCGCCCTTCTCGAGCACCGCATAGCCGGCGTCGAGCGCGCGCTCGAGGTCGGCGCTGTAGGCGCGCTCGTTCTCCGCGGTCATCGAGCTGCGGCCGATCACGCCGGCGCCGCCGTGAATGGCGATCGAGATCATCGGTTCGTCTCCGTGGGCGGCGGGCGCGGGCAGCGCGGCCGCCAGGCAGGCAGTCAGGGTCCAGAGGAACGCAGAACGCATCCCCGCTATTATCCGCGAACACGGAAGGGGGCGGGGGGATTCGCATGACTCCAGCGGGCCGGGCGTTCATCGCGGCGTCTACGCTCGCGCTCGCCGCATGCGGCGAGGGGCCGCCGCAGGCGCTCGGGACGCTGGAGTACGACCGGATCACCGTGCCTGCGCCCGTCGCCGAGAAGATCGTCTCGATCGACGTGCGCGAAGGCGAGCAGGTCGCGGCCGGCGCCGTGCTCATGACGCTCGACCGCACCCGGGTCGAGGCCGAGACGCAGGAGTCGCAGGCGGAAGCACAGCGCCAGCGCGAGGCGCTCGCCGAGCTCGAGGCCGGCGCGCGCAGCGAACAGATCCAGCAGGCGCGCGCCAATCTCGCCGCGGCGCAGGCGGACGCGGAAGACGCGCGCGCCTACTACGAGCGCGTCAAGGGCCTCGCGGACCGCAAGCTGGTTGCGGTCTCGGACGTCGATCGTGCGCGTGCCGCAGCGGGCAGTACGGATGCCCGGGTGCGTGCCGCCAAGGCCCAGCTCGACGAGCTGCTGCACGGCACGCGCCGCGAGCAGGTGGCGCAGGGAAAGTCGGCGTTGCGACGCGCCGAGGCGGCCGAAGCCGCGCAACGCGCGGTCCTCGACAAGCTTCAGGTCGTGGCGCCGCGCGCGGGCCGCGTGGACAGCCTGCCGTACCGGCTGGGCGACCAGGCGCCCGTCGGCGCGCCGCTCGTCGTGCTGCTCGTGGGCGATGCGCCGTATGCGCGCATCTACGTTCCGGAGCCGATCCGCGCCCGCGTGAAGGTGGGCGACGCGGTTCGCGTCTTCGTCGACGGCGAGTCGACTGCGCTCGCCGGCAAGGTGCGCATGATCCGCAGCGAGCCGAGCTTCACGCCGTATTACGCGCTCATCGGCGAGGACGCGGCACGACTCAGCTACCTGGCGGAAATCTCGCTCGGCAACGACGCCGCGGAGTTGCCGGCGGGCCTGCCGGTCAGGGTCGAATTCGATGGCGGGCAATGACGCGGCGATCAGCGCCCGCGGCCTGACCAAGCAGTTCGGCAAGCTGGTCGCGGTCGATCATGTCGACCTGACGGTTCCGCGCTCTCACGTCTACGGCTTCCTCGGCCCGAACGGTTCGGGCAAGTCCACCACGATCCGGATGCTCTGCGGCCTGCTCACGCCCACGGCCGGGCGGATCGAGGTGCTGGGCCTGCAGGTACCGAAACAGGCGGAGGCGCTGCGCCGCCGGATCGGCTACATGACGCAGAAGTTCTCTCTGTTCGAGGACCTGTCCGTGCGCGAGAACCTCGAGTTCCTGGCGGCCGCGCACGACGTCCCGAAAGTGCGGTCGCGGCAGCGCGTCGACGCGCTGATCGCGCAATACGATTTCGCCGACCGCCAGGGGCAGCTTGCCGGCACGATGAGCGGCGGGCAGAAGCAGAGGCTCGCGCTCGCCGGCGCCGTCATCCACGAGCCCGAGCTCCTGTTCCTGGACGAGCCCACGAGCGCGGTCGATCCCGAGTCGCGCCGCAACTTCTGGGAGAAGCTCTTCGAGCTTGCCGACGACGGGGTCACGATCCTCGTGTCGACGCACCTGATGGACGAGGCCGAGCGCTGCCACCGGCTGGCGATCCTCGACCGCGGCAGGCTCGTCGCCGACGGCACGCCGCTCGCGCTGACCGGCGCGCTCGAGGGGCGCATCGTCGAGGTGGTCACGCGCGAAGTGCGGCGCGCGCGTCGCGCCCTGCTCGGGCAGCCGGGCGTGGTGAGCGTCGCGCAGATCGGCAGCGACCTGCGGGTGCTGACACGCACGGGCGGGGCCGTCGCAGACCACGTGCGCCGGGCCCTCGAGGAGGCCGGCCTGCAGGGCGAGGTGAAGGCGGTCTCGCCGAACCTCGAGGACGTGTTCGTGGAGGCGACGCGCAAGCGCGCCCGCGATGAGGAGCCCGCGAGGCGCCAGCAGGCATGAACCTGCGCCGCCTGTCCGCGATCATGGTCAAGGAGCTGCGGCAGCTGCGCCGCGACCGCGTGACGCTGGCGATGATCGTCGGCATCCCGGTGATGCAGCTCGTGCTCTTCGGCTACGCGATCAACCTGAACCTGCGCGGCCTGTCGGCCGGAATCGCGGACCAGGCCGCCACCGCGGGCTCGCGCGCGGTCGTGATGGACATGATCGCGACCGGCGTGATCGACGCCGAGATCGCGGCCGCCACGCCCCGGCAGCTGATGGACGGCCTGCGGCGCGGGCAGATCAGCGTCGGCGTCGTGATCCCGCCCGACTTCGAGCGCCGCCGCATCGACGGCCGCGAGGCCGTGCAGGTGCTGGTGGACGGGAGCGACACGGTGGTGCAGAGCGCGGCGATCCAGCTCGCGCAGATGCCGCTCGACAACAGCCGTGCCCAGGCGAATGTCACGGGCCTGCGCGAAGTCACGCCGGCGCAGATCAGCGTCGTAAGCTTCTACAACCCGGAGCGGCGCTCCGAGGTCAACATCGTGCCGGGCCTGATCGGGGTCATCCTGACGATGACGATGGTGCTGTTCACCGGCGTCGCGATCGTGCGCGAGCGCGAGCGCGGCAACATGGAGCTGCTGATCGCGACGCCCGTCAGCGTCAGCGAGCTGATGGTGGGCAAGGTGCTGCCTTACGCCGTGATCGGCCTGGTGCAGACGACCGTGATCCTGCTGGTGGGGCTCTGGCTGTTCGACGTGCCGATCCGCGGCAGCGTGCTCGACATCTACGTGGCGGCGATACTGCTCGTGCTCGCCAACCTGACGTTGGGCCTGCTGATCTCGACGAAGGCGCAGACCCAGTTCCAGGCGATGCAGATGACCTTCTTCGTGTTCCTGCCGTCGATCCTGCTGTCGGGATTCATGTTCCCCTTCGCGGGCATGCCGCAGGTCGTGCAGTGGATCGCAGAGGTGTTGCCGCTCACCCATTTCCTGCGCCTCATCCGGGGCGTGATGCTGCGGGGCGCCGCCCTCGTCGAGCTCTGGCCGAGCGTGCTGGCGCTCGTCGCCTTCACCACGGTGATGATGACCGCGGCCATCCTGCGCTTCCGCAAGCGTCTGGACTGATTCCTGGCGTAAGTGCCTATTGCAAAAGGGGGTCTGCCCCCGATACGAGCAAACGCCCGTTTTCGTGATTTGCCGAAATGGTGCACCCCCCAAACAGCATGTTATTCTCCGCGCCGGCCGTAGCCCCCGGCTCGGCCAAGGTGACAGGACCCGCTGATCGAAGATTCGCCCTGCCGAGCTCATTTGCCCGCCCAGACGATCCCCGACCGTGTTTCCTGCCGTTGTGAATGGCCGTTGTCGACCCTCGTGAGAGGGCCGCGCACGGCCGTGTTTATCTGAATAGCGAGAGTTTGAGACATGAAGATTTACGTTGGAAACCTGCCTTTCTCGGCGACCGAGGCCCAGGTGCGCGACCTGTTCGCGCAGCACGGCGCGGTCGAGTCCGTCGCCCTGCCGGCGGATCGTGAGACCGGCCGTCCGCGTGGCTTTGGCTTCGTCGAGATGCCGCAGGCCGAGGCCGCGAAGGCCATCGAGGCCCTGAACGGCTTCTCGATGGGTGGCCGTCAGCTGCGCGTCAACGAAGCGCAGGATCGTCCCCGCGGCCCGCGTCCGGGTGGCGGTGGCCGTCCGGGTGGCGGTGGTGGCTTCCGCTCGGGTGGCGGCGGCGGCGGCGGTGGCGGCGGGCGCTGGTAAGCACCCGTTCGTTGCCAGAGAAAGGCCCGCTTCGGCGGGCCTTTCCTTTGGGGACAGTCCCCTTTGGTGACATCACCGCGGATCATCAACCGTCGCGGAACCAAAGGGGACAGTCCCCGCTTAATCCGCGTTGACTGACCTCTCCGATGAAACGCCTGAAAGGCTTCCCGCCGATCGCCGACCGTCGCGCGCGCGTTCTGGTTCTCGGCAGCATGCCGAGCGAGGCCTCGCTCGCCGCCGGGCAGTACTACGCCTTCCGGCACAACCAGTTCTGGCGCATCGTCGGCGCCGTCTGCGGATTCGAGCACGATGCACCGTACGCGCGGCGCAAGGCCGCGGTGAAACGCTGCCGCATCGCGCTCTGGGACGTGCTCGAGAGCTGCGTCCGTCCGGGGAGCCTCGACTCCGCGATCCGCGAGGACTCGATCCAAGTCAACGATTTCGCGAGCTTCCTCGCCGCGCACCCGGGCATCCGTCGCGTCTGCTTCAACGGCCGCAAGGCGGAACACGCCTGGCGCCGCCGCGTCCTGCCGGACTTGCCGGCGGCACGCAAGCTCGAGTACCGCCTGCTCCCGTCCACGAGTCCGGCGCATGCCGGGATGGGTTATCTTGCGAAGCTCGAAGCATGGCGGAGTGCCATCCGTTGTTGAATCGCAGGCAGATCCTCCAGGGTCTCGGCGCGGGCGCGTTCGTCGGCGCGTTTGCTGCGCCGCTGCGCGCCGCGACCGCGGCGCCGGACGTGCTCGTGATCGGAGCGGGCGGCGCCGGGCTCACGGCCGCCAGGGAACTGGCAGCGCAGGGTGTCTCCGTGCTCGTGCTCGAGGCGCGCGACCGCATCGGCGGCCGCGCCTTCACGGAGAGCAGCCTCGGCACCGACTGGGATCGCGGCTGCTCGTGGCTGCACTCGGCGAACGTCAACCCGTGGGTGAGCTACGCGCGCCAGAACGACTTCGAGATCGCGCAGGACGCCTGGCCCCGCCATGTCTACGCCGGGGCGAAGCGCATGGGCGAGGCGCAGACCGCGGGATATCGCGCCGTCGTCGAGCGGATGGACCGCGAGCTCGACCGGGCCGGACGGCGCGGCCTCGACATCCCGGCCGAGGCGGCCTTCACGCAGGAGACGCTCGCCGATCCCTGGTACGCACTCGCGATGGACGACCTGACGGCCTGGGAGGGCGTCGAGCCGTCGAACTTCTCCGCGCTCGACGCGTGGCAGTACGACGACAATGGGGGCGACTTCGTGATCCCGCGAGGCTACGGGACGCTCCTCGCGCACTACGCGAAGAACGTCGACGTCAGCCTCGGCACGCCGGTCACGCGGCTGCGCTGGGGCGGGCGCGGCGTCGCGGCCGACACGGCCGCGGGCGCGGCGAGCGCGCGCATCGCCATCGTGGCGCTGCCTTCGTCGGTGGTCGCGGAGGGCGGCATCGTGTTCATGCCGCACCTGCCCGCCGAGGTGCTCCAGGCGCACCATGACCTGCCGCTCGGCCTGCTCGACAAGATCGCGCTGCGCTTCAAGAAGAACGTGTTCCCGTCGGAGGCGACCGAGTTCCTGCAGATGAAGCGGGACGACGGCCGCGGGCTCAACTACCTGACGCGCCATTTCGGCAGCAACGTATGCATCGGCTTCGCCGCGGGCCGGCTCGCGCGCGAGCTGGAAGCGGCCGGCGAGGCGGCCGCGATCGGGCATGCGGTCGACGAGCTCGCCGCCATGCTGGGCGGTGAGCTCCGCAAGCAGTTCGACAAGGGCATCGCGACCGCCTGGGCCGCGGACCCCTTCGCGCGCGGCTCGTACTCGCACTGCGTGCCCGGTCGCCACGGCGCGCGCGCGACGCTCACGCGTCCGGTCGGCGACCGAATCGTCTTCGCGGGCGAGCACACGGAGCAGGCGGCCTACGGCACGCTGCACGGTGCGCACCTGTCCGGCAAGCGCGCCGCCGCCGTGGCGCGCCGGCTCCTCGGCCGAGGCTGACGCATGGGTTACGTCCTCTACGACTTCCTGTCCTCCGGTAACGGCTACAAGTGCCGCCTGACGATGAAGGCGCTCGGCATCCCCTACGAGATCCGCCTGCGCGACATCATCGCCGGCGAGACGCGTACGCCCGAGTTCCTCGCCATCAACGCGAACGGCAAGATCCCGGTGCTGGTCGTCCCGGGCGAAGGTCCGATCGCGGAGAGCCACGCGATCATCAACTACCTCGCGGAGGGCACGAAGCTCATGCCCGAGGACAGGTACCAGCGCGCGCTCGTGTGGCAGTGGCTGTGCTTCGAGCAGTACCAGCTCGAGCCCGGCGTCGCGACCGTGCGATTCATGCTCCATTACCTGAATAAGAGCAAAGAAGAGCTCGGCGTGCGTTACACGGACCGTTTCCAGCGCGGCGCGGATGCGCTGGCAGTCCTCGAGCAGGGCCTCGCCGGCCGGCGCTGGCTGGTCGGCGACGGCGTGACGCTCGCCGACATCGCGCTCTTCGCCTACACGCACGTCGCGGACGAGGCGGGTTACCAGCTCGAGGACTTTCCCGCGATTTCGGGCTGGATAGCGGAATTCAAGCGCCTGCCGTGGTACTCGCCGATCACCGCGCCCTAAGGAGCACGCCATGCAAAGCGACGACACAGAGCGAATCGCCGCGCTGCTGGAACAGATCCGGGACAACCAGGCGGAGCAGCTCGCCCGCCAGCGCGAGGCGCTCGAGTTCCAGCGCACGCAGCTCGATCTCGTGCGCCGGCAGGCGGAGCGTGCCGAGAAGATCCAGGATCGCGCCGAGGAGCTGCAGGCGCGCAGCGCCGGCGTCGTGACCGTCGCCCGCCGTTCCCTGGCGCTCGTGCTGCCGGTCGTGGTGCTGCTGATCGCCTACCTCAGCTGGCTGATCTTCCGGTAGCCGTCGTGCTTCCCTCGCGCGGCGAGGCATTCCGCTTCTGGCTGAAGCTGGGCCTCATCTCGTTCGGAGGCCCGGTCGCGCAGATCGCGATCATGCACCGCGAGCTCGTCGAGCTGCGCCGCTGGTTCGACGAGCGCACCTTCCTGAACGCCCTCAACTTCGCAGTGCTCGTTCCCGGTCCGGAGGCGCTGCAGCTCGCGGTCTGGCTTGGCTGGCGCCTGCATGGCGCCCGGGGCGGGGTCGTCGCCGCGCTGTGTTTCCTGCTGCCTTCGGTCGCGTTGCTGCTCGCCCTCTCGTTCGTCTACGCTCTCTATGGACAGGTGCCGCTCGTCGCCGCGCTGCTCGACGGCCTCATGGCGGTCGCGATCGCGCTGATCGTCCAGGCGCTCGTGCGCATCGCGCGCCGGGCGCTGCAAGGTCCGCTGCACGTCGTCCTCGCCGTCGCAGCTTTCGCCGCGATGCTGGGCCGCTGGCTGCCGTTCCCGGTCGTCCTGCTCGGCGCGGCACTCGCGGGCGCCCTGAGGGTGCGGGAAACGCAGACGCCGGCGGCGCCTGCGGCCGCCGCGCGCTTTCCCTGGCGCACCCTCGTGACCGGGATCGTGCTGTGGGCCGTCCCCGCGATTGCGGTGTTCGTCCTTGCGGGCGGCGATTCGCTGTACGCGGACGTTTACCGCTTCTTCACGACCGCCGCGCTCGTCACCTTCGGCGGCGCTTACGCCGTGCTCGCCTGGGTCAACCAGCAGGTCGTGGAGGTGTACGGCTGGCTCACGCAGGCGGACGCGGTCGCGGGGCTCGCGCTGGCCGAAACGACGCCCGGGCCGCTGATCATCGTGCTGCAGTTCATCGGCTTCATGACCGGCTGGAACCATCCCGGCGCCGCGGCCCCGGGAATGGCCGCGACGCTGATGGCGCTGCTCACGTCGTGGGCGGTATTCCTGCCCGCCGTCGTCGTGATGCTCGTTGGCGCGCCCTTTGTCGAGCGGATCAATGCGAATGCGCGGATCGCCGCCGCGCTTGCCGGCATCACCGCAGCGGTCGTCGGCGTGATCGCGAGCCTCGCCATCGCCTTCGGCCGCGGCGTGCTCTTCCCGGACGGCGTCGCACAGCCGAACCTGTCCGCCCTGGCGATTGCAGCGACGGCCTTTGCCGTGCTGACGCTGACACGCGTCGACGTGGCGTGGGTGATCGCCGGCGGGGCGCTCGCCGGCCTCGCCCTCGGCTTCGCCTGAAGCGACAGCCATGCTAGCGTGTGTGCATGAAGTACCTGCACACGATGGTGCGCGTCGCTGACCTCGAGCGGTCGCTGCACTTCTACCGCGACCTGCTTGGCCTGCGCGAGCTGCGGCGCAAGGACAACGAGGCCGGGCGCTTCACGCTCGTATTCCTCGCCGCGCCCGGCGACGACGAGGCGCAGATCGAGCTTACGTACAACTGGGATCCTGAGGACTACGGCATCGGCCGCGCCTTCGGCCACCTCGCCTACGAAGTCGAGGACATCTACGCGGCCTGCGAGAAGCTCAAGGCCGGCGGCGTTACGATCAACCGCCCGCCGCGCGACGGCCGCATGGCCTTCGTCCGCTCACCCGACAACATCTCGGTCGAATTGCTGCAGAAGGGCGGCGCACTCCCGCCCGCCGAGCCCTGGAAGTCGATGCCGAACACCGGCGTGTGGTAGTTCGCGGGCGGCTGCAGCAGGACTGCCGTCAGCCCGCGATGTACCGCCTCAGGTCCTCGATCTCGTGTTTCTGTTCGTCGATCACAGCCTTGACGCAGTCGCCAATCGAGATCACGCCCACGAGTTCGCCATTCTCGACGACCGGCAGGTGACGGATGCGCTTCTCCGTCATGAGCTTCATGCACTCGTTGACGGTCTGCGCGAGTTCGACGTGGATCACCGGCGCGCTCATGATCGTGCCGACCGTCGTCTCGGTGGACTTGCGGCCCATCAGCACGACCTTGCGCGCGTAGTCGCGCTCCGAGACGATTCCCGCGAGCCGTCCGGCCTCGAGCACGGGCAACGCGCCGATGAAATGGTCGGCCATCAGCTGGATCGCGGCGCGGACCGGTTCCGCGGCGTCGATAGTGATGACGCCGGCCTTCTTCCCTTCGAGCAACTGCCTGACGGTACGCATCGCGAGCCTCCCGGAGCAGCCTTTCCCCGGATCTTACGCCCGCAGACTCGCGAAGCGCGAGCGCGCGGAAAAAAGGGGTCTGTCCCCTTTGTTTTCGCGCGCTTTCTCTAGGCGTTCTTCGCGCGCCAGTCGGCGAGGATTTGAGCCTCCTGCTCGGGCGTGAAGCCCGACCGCAGCGCGGCCTTCTTGTCGGCCGGCCGTGTTTCGTGCCAGGCGAGCGTGTCGCGCACGGTCTCCTCGAGCGGGCGCGCCTTGAGTCCCTGGCCGGCGGACGCCTGCATGCCCGTCAGCGAGGCCCCGGCCTCCGCGCCATGCATCGGGCTCCAGGGCGCGAGGTTCACGTCCGCCGCCTTCTCGGCGATGAACGTCTCGTCGATCCAGGTGAGCTTGGTATCCGCGCCAGTGACCTTGCGGCTGGTCTCCATGAGGCCGCCCATCGTGATCGTGTTCGGCGGCGTGACCGCGTTGAAGTAGCCGTCCACGCGCCGCTCGACGAGCCCCATCATGAACGCGACGAGGTCGCGCACGTCCACGATCTGGATCGGGTCGGCCGCGGTCCCGGGCACCGCCATGTCGCCGCCCTTTGCGAAGCGTACCGGCCAGTAGGTGAAGCGGTCCGTCGGGTCGAGAGGTCCGACGATGTAGCCGGGCCGCACGATCGAGGAGCGCGCGCCGTAGCCGTCGCGCACGTACTGCTCGCACAGCGCCTTCATCGGCCCGTAAGTCTCGTTCGTGATCTCCTCCTGGTCCTTGTTCTCGAGCACGCCGGTCGGCGAGCCGATGTCGTTCGGCTTCTCGAAGCTGGCGTAAGCCGAGATGCTCGAGATGTACAGGCAGTAGCCGGTGTTCGGCGCGAGGATGTCGACCGACATCTTCTGGTACCTGGGGATATAGCCGGTGTTGTCGACGACGACGTCCCACTTGCGGTCCTTCAGGGAATCGAGCTGGCCCTTGCGGTCGCCGTGGAGCGTCTCGACGCCCGGGACGCCGTCCGCGTCGCGCTTGCCGCGGTTGAAGTGCGTGACCTTCCAGCCCTTGGCGAGCGCGAGCTCGGTCATGTGCGGGCCGATGAACCCGGTGCCACCGAGGATCAGCATCGTGCCGGGGGCCTTCTCCTCGGCGACGAGGCGGCCGCCCGCGAGTGCGATTGCGGTGCCGGCGCCTGCCTTCAGGATGGTGCGTCGTGTCATCTTCATCATGTGCTCCTAGCGTGCCCCGGCCGGCGCATAGCGCGCGAGCCAGTTCTTGGTTTCGTCGTACCAGAACAGCGAGTTCTGGCGCTTCAGGATCCAGTGGTTCTCGTCCGGGTAGTACACGAGCCGGCTCGGCACGCCGCGGTTCTGCAGGATCTGGAACAGCTCCATGCCGTTGTTGAGCGGCACGCGCTGGTCGAGCTGGCCGTGGATCACGAGCGTCGGCGTCCTGAAGTTCGCGGCGCTCGTGGAAGGTGAGTACTTCGCCCATTCCTCGGGCCGCTCCCAGGCCTCGAAGAAGCGGTTCTTCTCGGCGCCGTAGTCGCCGCCGTACATCGAGTACATGTCGTAGACGGCGGCATGGGCGACGAGCGTCTTGAACGGGTGCTCGCGGCCGAGCAGCACCGAGGCGAGGAAGCCGCCGTAGCTGCCGCCGCCCGCGGCCATGCGCTCCGCGTCGATCCAGGGCTTGGACGCGAACCATTCCGCCGCCTTGATCGTGTCCTCGTAGGGCTTCGAGATGCCGTCCGGGTTGATCGAGTCCGTGAACGCCTGGCCGAAGCCGCTCGAGCCGTGGAAGTTGTGCCAGCCGGTGACGTAGCCCCAGCCGGAGAAGACCTGCGCATTCCAGCGGAAGGTCCAGCTGTCCTGGATGCCGTTGTGCGGTCCGCCGTGCAGCAGGAGGTACAGCGGATACTTCTTCGCGGGGTCGAAGCCGGGCGGATAGACGACCCACATCTGGATGTCGGCGCCGTCCGCGCCCTTGAAGGTCACGCTCTCGACCTTGCCGAAGGCCGTGGCCGCGAGCTGCGCGTCGTTGTGGTCGGAAAGTTTCGTCGCGGCGCCGTCCTTCAGCGAGACGGCGACGAGCGTCGGCGGCTCGGTGAATGCATGGCGCAGCGCCACCAGCGTAGCCGGCTTGCCGGCGAGCGCGAGCCCGTAATAGCTCGATCCCTTGGTCAGCGCGTGCTGCACGCCCTTGGCGACGTCAAACCGGTAGATGCGGCCCGTGCCGGCATCGTCGACGGACGCATAGAAGTTCTTCGAGTCCGGCGCCCAGACGATGCCCCCGACCGAGCGGTCCCAGTCGGCGGCGATGCGCCGGCGCGCGTCGCTCTTGCGGTCGACGAGCCAGAGCTGCTGCGTGTCGCCGTAGAATCCCTTGATCATCTGCTTCGAGTAGGCGAGCCAGCGGCCGTCAGGGCTGTAACTCGGCAGGTCGTCGCCAGCGGGATTGTCGGCGGTGATGTTCCGCGCCGGCCCGCCGGTCGCGGGGACGACGTAGATGTCCCCGTTCTCGTCGGTGCCCGTGGTATCCGTGTCCGAGACGTAGGCAATCTCGCTGCCATCGGGGGAGATTGCGTACGACTCCGCGTCCGGCTCGCGCGGCTCGAGCGGCCGGCCCGTGCCGAGCGTGATGGCCGTCGGTGTGCCGCCCTCCAGCGGGATCGAGTACAGGTGCGGGACGCGGTCCTCCATGAAGTGGTCCCAGTGCGTGACCGGCGGCCGGTCCCAGGCCAGCGCGGTCATCTTCGACTCTTCGCGCTCCTTGAGCTTCTCGCGTGCCTTCGCCCAGTCCGTGATGTCCGGCCAGACCTCGGTGATGAAGGCGATCCGCTTCGAGTCCGGGAACCATTTCGGCGCGGCCACGCCGGTCGGGATGTCGCCGACGCGCGCCGCCTCGCCGCCGTTCGCGGCGAGGACGTAGAGCTGCGGCTGCTTGTCGTCGCCGCGCTTGGCGACGAAGGCGATGTAGCGCCCGTCGGGGCTCCAGGCCGCAGAGGACTCGTTGCCCTTCATGCTCGTGAGCCGCTCCGGCTTACCGCCGGCGGTCGCCACGCGATAAAGGTCCGCGTCGCCCTTGTCGTTCTCGGCGTCGAAGCGCGTCATCGCGTAGACGGCAACCTTGCCGTCCGGCGAGATCGCCGGCGTCCCGAGGCGCTTCAACTGCCACATGGTCTCGGCCGTCAGCGGGACGGGCGCTCCCTGCGCGAATGCCAGGGCCGGCCAGGCGGCGAGGGCTGCGGCAAGTCGAAGGGCGTGCGGCATGAGGCGGGCTTCCTGGCCCATGAAGGGCCTGAGTTCGAGGTGCGCGGCATTCTGCCGGTCATGGACGCGTGTCCGCAAACCCGTTTCGGCGCAGCGGGAGCACGTTGCGCCGCAAGCGGGATTGGCGGACAGTGCCCGCATGCGGGATCTCGAGGAGCTGAGGGCGCGCGTGCGGGCATTCGTCGCGGAGCGCGACTGGGAGCGCTTCCACAGCCCGAAGAACCTCGCGATGGCGCTGTCTGTGGAGGCTTCCGAGCTCGTCGAGCTGTTCCAGTGGCTGACGGAAGATGAGAGCGCGGCGCTCGACGAAGCCCGGCGCCGCCGCGTCGCGGAAGAAATGGCGGACGTGCTGTGGTTCCTGGTCCGCCTGTCAGACCGGCTCGACATCGACTTGCTCGAGGCCGCCGGGCGCAAGCTCGCCGCTAACGCGGAGAAATATCCGGCAGACCGCGTCCGCGGCCAGTCCAGGAAGTACAGCGACTATTGAAGGGGTCTGACCCCTTCATATTCGTGAAGGGGTCTGACCCCTCCGCTAGCGGTTCCTGCCGGCCGGCTTCGGGTCGGTTTCCGGCTTTTCGTCCTTTGGCGCGGGCGCCGGTTGCGGCGCCGCCTCGGGCGTCGCTTCAGGAACCTTGCCGCGCTC
>Ga0307416_100000998_pt1 | contig 14988 bp, 19 predicted proteins | sample DK1Cmetagenome_2_FD_203821 | JGI IMG/M metagenome (GOLD analysis project Ga0307416, IMG submission 203821) | Maize rhizosphere microbial communities from greenhouse at UC Davis, California, United States - DK15-C-3 | ecosystem: Host-associated > Plants > Roots > Rhizosphere > Soil | place...
GTCTGCGAGCCAACTGTTTGTCGGATGGCCTGGCCTCGGTGGAGCACCATCTTGAGGTCGAGGTTGGAGACGACCGGGCAGGCGGTGCAGACGTGATCCCGGGCCGCCCGCGCCACCTCGCGTCGCGTGCGAAAGGTCTCGTAGAGCGCCTGGAGCCGATCGAGAACGTCGCCACCCCGCCCATCCAGAGAGGCCGCGGGCGCGACGGCAAAGACAGCGTCGCCCTCGAGCTTGATCACTTCGAAGTCCGGTTGAACGCCCTCGAAGACCCCATCGAGCAGCTTGCCGAGGATGGCGAACCCCGCGGGGATCCCGGCGCTGAAGTCGACGCCGTGGGCGCTCTCGACACTGGCCATGAAGGCCGTATAGCCCGAGATGTCGGCCAACAATAGGTATCGATCACCTGCCCTGGAGGCCAGCTGCGTCGAGTCCGACATAGGCATGACCCATCGTACGCCGACCGCGTGGCACTTCGAGGCGTCGCGTTGGTCGACGTTTTCGGCGGCCTCTGCGCCGTTAGGGCTGCCGGACTCGGTGTCTCGGGAAGCTGGGCTTGAGGAAGGACGGCGTGTGTCTCGCTCGGCATCACAGCATCGGCACACTTCATAGTGCACGTGAGTTTCCGCACTCTCCCGATCCTCCCAATCGGTGGCTCGTGCGTGCGTGTGCGCGTGCGCACGATCCTCCCAATCGGTGGCTCGTGCGTGCGTGTGCGCGTGCGCGCCGCGTGCGTATTTGGGTGTTGCCGACCAGATCAAAAAAATTCTGGGCACCTGGGGCGCGCGAACCGGCCTCTGCCTGCCTTGATCGCGGCTAATTCGACGCTGCTCTTGGCTAATAGTCGCGTGACCCGTGCCGGAGCCGCCAATCCCATCCTTGCATGAAAAGCGGCGTCATGGTGGCCGCTGGTAGGCGTCTTCAACGGTGGAAGCGAGGAGTCATAGTCGAGAAAATTCTGGGCACGTGGTCCGCGTGAAGGCGTGGCGTCTTCAACGGTGGAAGCGAGGAGTCATGGTCGAGAAAAATTCTGGGCACGTGGTCCGCGTGAAGGCCCTCAGATTCAGGCCCAATGGCCCATGGTGTGTGCGACCACCTAAGCCGACGATGGTACGAGATCTGACCCACTGACCCAATGTCTGCGGGCCAGTGGGTCGGGTCGTTCTCGGGCGACCTACGCGCGTTTCTCGTCGCCGGGGCGAGTACAGATCAACGGCATCACCTATCGCACGCCCTTCCGAAAGTGCGTATCGTCAGAAAATTCTTGGGCGCGCCGCGTGCGTGTTGTCCAATCCGGCCCTGCCACCCTCATGACGCCACCGGTCGGCCACACATAGGCTTTATGGTGATCATGAAGATGGCGCGATCGCCTCGTGCCGTCGGACACCGAGAGGAGGTCGCGACATGACGAGCGCTGATCTTGAGACCCGCTATCGCTCCTACCTTGACACCTTGAACGAACGACGCCTCGATGATCTTGTGCATTATGTGCAAGACGAATTGTCGTATAACGGCGAGACGATGACGCGCCGTCAGTACCAGGACTTGATCGCCGCCGACATCACAGCGATCCCCGACCTCATCTTCGACGCAGAAATCCTCATTGCCAGCGTCGATCATGTGGCATGCCGCCTTGTCTTCAATTGCACACCGCAGCACGAATTTCTGGGGTTCTCACCGAACGGCGAACGGCTCTGCTTTGCCGAGCACGTGTTCTATCGCTTCCGTGACGGCCGCATCGCAGCGGTATGGTCTCTGATCGACCGGCCGGCCATCGAAGCGCAGCTGCGTGCCTCAAACAAAATGGCCTCGACGGGTGTGGCATCGAAAGAAAGTATTTAGATCAATCAGTACTTCCGCGCCGCGTGCGTATTGGTGTTGCCGACCAGGTCAAAAAATTCTGGGCACTGGGAGCGTGTGAGCACGACCGCGCCAACCTTCGGCGATACGCCGCCAGGTTCGCTGACTGAATGGCGTGCTAGCTCCACAGCGCGCTCCATCAGAGCCCGCTCATCTCGCGAGTCGGTCTCGGCTATCACGTAGTGAAGGTACGTCGACAAAGCCCATGCCTCGTCGAGGGGTCCGAAGCCTACATAGAGTTCCGAACGGTCAGGGGACGGCGCTCGCATGTCCGCCATATATGCCCCCGACGTGCCCCCACCTGTCCAACACCACCCGTTGCCCTCCGTCTCCAGCTATGGCCAGGACGGCAAGGCCCCAGCGCTAAACGACGCCAGCCATCGACAACCGTCAAACACTGGACTATCTCGTAATGCGTAGGTCTGGGGTTCGATTCCCCACGGCGGCTCCACGGTGCTATCCCTATTCAACGGCGACTTTCCGCCAAGGCGCTATCTTCCTCGTCCGGTCCCCCCATCCGGCCGTGCCCCGATGGTGCCCCGAGCCGCTGGGCCGCGTCCCACGAATTGCGGCCGATCATGTGCCCGTACAGCGGTTGCAGGTCCACAGCGTCTGATGCACTGGTGCCTGCGAGCAAGGCAAACGAGTCGACGCTTCACCTTCCATGGCGAAACGACGTTACTCGACGGATATCCGGCCGAAAACGAATTGGGCGATCGTCGGTGGAACCTGAGCCGGAGCTACCAGCCTGAGGCTGGCCGCCAGTGGCCGCAACTCGATTTGACAACGGCTCTGCGGGCGGCCCATCGGATGGGACAGTCCTGGACCCGCGTCTTCTCTCTTATTGAGTTTGGTCTAGCCATCGGCCTGACGGCCCGGCAGCAGCCTCCGCGCGAGTACATTCCGGTTACGATCAGCCGACGGCTACCCCACCAACGCCAAACGTTGAGAGTCAGCCGGCTTGCCGCGAGTACCCCGGATCCCCGGGCCGATGGAATCAGCGGGTTGGGCCGGCCGGCGCGCGAGTGAGTGACTTACTGGGTCCTACCGCACCGGTGGTCGATGTCGGCCAGCACAGCTGGGAGGGCGGACCGGCCACCGAAACTTTCAGTTGCCGTCAGGGGATCAGTCTTCAGTTGCCGTTGACAGAAATCACAGGAAGAGGTTGTCGCGATCGACGTGACGGATCGGACGCGTAATCCCAATCGGTTCGCTCTTGGTTGCCCCGAGGGCAATCGACCAACTCATCGCATGGACAGAGTCCTCGAAACATACTGCTGAAGCCTTATCGCGCCAGCAAACATCCGACCTGAGAAGCACACTAATTCGCGGGAACGTTCGGGCCTGCAGGTCATCACCACCGGCCGTGGTGTGGATTCTCACACTCGCGTGTCCTTGTCGAAAGCTCGTGAATCCGAGGCGGCCGGTGCGCGCCACATCCGATAGCCGGACCACGCTAGGCCCGCGGCAAGACTCACGCTGCCCAGGAGGGCGACCGACCATGCGGCAGTCGAGACGAGCTGGGCGATACCGAAGCCGAGCAGATGGGCCGGAGCACCTACTGCGATGAGTACGCCGGACCAGCGAGGCATTGTCGACGTCCTGGTCATCGCGATACCGAAGATCACGTAGCCGATGATGAAGGCGGGGACGGCCAATCCATTGAGGATCGCGACGGGCCGGTACTTAATGGTGGCGTCGATCGCGGCCGGGAAGTCCTTGGCTAGCACTGGGGCCAGGAATCCGAAGTTTCCGCTGACAGCGATCAGATAGGTGCCAGAGAATGCAACGAGGAAGCCAACAAGTCCCAGCCGTCTCAGCTGGCGGCGCTGAGATAGGTAGAGTCCGGGAAGCCCGAGTAGAACCAGCAACCACGCAAGCGTGTAAAGAGCATGTGCGGCGACCAGCCCGGTCTCGCTCGCAATGATCGTGGCGGGTGTCTCACGGCTCGGATGTAGCGGTGTCGCGATGACCATCAACACACCTGCCGCCAGGAGAGCCATCCCGCTCCATCTCAGCAAACGTCCCACGAGGCCAGCCTTTCCTTCGCGACTGCCACTTTGGCAGAACTACGCTGCCAAGTCAGCGAAGCAATGCAGCGGAACTCACCCGGATTGTCGGGGCAACACCGGGTCAGGTTGGGCTCCAAGAACGTTCCCGCGGGAACGTTCGGGTCGGTAGGTCAGCGCCACCTCGCGGTGAGGGGATTCTCACACTCGCGTGTCCTTATCGAAAACCAGTGAATCCGAAGCGGCCGGTGTGCGCCACATCCAATAGCCGGACCACCCCAGGCCGAGCCCAAGGCTCACAATGCCAAGGATGGCGACCGGCCATGCGGTCGTTGAGACCAGGCCGGATATGCCGAAGCCCAGCAGATGAGCCGGAGCGCCGACAGCTACCAATACGCCGGACCAGCGAGGCAGGGCCGTTCTAGTCATGGCGATGCCGAATAGGACGTAGCCAATCATGAACGCAATCGCAGCCAGCCCATTGATCACCGCCACAGGCCAGTATCGAGCGATCGCGTCGAGCGTCGCTGGCGCCTCTTTGGCCATAACCGGAGCGAAGAACCCGAAGTTCCCGCCGACTCCTATCAGATAGGTGCCGGATAAGGCAACCAGGAAGCCTGCTAATCCCAGCCGCCCCATGCGTTCTCGCTGAGACACATAGAGTCCGGGCAGTCCGAGCAAGACCAGCAACCAAGAAAGCGTGTAAAGAAAATGTGCGGCGATCAGCCTCGCCTCGCTCGCAATGATTACGGTGGCCGGCTCACTGCTGGGGTGCAGCAGGGTCGCGACGACCATCAAAACGCCTGCCGACATCAGGGCTATCCCGCACCATCTCAATAGACCTACCGACTGGCCAGACTTCTCCGCCATGATCGCCCTTCGAGAGTTCTCTACGCTCGGACTCTAGTACTCCCGCGGAAGATCAGGTGGTTGCCGAACTGTTGTACGGCCACCCGCTGTTATGGCCTGAGCTCAAAGCGTGGCCTTTACAGGCTCTGAGCACGTCGCGGGTCCCCCGCAAGATCAACTACATGGCGCAGCCGATTCCCGCGAGGAATCTGGGCCTCTCCCAGGTGTTGCGTGGCTCCCCAAGGATGAGCCGCGGGCCGCTCAGTGGTAGCTCGCTCTGACGCATCCCGGCCAGCACCAGGTCGAGGTGGCGGTGCGCGTACGGCAGCGGCAGCGCCGGCGCCAGGCCGACAATTGGGCGCGACAGGCGGACTAGCAGCAGCTCCACATCTGCCTGCGCCAACTCCTCACGAATCAGTCCCTCGCGGCGGGCGTCCGTGATCATCTCCTTGACCAGCTCATTGATCGCTGCGCTGATCTTCAGTCGTTCGGGATCATCCTCGGCCAGCTGATCAAGCAGCTCAGGCATCACCGCGGAGATCCGACGATCAAGTACTGCGTGCATGTAGCCAAGGCCGCAAAGGAGTCCTCGTGGGAGGCACGAGCCGCACTAGTGGCCGCCTGCGGTTGATCAAGGGCATGCAGAGCCGGCATCCAGTTGAGCCCGCTCGCCGAAGCTTGAACCGCTACTGGCGTACACGCAAAGCACTCTCTAGATCACTGACGCCTGTGGCTCCACGCCCACGATCTGCCATGGCAGCCCGCGATGCCGGTAGCTGACTGACACTCCCTGCGCCCGCGCTGCCTTGATCATCACGGCGGGGGTGCACGAACGCGCATCCGCCACCGACAAACCAATCAGCACTACACCTGTGACGACCTGATGCCGATCGGGTACGGTGCGCGGGCCAGTATGCACGCACGATGGCAACGGAGGTTGCCGCGGATCGGTCGCGAGCCGCCGCAGCTGCGCTACGTTGCCAGCGCGGCAGCGCAGGATCTCATCGGAGGGCCGGTGAAGACCCTTCTCGTACGCCGCGGTGCGGGCCGGCTGTGGGCCTCATGCCCTAAGCGTCGGCGAACGTTGGCCGGTGGCCACCTTGATCAACTGCTCGGCCCCCCACGGGCCCCGACCTTCCGGAAAGCCACAAACGGGGGCCTCAAACGGCCATGTCTGAGCCAGAAGGACCCCTGACTAGTGGGTTCACTGGCTTCCCAAGCTGAGAATTCTGATTCCATTCCCATCATGGAAAACCCGAACGACGTCAGGAAGCCGTTCCGGCCTTCGGCTCGACCCTCACCAAGAAGAAGCACGCGATCAGCCCGAGGACATCCGCCAGTAGGTGGCCAGAATGCTCACGAAGTTGCCCCATCCTTCTGCAAGCTGCGCGATGGCATCGAAGATGATGAGCTCGAGCAGCAGTTCGAGGGTGAAGATCACGCCAAGGTAGATCGCCGGTGCCCGCCCGCCGCGCCACCATAACCAGACAGCGCCAACCGCGTACAGCGCGATGGCCAGAATCTGTCCCTCCGGGTGCTCGATCTGAAAGGCAGTCCAGACGCCTGCCAGGATGGAGGTGATCGCACAAGCCGTCGCCAGCACTCTCCAGAAGCCGCTCCGAGACTCAAGGGAGTGCTCTGCTCCCAGTTGTGCCATGGCCGGTGCCTCTCTACGTGTGTCGATTAGTAAGCGGCGAGAATTAGCGTGCCCAGGGCTACGGCTTGATGGCCGCGGCCTGATGCGACGAGGGTGTCAAGCACGCGAAGCACTCCGCGTCCATCCGACGCAGTGATGCCCGCGCGCCGGTGCTCGATCGGATCGGCGAGCTCTGCCAGTTCGGGCATGAATCATAATGATTTGGTTACGCTGCGTGAGCGGTCGGATGCGAGTCGGTCGGACACTGGGCCTGACGTAAGCAGATGCATGATCTGCTTGTATCGGTGTTGACATCGTATGCATCTCTACATGCCCGCGGTGTGATTCATAGCGATGTGCATGCACGAGGTCGTTTGCTCGACGCACAGGGCGATATCAGAATGGTCGATTTTGGGCTGGCCCCGAGTCGTGGACGATCCCGCTAGCGCGACCCGGCGGAGGAGCGCCCAAAGGCCCGGCCACATGCGCTCGACTGGTGTCATTTCGGGTTCGTCTTGCGGCACCCGAGCTTCGTCGATGGCTTCACGTGCCGTCGAGTGGGCCGCGCTATTCCACGGCGCAACAACGGCGTGCCGAGCTGCCATCCGGCCCGGCCGCCTGCTCGCGAGCTGGTGATCGCCGCGCACGAAGGCTGGACCCCCGGCTAAGGTCAGAACACTGGCCGAGCACGTTGCGGGGCAGGGCGCTTACGCAGATCAGTGTTAGGCAAAGCCGGCATAGTGACTTTCAAGATCGGGGGCGCTCCCCACATGACTCCCCACATGGTCTCTATCGGGCCCTAATTCTTGCTCATCGTTGGCACGCCACATGACCCCGAAAATGCGGTTTCACTAGGCAAAATGGTCACGCAATCCCATTGTTGATCATGGACTGCTTCTAATCTGTCGGTCACTGGTTCGAATCCAGTCGGGGGCGCCAGATTTCTTATGCACAAAGGATCCAGGTCATCGAATATTCGACACGCTGAGCCCGTTAACCATCTATTAAGCATTTTGGGATGGTTAGCCCCATGGCAAGCACAGCGCTAGGACTCGGGGCGTCTGGAGACATCCAAGATCCGTCCGGGGGCCGAAATCGGTGACCTACGGGCTCAAGGGTGTCACCCAAGGCCAGCTTGTGCTTCACCTTCTAGCACCGGATTGTCCACAGCCTTGGCGTACCACCATTTTGCAGCAGCAATCGAAACGGCTCAGTTACGCAAGAATCAGCACCTGCCCGCCGCATCCCGGTTGTGCTTAAGTTATGGACCGCTTGAGACTTGCCTGACTGGATTGGAGGTTTGGCCGTGTCAAGGCTCTCCAGTGCACGCCGTGCGGTCGTTGGCGCAGCCACGGTCCTGGCGGCTGTTGGGAGCGCGATCATCGGATACACCTCGGCAGAGGACGAGTTGATAGGAGGAATAGGCGGTCTGGCAGGCGGGGCGACTGTATTTGTAGCCTCGATTTTGTTGGCGCGGACCGATCAACGTCGAGCGGACAAGCGGCAGGCCCGTAACGCGCGGGATTCGGTGCTCACGATGCTGCCATTGCCAATCTCTTTGTCCGGCCCATCGCCCGCCGTTTCTGACGCTTCGGCGGTGGTCTTGACGACTCGCGCTCCGTCGCAGCTGTTGGTCGCGGACCGCCAAGCGATCCCCCGGCCTTGGGGGCGTAACCGAGATTTGGCGAGGCTGCAGGCATGGGTGCAGTCCCCGAACAGCCCAACGGTCGGCATCTTGACCGGGCCGGCTGGCGTTGGAAAGACCCGTCTCACGATTCAGCTCGCCACGAGTCTGAAAGGCTCATGGGTGACCGGCAGACTGCGACCCAGGGCAGTAGGGGCGATCATGGCGATCATGGCCTGTTCGGAACCGACCCTGGTTGTCATCGAGGCGAACGGATGGCAACCGGAGATCGCCGCGATACTCGACGAGCTCATAGAGCTCGACACCGCCAACTCGCACCCAGTGAAAGTACTGCTGGTATCCCGCCACCGTGACTGGCTGATATATCTGCGCGGTAGGGTCCGCGCCGATACGGCAGGGCTGATCGATGCTGCCAAGCTTCTACCGCTTGATCAGGTGGGCGGGCCAGGTGACCTGCTGCGTTGGTACGGGGAAGCCCGCGTGACATTCGCGAACCTGCTCGGTCAGCCTGCGCCGCCGAAGGCTGCTAACGGACCACCCCCTGGAGCCACCTTCGGCGACTTGCTCAGTCTCGCGTACGCCAGCGTTGTCACCTCGAACACGGGCGTGGCACTATCGACGGCCGGCGAGGTTGCCGATGTACTCGCCGAGCAGGAGAGGCTGCAATGGCCTGAGCCGGATGTGACAATCAGCGACGACCTTCGTGTACGAATCGTTGCCGTCCTCATACTTCACGCAGTTGACGCGGAGGAGCAGGTGACCTCAGTGATTGCTCGGATCCCTGAACTGTCTGACGCGTCGGGTGAACGGCTTCGTGATCTCACCCGCTGGGCGGGGCAGATCTACCCAGGCCGTGACTGGTTCTCGATGCCGTCGCTTGAACTTCTGACGCATGGGCTCGCCGTCCCTGCGCTCCGCGACCAGACTCTGCGCAGGAGTCTCACATCCGACCTAGACATCCTCACACTCGCTCGCGTCAGCTCTTTTCTGATCGGGGCCGCCAGCACTTATCCGGAAGCCCAAGCGTGGATCACCGATCTGCTTCAACCATCCGATCTCGCGGATAGCCTCGCCGGGCTGATGTTCGGGTCAGGAAGTGTTCCGGCCCCGCCACAAGATCGGACGGACCATCTGCTCGCCGCGCTCATCTCCAAGATCACCGAGCGGACGACGCTTGAGGAGCTGGTGCCGGTGCTGAGCCATGCCATTGGGTATCCTCGGGCCCGTATTGCATTGCTGCAAGCCATCGTGGCTGCCTTCCGTGCGTCGCAAGATGAGTCAGCCGCCCGCCAAGCTGATCTTGCGCGTACCCTGACCGACCTCGGGAGTGGGCTCAACAGTGTCGGCCGGTACGACGAGGCGGTCACCGTTAACCAGGAGGCGGTTGCTCTCCTTGGGAAGTTGGCCGAGGAACATCCCGGCCGCTACCAGCCCGACCTCGCCTACGTCCTGAGCAACCTGGGGAACGTGCTCAACGAGGTCGGCCGGTACGATGAGGCGGTCACCGTTGGTCAGGAGGCGGTTAGTCTCCTTCGGAATTTGGCCCAGGAAGACGCTCGCCACCAGCCCGAACTCGCGCGAGCCCTGAGCAACCTCGGGCGCGGACTCACCGGCGTCGGCCGGTACGACGAGGCGGTCACCGTTGAGCAGGAGGCGGTTAGTCTCCTACGGAACTTGGCCCAGGAAGACCCTCGCCACCAGCTCAATCTCGCGCGAGTCCTGGGCAACCTAGGGAACGTGTTCCCCGAGGTGGGCGGCTACGACGAGGCGGTCACCGTCGGTCAGGAGGCGGTTAGTCTCTTTCGGAAGTTGGCCCAGGAAGACTCCAGCGACCAGCTCAATCTAATGCGCACAATGCTCAACCTGGGGAACGCGCTCGCCGAGGTGGGCAGGTACGACGAGGCGGTCACCGTCGCGGCGGAGGCGGTTAGTCTCCTTCGGAAATTGGCAGAGGAACACCCCGCCCGCTACCAGCCCGACCTCGCGCGTGCCCTCAGCACCCTCGTGAACGTGCTCACCGAGGTCGGCCGGCACAACGAGGCGCTCACCGCCGCACAGGAGGCAATTAGTCTCCTTCGGAAGTTGGCCCAGGAAGACGCTGCCCGCCACCAGTCCGACCTCGCCTACGTCCTGAGCGGCTTCGGGCGTAGCCTCACCCGTGCCGGCCAGTATGACGAGGCGGTCACCGTTGACAAGGAGGCAGTTAGTCTCTTTCGGAAGTTGGCCGAGGAACACCCCGCCGGCTACCAGCCCGACCTCGCGCGCGTCCTGCGCAACCTGGGGACCGCCTTCGACCTTGTGGGTCGGTACGACGAGGCGGTCACCGTTGACCAGGAGGCGGTTGCTCTCTTTCGGACGTTGGCCGAGGAACACCCCGCCCGGTACCAGCGCGATCTTGCGGATGCCCTGAATAACCTCGGCGCCACGTTCCACAACGTCCGCCGGTATGACGACGCGCTCACCGCATACAAAGAGTCGCACGCTCTCTTCAAGGCCCTAGCCAGTGACCAGTCGTGGCGAAGCAGCGATGTCGCCAAGCTCGATCATAGAATCCGCAGGCTCCTCCGCGATCTTGGTCGAGATGAAGAATCAGTCACGTTCGCGCTCTGACTAAAGCACCCGCCAGCTGGAGCGTGACATTTTCGGGCCACCGAGCGGATGGGAGGAGTTGGAGAGCGCACTACCGAGTCATCGGCTTGGAGGAATTCTGCGACGTGCGATGAACCGGATCGTGCGGGGAGCCGGATCAGCGACATCGCCCGGTCTGTTCTGGGATTCGACCCCTCTCGGCAGGCATGCTGGCTTGTGCTGTGGCGCCGGTCTGCGCCGACGGGTCAAGCGGCCTTGGGTGTCAGTGTGACAACGAGGTCGGCGCTGAGGGCGGCGGCGAGGCGTTCGAGGACGCCGATGGTGGGCACGGTTCCACCGGCTTCGAGTCGGGAGACAGCGGATTGTGTCATGCCCGCTCGCTCGGCGAGCTCGGTTTGGGACATGCCGAGCTCGAGCCGGCGGGCCCGCACGGCCTGGCCGAGTTGGTAGGCGCGCTTGGCCGCTTCGTAGCCGGCACCCACGGCTTCGCTGTCCCGGCCGCGGTGCCGTTCCCATCGCACATGCTCAGTCATTACTAATCTCCCTGTTGTAGACATTTTCGGCGTGGCCATGGCTGGCTTCACAATCTTTCTGAGTGAGGAACGCTCGCTGGACTTCGGCCACCTCGGATCGTCGGGTCTTGTAGAACATCGTGAGCAGGATCACCCGTCTGCCTGGGGCGAGCCAGTAGGTGATCCGCACCTGCTGACGCTGTAGGTGAAACCGAAGTTCGCGGACCTTGCCACCCAGGTGGCGCGAATACGGCTCGCCGAGTATCTCGGCGTGGTCGGCCAGCAGGTCCGCGTAGAACTCAGCCCGGCCGTAGTCATGATCGGATAATGAGTCCAGCCACTGGCGTACCTCCGGTTCGATCTCGATGACGTACCGCGACATTCATTGGATGCTATATACATCAAATGCTATAGGCAACGGTCGCGCAGAGGTGTGTCCCGGTTCCTGAGGCCGCAGGCGTGCCGGGCCAGATTGGTGTGACGGCGCACGCGAGAACCGCGTGGGCAGCGGCTTCAAGATTGTGAGCGCTCCCCACATGACTCCCTACATGGTCTTTATCGGGCCCTAATTCTTCCTCATGGCGAGCGCCTCATACGCCCTTAAAAATGCTGTTTCACTAGGAATATGGTCACGCAGTCTCATTGTTGATCATGGTCTGCTTCTAATCTGTCGGTCGTAGGTTCGATTCCTACCGGGGGCGCAATACGTGGCTCTGACTAGGCGCCCTCACTACTCATCGAGACGGCGGGCTGCTGGTGCAGCATCGCCGTACCGGCCGCACGATCCGACTCCCGGCCAGCTACGTACGCGATTGGGTTGAACTCGGCTACGCCACCACGATTCATACCGCCCAAGGATCACCGCCGACACCATGCACGGCCTGATCACCGGCAACGAATCGCGGCAGCAGCTCTACACCATGTGCACAAGGGGACGGCGGAGCAACCACATCTACCTGCAACTGGTCGGCGACGGCGACCCGCACACCCTCATCCGACCCGACACCATACGACCCTCGACCGCGACCGAGCTGCTCGAACAAATCCTGGCCCGAGACGAACCCCAAGATCGGCCAGCACCTTGCCTGCGAGACCAGCACGATCCCGCCGTCCAGCTCGGCGACACCGTCGAACGCTACCTCGACGCTCTACAAATGGCCGCCGAGAACGTCGTCGGTGCCAGGGCAGCGCAAGCACTGGAAGCCTCTTCAAACCAATTGATGCCCGGGTTATCGGACGAGCCGGCATGGCCGACACTGCGCGCCCATCTACTTCTTATCGCCATGAACGGCGCTGACCCGCACGAACGCCTCCGGGCCGCATGCGACGCCAAAGAGCTGATCAGCGCTGACGACCGAGCCGCCGTGCTGGACTGGCGTCTAGACGACACCAGCATCCGCGGTCGAGGCGGTCCACTGCCGTGGCTGCCCGGCATTCCCGACCGCATCGACGTCCATCCCGAATGGGGGCCATATCTGGCTGCCCGATCTCGGCTGGTTGCTCAGCTAGCCGGCCAAGTCCGCCTCAGCGCCGCAGCCGACGCGCCGGTCTGGACGGGCCAGCCGCATGCCCTGCCGGCCGAGTTGATGGCCGACGTGCAAGTGTGGTGCGCCGCCAACCAGATCGACCCCGGCGACCTGCGACCCACCGGGCCAACGCGACTCGGCCGTGCCGCCCAAATCTGGCAACAGCAACTCGACAAGCGACTTGCCGCCGCGGAAATCGAAACAGACCGGCAATGGCGGCAACTGCTTGCCAGAGAAATCCCCAGCGCCACCACGGACCCATTCCTGCCACAGCTGACAGAAAGGTTGAGCTTCCTCACCCGGGCCGGCTTGACGCCACCCTGCTCGTGCGGTCGGCGGCCGCAGCAAGACCCCTACCCGATACCACCCCGCGGCAGCCCTGTGGTGGCGCATCCTCGATCAGCTACCACAAACGCCGAACCAGCAACCAGGAACCCATAACGCCGTCCCAGCGACCCGACACACCACCACGATCTCACGCGACCAGCAGCGACCCGTGGCGTCCTCGGTGCCGCCTCACACGTTCGGCCCGAGCCGCTGAACCTCGCCTTCTGCCCAGTCGCGACGCCCGAGATGCGCTTCGGTGATCTGTTGCCGAACTCTTTAATCAGTATCAAACGGCGTCGCATGCCGGCTCCCCGCTCCATGTGTCCGCGCTGCTCTGCGGGCCGTTACACGTCGAAAACAGGAGATGCGTTAAGGGCACCATCATCGGGCAATAGACCGGACGGGTCTTACGGAACAAGCCATCCCGGGCTGCCCGATGCAAGTCGAGCGCCGCGGCGGTCCTACTCGAGGGATCGTCCTTGAGCGCAACTCCTCGCACAATCAGAGCTGGACTGGCAATGCCCGCAAGCGGGTCGTCTCGCGGGAGTCGGCTTAGTAGGAGAGGCGCTGTCGCAGAGATGTCGGCCAGCCGAGTGGCGCGCAGGGATGCAGTGCAACCCGGCTTGTCGGCCGAGAGCTGTGGCCCGATGGTGGGAGGATCCATAGTGGCCGCTGACCAGGGATTGCGCCGCAGTTGGTGGCGGACGAGTATTTGTGGCACCACCGGGCCATGTCGGAAATCCGAAGCGGACCGTGGAGCCGAGAAACCGGCAGCCAGCTGAGCGAACCCCCGGGTAGGAGGGCCGGAATGACCACAGCCACTACGTCAATGAGAAGCAGTGCGCCGGACTACGACGAGATCGTGCGGGTTGTTCACCTGTATAGCGACGCCTTCGGCGCGGGCAACATCAACATGTTCGAAGAGGCGTTCCACGAGGACGCCTGGATTTTCTACACCGACGCGGAAGGAAACCTCGTTGGGTGTTTGATCAGCGAGTGCTTTGAGGAGTGGTCGCAACCTGCCGGGGGCAAGGCTAACGGCCGGGTGATCTCTGTAACTCAAGCCGGCGACATTGCGAATGTCCTACTCGGTTGGGACCGACCCGACGACATGGCGAACTCCTATGTCGATCTACACAATCTGATCCGACTCGACGGCGTATGGAAGATCACGAACAAGACTGCGACGCATATCACCAGAGCTGCCGGCGCTTGATTCTACGACGGCACTCGTGGGATGCCGAGACCGATGTTGCCCGCGGCGGACGGCGCTTCGCCATTTGCTGCTTGCTACTCGGATACTCTGCTGCACACAAGACCAGCGCTTCGCGCCAGCCATCGCGAGTCGGCCGAACCTGCTCAGCTGCCTGCACCGCCCTCGCCTGAAGGTTCATCTCGCGGACGTCGCGATGTCCGGTAGCCGGTCCTCTTATGGGCCATCACTGCCTTACCGTGAGCGCTCGGGCATCGGTTAGCTCGGTCGGCGCGGCATGACGTTCTTGGCCCTTGTCGCCGATGCAGGGTCGACGCTGACCAGCGAGCTTGTTGAGGGCTGGTCTGACCAAGGGAATGAGTCATCCCACTCCGCCCTGTTAGAACCTAGGCGACAAGATCACGCCGGCTTCGCACGCCGGTCTTGTCGAAGATCGACTTCAGATGATCTTTGACTGTCTACGTGGACAGGTGCAGTTCTGCGCCGATCGCCTTAGTGGATGCCCGTGCGTGTTCGAGGAAGAGCGGCGTGGCGTCGAGACCCCTGACGGGCGCACCGCGCCGTCAGGCGGTTGGCGATTCGGCCGTCACCGCGGGCTAGGTCAGGGACCTCCATTCCAGGCTCTAGGTCGAGCAGACGCCAGATCGTCTCGGCCTGGGCATCGATGACCGCCCCTAGCTGAGGGCCATAGAAGTAGAGGTAATCCTGGTTGAAGACCTCGGAGAACGCGAAGAGGGGTCCCGTGACGACCGCAGGGTAGTGCGTCGCTGGTCAGGCTGCAGTGCTGTCATTGGTCCGGCATAGCCCAGTCAGAGCGTCGGTGGG
>Ga0307416_100001000_pt1 | contig 14986 bp, 13 predicted proteins | sample DK1Cmetagenome_2_FD_203821 | JGI IMG/M metagenome (GOLD analysis project Ga0307416, IMG submission 203821) | Maize rhizosphere microbial communities from greenhouse at UC Davis, California, United States - DK15-C-3 | ecosystem: Host-associated > Plants > Roots > Rhizosphere > Soil | place...
CGTCTTCGGCCGCAGCAGCACGCTCGCGTCCTTGTAGACGGGCACGCTGTCCTCCTCGAGCTTGAGCGTTACGATCGCCTTGCCGTCCTCGAGGCGCACGCGCGAGATCTCGCCGACCTCGACGCCCGCGACGTTGACCGTCTGGCCCTGGCCCGGCGTGACGGCCTGGGCGGTCGACAGCTCGGCCTGGACCTCGGTGAAGTCCTGGCCCAGGACGGGGAACCAGCCCGGCAGCGTCAGCCGCTGGTTGGCGAGGATCACCGCGGCGACGCCGAGCGCGACGACGATCAGGGCGAGGATCGCGAGGAAGTCGACCAGGTGCTTGCGGATCGCGGTCACCGCGACGCCTCCCGCGTCGTGCGAGCCGCCGTCGGCGCGGGCTGGTTGACGGCGGGCGGCGACTTCGCCGCGGCCGGGCCGTTGAGGTCGGGCGGCTGCTGCTCGTGGCACGGCTGGTCGGAGACGTAGGGCGGGAGCTTGCCCGGGAAGAACGGGCGGTTGCCGAGCGGCGGCGTCGGCAGGTTCGCGAACTGCGGCGCCGCGCCGGCCGAGCCCGGGCCGAGCGACACCAGCTGCGAGCCGCCGCCGGTCTGGAAGCGCACCATCATGCCGTTGCCGTCGAAGTTCTGGCCCTCGCCGGCGAGCCCGACCAGCGAGTAGAAGAAGTCCTTGTAGTTCTCGCGCCCGGTCTGGAACTCGTCGCGGATCACGACGTCGCCGGTCGGCAGCACGACCCGGCTGGCGCACTTCGAGGCCAGGTCGGTCTGGGGCAGCAGCTCGATCGCCCGATCGGTCAGCCGGGCGAGGTCGCGCGTCGCCGGCGACAGGTCGCGCGCCAGGCCCTGGAGCTCGCGCTCGGACACGAGCGCGCGCGCCTGCTCGACCCACGGGACCGCGGCGCTGATCGTCGCCGCCGTCTCGCGCACGCCGGGCAGGATCTCGCGCGCGAACGCGCGCGTCGCCGGGAACGCCGCGTTGAGCGAGGCGAGCGCGCCGTTGGCGTTCTCGAGCGTCGGCGCCAGCTCGCGGATCGACGTCCGCAGGTTGCCGTCCTCGGCGGCGAGCGCGGCCAGCGTCGCGTTGAAGTTCGACACGAGCTCCTGGAGCTGCGTCTCGTTGCGCACTAGCCCGGCGGCCGTCTTCGCCCCGCCCTCGATCAGGCGCGAGAGGTCGCGCTCGGGCTCGACGCCGAGGAGCGCCTCGTTGACCTGCGACTGCGAGCGCTCGGCCGGGCCGGCGTCGTCGTAGGCGTCGTTGAACGACTGCGCCGCCGTCTCGCCGCGCGCCGACGGGTCGGCATCGCGGTCGTCGGCGGCGCTGGGCTTCGACCGCAGGGCGGTGCCGAGACCCTCGAGCACGTCGCGCAGGTCCTGGCGCGTGTCGGATTGCAGCGCCGTCAGCACCTGGTCGAGCTGGACCGGCGTCGACGTCTGCGTGACGGCGATCGTGTCGCCGTCGTCGAGCTCCGGCGCGCCGGGGGTGCCGGGCCTGAGGTCGACGAAGAAGTTGCCCTCGAGGAAGATGCGCGGCCGGATCTTCGCGGTCGCGTCCTTGTGCAGCGGACGTCCCGACTCGCCGATCTCCATCGTCACGACGGCGTTGTCGCTGCCTTCCTGCGCGTCGACGCGCTTGACCTTGCCGACCTCGACGCCCGCGATCCGCACCGGCGAGTCGGGCCGCAGCGAGTTCGACGACTCGAACACCGCCTTGACCTCGTAGCCGCGCGTGAACGGGATGTCCTTCGTGAACCCGAGGAAGACGAGGATCAGGATCGCGACGAGCGCGATCAGCCCGACGGCGAACGGGCTGCCGGGCGGGCGGGAACGGTGTCCCCGCCTGCGCCTGCGGCTGCGCGTCCGGGTCGCCGCCATCAGCGCTTGCCCTCCGTCGCCGCCCGCTGGGTGCCGGGCACGTTCGACGTGACCGTCTTGCCCTTGAGGAAGGGCTCGTTCGCCGCCTCGCACTCGCGCGGCTGGCCCGGCGCCGCCGTGTTCGGGTACGGGTTCGTGTGCAGGTGATTCTCGACCGTCGGCCCGTCGGCCGGGCCGCTCGACGGGCCGCTCTCGCTGTTCGGCCCCGAAGGCGTCGCCACGATGATGAACCGCTGCCAGGTGCCGTTCGCGTCGCCCTCGGACAGCAGCGACGAGATGTTGCGGAACCAAAGCGCGACGTAGTTGCACGTCGTCTGCGTCGGGGCGAGGAACTGCAGCGTCGGGTTGAGGGTCCGCACCGTGTCGGTCAGGCGCCGGATCCCGCGCGGGACCAGCGGGTCGGTCGAGAAGCGCTCCAGCTCGGTCAGCAGCGCGGCCAGGCGCTCGTTCAGGGCCGGCAGCCGGCGCAGCGTCGGCGTCCCGACCTCGAGCGCGTCGGCGAGCTCCGGCGCCGCGCCGCGCAGCGCGCGCACGCCGGGGCGCAGCTCGCGGAACAGCCCCTCGGTGTTCGCCAGGAACGGCCGCTGGACCGGGAAGCCCTCGATCGCGGCGTCGAGCGTCTCCGGGCCCTCGGAGATCGAGTCCTGGACGAACGGCCGCGCGACGTCGCGCAGGCCGGCGAACGTGCGGTCGAGGTTGACGAACAGCTGCGCCTGCGTCTCGGCGGCCGGGGCGACGATGCGCGCGGCGTTGGAGAGCGCGCGGATGAAGCGCGGGAGGTTCGCCTCCTGGCCGGAGAGGTTGCGCGCGACGGGGACGATGTCGCGCAGCAGCGGCCGCAGCGCGCCGATCGCCTGGTTGATGCTCGCCCCGCGGCCGGCGAACGCGTCACCGAGGCCGCGCAGGTTCGTCTGTGCGGCGTCGCGCGTCTCCTCGTCGAACATGTTCACGAACTCGTCGAACTCGACCGGCGCCGGCGTGGCGGAGCTGACCGGGATCGTGTCGCCGTCGTCGAAGCCCTCGCGCGACGTGCCGCGCGTCAGCTCGACGTACTTCAGGCCGAGCGCCGAGCGCGACCGGATCAGCACGGTCGAGTCCTTCGGCAGCGGGGCAACCGAGCGCTCGAGCTCGAGCCCGAGCACGGCGAGGTTCGTGCCGTCCTTCTGACGCTCGACCGTGATTGAGTCGATCGAGCCGACGCGCGTGCCGCCGATCCGCACGTCGTTGCCGCGCACGAGGTTGGCGGCGCTCGGCAGCTTCGCCTTGAGCGCGTAGGTCGGTACGAACGGCAGCCCCTGGTTGGCGTTGTAGGAGAGGAACACCGCCACGATCAGGACGAGCACCGTCGCCGCGCCGATCAGCACGGGGTTGCCGGCAATGCCGCCACGACCGCGCATCAGCCGTCGCCCCCGAACAGGTAGTCGAGCAGCGGCACGCCGGCGTCGCCGCCTCCCCCGCCGTCGCCGGCCGGCGCCGGCGCCGGGGTGGCGGCCGCGGCAGGGACCGGCGGCGAGGAGGCGGGCGGCGCGACGGTGGCCGGCTGCGACGCCTGCGGGGCCGAGACGCGCCGCTCGCCGCGCCCGCGGCCGGAGCCGCCCCCGCGCTTCGGCGGCTTGCCCGGGTCACGCCCCTGCAGCACGCGCGCGGTCCAGGCCAGCACCGGGTCGCGTCGCGCCGAGGCGGCGGCGGCGGTGGGCGCCGGAGCCGTGCGCCGGAAGTTGGCCGAGCAGCCGGCGACCGGCTCGACGGCGTAGGTGGCGCACTGGTTGATGATCAGGCCGGCGCGCAGGTAGTGCCCGAACGAGTCGAACCCGTTGACGGCCGTGGCCTGGAAGAAGGCGTAGTCGAGCACGCGCTCGATGCCCTCGCTGCGCTCGAACGACGTGAGCACGGCGGCGAGCGTGCGGGCGACCGGACGCGCCGCGCCGGCGAACGTGCGCAGGTCGCTGATCACCGGCAGCGAGTTGCGGATCGCCGGCGTGCCGATCTTGGACGCCTCGCCGAGCGAGTCGAGCGCCGGGATGCCCGCCTGCGAGAACGGCCCGAGCTCGAGCAGGAAGCGGTTGATGTCGGGCGCGACGTCACCGAGGTCCGACAGCACCGGCGTCATCTCGTCCGACAGCGCGCCCAGCCGCGTCATCGTCGGGCGCAGCTCGCGCAGGAAGCGCGGCAGCCGCCGGATGTCGGCCTCCAGGTCGGCGCGCCGGTCGGCCGTCGCCTCGGCGACGGCGCTGATGTTCTCGATCGACGACGACACGTGCCGGCGCTCGCGCGCGAGCGGCTGCAGGATCCGGTCGGAGTCGACGGCGAGGCTCTCGAGCTGGTCGTTCTGCCGCGCCAGCAGCCGCAGGACCTCGTCGACCTCCTTGAGCGCCGGGTTCGCGCGGCGGATCACCTCGTTGAGGTCGGCGCCGCGGCCCGCGAGGCCGACGCCGAGCTCGTTCAGGATGATCGACAGGCGCTCGCGGTAGGGCTCGCGCATGATGTTGTTGATCAGGTCGAGGTCGACCGAGCGCTCGGTGTTCTCGACCGGCAGCAGCCGCTGTCCCTCGCCCGGGCCGCTGTCGATCTCGCGCAGCTCGCCCGGCGGCTCGGCGCCGACACCGCGCTTCTGCGTCGGCTCGCACTCGACGTACTTCTCGCCGATCAGCGACTGCGGGCGGACGATGCACTTCGCGTCGGCGCGGAAGTCCTGGTAGCCCTCGTCGTCGATCCGCAAGACGACGGCGGCCTTGAAGTCGGGTGTCACGTCGACGTCCTCGACGGAGCCGACCTTGACACCCGCCACCTTCACGTCCTCGCCCGGGATGACGAAGTCGGCGTTGTCGAAGATCGCGCGCACGCGGTAGGTCTCGTCCTCGTCGCGCGTGACGAGGAAGAGCGCCACCACGGCGGCGACGAGCAGCACGGCGGCGACCGCGACCGATGCTCTCATGGCCCCGGCGGCACCTGGTCGGGGTCGCAGTCGAGCGTGCCGCTGACGTCGCGCCACGGCGCCGAGCCGTCGGCGGCCGGCTGCGACGCGCCACCCGGGCAGCGGCGCAGCTGGTTGGTCTCGAGCTCGTCGAAGCGATTCGACGGCGGGAGCGGCGTCAGCACGCCCCCGGCCGGGTTGTCGTCGAAGTTGAACGCGTTGAAGATCGGCTGGATCCGCGCGTAGTGGCCATTGGCGTCGTAGTTGGCCGCGCCGGTGCCGAAGTCGCGCACCCAGCCGGTGAGCTCGGGCGTGTACGGGCGCAGGAACTCGAGCACCGGCTGGAGCTTCACCAGCGCCTCGCGGCCGTGGTCGAACGCGGGCGTCGCGACGCGCTGCAGCGCCGGCATCTTGCGCGTCGCGTCGACCAGGTCGTTGCCGGACCCGTCGCGGCGCACGAGCGTGCGCAGGTCGCGGATCGTCGGCCGGGCGTCGGCCACGAGCGGGCGCAGCCGGCGCAGGAACGGCGCGAGGTCCTTCGTCGCCGGCTTCGACTCGGCGACCAGCACGTCGAGGTCGTCGAGCGTCGCGCGCAGGTTCACGAACGTCGTGTTCGCGCGCCGCAACGTCGTCGGCAGCAGGCCGAGCGCCTTCGCCAGGGCGACGTTCTCGGAGCCGATAGCGCGGGCGGTCGCGTTCGTGTTGGAGACCAGGCGGGAGAGGTCGTCGCGCTTCTCCCCCAGCGCCGTGACCACCCGCGAGGAGTCGACGATGAAGCGCGTCAGGCCGGCCTCGTCCTCGGTGAGCTGGCCGACGAGGCGGCGCGACGTCGACAGCAGCGGGTTGAGGTACTTGGTCGCCTCGCCCGCCTCGCCGCCCTTGCCGCGGAACTGGGTCGCGAAGCCCTTGACGACGTCCTGCAGGTCGCCGCGCGTCTTCTCGTCGAGCGTGTCGAAGATCTGGTCGAGGTCGACGACCGGCGTCGTCGCCGCCGTCGTCAGCGTCGCGCCGTCGTCGAGCTCCTCGGCGCTCTCGGGCGCGGGGGTGAGTGCGATGTAGCGGTTGGCGATGCCGGACAGCGACGTCAGCCGGATCGTCGCCTTCGTCCCCTCGCGCAGCGGCGCGTAGGGCTCCTCGAGCTCGACCTTGACGGCCGCCTGGTTGTCGGAAGTGAGTTCGATGTCGGTGACCGAGCCGACGCGGCGCCCGCCGACCTGGACGTCGTTGTCCTCGACGAGCTGGCCCGCGTTCTCGAACAGCAGCGTGTACTCATGACCGCCGTTGCCGCGGAACAGCAGCAGCCAGGCGGCGAGCAGGATCACGAGAGCGAGCGCGAGCACGGCCGCGCCGCGGGCGATCGTCACCGATGTCCCCCTGACGCTCGCTGGCTAGGAGGCGACTGTACGCGCCGGCCCCGGGTCACTCCATCCCCAGGGGTCCCTGCGATGCCCCCGCCAGGAACTGGCGGACGAACTGGTTGTCGGAGTCGAACAGCTCGTCGGCCGGGCCGGACTCGACGATCCGGCCCTTCCACAGCACGGCGATGTACTCGGCGACGCGCTTGGCGGACATGATGTCGTGGGTGATCACGACGTAGGCGCCGCCGTTCTCGGCGTGCACCTCCTCGATCAGCTCGCACAGGAGCGCGGTGCGGACCGGGTCGAGGCCGGAGTCGGGCTCGTCGAACAGCACGATGTCGGGATCGAGCACGAGCGCGCGGGCGAAGCCGGCGCGCTTGCGCATGCCGCCCGACAGCTCGTTCGGCGCCTTGTCGCGCGAGCCCTCGAGCCCGACCTCGCGCAGCCGGCGCATGACGATCTCCTCGATCTCGTCCTCGCCCTTGTCGGTGTGCTGGCGCAGCGGGAACGCGACGTTGTCGTACAGGTCCATCGAGCCGAACAGAGCGCCGTCCTGGAACAGCACGCCGAACTTCTTGCGCATCTCGAACAGCTCGTCGTCGGCCATGTTCGGGACCGACTCGCCGTGGACGAGCACGTCGCCCTCGTCGGGGTAGAGCAGCCCGACCATGTGCTTGATGCAGACCGACTTGCCGGTGCCGGACGGCCCGAGGATCATCGAGATCTTGTTCTCGGGGATGCCGAGGTTGAGCCCGCGCAGGATCTTGTTGCGGCCGAACGCCTTGTGCACCTCGACGAACTCGACGGCGTCCTCGACGCCCGTCGGGCGATGCTTGCCCGTGTGCCACTGGTACTCGTCGTCGTGCGGCGGCGGCTCGTTGGTGACCCTTGGCCCCGCCGGCTCCGGCTTGGGGCCGCCCTGGCGGCGGATCACCGGACGCCTGCCTTCCTCGGTCACCGGTCAGCCTCCGATCGGGGCTCGCGGGTTCGCACCCCAGAAGATCTGGGTGCCCAGCATTCCGATCAGGTGCACGAGCACGATGTTCAGCACCATCGACTTGGCGGTCGCGGTCCCGACCCCGACCGGGCCGCCGGACGCGTTGTAGCCGTAGTAGCACCCGACCAGCACGATCACCGTCGCCATCGCCATCGCCTTGATCACGCTGTAGAGCAGGTCCGGTGGGTTCTGGAACATCCAGAAGACCAGGAAGAACCCGCCGCTCGACACCTCCCCTATCTGCTGCACCACCGCCAGGTAAGAGGCGAAGAAGCCGGCGCCGATCCCGGCGAGGTACATGAACGGCAGCACCAGCCAAGCGGCGAGCAGGCGCGTCGCGCACAGGAACGTCATCGAGGAGATGCCCATCACCTCGAGCGCGTCGACCTCGTCGGAGATCCGCATCGAGCCGATCTCGGCCACGATCCCCGTACCGACCTTGGCGGCCATCATGTAGCCGAACGCGTACGGCACGAGCTCGCGCAGATCGCACCAGGCGGCGAACACGCCGGCGTAGGCCGGCGAGCCGACGGCGCGGTTGAAGTACGCGCCCTCGATCCCGCACTGCAGGCCGATGATGAAGATCAGGCCCCAGATCACGATCGTCGAGGAGAGGATCAGCAGACCGGCCTGGCGCAGCGCCTCGCCGAAGAAGCGGAAGACGCGCAGCCCGAGGACCTCGCCGACGACGCGCGTGCAGAACTTGACGATGTCGCCGAACGAGGCGACCCATTCGCGCGGGATCGCGAGCCAGCCGGTCACGCTCCGTGCCCACTCACTTGAGGTTGAGGATCTCGGGGTGCGTTGCCAGCAGCGTCTGCGTGAACACGTAGTTGAACGCGAACACGCCGAGCGTCGCGATCACGACGGCCTGGTTGACGGCGCGCCCGACGCCCGCGGCCCCGCCGGTGGCGGTCATCCCCTTGTAGCAGCAGACGATCGCGATGATCGCCCCGAACAGGGTGCACTTCAGCACCGACCCCCAGAGGTCCACGACCGACGCATTGGTGAGGAACGTCGCCCTGAACGGCCCGAGCGGCTGGTCGTAGACGAGCGTCGTGACGATCCCGCCGAAGACGCCGAACAGGATCGCGTAGATGTCGAACAGCCCCGTGACGAGCATCAGGGCGAGGAAGCGCGGCACGACGAGGTTCTTGACCGGGTCGACGCCGAGCACCTGCAACGCGTCGAGCTCCTCGCGGATCTTGCGCGCGCCGAGGTCCGCGGTGATCGCCGTGCCGGCGACGCCCGCGAGCACGATCGCGGTCACGAACGGCGCGAACTCGCGGATCGAGGCGAGCACGAAGAAGCCGCCGAGGCGGTCGAGCGCCCCGAACAGCACGAGGAAGTTCGCCGCCTGCAGCCCGGGCGCCGCGTAGCCGAACGCGACCGTCGAGACGACCAGCGGGAACCAGCAGAGCTTCAGCGCGAAGAGGAACTGCGACACGAACTCGCCCCCGTACGGGTACGGCGGCTTGATCGCCGACACGATCGTCTTGCCCGTCAGGATCATCATGTCGCCCACCTCTTCGAGCAGGCCCTTGGCCGGCAGGAAGGCCCTATCGGCGACGCCTCGTACCATTCGCTCCCCTCTGCGTTGCGCCGTTTGTCGGCGCAACCCTCGCGCGGACAGACTACGGACGCCGATCTCCTGCCGCAAACGGGAACCGTGGCCGAAACTTGCGCCCAGCGCGAGCTCCCGCTCGGCCCCGTCGACGCTGGTATGGTCGCCGCCGGAATGGGGAAATCGCGCCGACGCCTCGCGGTGCTGGTCGTCCTCGCGATCGTCGGCGCGGGCTGCGGCGGGGAGCGCCAGGACGCGGACGCGCCGTCCGGCGAGTTCGACGTCGAGGTCACGGACGCGTCGTTCCCGGGCAGGCAGCGGATCGCCGAGCCGACCACGTTGCGGCTCGCGGTCGCCAACCGCGGCGACCGCGCCGTCCCCGACCTCGCGGTGACGGTCGAGACCGAGCCGCGCACGCAGGGGGCCGCCCCCGTCGCCTTCGCGCAGTCGAGCGACAACCCCGCGCTCGCCGCGAGCGCGCGGCCGGTCTGGATCGTCGATCAGGGACCGGCCGGCGGCGACTCGGCCTACGCCAACACGTGGGCGGTCGGCCGGCTGGCGAAGGGCCAGACGCGCACGATCGAGTGGAAGCTGACCGCGATGCAGACCGGCCGCTACACGGTCGGCTGGCGGATCGCGCCGGCGCTCGAGGGCGACGCGACGCTCGCGGGCGGCCGGACGAAGGGCGAGTTCGTGGTCACGATCGACGACAAGCCCGTCGCCGCGCGGGTGGACGCCGACGGCGACGTCGTGCGCGGCGCGGACGCCGGCCGCTGAGCGGCCGGCGGCGCGCGACCGCACAGCCGCCGCGGCTGCCCGCCGATCCCGCGCTGGTTGGTCAGACCGGCGGAGCGACCTCGAACGTCACGGGCTTCGAGCGCGACTGCTTGAAGCCCTTGCGGCCGGCGTAGCGCAGGAGCACGCGCCAGCTGCCGGGTTCGAGCGTCTTCGTGACGGCGACCGCCCTCCCGGCGCGGCGCTTGATCCGGTGTACCGTCCGCCAGCCGGCGCCCGCGCGCCGCTGGAACACGACGACCGCCTTGCCGCGCACCCGTCGCGCGGAGCGCGCCAGGGGCGTGGTGACGGCGCCCGTCAGCCGCACCGTGGCGGCGTCGAGCCGCTCGAGCGCCAGGGTCGCGGCCGTCCGGGCCTTCGGCAGGCGCCTTACCTTCTTGACGGTGATCGTCCGCGAGGTCGTGTTGTCCGCCTCGTCCCAGCCCTTGAACGTGATCGTGTGCGTGCTGCCGTTCTTCCACTCGCGTGACGGCCAGAACGCCCGCATCACCGCGTGCCCGTTGCCGTAGGAGCGCGAGAACCGACCGTCGGCGTAGATCTCGATCTTCTGGATCCCGGCCCCGCCGGGCACGTCGACGGCCTTCGCGTCGATCGGGAACATCCCGACGAACCTGGCCCCGTCGGTCGGCTTGGCGATCACGATGCGCGGCCCGGTCGTGTCGATCACGCCACCGCACGGCTGCGCCGCGATCCCACCGTCGAGCGCGCGGAAGGCCGCGGCCGCCGGCTTGGCCGACTTGTCCCAGCGGTAGAGGCCGAAGCCCCCGGCGTGCGCCGAGCCCGGGATGTCCTGGATGCCGAACCACAGCGCCGTCTGCACGAACGGGTCGGTGGCGAGGCAGCGATAGGCCTGCGTCAGGAACTCCGCCTGCTGCTGCTCGTCGACCCCGAGTGGCTTCGTCCCCTTCCAGGTGCCGACGTTGCACGAGCTCGGGGCGGTCGACTGGGTGTTCCAGCCGAGCTCCGTCATCCAGATCGGCTTCGCGCCGTCGCCGTGGCGGCTCATCACGGCGTGGACCTCGCGGTAGCCGGTGAACGTGTAGCGGCCGAGGCGGCCCCGCTCGTCGCGATAGGTGACGTCCGGGCTGTTGGTCAGGCACGCCGTGTCCGTGTGCACGCCGACGGCGTCGAACGAGCCCTGCGCCCCGTGGTCGTACAGCTGCTCGAGGAAGTCCATGTCGTTGGCGACCATGCCGCCGGTGAGGACGACGTCGTTCGGCTGCGCCGCCTTGATCGCCGGATAGGCGGCCTCGAGCAGCGCTGCGTAGGCACCGGGCTGCGGTCCCTCGAGCCAGAACTCGGGACCGTCGGGCTCATTCCACAGCTCCCACGCGTCCACGGTCGGGATCCGCCGCGCGATCTCGGCCATGAACGCGCCGAACCGGGCTGGGTCGTTCGGCGGCGCGATCGCCGGCTTGCCGCCCGAGGCCCACGCGGGTGTGCGGCCGACGACCATCAGGACATCGACCCCGCGCCGCTTGGCGTCGGCGGCCTTCGACGCGAGCTGGTCGAGGTATGCGACGTCGTACCGGCCGGGGGCCGGCTCGGCGACGTCCCACATCGCCCACAGCCGCACCCAGTCGGCGCCCAGGCGGCCCGCGGTCTCGCCTACCGGCAGGTTCTCGTTCGCCGTCTCGTTGACGCCGGTCTCGACGGCGGAAGCCGGGGTCGGCGCGAGCGCGGCGATCAGGCAGGCGAGCAGGATGGCGGAGCGGCGCGAGCGCATGTCCCACTCATCGGCCGCTCGGGGAGGGACTGAAGCGGCGCGGTCAGCGGCTGGACTTGCGGACCTTGAAGACGCGCACGGTCACGGAGGCCGGGTTCTGCGCCCGGTCGCGCACGCTGAACGTGAGCGTGTGCGGCCCGAGGCGCCACTTCTCGGTCGCCCACCAAGGGGCGATCGAGCCGGTCGCCGTGCCCCACGAGCGCACGTGCTTGCCGTCGGCGTCGAGGCCGATCCGCCCGATCCCCGTGCCGCCGTTGTCGGCCGCCCGCACCTTGACCGTCAAGCGGCGCGAGAAGCGCAGGCCGTCGGCGGGCTTGAGCACCTGGATCGTCGGCGGGCTGCGGTCCACGATGCCCCCGCAGCCGCGCCGCGGCCGGATCCCGAGGTCGAGCCGCCGGAACGCCCGCGCGGCCGGCTTCGCCTTGCCGCCGCGCCGGAACAGGCCGTAGCCGCCGGCATGGCCGGCGGCGGGGATGTCCTGCATCCCGAACCAGAACACGGGGCCGACGAACGGGTCCGCGGCCGTGCAGCGGTAGGCGGCGGTGAGAAAGCGCGCCTGGCGCCGCGGCGTCACGCCGAGACGCTTGCGGCCGGCGTAGGTGCCCGTGCTGCACGAGCCCGGCCGGGTCGACTGGCTGCTCCAGCCGATCTCGCTCATCCAGATCGGCTTGGCGCCGTCGCCGTGGTCGGCCATCAGGGCGTGGACCTCGCGGTAGGCCGAGAACGTGTAGCGGCCGATCCGGCCGCGCTCGTCGCGGTAGTAGCGGTCCGGCCCGCGCGTCAGGCAGGCGGTGTCGGTGTGCACGCCGACCGCGTCGAAGGATCCGCGCGCGCCGTGGTCGTAGAGCTGGGCGAGGAAGTCCATGTTGTTGCCGACGAGGCCGCCGCTGACGACGACGTCCCCGGGCTGGACGGCCTTGATCGCCGGATAGGCGGCGCGCAGCATCGCCGCGTAGTGGGCCGGATCGGGCGCGCCGAGGAAGAACGCGCCATCGTCCGGCTCGTTCCAGATCTCCCATGCGTCGACGGCCGGCAGGCGCGCTGCGATGCCGCCCATGAACGCCCCGAACGCGGCCGGGTCCTGCGGCGGCGCGATCCCGCCGCCCCCGCGCGCTGCCCACGCCGGCGAGCGGTGCACCACGACGAGGACCTTGACGCCGCGCGCCTTGAGCGCGTCGACGCTCGCCGCGAGCGCGGCTGCGTCGTAGGCGCCGCGCGTGGGCTGCAGCTGCTCCCAGCTGGCCCAGAGCCGTACCCAGTCCGCGCGCAGCCACCCGGCCTTGTCGGCAGTCGACACGGTCTGACCGAGCGTCTCGTTGATGCCGGTTTCGACCGCCCGCGCGGGCGTGCCGCACGCAAGCATCGCCGCCAACGCCGCAGCCGCGGCGAGCACGCAACGCAACCCCATCGCATGCACCGTAGCGGTTAACGCGGCAGTCGCGGCGCGATGATCCGGTAGGCCTTCAGGCCGAGCCCGAGCCGCTCGCGGTCCTCGGACTGCATCGGGTCGAGGCCGGTCAGCTCCTTCACGCGGTCGAGGCGATAGGCGACGGTGTGGCGGTGGGCGTAGATCGCGGCGGCCGTCGCGTTCATGTTGCAGTTCTGTTCCTGCTCGGGCTCCTAGGGGTGTTCGAGCCGATCTCAAGATCGACACCGGCCCCGGCTGCTGCCTCCGATGCGCTTCCGATCGTGGTCGCGTCACCCGGCGGCCTACGTCTACATCACGTCAACCGCCCGTAGGCCACCAGGAATCGGCGGGGTGCTGCTTTAGCCCGGCAGGCGCGGTTTCGGCGACTCGGACCGGAGTGTCGCAATGCGCGAGTTCCGAGAGCCCGGCACGCCGGCGGCGCGCTATCGGATCTGGCCTCGAAGAAGCGGCGGGGTCACGTGTCGGTCCTGCCTTCTGAACGGTGCGGCGAGCGAGGTTCACCCGCCCATGATCATGCCGCGCGTCACGTCATCGCTGTCTTCAATTGTGTCCCTGATCGACTTCTGTCGAGGCACGATGGCCGTGACTGGTACGCCGAGCCGTCCGACACGGCGGATGAGGTCACGTCGCAGCCATTTCGAAGTCTGCTTGGGCAGCGTCGAGATGATGATCTCGTCGAAGTGGTGCTCGTTAACAGCATCCTGGACCGCTATGAACGGGTCTGCGCCGCCGACCAGATGATCCACGGGCCTGCCGGCCGCTCGGCTCAGGAGGGGAAGGGCGGCGTCCAGCGTCCAGTCGGCTGCCTTGGGCTTTTGGACGTCGGGGATCAGCAAGGCGAACTCGGTCGGCTTTGCCTTCGCACGACGCCCAACTCATCCAGGAGACGCGGGGTCGATGCGGTCCGGTTGGCCACGACCAAGACCCGCTTCGCGGACGACCGTTGCATGGTGGACCTCCTGCGGCTCGCTGTGATTGTCGCCGCCACTCTCCCACCTGCCCACGCGCCCGACAAGCTCAGTCCTCCCAGGTCCGCAGACTCGAGCCCACGCGGCCGAACGACCGCGATCGCGGGTGGTCGTGTTGGATGCCGCCGACCACGACGAGAAGCCGGTTTCCGAGCGGCGGCCCGTCGCCGGTTGACGCGAAAGCCCAGCTCGCTCGTCTCGCCCGCTCGTTTCGCCTGGCAGCGGCGCTGCCGCTCGTGCCTCGAAGGAGCAGCGCCGCCCACGCTCGCCTGGCTGCTCGTCGCGCTGCTCCTAATCGCGCATAGCGCAAGCGGAGCGGTGGTCCTCGCGGTCGTCAATCGAGGGAGTCTTGTGCCTATGCAGAACGCTCGACCACCCAGCGGTACGGTGCTCCTGCGCCTCGTGCGTGACGAGCGTCTGGAGCGGTCCGAACGTGCTCGCAGCCGGCCGGTAAGCGAGAGCGCTCATATCGTCGAAAGCAGGCACATCGAGCGGCCGCTGTACCTGGTCCGCCAGCGCGGTTGCGTGCGGCACCCAGAGGCCGTGGGTCGGAGGCCGCTACCGCCGTTCGCGGAAGCGGGCCGCCCTGACCAGCAGAGCGTTCGATGATCGCGGCGGCGGGCGATCGGCCACGCTCGATGCGGAGCTGGCTCACGCCGGCGACCTCGGCCGCCGCCGCGAGGGACTGGCCCTGCTCGATCACCCGCAGCACGATCCGCTCCCGGCCCTTTGGGCCGAGTGGGGCGTTAGCGTGAAGCTTCATCCGGTGCCCTCCGGTGGAGAACTGAGGTGGCTGGCATCCCTCAGCCTCCAAGGAGGCCCGGATGAACAACGCTCCTAGGAACTACATTAGCCGACCGCGTGCACGGGAGAACGGCCAATTCGGCGTGGAGGAGCCGAGCGCGGCCCTGCACGACCAAGACTTAATGGCCCGCCCTCACACCGGTTGCCACTCGTCCTTGTCGATGATGCTCAACTGCGCCTCTGTGGGTTTAGGTTTTGAAAGCTCCCCGAGCTTCATCTGCTCGACGATCGCCCGCTGCCTGCGCAGCGTCTCCTCCTCGATGTCAGCGAGCCGGGATTCGCGGTCGAAACGAATGTCCAAGTCGATCCGCAAGATCCTCCGGATGACGAGCGGCAGGGCAACCAGAATTCCCGTTGGCCCAAGCGCCTTACTGATCTCCAAAACCGTCTCTAACGGTGAGGCCAACGAGAGCCTAAGCACCTCCACCTGTGTCTCTTTGAAAGACGCAAGACGGAACACGATCTGATCTAAACCGCGAGACGACCGGGAGGGCGGTGCGGTCGCCAAAGTCTCAGCCGCGTTAGCCGCGCCAACGGCAAGGCCAAGCGCGTTGAGGGCG
>Ga0307416_100001001_pt1 | contig 14966 bp, 15 predicted proteins | sample DK1Cmetagenome_2_FD_203821 | JGI IMG/M metagenome (GOLD analysis project Ga0307416, IMG submission 203821) | Maize rhizosphere microbial communities from greenhouse at UC Davis, California, United States - DK15-C-3 | ecosystem: Host-associated > Plants > Roots > Rhizosphere > Soil | place...
CATCTTCGATGGCCTTGGCGTTGAACCACTCGCCCGGCGTGAGACGGACGATCTCCTTGATCCGGTCCGGCTGGAAGTCGCGCAAGGCGCTCTCCGCCTCGATCGCGCCGAACTTGTAGCGCGGACCTTCCTCGACGACGTAGGTGATGACGAAGTCCCGGCGGTCAGGCGTCAATTCCGCCAATGCCGAGACCACGCGGAAGTCGGCGTAGCCCTGCGTCAAGTAAAACGCGCGGAGCTTTTGCTGGTCGGCCGCTAGGCGGTCCGGATCGTAGCTGTCGTTGGAACGCAGGAAGCCGAGGACACCGCCGGCCTGGCGCGTGTACATTTCCTTGCGCAGGCGATCGTCGCTGAACGCCTCGTTGCCAATGACGTTGATGCTGCGGACCTTGGAGACCGGGCCTTCGTAGACTTCGAAAACCAGGTCGACGCGGTTCTGCTCAAGCTGGACGGTCTTGGGCTGTACCTGGGCTCCGAAGCGGCCCTGGCGCTTGTAGAGCTCGATGATGCGCTCGACGTCGCTGCGAACCTTCGAGCGAGTAAAGATTTCGCGGGGCTTAAGCTTGATCTCGGGCAGGATCTTGTCATCCTTGATCCTCTTGTTGCCCTCCAGGATGATGCGGTTGATGACCGGATTTTCCTGAACCGTAATCACAATCTGGCCGGTTTCCGCACCGGTGATGACGACGTCCGCGAACAGCTCGGTCGCGTACAGATCCTTCAGCGCGGTATCGAGCGTTTCGGCGTTGTAGGTCTGGCCCGGCTGCAGGTTCGCGTAAGCGCGGATCGTCTCGGGCTCGAGGCGCTGGTTACCGCGGACCGAGATCGCACGAATGGTCCCTGCGGGAACGGTCGACGCGGCAGGTGCTGCCGGTGCGGGCTGAGCAGCTTCAGGAGCCGGCTGAGCGGCAGTGGGCTCCGGCTGCGCCTCTTGGGCGAGAAGCGGCGCTGACCAGCCACCGATGATCGTTCCAACCAGAAGCACCGCGCTTGCGCGCTTGCCAGTTTGCCTTGATGAACTCACGCGTTCCCCACCCTTGTCGGTTGAATCTGCGGACGCTTTAAGCTTGTCCGCCAGTAATCTGCAGCCCTGCCCTAACCGTGTCAGCCAATCAAGCGTTCAAGCCCTCGCCACAGGCCCAACGACCCAAGGTCGTTGAAGGTAGTGAAGACGAAGAGCGCAAGGATGAGCGCCAATCCCCCACGGAAAGCCCACTCTTGCGCGTGCACGCTGACCGGTCGGCGCTGAACCGCTTCGATCGAATAGAAAAGCAGGTGTCCGCCATCCAGCATGGGGACTGGCAAGAGGTTGATGAATCCGAGATTAATTGAGATCAGCGCGACCAACTGGACGAATTCCAGCAATCCCAGCGAAGCCTGCTGTCCGGCGACCTGTGCAATCTTCAGGGGACCGCCCAATTCCTTCACGGAACGGCGGCCCGTGACAATCTGCCAAATGCCTTCCAGCATCGACCGCGTGGTGGTCAGGGTGAACATGGTGGCGGCTGGGATCAGCTGCAGTGCGGAGACCGGCTCCAGCACGCGCTGGTTGCTGTAGACGCCGAGTCGGCCGACGCGGAAGCGGTTGCCGAAGCGGTCTGTCTCCTGCTCGCTATCGAAGCGAACAGGGACGGTGAGCTTCTCGTTCGAGCGCGTCAGAGCAATGTCGACCTGCTCACCGGGCCGCATGGAAACGTAGCGCGAAAGCGTCTCGAAGCTGTCGATGCGGCGGCCACCAGCCGACACGATCAGGTCGCCCGGGCGGATGCCGGCGTGGTCGGCGGCACTGCCCTCCACCACGGCGCTTGCAATAGGCGGCGAGCGCGGCACGCCGTAGATCGCGAAAAGGGTAGCGAAGATGGCGATAGCGATCAGGAAGTTGGATACTGGCCCGGCGAGGACGATCAGGAAGCGCTGCCACACCGGCTTGAGGTGAAAGCTGCGCTCGCGATCCTCAGGCGCAACGCTGTCGGGATTGGCGGGCTGGCTTGCCGCGTGTTCATCGCCAACGAAGCGCACATAGCCGCCCAGGGGGAGCCATCCGACCTTCCAGCGAGTGCCGCGCTTGTCGGTCCACCCTGTGACCTCGTGCCCGAAGCCGATCGAGAAGACCTCCGCACCCACGCCAAACCAGCGGCCGACTAGGTAGTGGCCAAGCTCGTGAATGAAAACCAGTGGGCCGATCGTCAGCACGAAGGCGATCAGGATCAGCCAGAGAGGCGGCTGAGAGAGCATCAGGCGCAATGCTCCTGGATCATCTGGGTCACGGCGGCGCGGGTTTCCTTGTCCGTTGCGATGACGTCATCGAGCGTGGCGGGCGATGCACAGCGACTGCTGGCCAAGGCATCTTCGACGAGGCCGCCAATATCGCCGAACGCGATGCGCCCTTCAAGGAAACTCGCGACTGCAATCTCATTGGCCGCATTGAGCACTCCCGGAGCGGCCCCACCAGCTTCAAGAGCCTCGCGAGCAAGTCTGAGCGCAGGGAAGCGATTGAGGTCGGGCTCTTCGAAATCGAGGCGGCCGACGCTGGCGAGGTCTAACCTGGGCGTCGCAGTTTCCATTCGCCCGGGCCAGGCCAAGGCATAAGCGATCGGGACGCGCATATCCGGCGGTCCGAGCTGGGCGAGCGTGGACCCGTCCAGATACTCTACAAGCGAATGGATCACCGATTGCGGGTGGATCAGCACATCGATCCGCTCTGACGGCAGGCCGAAGAGATAAGATGCCTCGATCAGCTCAAGGCCCTTGTTCATCAGAGTTGCGGAATCCACCGAGATCTTGGCGCCCATGTCCCAATTGGGATGCGCCACAGCCTCCGCAGGGGTAGCATTGGCGATCTGGTCCGCAGGCACCGTCCGGAACGGGCCGCCGCTGGCCGTCAGGATCAACCTTGCGACATGATCGATGCTGTCCGCTGCAAGGCATTGGAAAATTGCGTTATGCTCGCTGTCTACCGGCAGAAGCGTGCTGCCCGACCGACGCGCGGCATCGGTCATGAGGGGACCGGCTGTGACAAGCGCTTCCTTGTTGGCGAGCGCTATGGTCTTGCCTGCTTCAATGGCCGCCATCGTCGGCATAAGGCCGGCGCAACCAACGATCGCGGCCATCACCCAGTCCGCGTTAGCTTGGGCGGCCTCGATCAACGCTTGCTCGCCCCCCGCAGCACGGCAATTGGTGCCGGCAAGCGCCGCCTCGAGTTCCGGCAGCAGGGTCTCGTCCGCAATGACGGCCAGCGAAGCACCGGTCCTCCGTGCGGCGTCGGCAAGCCCAGCGACATTCACAGCGGCAGTCAGCGCAACAACCTCAAAGTGGCCCTGGGCGTTCTCAATCAGGTCCAGAGTCGACTTTCCGATCGACCCGGTTGCGCCGAGGATCGACACCCGCTTCACAGCAACCCCGCGGCCTGCACCAGGAACGTCAAGATCGCGACCGGCACTAGCCCGTCGAGACGGTCGAGGATGCCACCGTGGCCGGGCAGCCAATTCCCCGAATCCTTGATGCCTGCCTGGCGCTTCATTCCGCTCTCGAACAAGTCTCCGGCCTGAGCCGCCAGCGCGAACAGTGGCGCCAGAACGATGAGGACAGGGCTCAGGCCGGTAGCCCAAACCCAAGCCCCGCCGAATAGAGCAGCCGCAACCGCGCCGCCCGCTAGACCTTCGACGGTCTTGTTGGGACTGATCGACGGAGCAAGCTTGTGCGTTCCGAAACGACGCCCGGCGAAGAACGCTCCGATGTCGGTCGCCCACGTCACCAGGAACACCCAAAGCAGAAGTGAGAGGCCGTCCTCCCCACTCCTGTCGCGGATCCACAGCAGTGAGACCGCGGGCGCAAGTGCGTAGACGAACCCGCCAATGGCCCAGGTCGGCCCCCAGCCCCGGACGATCCGCATCCATTCGTAGAACATGCCCGTTGCCGCGAGCGCCACGAGGACAGCAAAAACGTAACCGCCCATGACCGCAGCCATCAGCGCAACCACCACGAGCCCGATCGCGGTGAGGATCCTTGTCGTCAGTTCGTTCACCGGCCCCCGAAGCGCCGTTCCCGCGACGCGAACTGCTCGACAGCCGCAGCCAAGTCCTCCTCGCCGAAGTCCGGCCACAGGGTCGGCGTGAAAACAAGCTCAGCATAGGCCGCCTGCCACAGCAGGAAGTTCGACAACCTGACTTCGCCGGACGTGCGGATCAGCAAGTCCAGATCAGGGAGTCCGTGCGTGTGGAGTTCATGCTCGACCGCTGCCTCATCAATGGAAGCTGGATCGATCTCGCCTGCCGCGGCCTTCTTCGCGAGCGCTTGAGCCGCGGACGCAATCTCGGCACGCGAGCCGTAGTTCAAGGCAACCACCAGAGTGAGTCGGCTGTTGCCATCCAGCCGGTGCATCGCATCGTCGAGCCGGCGGCCGAGATCGGGCCCGAACGCGCGATAATCGCCGATCACACGAAGCTGCACATGCTCCTTGGCCAATGCGTCCAACTCGCGCTCGAGATAGAAGCCAAGCAGGCCCTTTAGGTCGCTGACCTCCTCTTCCGGGCGGCGCCAATTTTCTGACGAAAAGGCATACAGCGTAAGGACTTCGACGCCGAGCTTCGCAGCGGCCTTCAACGTCCGGCGAACAGCCTCCGCCCCCGCACGATGGCCGGCGACGCGGGGCAATCCGCGCTGCTTCGCCCAGCGGCCATTGCCGTCCATGATGATCGCAACATGGCGCGGAACCGCACCACTACCGCCGGTAGCCATCCTGTTGTCCGGGGCCGCCGCTGCGCTCACGTGGTGAGGATTTCCTTTTCCTTCTGCTCGGACAGCGCGTCGATCTCCTTGATCGTGTCGTCCGTGAACTTCTGGACGTCCGTTTCGGAGCGCTTGCGCTCGTCCTCGCTGATTACGTGCTTCTTTTCGTCGGTCTTGAGCTGCTCCATCCCGTCGCGGCGCACGTTGCGGACGGCGATCTTCGCCTTTTCCGCATATTGTCCCACGAGCTTGGCCAGTTCCTTGCGGCGCTCCTCCGTCAGATCCGGGATCGGCAGGCGGACCATCTGCCCGTCCGTGATCGGGTTGAGGCCGAGACCGGCGGAGCGGATGGCCTTTTCGACCGGGCCGACGTTCGACTTGTCCCACACCTGCACCGACAACATGCGCGGTTCGGGCACGGAAACGGTCGCCACCTGGTTCAGCGGCATGTGCGCGCCGTAGACTTCGACGTTCACCGGATCGAGCAGAGCTGTAGAGGCGCGCCCCGTGCGGAGACCGCCAAGGTCGTGCTTCAGCGCTTCCACCGCACCATGCATGCGGCGCTGGATGTCGGATTTATCGATAGGCATTAAGCGTCACTCCCGTTCTGAACGACCGTCGCGGTCCCGCCACCCTCGATCACTTCGGCGAGGTTGCCTTGCTGGCGAATGTTGAAGACGACGATTGGAATATTGTTGTCCCGGCACAGTGCAACTGCGGCGGCGTCCATCACCTTGAGGTCGTCGCTGAGCAGCGTGTTGAAGCTGATATTGTCGTAGCGCTTCGCTTCCGGCTCCGCCTTGGGGTCCGCGGTGTAGATGCCGTCTACGCTGGTGCCCTTGAACAAGGCGTCGCAGCCCATCTCGGCAGCGCGGAGAGCGGCCGCAGTATCGGTCGTGAAATAGGGATTGCCGGTACCGGCGGCGAAAATGACGATCCGCCCTTTCTCCAGATGTCGAAGCGCGCGGCGGCGGATGTACGGCTCTGACACGCTGGCCATCGGGATCGCTGACATGACCCGGGTATCGACGCCCTGCTTCTCAAGCGCGTTCTGAAGCGCAAGCGCGTTCATTACGGTTGCCAGCATGCCCATGTAATCGGCGGTGGCGCGGTCGAAGCCCTTTGCCGCAGCAGCCATTCCGCGGAAGATGTTGCCGCCGCCGACGACCAGGCAGAGCTCGTGGCCCGCAGACTTGGCTGAAGCGATCTCGCCGGCAAGGCTTGCGGCTGCGGCAGGATCAATGCCGAATTGCCCCTGCCCCAGCAACGCCTCACCCGAAAGCTTCAGCAGGATGCGGTTGAAGCGAGGGCGGGTCATACTGGCTGGACGTCCTTCAGACATGGAAAGGGCGGCCACGCTCTAAGACGCAGCCGCCCCGTTGCCAACTGCCAAGCGGCAGCGACTTTCTTTATGCGACCGGTTCGGCCTTGTTCGTGCCGGCGGCAGCAGCGACTTCCGCCGCAAAGTCGTCGACCTTCTTCTCGATGCCTTCACCAAGCTGGAAGCGAACGAACTTCGCCAGCGTGATCGACGTACCCGCGTCCTTCGCTGCCTGCGCGATGACGTCGCCGACCGGGGTCTTGCCGTCCATCACGAACAGCTGCGACAGAAGGGCATTCTCCTTGCGGTACTTGCCGAGGCCACCTTCCACCATCTTTTCGATGATGTTCTGCGGCTTGCCGCTCTCCTTGGCCTTTTCCATCGCGACCGAGCGCTCGCGCTCCACCAGCTCCGGATCGAGATCGTCGGCGTTGAGAGCCAGCGGGTTCGCAGCAGCGATGTGCATCGCGATCTGCTTGCCGAGCGGCGTCAGCACGTCGGCCGAAGCCTCGCTTTCGAGAGCGACGAGCACGCCGATCTTGCCGAGGCCCGGAGCAACCTGGTTGTGAACGTACGGGACGATGACGCCCTGGTTCACTTCCACGATCGCGGCCCGGCGCAGCGACTGGTTCTCGCCGATCTTGGCAATGTTGTTCGTCAGCGTCTCGGCAACAGTCCCGCCCGCCGGATAATCGGCAGCCGCAATCGTCTCGATGTCGGTGCCCTTCTGAAGCGCGATCTGAGCGACGTTGCGGACGAAATCCTGGAAGATCTCGTTCTTGGCGACGAAATCGGTCTCCGAGTTCACTTCAGTAAGCGCACCGCGGTTACCCTCGACTGCAACGCCGACGAGGCCTTCAGCGGCCGTGCGGCCGGCCTTCTTGGCCGCAGCCGACAGACCCTTGGCACGGAGCCAATCGATCGCGGCCTCCATGTCGCCGTTGGTTTCGGCAAGCGCCTTCTTGCAGTCCATCATGCCGGCGCCAGTGCGCTCGCGCAGTTCCTTCACGGTCGCGGCCGTAACTTCAGCCATGTCTTGGTCCTTCCTTGGGCCGCGCAACAGGCGCACCCCATTCAAGCATCAATATAGGTTGGAGGCTCCCGCTTTTGCAGGAGCGCCCCTTTACGCCTCGAGCGCTGCCTCGACGGGCGGTTCGGCCATTGAGCCAATGTCCTCGCCACGAGACTGGCGCTCACCGGTGCGGCCGTTGTTCACAGCTTGGGCGACGGCGTCGCAGTACAGGCGGATGGCGCGGCTGGCGTCGTCGTTGCCCGGAACCGGGAAAGCAATGCCGCTCGGGTCGCTGTTCGAATCGAGGATCGCGACGACCGGAATGCCAAGGACGTTGGCTTCCTTGATCGCCAGCTCTTCCTTGTTGGTGTCGACGACGAACATGACGTCGGGAAGGCCGCCCATGTCGCGGATGCCGCCCAGCGACTTTTCAAGCTTGTCGCGCTCGCGGGTCAGCTGAAGAACTTCCTTCTTGGTCAGGCCGGCAGTGTCGCCCGACAGCTGCTCTTCAAGCGTCTTCAGCCGCTTGATCGAGTTCGAGATGGTCTTCCAGTTGGTCAGCATGCCGCCGAGCCAGCGGTGGTTGACGAAGTGTTGGCCGGAAGCGCCCGCCGATTCAGCGACGGCGTCCTGCGCCTGGCGCTTCGTGCCGACGAACAAGACCTTGCCGCCACGCTGGACGGTCTGGGTGACGAAGTCGAGCGCGCGCGCAAACAGCGGCACGGACTGCGACAGATCTATGATGTGAACGCCATTGCGGTCGCCGAAAATATACGGCTTCATCCGCGGGTTCCAACGGTGAGTCTGGTGGCCGAAGTGCGCTCCGGCTTCGAGCAATTGCTGCATGGTGACGACAGAAGTCGCCATAGGTCTTCTCCTTCCGGTTATGCCTTGGTGGAGCCGTGTAACCAGCCTTACGGCCAGCACCGGTATGTAAGCTCCACCTGTGGGATGCGGGCCCCGTAGCCGAACCCTCCTGTGCTTTCAAGACCTTGGGCGCAGTTCCCGGATGGCCGTCTCGTTGGGGCTTGACTGGTAAGAACAAAAGAGGAACATTGTTTAGTCCCAGCTCACTAGCCTGAGCCAAAACGGAACAAACGAAGACCGTTGCGGTTAAGGCGTCAAAACAGGGATAGTGCTATGCTCGCACCTATTGCCACCCTCGTCTTTCTCGTAAGCGTCTGGTTCGCGGTCGCGATCGTCGCCGACCTTTACTCCCGCAAGGGCCGCATCGTCGCGGCCCTGCGTGGCGAAGTCCGCCCGGAACCCGTTCCGGCTGTGATTGTCCACAGCCGGCCTAGCGTGGCTGCGCGACGGAAGCCGATGCGGGCGCAGCCGCAGTGGCGCGCCGCCGCCTGACCCGCGCGTAGGACGCATAAGCAAAGGGCAACATCGCCAGATAGAGAAGCGCGACCACGAGGAGCGTGATCCACGGCGCGCGGATCAAAGCTGCGCCCAGCAGGGCCACCCCTGCCAGTGCGAACAGTCTCCAACCGCTTCGAATGCGGATGCTCGACCAGCTGTAGGTCGGCAGGCTCGAGATCATCAGTGCCGCGATGAAGACGGTCCAGGCCATCACGATCTCCCATTCGCGGAAGATCTCATTGCCAGTGATCAGCCACAGGAAGATCGGGATGAACGCGAGCCCAGCCCCCGCGGGCGCTGGTACGCCCGTGTTGAACCCCGCAGACTTATGCGGCTGTTCGGTCACGTCGATGCGGGCGTTGAAGCGAGCCAAGCGAAGCGCGCAGCAAACTGCAAGCGCGAGAGCGGCAATCCATCCGAAGCGCGGCGCGGTTTGAAGCGACCACAGGAACAGGATCAGTGCAGGCGCCGTCCCGAACGCGATATTGTCGCTTAAGGAATCGAGCTCTGCGCCGAACCTGCTCTGTGCGCGCAGCAAGCGGGCGATGCGGCCATCGAAACCATCGAGAACGCCGGCGAATACCACCGCGCCAAGCGCCTTTTCCCACTCTCCGCCTATCGCGAGGCTGACGCCGGTCAGTCCGAAGCAAAGCGCGAGCAGGGTAATCGCATTGGGGATCATGGCGCGGAATGGAATGCCGCCTCGCTCGCGCTCCAACGGTTCAGGCGGCCTCACTGGCTCGACCCGGTAAGCTCCGGCTGAACGCCGATTTCGGCAATGACCGTCTCTCCAGCGATCGAACGCTGACCGAGCAGGACACGCGGCCCGGTACCTGCGGGCAGATAGACATCGACGCGGCTGCCGAAGCGAATCAGGCCGACACGCTCGCCTGCGTCCAGCTGGTCGCCTTCTCTAACGAAGGTCAGAATGCGGCGCGCAACAAGCCCCGCGATCTGGGTAAAGCCGATGCGCGTGCCCGACGAGGTCTCGACGACGATGTGCTGGCGTTCATTGTCCTCGCTCGCCTTGTCCAGGTCGGCGTTGACGAACTTGCCGGGGATGTAGGCGACCTTGGCCACTCGGCCCGCGATCGGCGAGCGGTTAATGTGTACGTCGAACACGCTCATGAAAATGGAAACCCGAGTGTATTCGCCCTCAACCAGAGTGTCGGCGAGTTCGCGCGGCGGCGGCACGCGAGTGATCATCGTGATCAGACCGTCAGCCGGAGCGATGATTAGGTTGTCACCCCGCGGCGTCGTCCGGATGGGATCGCGAAAGAAAGCAAAGACCCAGATCGTCAGGCCGGCGAGCAGCCAGCCAAGCGTCTGCCAACCGACCAGAAAGGCAAGAAGGGTGATCGCTGCAGCACCGACGCCGAACTTACGTCCTTCCGGATGTGTGGCCGGCCAACGCCACTTGACGTTGGTGGTCACGAGCGAATTTTCGGGCTTTTCCAAGGATGGCATGGCCGAACCTTTAGAGTTGCTTCGCGCGGCGCACAACGGCGCGGTTGCCTGATCCGCGGGCCGGTCTTAATGCGCCGCCAAACCCGGAAAGCAGGAAGAAGCATGGCCAAGATCAAGGTGAAGACCCCGCTCGTCGAGCTGGACGGCGACGAGATGACGCGGATCATCTGGCAGTGGATTCGCGAGCGTCTGATCCAGCCTTACCTCGACGTCGATCTGAAATATTACGACCTGGGCGTCGAAAAGCGCGACGAGACCGAGGACAAGATCACGGTCGAGGCGGCTGAGGCCATCAAGCAGTATGGTGTCGGCGTGAAGTGCGCCACGATCACGCCCGACGAGGCGCGCGTCGAGGAATTCGGCCTCAAGAAAATGTGGAAGTCGCCTAACGGTACGATCCGCAACATCCTGGGCGGCGTCGTCTTCCGCGAGCCGATCGTGATGTCGAACGTGCCCCGGATCATCCCGGGCTGGACCGACCCGATCGTCATCGGCCGTCACGCCTTCGGCGATCAGTACAAGGCCACCGACTTCAAGGTCCCCGGCCCAGGCAAGCTGACCATCAAGTTCGTGGGTGAGGATGGCCAGGTGATCGAGCATGAAGTGTTCGACTTCCCAAGCGCCGGCGTCGCCATGGGCATGTACAACCTCGACGCATCCATTCGCGACTTTGCGCGGGCGAGCTTCAACTATGGCATCAATCGTCAGTGGCCGGTCTATCTTTCGACCAAGAACACGATCCTGAAGGCCTATGACGGCCGCTTCAAGGACATCTTCCAGGAGATTTTCGACAGCGAATTCAAGGCGAAGTTCGACGAACTTGGGATTGAGTATCAGCACCGCCTGATCGATGACATGGTCGCGTCCGCCCTCAAGTGGAGCGGCAAGTTCATCTGGGCTTGCAAGAACTATGACGGCGACGTCCAGTCGGATCAGGTCGCGCAGGGTTTTGGATCGCTGGGCCTGATGACGTCGATCCTGATGACACCCGACGGCAAGACGATCGAGGCCGAGGCGGCGCACGGCACCGTGACGCGCCACTACCGCATGCACCAGCAGGGCAAGTCCACCTCGACCAACCCAATCGCATCGATCTTCGCATGGACCGGTGGCCTCAAGTTCCGCGGCAAGATGGACGAGACGCCCGACGTCGTCCGCTTCGCCGAGACGCTCGAGAAGGTCTGCGTTGACACGGTTGAGAGCGGCGCGATGACAAAGGATCTCGCGATCCTGGTCGGCCCGGATCAGCCGTGGATGACGACCGAGCAGTTCTTCGACACGATCGTGAAGAACCTCGAGACGGCTATGGCGAGCTGGACGTCGGCGCCAGCGGAGAGCGAACCCGCTCGCGCCTGACGCCAAGCCCAATCAGTCGGCCGGGAATGCGGCGAAGGATCGGATAGCGGTCGAAGAGGCGCACGATCAGTGGCGCCTGAGTAATCCGCTGCTTCATCTGCAGCACCCGGCCGATCACGCGCTCCTGAGCGGCTTTCTGCGCGCCCTGGATGATCCGGGTCGGCAGCAGGCGGCGATCCTGGACCTTTGCCAGCAGCCCGTCGACATTTTCTCCGCGGGCTAGAGGGGCGGCAAGGATGTTCGCGGCAGCCACTGCGTCCTGAACGGCAAGGTTTATCCCTATTCCCCCAATGGGCGACATGGCATGAGCCGCGTCGCCTATCGCGAGAAGACCGGGCCGGCTCCATGTCGTCAGGCGGTCCAGCTTCACCGTAAGCAAATGCAGTTCGGTGATTTCATCGAGCTCTGACAGGTCGAGTTCGGCAGGCGCCGCAGCCGCGACCTCTTCGCGGATTGCCTCGACGCCCCGCGCCTCGTAGCTCTCCGCCGCGCCCTTCGGGATCACGAAGGCGCATTGCCAATAATCTCCCCGGTCGATCATCACGAGAACGCGGCCCTGCTCGACATTGCCGCGAAGGGAGCCTTGCTCATTCGGATTCTTTGCGATCCGAAACCAGAAAACGTCGATCGGCGCTCCCAGATCTTCAATGGGAAAAATAGCGCGTGCGAGCGAGGCGCGACCGTCCGCCGCAATCGTCAGCGGAGCGCGCAGCTCACTGCCATCGCGCAGCTGTATGCCGACGACCCTGCCCTGTTCTTCCAGGAAGCGCGCCACGGGCGCCTCCATCTTCAGATGAAATGACGGGAAGGCTTTCGCCTCTTCGCGCAGGAAATCGAGGAACTCCCACTGCGGCATCATTGCGATAAATGGCGCCGGGGTCGGCAAATGGGACAGGTCACCGATGGTCCAATCGCGACCGGCAACGCGAAGTTGGGCACGATCGACCCGATTGTGCGGCCGTTTCAGGAAACGCTGAAGCATCCCGAGCTGGTCGAGAATCTCCATCGTTGATGGGTGGACCGTATCCCCGCGGAAATCGCGGAAGAAGTCGGCGTGCTTTTCGAGGACCTGCACCCGGCACCCGGCGCGTGCGAACAGAAGCCCCGCCATCATCCCGGCGGGACCTCCGCCAGCAACGATCAGATCCGGATCTGCCGCCATCGCACTGTTGTTTACAGCCGTGGCGGAGGGAAGGCGAGACTAGCCCTTGGTCAGCGCCTCAGCCTTATGAGCCGCCTGCTTCCCTTCTTGGGTTTCCACCAGATATTCAGGGTTGTCGTGCGACGACGCGACCTTGTGGCCCTTGATCTGCGTGGGCTTGATTAGCTTTCGAACGACTTTACCCTCCGCAGTACCACCGTGCGATTTCCAGCTGACCTTGTCGCCGGACTTGAGCTGCTTGGTCATTCGTACCTCCGTGAATTGTTCAACGCACGGCGTCGGCGCGGGTGACAGCCTAAGGGTCACCTGCTCTAAAGACCGTATGCAGGGGGATTTCAGCACTTCAGGCTACAGCGACGCGCTGGTGATTCTTGGCGCAGCGGGAATCGTCATCCCTGCGTTTGCCCGGATCCGGATAAGCCCAATCATCGGCTTCATCCTGATCGGCATGCTGGTCGGACCCCACGGGCTCGGCGCGCTGTCGGGCCAGATGCCATGGCTGCACTACGTCACGATTTCAAACTCGCACGCGATCGAGCCCTTCGCCGAGCTTGGCATCGTGTTGCTCTTGTTCTCGATTGGCTTGGAGCTGTCATTTCGAAGATTGTGGTCGATGCGCAGGCTCGTCTTCGGGGTCGGCGGGGCCGAGCTAATTTTGTCCGCAGCCGTCATCGGCGTCGGACTTCACTTGACCGGCGAGAGCTTCGGAGGCTCGTTTGCCTTGGGCCTGGCCCTGGCGCTGTCTTCGACGGCGATCGTCCTGCCATTGGTCGGTACGCATGGCCCGGTCGGTCGGTCGGCGTTAGGGATGCTCCTGTTCGAAGACGTCGCACTCGTGCCGATCGTGTTCGCGTTGGGCGCGATGGCGCCGCAGGTTTCAGGCGATGTCGTCGGCCCGCTGCTCGGCACAATGGCGCTAGGCGGCGCGGTTGCTGTCGGGATGCTCTTCCTAGGCCGCCTGATCCTGCCCCGGCTGTTCGCCCAGGCCGCGCGCACCAAGAACCCGGAGCTGTTCCTCTCCGTGTGCTTGCTCGTCGTCATCGTCGCCAGCCTACTGACCTCGGCGACAGGATTCTCGGCGGTGCTTGGAGCCCTGATCGCAGGGATCGTCATCGCCGAGACAGAGTATCGCGGCGAGGTCGAGGTCATCACCGCGCCGATTCGAGGTTTAGGCCTGGGCATTTTCCTGATCACCGTGGGAATGAGCGTCGACATCAGCTTCGTCTCTCGGCACTGGCAGGACCTGCTGCTTGCCCTGCTCGGTGTCCTGATCGTCAAGGCGCTGGTCACCGGCGCGCTATTGCGCCTCGAAGGAGCCCGGCCCGCAGTCGCAGCCGAAGCCGGCGTGCTGATGGCCTCCCCGTCTGAAACCACACTAATCGTTCTGGGCTCGGCGACAGCGGCACAGCTTATCAGCGTCGAGACGGCGACCTTCTGGCAGGTGGTGACGGCGGTCGGCCTGACAATCACGCCGCTCCTCGCCCGGCTTGGAAGCCATGCGGCGGGACGGATCGGCGGCCGGGAGATGGCGGGCCAACTGGACGGATCAATCGAGACGGCGGAGCTGGGACAAGTCATCATCTTCGGCTTTGGCCGTGTCGGACGAATGGTCGCCGACATGCTCGACGCGCACACGAAGGATTATCTGGCGATCGACAGCGACGTGGACTCGGTCGGCGGGGCTCGCAGGGAAGGTTACGACGTTATCTTCGGAGACGTAGCCCGCCCGGAGTTGTTCGAGCGACTCAAAGCGCGGCAACCTACGGCCTTCATTCTGACGATGGACGATCCAGTCCTGATCAACCGCCTTGCTCGCAAGCTGCGGGAGGCGTTTCCCGATTTGCCCATCATTGCCCGCGCCCGCGACCCAAACCATGCCGCCGAACTCTACAAGGCCGGGGTGACGGATGCGGTCCCCGAAACGCTCGAGGCTTCACTGCAGTTATCGGAAGCGGCGCTGGTCGATCTTGGCGTGGCAATGGGTCCCGTGATTGCCAGCATTCACGAAAAACGATCCGAGCTTCGCGCGCAGATCATGTCGGAGGCTGAGCTCAAGGTTGAGCCGACCCTCGGCCGCCGCCGTTTGCGCGACGCGGCCAAAGCCTGAACTGGGGAAATCCGCCAACCAACGGCGGGACATTCCACCAACCAGAACCCACGCGGCGTCGTCTCTTCACGCTATTGCGCTGTAATCATTGAGTTCGGCCAGTTTGGCACGGCGGTTGCTTAGTATCCTGCATCGAAATGGAGATCGAAATGCAGGACGCGCAGCTCAACGTTGAAACCCACGAGGACGTCACCCCCGAGCCGGATACCTTGTTCGGCGTCTGTCAGACGATCGGCAATGACCTGGGTTTCAATCCGTTCTACCTTCGCGTCGTCCTCCTCGGCTTGCTGTTCTTCAGCCCGGTCGCAGTGATCGCAAGCTATGTCGCTTTAGGTGCCGCAGTCGCTTTTTCGAGCTGGCTGTTCCCGAAGCCTGCAGCTGAGACTGCCGCCGACGCGCAGCTTCAAGCCGTCGAATTAAACACATGCGAGACCAGCGAACCTGAATT
>Ga0307416_100001003_pt1 | contig 14962 bp, 13 predicted proteins | sample DK1Cmetagenome_2_FD_203821 | JGI IMG/M metagenome (GOLD analysis project Ga0307416, IMG submission 203821) | Maize rhizosphere microbial communities from greenhouse at UC Davis, California, United States - DK15-C-3 | ecosystem: Host-associated > Plants > Roots > Rhizosphere > Soil | place...
ACTCGTCGACAACACCGATACCCTACCCGGTGTGTTGAGCGGAATTGTCTATGGCGATGCATGGTTTCTTCCGGGAGGACAAAACTACGCGGCGAAACTATTCAAGGATTCCGGCTGCGAGTACCTTTGGGCCGATACGGAAAGCAATGGCTTTCTTCAGCTGAGTTTTGAAACGGTCTATGAGAAAGCACACAATGCTGATCTTTGGATCGGGACTGGAACGTACAAAAGTCTCGCCGAGATCGCCGCCGCCGATAGACGCTACACTGACTTTCAACCCTTTCAAAAAAAACAGGTCTACAACTATGATGCGAGACAGGGCGCCAAAGGTGGCAATGAGTTTCTCGAGCTTGGATACCTGAGGCCCGACCTCATCGTCCGTGACCTCATCAGGATCGCACATCCGGAACTCCTTCCGGATCATGAATTGTATTTTCACAGGAAGCTCGAGTAGGATCCTGAGGGTAAAACTCAAAAGAATCGAATCCGGTTGGCGGGAAAGGCAACCCTTTATCTTGAAAAGATCGCTAAATTTGAAATTGTCTCGGGGAATTCGCCGGGCATTGTAACTTTAGGGTCAGATGGAGCATGTGCGTATTTTTTTGCTATGGATGGCAGTGCTATTCCTTCCCGGCGGGAGCCTGTTTGCTAACGAGGATTTTCGGATAGGGAGTCCGGGCAGGCCCGACAAGTTTTTACTCTTCGAAGAAAACGGGAAGGTGGGACTGAAAGACGAGGATGGCAAAGTGTTAATTCCTGCCCAATACGACGCCATCGGATGGGGTAATGGCAAACTCTCTATCATTGACAAAGTAGTTGGCTATCAATCCGACGGCATGTGGGGCCTCATTCACACCTCCAACAAAGTGCTCACTCCTGCGGAATTCCTGGATATCAAACCCGGTGAAGGTTCTCTTCTCATCGGCCAAAAAAGATCCGCGCTTTCACAACGACCTTCTTTCGGAGTGATCAGCACCTCCGGAAAAACAATCATACCTTTCATCTACGATGGCCTCAAGCTTTCCGGCATGCGCGCGATCGTAATGTCCCGCTCGGGCAACCGATTTCACTTCGGCTTGACAGATCTCTCTCACAAATCCCTCATCCCTCTAGAGTATCAACGAATATATTCTCTCGGAAGCCTGCGCTACGCCGTCGAGAATTTCGACGACAAAACCGCGATCTTTTCCGAGGAGGGGAACCAACTTACCGCCTTCTCCATCGACAGCATTTCGCCATTCAGGAATGACCTTGCTATCATCTACGAGAATCAGCGCCAAGGTGTCATTAACAGAGATGGGCAGGTCGTGGTGAAGACACTTTACGACGAAGTTCAGCTTCCGGACGATGGCACTATCCGTATTCGCGACACGGATGTTTGGTACTTTCTCACCGGAGACAATGAAGCGCAAGGAGAATTTCGCGGCGACGCACTAACCCCTGTTTCACCACAGCGCTATCTGGTAAGTGTGAATGGAAAACTTCAATTGACAGATAATAACTTCAAACCCCTCCACGAGGGAGTCTTTTCATCGCTTGGACAATTCCAGCAAGGCCGGGCCGTATTCACCCAGGAACAGAAGAGTGGTGTCATCACAACAAACGGAGAAATACTAATTCCTGCAAAATATCACCGTCTTGAAATGGACGACAAATTCTTCCGTGCCTGTCTTGATGGTTCGCCGAGGCATCGATGGATCATGCTGGACCTTCAAGGCAAACAGATCACCGAAAAACATTATGAATATATCGGGGCATTCAACGGCAAGTACTATCCGGTGAAGAATCGCGGATTCTGGGGAGCACTGGATGAAAACGGCAAAGAGATCATCACATGCGTGCACGATTCACTGATACAGCATTCAACGAATAACATTGCTGTCAAATTCAAAGGACAATACGGCGTTATCAACCTCCGGGAAAACTGGTTGGTGACGCCGGGAGATAATCGCATAGAGGTATTGAACGACCAGGTTTACTTTGAGTATGACCACGGGACCACCTTTCTAAAAGCCGTTGGCGGGGGCATTATTTACTTTTCGGACAATGTGCTGACGTATGCGGATGGATTCATCACAGAGCACCTACCCACGGGGGCCCACTGGACCATTGACATGAGCGGAATTATTGTGGACCGCTCGAATCAGCCGCTGACCACGGAAAAGATCTTTCCAGAAAGCGAAGGCCTTCGCGCTATCCTCAAGGATGGCAAGTATGGCTTTATAGACAATGCCGGCAGGCTGCGCATAGCAAACCGCTACGAAGAAGTGAAGCCTTTCAGCGACGGACGTGCCGCGATCCGAATAAAGGGACGTTGGGGATTTATCGACCACCAGGAGAACCTCGTCGTTCAGCCTGTATACGACGAGGTTGAAAATTTTTCTAACGGTATGGCTATTGTAAAACGAGCTGGGTTATATGGGGTCATTGACCGTGGTGGTAAGGTCGTATTACCAGTTCGTTACGACGCGATCGCCCTGAACGCCTTCAATCGTTTCATTCTGCGGCAGGGTCAGCTCTACGGGATGGCCGACGAGACAGGACGTATAATCATTAATCCACGATATGAAAAGATAACAGACCCGGGCAACGGGTACATTATCGTGGCACGGGATCGGAAGCTTGGAGCCGTAACGCTGAACGGTGTGAGCACAATTCCGATGATCTATGATGAATTGACGTTCGATTCACACCACAATCACTTTTTGGCGCAGAAAAGATCCGCATGGCAAACCCTTCCACAGTTAAAGTCCGCGGCGGACTGAAGAGAAAGAGTTTGCCTCAAGCAGGGACCATTATTTTCACTCTTTCTTCGGACCGCTTGTGGGCGATCCTGATCCGGTGCCGGAGATCGCATCGCGCATGTTTGTATCGGCCACAACGTTCTGCATTTTATAGTAATCCATAACACCGAGATTTCCCTTTACGAAAGCCTCCGAGATGGCCTTTGGAATTTCCGCTTCGGCCTCAATAACCTTCGCGCGGGCTTCCTGCGCTTTTGCTTTCATTTCCTGTTCGAGGGCAACAGCCATCGCCCTTCGCTCTTCGGCGCGAGCCTCCGCTACTTTTAAATCCGCTGACGCCTGGTCGATCTGAAGTTTCGCTCCGATATTAGCTCCAACGTCAACATCTGCAATATCGATCGAAAGGATCTCGAACGCCGTTCCCGCGTCAAGACCACGCGACAGAACAAGTTTGGAGATATTGTCAGGGCTTTCCAGAACTTCCTTGTGAGACCGTGCTGAACCGATTGACGACACGATACCCTCACCTACGCGCGCGAGAATGGTGTCTTCTCCGGCACCTCCAACAAGCTGCGCTATGCTTGCGCGAACAGTCACACGCGCAATGGCGATAAGTTGTATACCGTCGGCAGCGACACCTGCAACCTTCGGGGTTGTGATGACTTTAGGATTCACAGATATCTGTACGGCCTGGAATACATCCCGACCTGCCAGGTCAATAGCAGTCGCCTGTTTGAACGTCAGGCTGATGTTCGCTTTATCTGCGGAAATGAGAGCGCGTATTACGTTCGGGACATTTCCTCCAGCGAGGTAGTGCGTTTCAAGATCATTGGATGATATTTTTAATCCTGCTTTGGTCGCCGTAATCAGTGAGTCTACTACGATGCGGGGAGGCACTTTCCGGATGCGCATGAACACGAGCTCCGCCAATCCCACCCGCACACCTGAAAACAGGGCGGTGATCCAGAGGTTGACTGGCACGAAGTAAAGAAAAATGAAAAAGAGGATAATACCTCCAAGAACCATGATGAGCAATGCTGCTCCTTGTATTTCCATAATAGATATTGATTAGTTTAGGGGTTTTACGATAATCTGGTTGGACTCGATGTGCACGATCCTCACTTTCGTCCCCACGTCCACGTAGTCACCCAAAGTCTTAACCTCAAATTCGCCGCTTTTAAATTGGACCTTGCCCATAGGCTTAAGCGTGGAGAGAGCGATGCCCTCGTCGCCTAGCTGCAGGGTTGCAGTTAGTCCTTCGTTGACTTTACTCTTTATCGCTGAGTTATTGGCGAACATTGACCAAGCATTGGATCGAAAACTAAAATAAAGAGCAATCGCAGTGACGACTGAAGAGCCGAGCAGTATGTAATATCCGCTTTCGCTGCCATAGTGCCGGAAGGTGATCAACACACCCGTACCCGCGAAGATGACTCCGATGATTCCCACAATGGTGGTGCCCGGAACGAAAACTATCTCGACAATGATGAGCGCAAGGCCTATAAGCAGAAGGGCAAGTATTATCGTCCACATGGGAGATCTGGGGTAAGAGCTAAAGGTACATAATTAAAAGCAAAGAGATTCCGTCGCTGTTCTTGGATCTCCTAGCGCGGTGGAGACGGATTTTGGCTTGCGGTCAGCGGTCCTCCGCCGGCGATTGATCGTTAATAGGCTCGGGCGAATAGAACACGGCTTGACGAAGCCTTACCTGAATAGACACATTTGCCCGCCTCCTCCCTGGCGTCGAGAGGGATACATCTGATAGTCGCCTTTGTATCTTCCTTTATGGCCTGTTCCGTCTCAATCGTGCCGTCCCAATGCGCAGAGACAAAACCGCCTTTCTCATCTAGCACCTTCTTAAACTCATCATACGAGTTGACTTCCGTAGTTTTTTCATCCCGGAATTTTTTGCTCCGGTCATAAATGTTTCTTTGGATGTCGGTAAGCAACGACGGAATGGCTGAGGAAACTTCATCCATACGAATGGTCTTTTTCTCCTTTGTGTCGCGTCGCGCAATCTCTACAGTTCCGTTCTCCAGGTCTCTCGGTCCCATAGCGATCCGCACAGGGACGCCCTTCAATTCCCATTCGGCGAACTTGAAGCCGGGTTTGTGCGTGTCACGGTTATCAAACTTCACTGACAAACCCTGGTTGCGAAGTGACGCGGCGAGTTCATCAGCTTTAGCAGATATTCTTTTTTGCTCGTCGTCCGTCTTGAAGATAGGAACGATGACTACGTGGATCGGCGCCAGCTTTGGCGGAAGGATCAGTCCGTCGTCATCAGAGTGCGCCATAATGAGCGCTCCCATCAAACGGGTACTGACACCCCATGATGTACCCCAGACGTGTTCCAGCTTGCCTTCGCGCGAGGCGAACTGCACATTGAAAGCTTTCGCAAAATTCTGACCCAGAAAATGGGAAGTTCCCGCCTGCAGCGCTTTACCATCCTGCATCATTGCTTCGATGCAATATGTATCCACGGCACCCGGAAATCGCTCACCCTCAGATTTTCGTCCGCGGATAACCGGCATCGCCATGAAGTTCTCGGCGAAATCGGCATACACATTCAGCATCTGGACTGTTTCCTTGACTGCTTCATCGGCCGTTGCGTGAGCGGTATGTCCCTCCTGCCACAGAAACTCCGCGGTGCGTAGAAAAAGGCGTGTGCGCATTTCCCACCGCACGACGTTCGCCCATTGGTTGATGAGCAAAGGAAGATCCCTGTAGGATTGAATCCACTTCTTGTATGTGCTCCAGATGATCGCTTCACTGGTCGGGCGGACGACAAGCTCTTCTTCCAGTTTCGCCTCCGGATCCACCATTAGTTTGCCCGGTCGCTGTGGATCATTTTTCAGCCGGTAATGCGTGACGATAGCACATTCTTTCGCAAAGCCCTCGGCGTTCTGTTCCTCCGCTTCGAACAAACTCTTGGGCACGAACAGCGGAAAATATGCATTCGTATGACCCGTATCTTTGAACATCTTGTCAAGAGCTTGCTGCATCTTCTCCCAGATGCTATAACCATACGGTTTGATGACCATACAACCGCGTACGTCGGAATGTTCTGCCAGGTCAGCCTTCTTGACTAACTCGTTGTACCACAGTGAGTAATCCTCTTGCCTGGTCGGAATTTCCTTTCCCATACTGGTATCTTTTTTGCTATATTATATTAGTATCAATCGGCAAATATAAAATTCAACGACGCAATACAGGTGAATTTTTGTAGTTTTATAGAATACTTTTTGCCTGATTTGCGTTAATACCAAAGGATACCAAAACCAGAACGGTTATGAAGATAAAGGGAATATTGTTGGCCACCTTTTCACTGCTGGGAATCAGTGGCGCTCTTGCACAGGTTGAGTACGATGATATGTACTTCAACAAGGAGGACCGCGCGAAATTGAAAGCCGAGCGCGGCATGGAGGTGGCGTATAACACTCCCTCCAAAAAAAGGCTTAATGAAGAATCCGAGGACTTGAATCCGACAGACAGCTATTCAGCGCGCAATGTGAATCCTGAATATACTTCGAGGGCGCACACCCGCACAGCTCAGACCGAAGAAGAGGATTACTTCGTCAATAATTATCAGTACAATCGCACGCAGCTAAATAACTGGAACAACAACTTCAATAATTGGTACAGCAGTCCCTGGTACAGAAACAACTATTACGGGCCTGCCATTAATAGCTGGAACAGCCCCTACTATGGATACAACAGCTGGAACAGTCCATGGTACGATCCATTCTGGTCTTACAACGGCTGGTCTAGTGCTTTCAGCTTTCATTATGGAAATGCCTGGAATTACGGATGGGGCGGAAACTATAACTATTGGAACCGCCCGTATTACGGATGGGATCCTTACTATGGGGCATTGGGCTATGGCGGCGGATACTGGAACAATTACCGTTATCCCGGAACCGTTGTTGTTATAAACACGGATGACAGAGGCAGGAACGTCACTTATGGCAAACGCCCGACGCGTGGAACCGCTATGGTGTCTGACAACAACAACCTCCGCTCCCGGTCTAGCTATGTGAACACGCAAAACCGTGGCACAAGCAGCGGCAGAACAACTGCTTCAACCAGACAGGAAGAGTATTATAACCGCTATAACAGGGCTCAGAATAGCACGTATAACCGCTCTACTTACGAGAATAGAGAAAGCACGCAGTATAACCGCTCGAGGTCTTGGAGCAATGACAACGACAGTTACTCTTCACCAGGTGGCCGGACTTCCTCTCCTTCGTATTCCACGCCTTCGCGCAGCACATATAGTGGCGGGACAGGCTCAGGATCCAATGGAAGGACCAGGGGCAGAAATTAACACAACTAAATTAGTTACATGTTGAAAATTTTTTTCAGGCTGGGCCTGGGTGTTATTGCTTTGCTGAATTTTTCGCTGGCATCGGCTCAGGATTATACGGAAAGCGCGCTGCAATTCAGCCGCACCCGGCCTTCAGGAAGTGCACGTATACTTGGTCTGGGCGGAAGCCAGACTGCGCTCGGTGGCGATTACAGTTCCGCTCTATCGAATCCAGCGGGGCTTGGATTCTATAACAGGGGCGAATTTACCTTCAGTCTGGGTTACACCGACCACCAATCGAATGCTTCGTACTATGGCACAGAAACCGACGACAACCGATCAATCTTCAATATTCCGGGCTTCAGCTATGTCTGGAATTTCCCGGGTAAGGGAGACAACTTTGTTGGAGGTTCGTTAGGCGTGAGCTTCTCGCGAGTAAACGATTTTAACCGGGCAGTAACATATCAGGGAAGCAATCAGAACAAGTCAATTATAGATTATTTCATTGAGCAGGCTAATGGTTTTCCCACCGATCAATTTGAGCCAGGAGAATATCACTATGACACGCCTACCGGACTCGCCTACCAAAACTACCTGATCGGACCATTCTCCACGTTTGATCCGGAAGGGCCGGATGATTTGTATTTTACCTTCGCTCCATTTCCAAATCGTCAGCAGGAGCGGGAAGAGATCCTTGTGAAGGGTTCCACGAACCAATGGAGCATCTCTTACGGTGGCAATATTCAGGACAAGTTCTTTTTCGGTGGAGGGATAGGAATTTCGAACCTGCGATACGAATCACGAAAAAATTATTACGAGACATTCGACACCACGACAGTACAGAACTTACATCTGGTCGAGAATCTGAGCATCAGCGGCACCGGGATAAACGCGACCATCGGCGCGATTGTCCGGCCGACAAATTCATTTCAACTCGGTGTGTCATATACTACTCCTACGGTGTATGGACTAACGGAAACCTATGATGCCAACATGAGCACGAGGTGGAATAACTTTGATTATTTCGGTAATGGCAGTACTATTCTACGTGACAACAGCGATGATCCAATCGCCACTGACATCATCACCTCGGAGTATAATCTCACCACCCCGATGCGTTTGCGGGGCGGAATCGCCTTCATCACGGATTACGGTTTCATTACGGGCGATGTGGAGTACATGAATCCCGGTAAGGCAAAATATAAATCTGATATCTCCGGAATTTCGTTCTCCGACAACAATGACGACATACGCGAGGTGTATCAACCGGTGATAAATTACCGTGTCGGCGCTGAGTTCAGAAAAGACATCTTCAGACTGCGTGCCGGGTACGGTGTGCAGGCGAATGCATACAGAGAAAGCATAGGCGCTGATAATACAGTTTCTTCTATCAGCGGAGGACTGGGCTTGAGAACCAAAACCTTCTATGTCGACCTTGCCGTGATCCACAGTAGAAGCAAGTCCTATCAGTATCAGCCCTACACCTTCAGCGACGGATCAGGGCCCATCGTCAACCTGAAGGATAGAACTTTAAATGGTCTGATTACCGTCGGATTCACGTTCTGAGCTCCAATCGCTTCAGCAGTGTGTGAAGCGTAGCATCCTGCAGGATGATGTTGGCTTTGCTATAACAATCACGTCTGTTCGCAAGCATCTTCTCTAACCTCGCTTTCAGCTCGGGCTCGTCAGAGGTAAGCAGCAAGGGCCTTTCACGATTTTTACGAACACGTTCGATCAGTTCTGAAACGGGACAATCCAGGAATACACTTATGCCATATTCATTAATGAGATCGATCCCTCTGTGAAAGCACGGCGCTCCCCCGCCTGTTGCCATAACAAAGGAAACTGCGCTGGCCGCCCATTCCCTGAGCAATCTGGATTCGAGTAGCCGGAAATAGTCTTCGCCCTTATGGCTGAATATTTCAGAGATCGATCGCTGTTCTGCTCTTTCAATCTCCGCGTCAAGGTCGACAAAGGCAATGTCCAGATGCTGCGCAAGCTGCTTTCCCAAAGTTGTCTTGCCAGAGCCGGGCATGCCTACAAGAAAAATCTTCATGCTTCTGCTGATAATGTCGATCCACTTTACTGTGCGGGCCGACCGACGAGGCTAAGGACCTCCGAAGCTTCAGGCGTATCGTTGCGATGCCACATTCCCTTAACAGTGCCATCCACCCATAAGGTGATCCCTGGATTTGAGCGAATGATTGTCTTGAGGACCGTAGCGTCCGCAAAGTAGTAAGGAACAGCAAATTGGTACTCGTGTCTGAAGGCTTCAAACTGATTCGCGCCTGAGGCTGTCAGCACCATCATATCTACTTTTCCGTCAAGAGCTTTTGAGAGCTGCACGATCTCGTCCATATTGTCAACAGACGCCTTAGAGACATCGTAAATAATAAAGAGAAGCTTTGCCCCTTCAAACGTCTGCTGGGTTACATCTTCACCATCAACGCTGGTCACAGAGTAGTCGGTAATCTTTGGGCGAGTTTTATCCTCATTGAGCTGTACAACACTCTGATATTTATATTGCGTGGTGTCCATCAAATACTTCTCCGACCGTATTTCTTGCCCATCCTGTTTGCGGATAAACACATACTCAAAAACCGGTTGTTCTTCCGGCAACATTTGGGCAGGAATGTGATTGCCTATCCGGTAGGCGCGAAAATCAATGAAGGGCAAATGGCGTATCGCATAGACACCGAGGAAGAGACACAACACGGTGGCCGCGCCGATCACTACGTGCCCATGGCGTTGCTGCAGCGCGGGCTCATAGGTCTTGCGGTACCAGAACAGGTGCAACACTGGAAACATGAGAATGATGTCCTTAAAAAAGGATTGCCATGGGGTAAGCTTGATCGCATCTCCAAAACATCCACAATCGGTGACTTTATTATAATAGGCCGAGTAGAACGTGAGGAACGTAAAGAATATCATTAGCAGTAGAAGCAGGATCGTAGTGACGCTCATCCGGTAGTAGATCAGTACGGCAACACCAAGGACTATTTCCAGGATGATCATGATTATGCCAATCTCCAGGGCAAACGGGACGAAGGCACTGAAAAACGAACCGAAATCCTCTGCGAACACACCGAAGTATTCCTCCATTTTGATCTTTGTACCTACGGGGTCGTTAAGCTTTATCAGCCCTGAAAAAATAAAGAGCCCGCCGACAAAAAATCTTGAAACCTGGTCGGCAATTTTCTTAAAAGTCATAAGTCTTTCAATTTAATAAGTGCAAAAACCGAATAATTGATCATGTCCTGGTAGTTCGCTTTAACACCTTCGCTCACGAGCGTTTGACCTTCGTTGTCTTCAATTTGTTTTACCCGCAGCAACTTCATGAGAATGATGTCAGTAATGGATGTTACGCGCATATCGCGCCACGCTTCTCCATAATCGTGATTTTTGTTCTGAAGGAGTTCGGACGTTTCATTGACTGCTTTATCATAAAGCCCTTCGATGTCTTCGAATGCAAGATCCATCTTATCAGATCCGGACAGCTGCATCTGGACCATCGCGATGATGCAGTAGTTGATTATTCCAATGAATTCATCGCGTACAGGATCTCCCACTTTCTGGGTTCCTTTCTCCTGAATGCTTCTGATCCGTTGCGCCTTGATGAAGATCTGATCAGTGATAGAGGGAAGGCGAAGTATCCGCCATGCTGTACCGTAATCGCGGGTTTTCTTTTCAAACAGGGCTTTGCAGCTGGAAATTACCTCTCTATATTCGATTGCAGTTTTTTCGATCATAAATTTAGAGGTGCAAAATACGCCATTTTCAACAAACAAAACACTTAACATCAACGGGAGGCTTATTGATTTGAGCATTCCGAAGGTGATGGGGATTTTAAACGTTACCCCTGACAGCTTTTATGACGGGGGTGAGTATAATTCGGAAGCATCGTTACTGCGACAGACGGAAAAGATGCTGAAAGATGGAGCTGATTTCATCGACGTCGGTGGATATTCGTCCCGGCCAGGGGCTGCCGATGTCAGCGAAGAGGAAGAGATGGAGCGTGTCCTGAAAGCGATAACTGCCATCCTCCGAAATTTTCCCGCCGCACTTGTTTCCATTGATTCGTTCAGGAGCAAAGTAGCGGAGGCTGCGATCAATGCGGGCGCGTGTATTATCAACGATATTTCCGGAGGTAATCTTGATCCCGGAATGTTTGATACGGTGGCACGACTGAAAGTACCCTACATCCTCATGCATATGCGCGGAGATCCGCGGAATATGAAGAATCTCACGGAGTACGGCAATCTTATCAGGGAACTGATCGATCACTTTCACGAACGGATCTTCCGCCTTCGCCAGCTGGATGTCAAGGACATTATTATTGACCCGGGTTTCGGTTTTGCGAAAACAATCGAACAGAATTTCAACCTGCTTCATAATCTCGATAAATTATCTATTCTTGGCAAACCAATGCTCGTCGGACTATCTCGCAAATCGATGGTGTGGAAAACGCTTCAGGTTGACCCGGCTGACGCGTTGAACGGCACTACGTCGTTGAACACCATGGCCCTGTTGAAGGGTGCAGATATATTACGAGTACACGACGTAAGAGAAGCGAGGGAAGTGATCAAACTTTTTATGTCACTGCAGGTTAATGTCGGCTAAGGTTGTTAATTTGTATTTTATTTTTGGATGATTTTTCTTTTCAGGATCGGGTTTCTCGAAGTAAGCTGGGTCGACATCATTGACATTAGTCTGGTGAGCATACTTCTGTATCAGGTATACAAGCTGATCAGAGGAAGTATTGCTGTCAACATCTTCCTTGGCATTCTCGCTCTCTACCTGATCTATCTGATCGTACGCGCGGCCGAAATGGAGCTGCTTGCGACAATACTTGGGCAGTTCATGGGAGTCGGCGTTTTGGCGATGATCATTCTCTTTCAGCCGGAGATCCGAAAGTTCCTCCTGGTGATTGGACGCGGCACGGAGTTTCGCGAAAATTTCTTCAAGACGCTGGCAAGCTGGCGCAATCCCTATCATGATGATTTTGACGTTCAGCAGGTCCTAGAGGCAGTGAAAACTTTGAAGGCGTCCAAAACAGGGGCATTGATCGTTTTCTCAAGGGATGTGGAACTCAGGTTTTACATCGAAACCGGTGATTCTCTGAATGCTGAGGTGACCAAGCGACTTTTACTCGCCATCTTCAACAAGAACAGCCCGCTTCACGACGGTGCAGTCATCATATACAAGGGAAGAATAAAGGCTGCACGTTGTATACTACCGGTTAGTGAAAATGATCACTTGCCTGCGCATTTCGGACTTCGTCATCGCGCTGCCGTGGGGATGTCAGAAAACACTGACACACTGGTTATGGCCATTTCAGAAGAGACAGGGCGTCTTATTCTAGCCCGCAACGGAACCTACCTTCGCGGCCTGAAGCTAAGCCAGGTTGAACAAAAGATCCTGGATTACCTTCACAATACCGAATCCGGCAACTGGCAGGACATTCCTGAAGAGCAGGCGGCTGAGGGAGGATAATCAGTATTCGAAAGATTTAACACCTGAGTTCTTGTTCAACGTCCGGAGAAACAGACTGAGTTGATCTTTTGGTCCGGAGATCTCATACTGGAAAACCGAATCTCCGTCCTTTTTGATTGTTCGGATCTTTTCAAATCGCAGATTAAACTTGTCCATTTCTTTTTCAAGTACCGCTTCGTCATCGCCTGTCAGGGTGATATGAAGCTCAATTGATTTCCGGAACCGTTCGATGACCGGTTGTATGAAACCGAACAGAGTGAGCACGGCCAGTACTATGGCAGTGCCGAAGATGGCCAGGTAGTATTCTCCCGCCCCTACACACATTCCCAGGGCCGCGGTGACCCAGATGCTGCTGGCCGTTGTCAAGCCGGACACGGTCAATCCTTCCCGCATGATTGCGCCGGCTCCGAGAAAGCCGATGCCTGTAACAATGTTCGAGGCAATGCGTCCCGTCTCCTCCTCGGCACCCAATGAGCTGGAAATCATAGTGAAAAGCGTTGAACCAAGGCAGATTAGTATCAGTGTCCGCAGGCCGGCCGATTTGTTCTTGTATTCTCTTTCGGCGCCGATGATGGTACCGACCACCAGAGCGAGGCCTAACTTTAATAACACTTCGCCAAAATTTTCTTCCATAGTGATAGAACGACAATCATCAGCCGAACAAACGCATACCCGGCACAGAAGTTAATTTGGACGACAATCAATTCGGAAAGGCAATTGCGAGGCGATCGGAACGTTACAAACCTGAGTGCGGTTGATGACCGCTATAGCAAAAGGCATGGATTTTGATTTACCCTCGGGGCTCAAAACCCAGACTCCGGTTCGGATTGGTTACCATGGGACAGATTAAAACATAAACGAAAGCGTCATGCAGCTCTCTCACGTTCGCGGTGAGACCGTAAACAAAAGTATTTGAATGAAATATTAACCGTCAACGTATTGTACCTTACGGCAATTTCTTACGCCTTGACAATTATATGCCAATGATCGAAGCGAATCCTGTTAAGTTTTATGTGGCAAAATTTTTCTTCCTCTTCTTTGCCCTGATTCAATGGCTGGCTGCAGCCACTTTGTTGATCCGATTTAACTTCAACAGCAAAAACTTTTTTATATCTCTTGTCTTCATCACACTCGGGTTAATATTCTTTTTCATATTCCTGCTCGTGAGCGAGAAGATAAAGAGGGTGGCCGTTGGGAAGAATAAGATTGTCATTATTGACGGCGACAAAAATTCGCGTTTCAGCTGGCCCGAGGTGAAGTCGCTGAAGATCATACCTTTCTTTAACCTCTACAAGCTTCGGCTGAGAGGAAAAAAGAATCCTGTATACTTTTTCCCTGCCAAAAACATTGACCCGGCTTTCGGATTAATGGCAAAAGACACTTCGAAGATGGGCTCCATCGTCGAAAAAAAGAAAAAGGAACTGGGTCTAAAATAAATGTAGAAAAACTCCTACATGCTGCGGAAATGCTCCGCAGGCCTATCGGGCGACTACTTCAGAACAGCTAACTCGCGTCCGACTTGCGTGAACGCACTGATTGCCTCATCGAGATGTTGCCGTTCATGCGCTGCGGATATTTGCACCCTTATTCTTGCCTGTCCTTTTGCGACAACAGGATAAAAGAATCCGATCACATAGATCCCTTTCTCCAATAAACGATCTGCAAACTTCTGCGCCAGCGGAGCTTCGTATAACATGATGGGGACGATCGGATGTTCTCCGGGTCTGATGTCGAAACCAGCCTCGGTCATTTTCTTCCGAAAATACCGCGTGTTATCCTCGAGCTTGTCCCTGAGCGCGGTGGTTTCCGACAACATGTTAAGCACCTCGATGGATGCGCCTGTGATGGAGGGTGCCAATGTGTTGGAAAAAAGGTACGGACGCGATCTTTGTCTCAGCATTTCAACGATCTCCTTCTTTGCAGCAGTGAAACCACCCGATGCGCCCCCCAACGCTTTGCCCAGGGTGCCCGTGATGATATCCACCCTGTTCATCACACCGCGGAATTCATGAACACCCTTACCGGTTTTTCCAATGAATCCAGTAGCGTGTGATTCATCGCTCATGACCAGCGCCTCGAATTCGTCGGCGATATCGCAGATAAGATCGAGTCTTGCGATGGTTCCATCCATGGAGAAAGCACCATCAGTAACGATCATCATTTGCTTCGCACCGGCGGCCCTTGCCTCTGCCAGTTGTTTCCGCAGATCTTGCATGTCATTGTGCTTATACCGGTAGCGCATGGCCTTGCACAATCTCACGCCGTCGATTATGGAAGCGTGATTCAGCTCGTCCGAAATGATGGCGTCCTCAGCTCCAAGGAGAGGTTCAAACACTCCACCGTTGGCATCAAAAGCTGCGGCGTACAGAATGGTGTCTTCCATCCCTAGGAACTCGGAGATCTTCCTTTCCAGCTCTTTGTG
>Ga0307416_100001004_pt1 | contig 14960 bp, 13 predicted proteins | sample DK1Cmetagenome_2_FD_203821 | JGI IMG/M metagenome (GOLD analysis project Ga0307416, IMG submission 203821) | Maize rhizosphere microbial communities from greenhouse at UC Davis, California, United States - DK15-C-3 | ecosystem: Host-associated > Plants > Roots > Rhizosphere > Soil | place...
GCAGGCGCCGAGAGCCGAGAGCCGAGAGCTGGTGTTCACCGTGGCGGAATGGGCTGACACGTTGTATCGATCACTGAGTCAGTCGAGCCGGTCTGCCCGGGACATCCGTCGAGCACACCGATGTACGCCACCTGCCTGTTCTGCAATCGCGACCTCGGCGCCAACACCGTCCTCCCGACCTTCCCCGTAGGCCGGCGGCTGGCGTTCGACGCCGAGCGTGGCCGGCTCTGGGTGGTGTGCACGCACTGCGGGCGGTGGAATCTCACCGCGCTCGAGGAGCGGTGGGAGGCCATCGAGGAGTGTGAGCGCCTCTTCCGCCAGACGCGACTGCGCTTCTCCACCGACAACATCGGACTCGCGCAGCTGCGGGAAGGGGTGGACCTCGTGCGCATCGGCCGCGCACTCCGGCCCGAGATCGCGGCGTGGCGCTACGGCCGATTCCTCCGCCGGTGGCTCCCGCACGCGCCGGGCGCCGCCGTCGTGCGCGCGGCCGACTCGCTCGCCGGGGCCGCGTCGCGGGTGACGCGGCGCGTCGCGCAGGCCGCCGCCCGCTTCATCCCCCACGAGCCGCTCGGCTACGACGCCGCGACGTGGATTCGGCTGCACCGCCAGGGGAGCCGCGTGGCCGCCATCGTGGACCCGGAGGCCGCCGAGGAGACTGGCGGGGCGCGGGGCGTGATCCGGTACCGCGACTTGGAGCACGCGGAGCTGGTTCGCCCCGAGAGTGGGGAGGCCTGGCGGCTCGTCGTGCGGCACGACGCCGAGGTCATCACGCTCACCGGCGCTCCCGGGCTCCGGGTCGCCGGGAAGCTGCTGGCGGCGGTGAATGGGGTCGGCGCGCCGGCCGAGCTGGTGGACGACGCGATTCACAAGCTCGAGGACGCCGGCGACCCGGACGGCTTCTTCAACCGCATCGTCGCGCTCGCGCTCCGGACCTCGTGGGGGCGGTTCCCGATGGCCCCACGCGGCATCGCGCCGCCGGGCGCCGCCACCGACGCCGAGCGCCTCGCGCTCTATCTCACGACCCGTTCGTTCTGGGGGCGCGGCGGGATCGGGAGCGAGCCGCGCACTCCCCTCCCCCGGCTACCGGTCGTCGACCGGCTCGCTCTGGAAATGGCGGCGAACGAGGACACCGAGCGCCGCGCCCTGGAGGGCGAGCTGGCCGAGCTGGAGGCGGCGTGGCGCGAGGCCGAGGAGATCGCCGAGATCGCCGACAACCTCCTCACCAGCCGGGCGCGCCGACTCTGGCGGATGCGGCTGCGGCTGGCAGGCTCGGCGCCCCTAGCTGCGAGCTGACAGCCGGGCGGCGCGGGCGGTGGGCCGGACAGCTCGCTGTCCCATCCTGGGGACACACGGGGCGCACCGCGTGCGGCGGCGAATTCGTAAGTCTCAGTGGCATGCATAGTTGCGCCGGCCGCCTCACGCCCGTCGGGCTGGCACCGGCCCTGCTTTCTCCCGCGGCATTCACTCGCATGCACGCCTCGGGAGGACCCCATGCTGAAGTACGTCTCGCTCGCCACTGCCGCCTGCCTCGTCGCCGCGCCCCTGCACGCCCAGCAGGCTGACCGCGCCGCCGTCGCGCGCGCGCCCCTCTACCAGATCACTCCGTACGCCGGCTACATGGTGTTCGGCGACATGCTGCGCGGGCCGGTGGGCACGAGCCTGTCCAGCGCCAACGGCGCCGTGTACGGCGCGCAGGTCGGCGTGAACCTCACGCGCCACATCTCCGTCGTCGGGAACGTCGCCCGTGCCGGCGCCGACATGCAGGTCGGCATCCCGTTCCTCGGCGGGCTGTCGGTGGGCACCAGCACGGCCTGGCTGTACGACGGCGGGCTGCAGTTCTCGCTCCCGGCGAGCGACCGCAGCGCGCTGCCCATCCGGCCGTTCGTGCAGGTGGGCGCCGGCGCGATCCAGTACGAGGTGCAGTCCGGTCCCGTCTCGGCGAAGGCGACCAACTTCGCCGGTAACGCGGGCGTGGGCGCCGACGTCGCGTTCACTCCGAACTTCGGCGCGCGCCTGATGGCGAAGGACTACATCGGGAAGTTCGACGTCCAGGAAGCGACGCAACTCCCGGTCGAGGGGCGCCTCTCGCACAATCTCGCCTTCAGCGCCGGCATCACCCTCGGCTTCTGAGCCGCTGCTGATGGGCAAGAGCGGCCGCCGATGAACGCAGGCGGCCGCAGGCCGCCTGCGGATCGCTCCAGCCGCACGTCAACGCTCCTCTTCCGGACTCCGGAAGAGGAGCGTTGTTGTTGTAGCGCCAGATCAGCGTTCATCCGCGTTCATCCGCGGCCCTGGACGGCCGGCAGCCCACGAGCGAGAATCCTCTGCCCTCGCCCGATTGGCCCTCCACTGGCTGCTCATGACACGCTGCGTCATTCGACTCGCCCGTCGGCTCGCTGGTGCGGCCGCACTCGCCGTCGCGTCCATCGGGCCGGTCACGGCGGCGGCCCAGCGGCGGGCCGCGCCCGCGGCCCGGCCCGGGTCGGCGGACCTCGTCGTCACCAACGCGCGCATCTACACGGTGGACGACGCGCGCCCGGTGGTCGAGGCGCTGGCCGTGCGCGACGGCCGCGTGCTGTTCGTGGGCTCGGCGCGCGAGGCCATGGCACTCAAGGGAAGCGCGACGCGCGTACTCGACGCCGGCGGGCGCACGATCGTCCCGGGGATCACCGACGCGCACGCCCACCTACTCGGCCTCGGTCAAGCACTTCGCCGCGTCGACCTCCGCGGCACGCGCTCGTACGAGGAGGTGATCCAGCGCGTCGCCGGGCGCGCCCGGCAGGTGCCCGCCGGCACGTGGATCATGGGGCGCGGCTGGGACCAGAACGACTGGGGCGACACGCGCTTCCCCACGCACGAGGCGCTCTCGCGCGCCGTCCCCGACCACCCCGTCTGGCTCGAGCGCGTGGACGGCCACGCCGGACTCGCCAACGCGCGCGCCATGCAAGCCGCGAACGTGACCGCGGCCACCAAGGACCCCGAGGGAGGGCGGATCGAGCGCGGCGAGGGCGGCGCCCCCACCGGCGTGTTCGTCGACAACGCGCAGGCGCTCGTCGAGCGCGCGGTGCCGGCGGCGACGCGCGAGGAGACGCGCGCCGCCGTTCTCGCCGCGATCAAGGAGGCGAACCGGTGGGGGCTCACCGGCATGCACGACGCCGGCGCCAGCCGCGCGACGATCGACGTGTACGAGGAGCTCGCCAAGGCCGGCACCTTCGACCTGCGCACGTACGTGATGGTGTCCGACGACAGCACCGACATCGGGCACTACTTGGCCCGCGGCCCGCAGAGCGAGTTGTACGGCGGGCGCCTCTGGATCCGCGCCCTGAAGCTCTACGCCGACGGTGCGCTCGGCTCGCGCGGCGCCGCCCTCCTCGAGCCGTACAGCGACGACCCGCGCAACTCCGGGCTGCTCGTCTCGGCGCCCGAGCACATCCGCGCCGTCGCCACGCGGGCGCTCGGCGCGGGCTTCCAGGTGAACACGCACGCCATCGGCGACCGCGGCAACCGGCTCGTGCTCGACGCGTACGAGCGCGCCCTCGCCGAGCGCCCCACGGCGGACCACCGCTTCCGCATCGAGCACGCGCAGATCCTGAGCCCCGACGACATCCCGCGCTTCGCCGAGCTCGGCGTGCTGCCGAGCATGCAGGCGAGCCACCAGACGAGCGACATGTACTGGGCCGGCACGCGCCTCGGGCCGACGCGCCTCCTCGGCGCCTACGCGTGGCGCGCGCTGCTCAACACCGGCACGGTCGTCCCGAACGGGAGCGACGCCCCCGTCGAGCAGGTGAACCCCCTCATCTCGTTCCACGCGGCGCTGGCCCGGCAGGACGCGCAGAACTGGCCGTCGGGCGGCTGGTACCCCGAGCAGCGGATGACCCGCGACGAGGCGCTGCGGTCGATGACGATCTGGCCGGCGTACGCGGCCTTTCAGGAGCGCGTGCTCGGCTCCCTCACGCCGGGCAAGTACGCGGACTTCGTGGTGCTCGACCAGGAGATCATGCAAGTGCCCGCGGAGCTGATCCTCAAGACGAACGTCGTCGCCACGTACGTGGGCGGGAGGCCGGTGTACGAGCGCCGGTGACCGGTGGCCGGTCCCGGACAGGACTCAATCCGGTAGCTCCAGGGCGGCTGCCGGAACCGGGGACTGGTTCTTGAATCGGGTGCGCCCCCAAGCCGCGCCCCACCCGTCGGTTATCCAGAGCGCTGCTCGACAGTCAGATTGTAGTAGCGCGCGGCAATCGGCCGCGTGCCCGGAGCACGGCCTGGCCCGCTTCCGGGCGACCGTCACCGCATCGTCGCGGCCGCGTGCGTGGCCCACCGTCTGGCAATGGCTGGAATGACCGTCATCGATCACATGCCCGCGGAGTACGTCGACGATGCAGGGCCGGCCCCCGGGCCCCAGCCGGCGAAGACCCGCGGCTGGCGGTCGAGGGCGGAGGTCGTGGCGCTCGTCGCGGTGGCCACCGCGACGCGGCTCCCCGGCTTCGGGCACACGCCGCTGCACGACGAGTTGTACCACGTCCTCGCGGCCAGGTCACTCCTCACGAACGGGACGCTCGAGCTCACGGCCGGCGCGGAGCCGTACACGCGGGGAGTGCCGTTCACGGCGCTCGTCGCGGCCATGTTCCGGCTGTTCGGTGAGAGCTTTGTCAGCGCGCGCATCCCGTCTCTCGTCGCATCCGTCGCCCTGATCGTCGCGCTCTTCGTGTGGGTGCGGCGCGTCAGCACCCGCGGCTCGGCCTGGACCGCGGCGCTCCTCCTCTGCTTCTACCCGTTCGGCATTCTGCTCGCGCAGTTCGCCCGCTTCTACGCCCTGCACGCGCTGGCCTTCTGGGCCGCCGCATTCGCCGCCTACCGGCTCGTCGAGCCCGGCGTCCCTCGGGCAACGCGGGCGTGGCTCGGCGCCGCCGTAGTCGCGGCGCTCGCCCTCGCCGCGTCGATGCAGCAGACCACCGCTGTCGGGGGCCTCGGGCTCGCCGTGTTTCTGGTCGGCGTCGTGGGCCCGGATGCCCTCACCGCGCTGCGCCGGCACCGGCGCCGTGGTGCGATCGTGGCGGCCGGCCTGGCGGCGACCGCCCTCGGCCTGCTCGCGGCCTACGGGCTGGGGGTCGTGTACGAGGTGGCCTTTCTCTTCACGTTCGTGGACGTGTACAACGAGCAGTACCGGAACGCCGAGCGCTTCTACGCGACCATCCTCTACGAGAACTACGGCGTACTCTGGCCGCTGTTCCCCGCCGCTGCCCTCGTCGCGGCCCGGCGCTACGGCCGCGCCACCTGGCTCTGTGTGAGCGTCTTCGGCGTGGCGCTGCTCGTTCACTCCCTGGCGGCGTTCAAGGCGGAACGGTTCTTCTACTACGCGATGCCCGCGTTTTGCGCCGTGTGGGGGCTGGCCCTCCCGCAGCTGGTCGGGTGGGTTCGCGACGCGGCGAGCCACGTCGCCGCGACCGTCGCCCGTGGCCGGTCGCGGCTCAGCGCGGCGCTCGCGGCGGTCGCCACGGGCGTCGTCGTGCTCGGCGCCGCGGCCGCGAACCAGGCCTTCGCGGAGTCATACAGGATGCTGACCGACGAGGATCACCACGTCGGCGCGGTCAACGGGCCGTACCGGGCCAACTCCGACTGGGAGCGTGCCGCTCCGCGGCTGCGCGCCCTCGCCGACAGCTCGGCGTTCGTGATCGCCACCGCGGACGGCAAGGCGCTCTACTTCCTCGGCCGCGTCGACGCGATCATGCGGAAGTTCACCCGTCCGGCGTCGCGAGAGTACGGAGTCGACCTCGGCTGGTCGGACGTCGCCGCCCGACCGCTGATTCACTCCCCCAGCGCGCTGCGTCGAGCGATGGCGTGCAGTCCGTCCGGGCTCGTGGTGACGGAGCTGAGGAACCTGGGCGAGCCGGCGATCGTCACCGACTCGGTGGCCGCGGTTCTGCGCCACGAAGCCGACAGCGTCCCGATGCCTCCGGAGTGGCGGCTGCGGGTCTTCCGCTGGCGCCACGCCCCGCGCCCGGTGCCGGCCGGCTGTCCGGCGAGGCTCCTGCCCCGCTCGGACGCGCGGTAACTCGACCTTGGCCCCCAGCACGCCCCAACCATGCCCCCTCTGCCCCCCCGCCGAGCCCCCGAGCTCGCCCGCCTCGCGCTCATCCGCGTGTCGATGCTCGCCGGCGTGCTCACCTTCGGCGCGGTCGTCTGGTTTCTCCGACGCAGCGGCAACGCGCCACCGCTCACCGAGGCGGCGGCCACGCTGCGCGTCGTTGGCGCCGCGGTCGCTCTGTTCGCCGCCGCGGGGATCGCCACGTTCCGCGTGCTCGCCGGCCGCGCTCGCGAGCCCGAGCAGCGCCGGGTACTCAGCATCGGCGGCTGGGCCGTCGGCGAGGCGGCGGCGCTCTACGGGGGGTTCTACTACTACGCCACCGGCCGACCCCTCGGCTACATGCTCGGCCTCATGCTCCTGCTCGTATCGTTCGTGTTCATCCCTGTGACGCCGGCACGCGGATAATGGCGGCTCTCGGCGCTCGGCGCTCGGCCCTCGGCTTACGGCGGGGGACGGCACGCGGACGCGCCTCACGCCGAGTTGTTCCTGCCCTTCACCGCCCCAGCCGAGCGCCGAGCGCCGAGCGCCGAGAGCCGTAGCTAATGCGCACCGTCTCGCTCCTCCCCGCAGGCACCGAGATCGTCGCCGCGCTCGGCGCGCTGGACGGGCTCGTGGGCGTCACGCACGAGTGCGACTATCCGGCCGAGGTTCGGTCGCGGGCGCAGGTGACGTCGAGCACCGTGGACGGAGAATCGGCGCCCGGTGCCGTGAACGGCCAGGTTCGCGCACTCGCGCAGGGCGGCTCGCCGCTCTTCACGCTGCACGAGCGGACGATCGCCGCGCTGCGACCCGAGCTCGTGCTCACGCAGGCACTCTGCGACGTGTGCGCGGTGAGCGAGACCGACGTGCGTGCGCTCGTGAGGCGGCTCCGGCCGGAGCCGCGCGTGGTCACCCTCTCGGCGAGCACGCTGGACGGCGTCTTCGACGATGTGGCGCACGTGGCCGCCGCGCTCGGCGCGACCGACGCGGGCGACCGGCTGCTCGGCGAGCTCCGCGGGCGACTCCGCCTCGTGCACGACACACTCAAGGCAGCTCGGGCTCCGCGACCGCGCGTGGCCGTCGTCGAGTGGACGGATCCGGTGTACGCCGCCGGCCACTGGGTGCCGGAGATGGTCCGCCGGGCCGGCGGGGTGGATGCCCTGGCCACACCCGGCGAGCATTCCCGCCCGCGCACGGCATCGGAGGTGTGCGCCGCCGAGCCCGAGGTGATTTTGGTCGCGCCATGTGGCTACGGCGTCGTCCGCGCCGCCCGGGAGGCGGCGCGCCTGCTCGACGAGGACGCGTGGGCCTGGGCGCGCGACCGGCGGGTGTGGGCCGTGGACGCGAACGGCCTCGTGACCCGCCCCGGCCCACGGCTGGTCGACGGGGTCGAGCTGTTCGCGCGAATCTTCAATCCCGGGCTCTTCCCGCCGCTGTACTCGGCGCAGGCCGCGCGTATCGCTTGACCAGGGCCCGGTGACCGGCCACCGGTCATCCGCGCGCACCTCACGCGCTTCGCCACACCTGCACCGCCACGAGCACCAGGAAGACCGCGAACAGGCGCTTCAGCACCACCGGCTCGAGCGTTTGGGCGATCCGGGACCCGAAGTAGGCGCCGAGGAATAGGCCGGCGGCGATGAGGAGGGAGGCCCGGATGTTGAGGTTCCCGGCGCGGTAGTAGGTGAAGGCGCCGAGCGCCCCCACCGGCAGCAGCAGCGCGCCGAGCGAGGTCCCCGTGGCGGTGAGCATCGGCATTCGCGCGAAGAACAAGAGGGCGGGGACGATCAGGATGCCGCCGCCGATGCCGAACAATCCGGCCAGCACGCCGGCCGCGAGGCCGATGAGCAGGAACAGGAGGGTCATGGGAAGTGGGGTGGGGAGACGGTGAGACGCCGGCGGGAATGCGGTCGTCTCTGTGAAGGTAGCAACACGCCGGGCCGCCGTCGGCGGTCCCGCCGCGTGAGCTCCGAAGCACCCCACCGCCTGCCATACCGACAGAACCGTCATGCTGACTCCCGCGTCCGTCACCTTCCTGAAGCGGCTCCTCGACACCCCCGGCCCCTCCGGCTTCGAGGGGGCACCGGCCCGCGTGTGGCGGGAGGAGGCCGGCGCCTTCGCCGCCGTGCGCGGCGACGTGGCCGGCAACAGCATCGCGGAGGTGAACCCCGAGGGTACGCCGACGATCATGCTCGCGGGCCACATCGACGAGATCGGGGTGATCGTCACCTACATCGACGACGCCGGCTACGCCTACGTCGCCCCGATCGGCGGGTGGGACCCGCAGGTGCTGGTCGGGCAGCGGCTGCGATTCCTGGGGCGCGAGGGCGACGTGTACGGCGTGGTCGGGAAGAAGCCGATCCACCTCATGCGCGCCGAGGACCGGGAGAAGGCGTCGAAGATGACGGACCTGTGGGTCGATGTCGGGGCGTCGTCGAAGGCGGAAGCCGAGGCCCGCCTCGGCGTCGGCGACGCGGGGGTGATCGACTCCCGCGCCATGGACTTCCCGAACGGCCGCCTCGTCTCCCGTTCGATCGACGACCGCATCGGCGCCTTCGTCGTGCTCGAGGCGCTCCGCCGCTACGCCGAGCGGCCGGGCAAGGCGCGGGTGGTGGCGGTGGCGACGACGCAGGAGGAGATCGCCTGGCGAGGGGGCGGCGCGCTCGTCTGCGCGAGCTGCCTGAACCCGCAGATGGCGCTCGTCGTCGACGTGACGTTCGCCACCGACCACCCCGGACTCGAGAAGAAGGAGATCGGCGATCACCGCCTGGGCGGCGGGCCGGTGCTCTCGCGCGGCTCGATCATTTCCCCCGTGGTCTTCGAGCTGCTCCGCACGGCGGCGGGCGCACAGGGCATTCCGTACACGGTCCACGCGGCCGGCCGGGACACCAGCACCGATGCGGACGCGATCCACCTCGCGCGCGAGGGCGTGGCGACGGCCCTGGTCTCGCTGCCCAACCGCTATATGCACTCACCGAACGAGATGGTGAGCCTCGACGACGTCGACCGGACGGCGACGCTGATCGCCGAGACGTGCCGGAGGGTGGACGAGGGCACGGATTTTACCGCCCGGTAGGCGCAGGTCGCGGCGCGAGACTCGACGCTCCTCTCTATATGCTCCCTCGACGCGCGACGCCCGACGCCTCTCTCCAGCCGAGAGGCGTCGGGCGTCGCGCGTCCAGGGAGCGTCGAGGGAAGGAGCGTCGAGTCCCGTCTTATCTCTTCCCCCTCAGCATCCAGTCCAGGCTGTAACGCCCTCCCCCTCGCGCCGAGAGGTAGAAGAGGACGAAGCAGTACAGCGCCGCCAGCTCACCGCGGTTGATGATCGGGAAGAAGCCTCGCGGCGCGTGTACGAGGAAATAGGCGAACGCCATCACCCCCGAGAGCAGGAAGGCGACCGGCCGAGTGAACAGCCCGACTGCGAGGAATGGCGTGAGCACCAGTTGCAGCGCCGCGGCGGTCCACGACCGGGTGAAGGGCGTTTCCGGGCCGGTGGGGCCGCCCGGCGTGCCGGGCGGTGGGAGGAGCACGCCGAACACGTCACGTAGTCCGTGCTGCAGGAGCATCAGGGCGCACATCACGCGCAGCAGGAACAGCGCGACCTCGTAGTACGTGCTCGCGACGGCCGGCGTGGCACTCGGCGTCGATCGCGGCGAGGGGGTGCCTGGAGCAGTGGATGGCGCAGTGCTGGACGACCGCTTCGCCACGAGGGCCTCCGGGTACGAAAGGACGGATCGAGGGTCACGGGGGACGCGCCGACGCGCGTCCGCGGACCCGTGGACCGGTGGGGCGACGGCTATGGCCGCCGAGGACCCACCCGGGTAACATAGCAGTGTCGATCAGTCGCCCTCACCTGCTCCCCACGATGACTTTTCCGTTGTCACGCGCCGGCCTGTCGCGCCCGGCGCTCACGCCGCGTGCCGCCGCGCTCTCCGGACTGGCGCTCTCGGGGCTCGCGCTCTCGGGGCTCGCACTGTCCGGATGCCGCGTCTCCGACCGGGACCGGACCGTGGCGCACGGCGCCCGTGGCCCGGCCGGCCCCGACTCGGCGTCCGTGCGGCGCGACGTCATTTACCTGGCGAGCGACGCGCTCGAGGGCCGCGGCACCGGGACGCCAGGCAACGACAGCGCCGCGGCCTACGTCGCCCGCCGCTTCGCCGCCCTTGGCCTGGTGCCCCCGGTCATCACGAGCGACTCGACCGCGTGCGCCCCCGCGCGGTCGGTGGCGCGTGCGCACGCGCTCGGCCAGCCTGGCACGGCGATCGGGCGCGGCGACGGGCGCGGCGACGGGCGCGGCGACGGGCGCGGCGACACGGCGCGCTGCGCCTCCTACCTCCAACCCTTCACCGCCCGCTCGATCGCCCTCGCCCACGCCGGCCGCAACGCGGCCCTCCGCACCCAGAACGTCGTCGCCCTGCTGCCCGGCACCGACTCGGCGCTCCGCGGGGAGTACGTCGTCGTCGGGGCGCACTTCGATCACTTGGGTCGGTCCAGCGAGAGCGCACAGGATCCCGAAGCGCGCGACGCGATCCGCAACGGCGCCGACGACAACGCGTCCGGCACCGCCGCCGTGCTCGAGCTCGCGCGCCTCCTCGCCCGCCGCCCGGTCAAGCGCTCCGTGCTGTTCGTGACGTTCAGCGGAGAGGAGCTCGGCCTGCTCGGATCGCAGTACTTCGTGGAGCACGCGCCGGTGCCGATGGACAGCGTGCAGGCGATGCTCAACTTCGACATGGTGGGCCGCCTCCGCGACGGCAAGCTGCTCGTGTACGGCGTGGCCACCTCCCCCGAGCTGCCGCAGATCGTGGCGACCGCGAACACCGGCGCTGCACCGCTCGCCATCACCGCCATCGGCGACGGCTTCGGCCCCTCGGACCACAGTTCCTTCTTCGCGAAGAACGTCCCGGTCCTGCACTTCTTCACTGACCTGCACGACGACTACCACCGGGCCACCGACGACGCCGACAAGATCAACGCCGCCGGCGAAGCGCAGGTGATCGCCTTGGCCGAGCGCGTCGTGCGCGACCTGGGCGACCGACCGACGCGCCTCCCCTTCCAGCGCGCGGCCCAGCCGACGCTGACGATGGGCCCGCGCGAGGGCTCGGGCGTCTACTTCGGGTCCGTGCCCGACATGGCCGCCGCGGACGTCGCGGGGTTGCGCGTGTCGGGCGTGCGCCCGGGGAGCCCGGCGGATCGCGCAGGGCTCCAGGGGGGCGACGTCATCGTGGAGTTCGCGGGGATGCCGGTGAAGGACCTCTACGAGTACTCCGACGCGCTCTTCGCCAAGAAGCCCGGCGACGTCGTCCAGGTGGTCGTGCTCCGCAACGGGCAGCGGGTGACGCTCACCGCCACGCTCGGCAGGCGCGGTGGCTGAAACACCGCGGGGCGAGAGCGGACGGCCTGCTCTCGCCAGGCACGCGGGCGGGGCTAAGCGGCGACCAGTCGCGCCCTGGGTATCGACTCGTGGGCGCGTCCGGCGCCCGCGCGCATCGACGCCACGTCGCGCCGACGCGTCGACGAGTTACGGTCTGGCGCCGGTCGTTCCGGCGGGGCGCACGACTACGTCTTCGCGGTCGCGGCGCCGCAATCCCAACAGCCCGAGGAGCCCGAGCAGCCCGAGCCAGCCGAGGTCGAAGCCGCCGTCAACATCCCGGCGGTCGTTCGCCATCGCTGCACTGTCCGCAGGCGTCGTCTGCGCGGGCAGCGGCGCCGCGGCGCCGATCCAAAGGACACCTGCCGCCATCATGGTACGTCTGACTGCTCTGAGCATGCTGCCGTACGTCATCTAAGCCTCCGGGGTGACCGAGTGACAGTCGAGACCAGCAGCCGAGCTGAGCCGCACACATCGTGCCGCCCACCGTTCGTCGCTCGGCGCACCTTACTCCCTCACGATCCGTTCCAGACCCAGATGCTCTCCTCCGGCTGCCCAGCTTTCCCTCGCATTCTCGCGCTGCTCGCCGCGTTGGCAGGCGCTCCCGTCGCCACGCACGCGGTCGGTGCGCAGGGCCCGCTCCCCATGAAGGGCACCGGCACCGTCGTCCTTCGTGCGGCGCGGGTGATCGACGGCACCGGTGCGGCACCGGTGCCGAACGGCGTCGTCGTCGTCACCGACGACCGGATCGTCGCCGTGGGGCGTGACGGCGGCGTCGCCGTCCCCGCCGGCGCGCGCACGATCGACCTCGGCGACGCCACCCTCCTGCCCGGCTTCATCGACGCGCACACGCACATCATTGGGCGCACACTCGGCGACCCGGAGCGCGACGCGGCCGCGGTGCGAGACTTCCCCTCGTTCGGCGCGATCCTCGGCGTGGGGAACGCCGAGCACACGCTCATGGCCGGCTTCACCACCATCCGCAACGTCGGGGCGGGGAACTTCGACGACGTCGCGCTGCGCCGGGCCGTCGCCGAAGGCTTCACCGCCGGGCCGCGCATGCAGCTCGCCGCACACTCGCTCGGCATCACCGGCGGGCACTGCGACGAGAACGGCTACCGTCCGGGCATGATGGACGGCAGCGTGAAGACCGGCATCGCCAACGGACCCGAGGAGGTGCGGGCCGCCGTCCGCTACCAAGTGAAGTACGGTGCCGACGTGATCAAGACGTGCGCGACCGGCGGCGTCCTCTCGGAGGGCGACGCGGTGGGGACCACGCAGTACACGTACGACGAGCTCAAGGCCATGGTCGACGAAGCGCGCAAGCTCGACGGCCGCAAAGTAGCCGCCCACGCCCACGGCACCGAGGGCATCAAGATCGCCACGCGCGCCGGCGTGGCGTCCATCGAGCACGGCTCCTTCCTCGACGAGGAGGGGGCGCGCCTCATGGCGCAGCGCGGCACCTACCTCGTGCCGACACTGATGGCCGGCGAAGCGGTGGAGCGCGCGGCCAAGAACGGGGTACTCAGGGGGCAGCGCGCCGAGAAGGCGCTGGCGGCGGCAATCGCGATGCGACGGGCGATCAAGCTCGCAGTCGCCAACCGCGTGCCGATCGCCCTCGGCACCGACGCCGGCGTCATCGCCCACGGCACGAACGGCCACGAGTTCACGCTGATGGTGGAGTGGGGCGGGATGACGCCCATGCAGGCGATCACCGCCGGCACCTCGAGCGGCGCGAAGCTGCTCGGCTGGGAGCGGGACATCGGGTCGCTCGAGAAGGGCAAGTGGGCCGACGTCGTCGCCGTCCCCGGCGACCCGACGAAGGACATCCGTGCGATGGAGCGGGCGGTATTCGTGATGAAGAACGGCGTGATCTACAAGACTCCCACCGGACCGACGACTGCAGTGGTGCAGTAAGGCAGGGAGTAGGTCTACTCCCTGCTCCCTACTCCCTGCCTTACTGCAGTGCGCTCCCTGTTGTGCGGCGCCGTCATCTGTATAGGTTGGATTATCCGATGCTCCAGGGCAGTCGGAGGAGCAGACTCACGGAGGAGATGATGAGCGCGACGATCCAAGCGCCGCCGACACAGTTCGACACCGCAGCCATTATGGGCGGCCTCTACGGGGACGGCATCATCGGCCTCAAGGGCGCCTTCGACCGGGAGTGGGTGCAGGAGCTCGGCGAGGACGTCGGAAGCCTGTTCGAGGATGCCCTTAAGCGGCCGGGCGGTGCGGTAGGCCGCGGGCCCAAGCGGTACTACGTGGAGATCCACCCCGAGGGGATCCGCGGCTTCCTGGACCTCGTCACTCACCCGTGGGTAGTCGCGGTGTGCGAGGCGGTGCTCGGCCCGGAGTACAAGATCGTCGAGATCGGGTTCGACGTCCCGGGACCCGGTGCCATGGACCAGCCCTGGCACCGTGACTTCCCCGCCCCCGACGAGACGCTCGTTGGCCGGCGCCTGAACTCGCTGGCCTTCAACGTCACCACGGTGGACGTGTACGAGGACATGGGCCCGTTCGAGATCGCGCCCGGCACGCAGTGGGACGATCCCGCGGAGTTCGAGCACGGCATGTTCCCGCCGAAGTCGCTCTACCCGCGGTACGAGGCCCGCGCGCAGCGGAAGATGCCCAAGATGGGCGACATTTCGGCGCGGTCCGCGCTCACGATCCACCGCGGCACGGCCAATCGCTCGAACAAGTCCCGGCCGGTGCTCGTCCTCGGCGTCGACGCGCCCGACGCCCGGAACGCCGAGCGGCACGACCTGCAGTTCACCAGAGGGTTCTACGAGACGCTCCCCGACTCGCTACGCCGGCACTTGACGTGTCGGGTCGTCGACAAGCTCGAGCCGATCGTGCAGGCCCATACCATCGAAGGCCTCATGATGGGCGAGGCCTGAACCGAGGGACGAAACCCTGCCCCGCGGACGCGGTCGGCCGTCGCGTTCGCGTCCGAGTCTTGCAGCGTTTTGCTGCGCCGTCGGCCATTTCCGAGGAGCCCGCCATGACCGCGCACCGCCGAACCTCCCACCCGTGGGAGGAGCCGCCCGCATTCGCCGCGCCGGTCGCGCGCGGCACCCGGTCCGTCACCCCGACCCTCGTCGCCTGGCTGGGCGTCTTGCTCGTCGCCGGCGTGGCCGGCTGCGGCGCGACGCGCCCGCCCAAGGGCGGCGGAGGGCCGGAGGTCGCGGCGGCCGACTCCGGCTCGACTGCCCGCGCCCGCCGCGCGAGAAACGCCGGTACCGGGTCGGTGGGGTCACTGTCCGGACACGAGATCGACAACCAGCGCGTGACACGCGTCGAGGAGCTGCTCCAAGGCCGCATCGCCGGCGTCAGCGTGATGCGGCTCGGGAACGGCGAATACCGGGTGCGGGTCCGCGGGGCCGGTGGCTTCCAGCCGGGCAGCGGCGAGCCGCTCTTCGTGGTGGACGGCATGCAACTGGCCACGAACGGGTTCGCCAGCGTGCTCTCCGGGATCCCCCCGGGCGACGTGGAGCGCATCGACGTGCTCAAGGACGCCGCCTCCTTGTC